>JAABUQ010005235.1_pt1 | contig 20996 bp, 20 predicted proteins | sample 5560001 | NCBI WGS metagenome assembly JAABUQ01 (sample SAMN10711888, study PRJNA513371) | rock metagenome | isolation source: Antarctica rocks | place: Antarctica: Victoria Land, Finger Mt nord | collected 2015-12-18
TGCGCGACAGCCAGCAGCACTTCCATGTTGGGATTGGCTTCGTCGGGCGGGCCGGTCATCGGCAGCGCCTGATAATCCATGACCGTCTCGCTCGGCGCGAACGGCACATGGCGCTCCACTTCCCACTTCATGGTTTCTTTGAGTTCGGCATCGGTCATCTTGGGCACTTCAATGACCCGCACGACAACTGTGTTTTGCCCCGCCACGCTGCCGATGACGCGCTTGGTGCTGATGCCGTTGTCTTTGAACAACGCCTTCAGCGCCTGCGCCATCACCTTAGGGTCGGTGATCATGTTGTTCTGCACCGCCCCGACCGGCGTGGGCGCAATGCCCAGGGCCGTGACAGTGAAGCCCGCTTTGGTGGGGCGCACTTCCACGGCTTTGATCTGCTGTGACCCAATATCCAGTCCGACAATTGGCCCGCTTGCCATGAACCACTTCCTTTGTTGACAGGTGAGAGGAGGACGCGGGCAAAGCGCAGCCTTGCCTTCATCTTCGCCTAATGCTTTTAATTCTAACACGTTCCTTGCCCGTTGTCAAGGAAAACGACTTTGTGGTTCTTTTTAGCAGATTTGCTTGCTTGCAGCAAGAATAAGGGGCCAGGCTGATTGTCTCAGCCCGGCCCCTTATTTGTCTTATTTCACGCGCCTGGAGTTAGTAGGCGTTCAGGTTGGAAGCCCCGTACTTTGCCAGCACCTGCTCCGCGCCTGCCTGGTCTACATTGCCCGATGGAATGTTGACCGACAAAATTGCGCCGCCGTTTTGCACTGCCGTCTGGTAATGCTGCACGGCTTCGCCCGGAACGCCCTGGTCTTTCAGGTAGCCAGTGACGCCGCCTGCCACTGCGCCCGCACCCGCCGCAAGGGCAGTGCCGCCTAGGGCTGTCGCCAGTGCGCCGCCGCCAATCACCAGGCCGACGCCCGGCACGAGCAAAGCCGCCGCTGCGGCCAGAATGCCCAGCCCCAGCCCGATTTCCGTGCCCTTGACCGCGCCTTCGCCCGCATCTTCCGGCGTGGTGGTGCTGATGCCGTGCTTGGCGGACATGCTGGTGCTGTCGTCGCCGCCAACTGTCGCGCCGGAGTTTCCGGCTGTGCTGCCGACTGTCGCGCCGGAATTGGCTTCTGCACCTGCCATGTTCGCATGCGTATCGGCCATGCCTTCGCGCATCGTGCCCGCCGCCGCATAGTTTGCGCTCGCGCCGGTCGCGCCAACAGCTCCTGTCACTGCCCCGGCCACACGGTCGCCGGCCTGCGCCAGCCGGTCACCGACCGAGGCCGTGTCATGTCCGGCCCGATTGCCCAAAGTACCGGCAGTGCCGCCCAAATCTGCTTGGGTCATGCCGCCTGTTCCGCGCACGGCTCCGTGCCCCTCGTTGGCGACCAGGCTCAGGTCTTCCTTGCGAACTCCGAAATCCAGCAGCGCCCCTGCTGCTTTTTCCGCCAGAGCGGCATCGGCGAATGTGGCATATAAATGTGCCATAAGATATTGACTCCCTTCCTGTGGTGTCCTCATGCGTTTGTTTGGAACTAAACGTGTCTGCGGTTTACCCCGCCCGCCCGCCCGCCAAACACGGCGATGCCGCCAAAGTGTTAGGAAGGCCCCCCCGCCCCAATTCTGGGGAGCAATACAGATAAATGCCAGGGGCATTGGTCTTTCCTACCTTCTTCTGGCTCCCCAGAATTGGGGCGGGGGGGCCATCTCTGCTCCCCAAACTTGGGGCGGGGGGCCTCCTAGCACTTTCTATACACGCTCTAACGCTTTCTGTTGGCAGGACAAGCCCCCACCAACGACGGAACAAATTGTTCCGTCGCTGCAATGGGCTTTCAACGGGCAGGCATCCCCGGCACAACGCCCTGGAAACGCGCACGCAAAGCGCATGTGTTATAATGGGCCATGCGTATTGTTTCTGTGGAAGCGCGTCCGTGGACACTGAGCCTCGTCGCGCCGTTTGCCATTGCCCGGCGAACGGCCTATGCCGCCCACAACGTGCAGATTGTTGTCCGCACCGAAGACCCTCAACTCACAGGATGGGGCGAAAGCGCGCCGGTGGGCTATGTGACCGGCGAAAGCGTCCACTCGGTGCAGGAGGCTCTCGGGCAGGCCGCCGCCTTGCTGGAAGGGCAAAGCGTGGACAGGCTGGGGCCGCTCTGGGCGCGTGCCGCCGAGGCGCTGCCCCATGCACCGTCCGCGCGGGCTGGCCTGGAAATGGCCTTGGCTGATGCGTGGGGCAAGCGGTGGGAAATGCCGCTGTGGCAACACTTCGGCGGCAGAAAAACCACTCTTGCCACCGATATCACGGTTCCGCTTGTCTCACCCGAACAGGCCGGGGTTTTGGCGGGCGAGGCGTGGCTTGGGGGCTTTCGGGCGCTTAAAATCAAAGTCGGCGACCCCGAAGGGCATGAGGCAGACCTGGCGCGCATTGCCGCCATCGTGCAGGCGGCTCCCCAAGCCCGCCTGCGGATTGATGCCAACCAGGCGTTCACGCCCGATGGCGCAGTCGCGTTTATGCAGGCCGTCCTGCGCACAGGCGCCTTGATAGACCTGCTGGAACAGCCGGTCGCCAAAGAAGACGTACCGGGATTGAAATATGTCAAGGCACGCATCTCGGTGCCGCTGCTGGCTGACGAGGCCGCGCGCGATGTGGCGCAGGTCGTGCATTTGTTAAAAGAGGACGCCGCAGACGGCATCAATGTCAAGCTGATGAAGTCGGGCCTGGCGGGAGCCGTGCAGATTGCCGCTTTGTGCCGGGCCTGGGGCAAGAAGCTGATGCTGGGGTGCATGCTGGAGTCGGGATTGGGCATCGCCGCCGCCGCGCAGATGGCGGGCGGGCTGGGAGCGTTTGACTTTCTAGACCTGGACTCGCACCGCCTGCTGTCGCCGGTCGCGGGGCTGTCCGGTGGCTTCGGGTGCGCGGGCGGGGACATAGTCGTGGGCGGGGATTCGGTGGTGGGCGGGGAAAGCGAGCGGGCGGCAGGCTGGGGCGTCAACGTCCCCGACGCTTGTGAATAAAAACAGCGCACACAGGGAACTTTCACGGGAACATAAACGATGCCAAAGCCGACAAACTAAAGAAGTAGGCTTGCAAAAGCAGCCGGGAAAGTAAACACATGACCAAGAACAAGAAAATGCGCAGCCTGGGGGCGGGCTTGCTGGCAATGACATTGGCGGGAAGCCTGGCCGCCGGGCCGCACGCCGCGCGGGCCGACGACCCGCCGCCTAAGGACAACAGCGCGCCTAAAGATAACAGCGCGGGCAAACAGGGCAAGAAGCAGGACAACATTCCTATCAAGATCGTGCCACCGATTATCGTGCCCGACAAAGGCAAAGACGCCCCTAAGCCGGGCAAGTAGCAAGCGGCACGGCCCCTAAGCCGTGCCGAAAAAGCGGCGGCGCAAAGCAAGAGCGGCAAACAAAGGCAAGGTCATCACCTTGCCTATTTTCTTGGGGTTAGACAAAAGGCGATAAAGCCACTCCAGGCTCGCCCGCTGCATCCATAGGGGCGCGCGCCGAACGCGTCCTGAGTAGACGTCAAACGACCCGCCGATGCCGATGGAAAGAGGCACTTGCAGCGCGGCCTTGTGGGTGTCAATCCACTTTTCCTGCTTGGGAATGCCAAAGGCAACCAGGAGCACATCGGGCCGCGCGGCCTGGATATCGGCAATCACCTGCGGCTCGTCAGCCGGGGAAAAGTAGCCGTCGCGCGCGCCCACAATCTTGGCATCGGGGAAGCGCGTCCGCAGGTTGTCGGCGGCAAGGGCGGCGACGCCCGGCGCGGCCCCCAAAAAGAACACGCGCCATCCATGCTGCGCGGACAAGCGGCACAGGTCGGCCACCATGTCCACGCCGGAGATTTTGTGCGGAATGGGAGTGCCCAGCAGCCGCGCGGCCCACAAAATGCCCGCGCCATCGGGGGTGACCAGGTCGGCCTGCCGCACAATCTGCATCAGGGCCGGGTCACGGCGTGCCAGCACCACCATAGACGCATCGGCGGTGACAACATGGCGCGGCGTGCGCGTGCTGATAGAACGGGCCACAAGCGCCGTGACTTCGTCGGGGGCAGGGCGGTCAATGCGCAGGCCTAAAATCTCAATGCTGTCCATGCGCGCACTCTACCTGCCGGGCGGGGGCGGTGTCAAGACTAGGATGCCACCACAAAACCCTGAGGCCGCCGCAAGACTGTGCTACAATAAAGGGCCATGCGTCGCTTTTTAGTCCAGGCCGCTCTGCTGGCACTGTTAGTTGCTGTCACGCTGCCGCCGCTTGTCGTGCTGTGCCGGGGACGGTCGCCGTCACGCTTTTCCCCGGTCAACCTGCCTGTGTGGGAGCGCAAAGCGCCGCAGCCTGCACGCGCCAAAGGATTGCTGCGGGCCGTGCCCCTGCCGCCAAACGCCGTGCAGTGGGATAAGCCCCTTGTCCAGGCGGCCCTGCAAAGCGATGAAAACCGCCTGCTGTCACAAATGGAGTCGCCGCCTCTGCATCCCACCGTGGCGGCAGGCAATGCCGGGGCGTGGCTGGAGGCTGCCTGCGCGCTGGGCCGGAAAGACCGCGCGCTGGCGGCGAAGCAAGACCGGGTGGCGCTGCGGCTGATGACGGCGGAAGATGCCGACGGCTACCTAGCGGCGGGGCAAAAGCGCGGGCGCTGGACTGCCGCGCAGGTAGTCGCCGAAAGCCGCAACCTGCGCGGCCTGCTGGCGTGTTACGCCGCTGCGCACCATGTGGCGGTCATCTACGCCGCCATGCAGGCGGGAGACCTGGTCGTGTCCGCGCCTGAACTTGCGGCGACGGCTTCCCACACGCGCAGCCTGCCTTTGGGCAATGCGCTGGCGCACAAAGCTTTCCTCACACCTAAACTTCTCGTACCGACTGCACCTCTGATGCTTCCCATGGTGCGCCTTTACTTGATGACCGGGCAGGCGCGCTACGAGCAGTGGGCATGGCAGCAGGCACGGGCAGGGCGGGCAGACGCACCGGGCCTATGTGCGCTGTTTCTGGCAACAGGGCAGGCAGTGTTTCTGCACCAGGCGCAGGAAGTTTGGAAACAAAGCGCCGCTCAGGGCACCCCAGACCCGGATGCCGCGTCATGCCTGCTGGCGGCAACCGGCGGGTGGGGCTACGTGCGCATGGTGCGCAGCCGCCCTGCGCCGTGGGCGTGCCCGCTGTCGGCAGGGTCGCTAGCGTTTGCGCAGACGCCGCATGGCTTGGCAATCAACGCCTGGACGAATGCACGTTTTGAGTGGCACGGCGGCCAGTGGGCGCAGCACACGGCAAAGATTGCGGGTGGCCTGATGCAGATGACATTGACTGTCAGTGCCAAGCAGTCGGTCAAAGCGACGCTGTCGTTTGCCACTGCCGGGGCAGCGGTCACGGCAGATGTGAACTATGTGCCTCTCACGGCGGGTCAGGGGCCGGGAGTGGTGACAATCGCGCGCGTGTGGCATGGGGGCGACCGCTTGACATTAACCGCTCTGCCTGTTCCCGCCAGGCTGCCTACTTCGCCGCGCGGGCAAAGCGTCAAGCCGCTGCCCCTTGCCAGACCGAAGCGGCGTTAGCGTGCCCTAGGCGCTTAGCAATCAACACAGCAAAGCCCTTCCTCATAGACGAGGAAGGGCTTTGCGCTGTTTGGGGGCGAGAAGAGTGGAGCGCGAGAAAGGCTTAGGTGCCTTCCTGCCAGGACGCGAGGTAATGCACCTGCTCCGGGGTCAGGGTGTCGATTTGGACGCCGAGGGCTTGCAGCTTGAGGCGCGCAATCTCGGTGTCAATTTCCTGCGGCACGGTGTAGACGTTCTTCTCCAGCGTAGAAGCGTTCTGGGCCATGTACTCGGCGCTCAGGGCTTGGTTGGCGAAGCTCATGTCCATGACGCTGGCGGGGTGGCCTTCGGCACTGGCGAGGTTAATCAGTCGGCCTTCGCCCAGGATGAACAGCTTGCGGCCATCGGTTTGGGTGTACTGGTCTACAAAGTCGCGCACTTCTTCTTTGCCAACAGACATCTTCTCTAGGGCAGGGATGTCAATCTCAACGTTGAAGTGGCCGGAGTTGCAGACAATAGCGCCGTCTTTCATGGCGGCGAAGTGCTCCTGCCGAATGACATCCTTGTCGCCTGTAACGGTGCAGAAGATGTCGCCGACCTTGGCAGCATCGGCCATGGGCATGACATGGAAGCCGTCCATGGTGGCTTCCAGGGCGCGCAGGGGGTCTACTTCGGTGACAATGACCTGCGAGCCGATGCCCTTGGCGCGCATGGCGAGGCCCTTGCCGCACCAGCCATAGCCGCCGACGACGAAGAACTTGCCTGCCAAGAGAATATTGGTGGCACGGACAATGCCGTCAATGGTGCTCTGGCCCGTGCCGTAGCGATTATCAAAGAAGTGCTTGGTCTGGGCATCGTTAACGGCGACAATGGGGTAGGCAAGCACGCCGTCTTTTGCCATGGCGCGCAGGCGAATGACGCCGGTCGTGGTTTCTTCCGTGCCGCCAATGATGTTTTCAATCAGCTCACGCTTTTCGGTGTGGATGATGCCGACAGTGTCTGCGCCGTCGTCCATGGTGAAGTTCGGCTTATGCTCTAGGGCCTGCAAGATGTGACGGTAGTACGTGTCGTTGTCTTCGCCTTTGATGGCGAACGTGCCGACGCCGTAGTGCTGCACAAGTGCCGCCGCTACGTCGTCCTGCGTGGAAAGGGGGTTGGAGGCGCAGAGAATAACAGTCATGCCGCCCGCTTTGAGGGTGCGCATGAGGTTGGCAGTTTCGGCTGTGACATGGAGGCAGGCGACGGCTGTCAGCCCCTTCAGCGGCTGCTCGCGCTCAAAGCGCTCGCGGATGGAGCGCAGGACGGGCATTTCGCGGTCGGCCCATTCAATGCGGCGCTTGCCGGCATCGGCGAGGCTGAGGTCTTTGACATCGTAGGCAGCAGGGGCGACGGGCATTTCCTGCAAGGTCGTGGTTGGCATGGTGGTCGTCATAAACAGTCCTTTCGGTCGTTGGTCGGTAGCACGGTTAAACTTGGTATGGGGGTTTCACATCCCCGGCACGTTATCTCTGCAATAGGCGCAGGGCTTTCTGTTCTTCCCAGCGCAGCCATTCGGCGGCGTCTTCGGAGGGACGCAGGAAGGGGGAAATGGAGGCATCGCGCAGGCGCATGCGGCACAGAAACAGCAGCGCGGGGTTGGCGGTGCCGATAAACTCGGCTGGCTCGGACAGCGAGGCGACGATGGCTTCACGGTCATCAATCAGCACGGCAAGCGTGTGGTCGCCGCTGCCGACGCTTTGCACGAGCACGCCGCGCTGGGCTGCGTCTGTCAGCGACGGCTCCAGCGTATCGCGGACGGCGGAGGGCAGGGCAGCGATGACCGAGCGCACGGCGTGGCTGAGGCGTGCATCGGTTTGGGCCAGCCCGGCATCGCGGCCTGCGCGCCACAGGGGCAGGGTGTCGGCGTGGGCGGCGGGGCGTGCGGCCTGGGCGAGGGTGTCGCCGAGATGATCTAATGCCTGCGCATGCTTTTGGCGTGCTTGTGCGAGCAGGGCATCGGGCGGAACGGCCGCATGGCGGGGCGGGTCGCCGGGCAGCAGGGTGGCTCCGCCTTTGCGGGCCAGTCCGTCTACGGCTTCATAGGATTTGGACGTGGGGATGCCGGACGCTTTGGCGACGGCATAGCCTGTGAGCGGGCCTTCGCGCAGGAGGCCGAGATAAGCGCGGGCTTCGTAGTCCGTCAGGCCGAGGAGGCCTGCGAGGTCGGTTGTTGCGTTAGTCACCACTCTGGGGGTTACTATATCTTATTATCGCGAGTATGTCAAGAGGACACGCAAAAACGCCCCGCTTGGGAGCGGGGCGTTGGCGCGAGAACGTGATTGACAATGATTGACAGACACGGGGTTAAAATCGCGTGTTTATAGTTTGATGCGGTTCCAAGCCCGGATGACAGGCAGGGCATGGGCGAAGTGAGGGGGGCAGTATGGCATTGGCGCAGTGCGGCGTTAGGTGTGGCGGCTGTTACGCTGCTTTTGTTGATTGGTGATGTAGTAGGGCCGTTCCTGTTTTGACTGCTCTTTTGCCGCTCGCTGTTTGCTTTTCTTGTCTATCCACATTCGCAGAAACGGCAGGCTTGGCCCGATGAGGCCGCAGTAGGCAAGGCTCAAAGTGCGCGGAGAGACAGCATGGGGCAAATCAAAGGCGGCGGAGTAGAGTGGAGCGATAATGCCCACCATTGTGGCCCAGTAGATGAAGTATCTCCATAGTTGCTCCGTGCGGTGTTTGCTAAGCTCAGCCGTGTCTGTTATGCGGCGACGCTGCCAGGCAGAGAAGAACAAGGGAACGGCGAAGAACACAAGATTAAAGAGCAAGAGGTTTGTGGCGGAGTGCGCATAAGCGGGCTGGTGCATCTTCATTTTAGCCTTGTGCTGTCAATTTCGCGAGGGCTGCCATTTGGCTTCTTATTCTGCTGCGCTAGGCGCGGGTGCGTGTTGCATGGCGCTGTTTGGCCGCGCCGTCTGGGGCAGGGGTTTGTTCCCTATGGGCGTGCGCGTTTCCTGCACGTTTTATGAACATTGCAAGCACGCTGCAAGCACGTTTTATGGACGTGCGGAGGACGTGTGGAGGACGTGTGGAGGATATGTGGACGGGATGGAGTGGGAACAGGGTGCGGCGCAGGTGGGAAGTTGGCGGCGGGCGCGAGACGGGGCAGGAGACGGCGGGCCGGTTCGCGAACATACTGGCTATGCTTAAAGACAACAAGGACGACGCTGGCGAGAGCGGGCCTGACCCGCAGGGCGAGGGAGCGGGGAGCGGGCCTGCTGCACACGAAGCCGCGCACGCGCCGCAGGGGAGTACGTTTATCAGCGACGGCGCGGGGCTGACGCGATTGCAGGCGGTGCCTTGGAACTCGCGGCCTTTGCGGGCGACGGTCTCGGTTGCGCTGGGGGATGCGCGATTGCGGGACAAGGGGGCGTTTGCGATTGTGCATGGGCGGCACGCAGGCACGTATACGGCGCGTCCATTGGGGAGCCTTGCCGAGGGGGCATTGGTGGTGCTGAAGGTGGTCTTGTGTGACGGGCGCTGGCTGGCGATAGGCCCGGCGGGGACGGAGCCGCGCGAGGTGTTTGCCGATGGGCATTCGGAGGCGCTTGTCGGCCCGGTGCCCGTGGAGGCGCTGGCGTGAGCGGGGCGGGAGGGAGGAAAGATAATGGCAGGACTACTTGCGGAGACGCGCGTAAGCCATTTGACACTGGCGACGGGCGATGTGGAGCGTCTGGCGGAATGGTATACGGAGACGCTGGGGTTGGTAGTGCATGGGCGCGAGGCGGGCATGGTGCGTCTGGGCGGGCCGGACGGCGAGGGGTTTTTGACGCTGGCGCACCTGCCGGGCGCGCAAAGGCAGACGCAGGGCAGGGTGGGGCAGAAGGCATTGGTGACAGGGCTTTATCACTTTGCCATCTTGCTGCCGTCGCGGGCGGCTCTGGGGCAGGAGTTGGGGCACTTGGTGGAGATTGGGGCGGCGGTGTCGGGCGCGTCAGACCATCGGGTGAGCGAGGCGCTGTATCTCAGCGACCCCGATGGCAATGGGGTGGAAGTGACGAGCGACCGTCCACGCACAGACTGGCGGTGGCAGGACGGCCTGGTGACCATGACGGTAGACCCGCTGGACTTGCGCGGGCTGCTGGCGGAGGCAGGCACGATGGGCAAAGCGTGGGCAGGCGTGCCGCCGGGCACGCGGCTTGGGCATGTGCATCTGCGGGTGCGAGACCTAGAGGCCGCAGCGGCGTTCTACCAAGACGTGCTGGGGTTTGAGGCGACGGCACGGTACCCTGGGGCCTTGTTTGTGGCGGCGGGTGGGTACCACCACCACTTTGGGCTGAACACCTGGGAGAGCCGCAATGCCCCCACGCCGCCGCCGGACGCCGAGGGTCTGCGCAACGTGACGATTATGCTGCCGGACAGCGCCGGCCTCGCAGCCGTGGCGGAGCGTCTGCGCGATAACAATTGGAAGTTTACAGACCGGGACGGAGTGCTGACCGTACGCGACCCATCGGAGAACACGTTGCGCCTCGCGGTCAACCTCTAGCGGCAGCAGAGAATAGCAGCAGCAGACAACAAGGCAGCCCCTGCATTCCGAGAACGAAGTGCGGGGGCTGCGGCTTTGTCGGCACGAGGAGCTAGGAGGCGTACTGGCCTGTATGGGCGTCTTCTAAATAGCGGGCTAGGAGCGTAATGGACGCTTCAATATCACTCACGCTTGCCATTTCGTTGACGGTGTGGATGTAGCGGGTGGGCACGGACAAGGTGACGATAGGAATACCCGCGCCTACCTTCTGAATACCGGCGGCATCCGTGCCGCCGCCGAGAAGCATGTCCAGTTGGTAAGGAATGCTGTTCTGCTCAGCTACCCGGCGCAGGTGCTTGACCAGCTTGGGGTTGCTGATAGACATGCTGTCCATGATGTTGATAGCGGGGCCGTCGCCCAGCTTGCTCACGTACTCATGCTCGGGCGGGCCGGGGAAGTCGTTCGCCAATGTGACATCTAGGGCCACGCCGACATCGGGCCTAAGAGCCTGGGCGGCAGTGATCGCCCCGCGCACGCCGACTTCCTCCTGCACCGTCGCCACCGCGATAATCTCCGCCTGATGCGCGCCCACCGCGCGCAGGGCTTCAATCATCACAAACACGCACAGGCGGTCGTCCAGCGACTTGGAAACGACATTGCCCCCCACCCGCTCGGTCGTGCGCGCCATAGTCACCGGGTCGCCAATCTCCACCAATTCTTTGACACGCGAGCCGGGTAGGCCAAGGTCTACAAAGAACTCCTCGATCTTGGCGGGCTTGGAACGCTCTTCGGGCGTCAATTGGTGGATCGGCTTGGCGGCGGGCATCAATGTGCCGAGCAGGGTTTCTCCGGTAAAGCCCTGCACATAAACGCGCTGGGCGACCATGGTGCGCGGGTCCCAGCCGCCGACCGGCTGAAGGCGCAGAAAGCCTTTGTCGTCCACAAACTTGACCAGAAAGCCGATCTCGTCCATGTGGGCGGCCAGCATAATGCGCGGGCCGCCCGTTCCGTTCTTGGTGGCAACCAAGTTGCCCAAGGGGTCCACCGTGAGAGTGTCGGTGAGTGACTGCAGTTCGCGCGTGACAAGGGCGCGCATGGCGTCCTCGTGGCCCGAGACACCTGGCGTCTCGCACAGGCTCTTGAGAAGGTCGTAGTTGAAAGGCATAAGTTTGTACTAAAGCAGAAAACCGGCATTTCAATGCCGTGTGCGTCCACAACAGCACGGTCTCCAAACTGAAAAAGGCTACGCGCCCGCAGCGGAAACTTGGAGTTCATTGCTGACAGTATAGTTGCCGTGACGCTTACTCAGCACTGCCTGCGCGTCTTCCGTGGCGCGGCGCTTCATGTCGGCATTGACAACGTGGCCTGTGAGATGGGTTACATCGCCTTTGGAGGCGACGTTGATTAAGTTGCGCGGGTCGTTCAGCACAGGGTCGCGGATAATTGCGGTCTTCACTTCCGGCGTGATCACTGTCGCCGCAGCGGCGGCTTCCGGCGCGGCGACGACGGCAGCCCCGACTTTGTGCGCGGCGGCATCAGTCTTAGCAGCAGCATTGCGCGCGGCGGCATCGGTCTTGGCGGCGGCCTGATCGGCAGCCGTGGAGACCTTCTGCGTGTCGGTGGAAGCGTCCTGCTTTGCGCCGCTGAGCGTGTTGCCGCACCCGGCAAGGCCAATCGCAAGCAGCGCTCCCGCGAGCGGCAGCCATGTCTTTGCCCCAAACAAACGTGTTCTAGTCGGTGTCATCATTAGCGTGTGTCTCCTGGAAAGCAATAAATCAGCATGTTTGCCTACAGTGTACCCAAACGGCGCAAACTTATCCCCGCCTGCCTGCAAAGACTTTTCTTGTTCGGGTAAAACTTTCCTTGTTTGGAAAGCCCACTGCACGGATACAAAGTCTGCCATGAATGAACAGCAGGCGCACGCCCTCGCCGAGTTTGTCAAAGACCACGACAAGCGTTACGCAGCCAAAGCCCACCCCAATGCCGGCCAAAGCACCGTTGTGCTGACGCTCGTTTCCGACGGCACCACTCTGCCCCCTGTCCACGACTGGGTGGAATATCAGCAAGCCTATATTGACGCCGATAACCCCGGCCCCACGGTGCGCGAGGCGTGGGAAACATGGCTGGAAGTGCATGCCTCGTCCTAGAAGCGCCTTTTGCCTCGGCTTTTCTGAGGCGTTTTAACGGCTTTTCTCCCCTGTACCAACGACGGAACAATTTCTTCCGTCGCTGCAGCGCGCGGGGTTATACATAGAAACACCCTGGCAATGCCGCCGCGACACAAAGACAACGCCAGCATTTGAGGAAGGCTTCTTTCTGCCTTCTGGCTGGCAGCGCCGCGCGCAGATTGGCGCGCGGCGTGGTAAAATACTCCGCAGCAGGCCAGCGCAGGTCTTGGAGAGAGAAACAGGGAATGAAACACGTCGTCAGCGTCAGCTTGGGCGCAAAAAGCGGCGACTTTACCCGCGAGGTGGTGCTGGACAACCAGCCGGTGCGCCTGGCTCGCGAGGGCATGGACGGCGACATGGAGCGCGCCCGCGCCCGCATACAGGCTCTGGACGGCCACGCGGACGCTATCGGGCTGGGCGGCATTGACATCTATGTGTACGTCGCCGGGCAGCAACTCATTGTCGGCGACGGCCTGCGTCTCGCCCAGTGCGCCACCCAAACGCCGGTCGTGGACGGCAGCGGACTGAAGAACACATTGGAGCGGCGGGTCGTGCAGGAGCTGGCCGCGCAGGGACATATCACGCCGCAAAACAAGGTGCTGATGGTCAGCGCCCTGGATCGGTTCGGCATGGCGGAAGCGTTTGTGCAGATGGGCTGCCCCTGCGTCTTCGGGGATTTAATCTTTAACATCGGCCTGGACTTTCCTTTGACAACGCTTGCCGACATTGAAGAACTCGCCCAAAAGTACCGCAAGCGGCTTTTGACAGTCCCTTTTCACCTGCTTTACCCCACCGGCGCGGCCCAGGACAACGCGCAGGCCGACCCGCGCTATGCCCGCTACTACCACGATGCCGACATTATCGCCGGAGACCGTCACCTGATTATGCGGCATTTGCCGCCCGCCATTCACGGCAAAGGCATTGTCACCAACACCACGCGCCCCGAGACAATCCGCCGCTTCACCGAGGCCGGGGCCGCCTGGCTCGCCACCACGACGCCCGAAATGGACGGCCTGAGCGGGGCCACCAACCTGATGGAAGCCGCCCTGGTCGCGCTGATGGAACTCCCGCTCGCCGACATCACCCCCGCCGACTACAATGCCTGGGCAGACAAGCTCGGCTGGCGCGGGGCGTTTCAGCTTCTGCACACCCCTGCTTAGAAGAAACAACTCTTAAAAAACCGCTTATGGCAACACCCGAAGAACTCCAGGACAGCCTGCAATCGTTTGCGCAAACCTGCAACGACAATGCCCGCCTGTCGTCCATGATCCGCGACTGGAACCGCACCTTGTCTGTCCACGCCACCGATTTGGGCGACACTTATACCCTGCTGACCGAGGGGGGGCAGGTGTCAATCAGTGCAGGGGCGCCCGCCGACGCGGATTTGGCCTTGCAGTCTACGTCCGACATCCTGACCCAGATATTCTACGGCGAACTCAGCCCGAACGAGCCGTACAACGACGGCACGCTGCGCCTGCTCGGCGCGGAAGCCGACATCGTGCGCCTGGACTTTGTTATCGCGATGCTCTGGGAGTAAGACGCACTGCCAATGGGAACAAGCGCGCCCGGCCTTAAACGCACCATCGGCCTGCCCACGGTCGTGTCCACAAGCGCGGGCCTGACATTTGCGTCGTCCACGTTTCTCGTGGTTGTGCAGGTGGCGTGTTATCTTGCGGGCGATGCCGCGTGGCTGGCAATACTGATTGCGGGGGCGTTGTGCGCGCTTGCCGCTTCGGCGTTTGCCGAACTCAACGGCATGTGGCCCAGCGTTAACGGCATCCGCTTGTATCTGCACCAGGCGTTTGGGGAGAAAGTCGCGCTGGTGGCCGCCCTCACCTACATGTCCGTGGTGACATTGGTGGTGGGAACCGAAGCGTATGTGCTGTCGCATGTCTTAAACGCCGCCGTGCCGCGCATCGCTCCGCCGTTCTGGATACTGGGCATGCTGACCCTGGCAACCGCCATCAACTTCCGGGGCTTGCAGATAGCGGGCACGTTCCAGAATGTTGTCACGTACTCAGTCGTGGCAAGCATTGTGCTGTTCAGCGTCTTGTCGCTCTCCCATGCCCACTTTGTTGTGCCGCATCCCATGCAGACTGGCGGCCTCGGGCCATTGTTTCAGGCCGTGGGCGTCGCCATCTTTCTGTTTGTGGGCTTTGAGTGGGTCACGCCTTTAGCGGACGAGGTAAAGTCGCCGCGCGCCATCCCCACCGGCATGTTTATCGCGCTTGCCCTGCTGGTGATTGTGTATGCGCTGTTTTCCACCGCCCTGTTCAGCCACCTAGCCCCCCACGGACGCGAGGCGCTGCTGGGCACATTGGCCCACCGAAACCCTGTCCCGCACCTGACATTTGCGCGCGGCGAGTTTGGATTGCTGGGGTGGGCATGCATGATCGGCACCAGCCTGTGCATGTCGCTGACTACATTCAATGCGGGCTTGATGGGGGTGAGCCGCTTTGTGTACGGCATGGCGCGCGATGGAGTGCTGCCGCGCGGGCTAGCCTCGCTGTCGGTGCGCTTCAGCACGCCCGACCGCGCGGTGCTGGCGGTCTATGGGATCGCCCTGCTGGTGTCTGCGTTGGTGTATTGGACACAGCGCTTTGTCCTCTTAGTCAACCTTGCCGCCGCCACGGAAGCGTTTATTTATGCCGCCGCCGCTGGGGCGGTAATCGCCCTGCGGCAGCGCGACCCCAACCGCGCGCGTCCGTTCCGCATGCGCGGCGGGTTGGTGCTGCCCGCCCTGACAGCGGTGCTGTTTGTCGCCGTGGGCGTGGGCGTGTTCGCCCAGCCCGGCATTGAATACTGGGGCGCGGGCGTGCTGCTGCTGGGCGTCGCACTGGCCTGGTGGGTCTACATCCATTTCTTTGCCCTGCCCCGGCTATCCAAGAGACGCGCCGAAACTGCCGCGCGCCCGTCGCGCCGCCCTAGCCGGCGCCCCTCTTCCCCAGCCAATCCCGATGCCTGATTACCCCACTCGCCTGACTACCCCACCCGCCAGCGCAGAATGCCGCCCGAATAGCCTTCCTGAAGCTGCACTTCCACGCGCAGGGCGGATGCGGTGACCGGCGCAAACGTGACCTTGTTGTAGGCATTGGGCGCGGCAGGGTAGTTCCCAGTTGTTTGGACAGGCTTCCAAGTGTTGCCGTCTTTGTAGGTCAAACGCCAGGACTTCGGAACGCGGCACTGGCCGACGCCTGTGTCGTCAAACCAGTAGACTGACGCCGATGAGAATGTCTGCGCTTTGGGGAAGTCATACTCCGCCCACTCTGCTGTTCCCTTGTGATCCCACCACGTAAAGCGCGGAGTATTCGCGCCCAATGAGCTGCTTGGCTCGGAGGGATTGCTCATCGCGTCCAGGTCATCGTTGACATGCGAGGCGTTCGCGCTGACAAACGCGGCAGGCGCGGGCCAGTCATGCGCGCCCGGCCCGCTGCCGATAGTCGGGAACGACGTCAGGCGCAGGCGAGCCGCGCCCATCGGAACAAGCGAGACTGTTTCTGTTGCTTCCGCCGAGCGGACTGGGCTGGGCTGGAGCGGCGTGATGACATGCTTGGAGTCCAGCTGCCAGTTGGCAATCTTCTTGGCTTTGGCCCGCAGCTCAATCGGCGCAGTTTCGTGCGTGAATGGGTTGGCGGCGACCGCGCCGCCCTTTTGGATGACGTCAAACGAGTGCGCGGGGTTAGCTTCATCAAGCACCAGGCCATAGTTCCACGCGGACTGCGGATACACGGCATACTGCGGCCACCGCTCCGTGCCCGCGTAGCGATCCCATTTCTCGCCAATTGCCAGCGAGTAGGTCAGGGGGCCACGGTCTACCGAGACGGCATTCTGGTTGGTGGTCCACTTGCGGACGCGCACCGCCATCGGCAGGTGCAGAGCCACCGTGTCGCCACTTTTCCAGGCGCGGCTGACAATCAAATACGAACCTGCCTGCGCCTGGGCAGCGACCGGCTTGCCGTTGACACGCACCGTCGCCGCATCGCACCACTGCGGGATACGCAGGTACAGCGGAAAGGCCACCGGCTTGGCGGAGACGAGCGTTAGATGCACCGTATCGCCGAAAGGATACTCCGTCGCCTGCGTGACGGCGACCTCGGTTCCGTCGCCGACTTTGGCTTTCACCGTAGACGCCGCGTATAAGTTCGCGGTCAGCCCTTTATCCGCAGTGGCATGCCAGAGGTTCTCGGCGTAGTAGGGCCACGCCATGCCGTAGTTGTGCGGGCAACAGCGGTAGTTGTGGACGCCCGGCATGTAGGCCTGCATGGCCCACGGGTTGTCAAAATCACTGCCTTTGGGCGTGTCGTCAATCTGCGCCACATTCATGGACGTGACATAGTGCAGGGACTTCTGCTCGGGGTCGTAGGACGCCGGCAGCATATTAAAGGCCAGCTCCTCGCACCGATCCATCCATTGCGGGTTCCCGCTTAGCCGCGTCAGTATCTGGAAGCTGAGCATGTATTCGGCGATGCCGCAGGTTTCAAAGCCCTGGCGCGGGTCGCGGTAGCCATGCCGCGCATTCTCGTCCCCGGCAAACCCGCCGCCCGCCATCTGCCCGAACTCCCCCATGACCCCGTTGTACTGGCGCTCGGTGGCCTGGAGGAACTTGGGGTCGTGGCCCACCAGTCCATATTGGGCCGGCTCGCGAAAGCCCTGCGCGAAGTTGACATTGTGCAGGTTCGGCGGGCCATGGGTCCAGTCGTAGGAGTTGGCGTGTATCTTGCTGACGAGGTCAATCAAAAATGCCTCGCCGGTGCGGTTGTACAGCCAATAGATGCTGTCAATGTTGTCGCCCCAGCGCACGCCTGCCCAGCTTTTGATAAACATCTCCGGCTTTTGCTGGTTCTGGAATGCAAAGTATTTGGACAAAAACGGCAGCACCTTGGGGTCGCCCGTGGCTTCGTGGTACGAGCGAATAGCATACAGCGCGGGCATGTGCGGCCAAAAGTCCGGGTCGCCGTCCAAGGACGTGCGCGCGCCTTTTGGCCCAAACCAGCCGTCGGGCTGCTGGCTTGCGATCATTCCCTTGATCCACTTTTCCGCCAGCGCGATTGTCTTGGGGTCGCCGGTCACATAGCCCAGGTCTGCGAGGCCGCGCAGCCAGTAGGTGACCTCTTCCCAGCCGGAGTTTGCATTGGGGGTCACCCAGCCGTTGCCTTCATAAACCAAATAGTCAGAGACTTCCGGGTAGCGTCCGCACAGGCCATTGACCTGCAAGTCAAGCTGCTTGCGGAGCCAGCCCTGCGGCTTGATGCTGCCAGGGGGCAGCTTCAAAAAGGCGGTCGGCGCGAGCGGCGCGCGGTTGGGTGCGTAAAAGCCGCCGGGCGCATTGGCCTGCGCCGTGCGGATTGTTTGGGCCTGGCCTTCCCTCGCCGCCTCGGCGCGGCGGGGCAGGGCGGAGGCTCCCAATGCTGCGCCGCCGGCGGCGAGGCCCTTTTTCATAAAATCTCGGCGTTTCATCTTTGTGTTGCTGCCTTTCTGGATGCGGAAATAGCAAATTGATAAGATATAATAACACATCGCGCTCGTGATTTCAAGAGAGAAAAGCGTAGTTTTATCAGAGGATTTTGACTTGAAGGAAACCGCCACAGACAAAGAAACACTGGCTTTCTGGCACGCGTTGCCGGTCGCGGCACGGCATGGCGGCCATTTTATTTCTCGCGGCTTGGGCCGTCATGTGAGGCGGCTTCTCCCCGACTATGAGCTGATCTTTGTGACCAAAGGCGTCCTGGAGATGAAGGCGGGCCGGAGCAGGTTTGCTGTCTCGGCGGGCGAGACACTGCTGCTGCGGCCTTTTGAGGAGCACTGGGGCACCAAGGACTATGGGCCGGATTTGTCGTTCTTCTGGGTGCATTTTCTGCTGCAAGTCCCGGTTTCAGCGCACTCGCCGCAAGAGGAATGCCCTGCGCCCGAAGCCCAGGAGCCGCCGCGAAACGCCGGCCAAATGGCGACAGCCATTCGCCAGCACACCGTTGTGGAGCGGCCGGATTATCTGGCCGAGCTGTTCCGGCGCTTTCTGGACGAGCAGCGGTCGGGGCGTGCCGATGCGCTTTCGCAAAATCTTCTGGTGTGGCTGATGCTGAGCGAGGCTCACCCGCCGTGCCTGGCCGGGCCAGGCTCCGGCCCGGTTGTCCTGGCAGCCCTCGCCGACAGCTACATTCAGCTTAACTTCCATCACCCATTAACCGCGGCGCGCACTGCCCGGCATCTGGAATGCAATGCGCAGTATCTTAGCCGCGTCTACCGCAAAGCCTATGGCCTGACGCTGACCGAGGCGATCCACCGCAAGCGTGTGGCCCATGCCTGCCACCTGCTGCTGGAAAGCAATCTGCGCGTGGGCGAAATCGCCCGCTCGTGCGGCATGGAGGATGTCAGCTACTTTTTGCAGCTTTTCCGGCGGCACAAAGGCATGACCGCGACGACCTTTCGGCGGCTTCATGCGCCCGCGTTTCTGGCCTGCGACTGATTTCCAATTGGCCTGCGACTGATTTCCAAACGGCGGCTCGCGGCTCTGCCCCGGCGCAGCCCCGCTGCCTGCGTTTTCTCCCAGCGTTTTTCCGGCTTTCTCCCGGCGTTTCTCTGGCTTGCCGCTGGCGTTGCGGCGACGGAACAAAATCGTCCGTCGTTGGCACGGGCTGGATGCGCCTTTGCTACGGGCTGGATGCGCCTTTGCTACGGGCTGGAAGCGCCTTGAATCCGCCCTGCCCGCGCCGAGGCAGCCCCGTGGCAGCCGGTGTCTTTCGGCTTGCTCGCGCAGGAGGAATTGCACGGTCGCTGGCGAATAGCATGGGTGGTTGTTCTTTGATTTTTGGACACGCGCGGGAGGGAACAGATTTTGCCCAGCAACAGCAACAGCGGATGGAGTCCGGCCAATATCAAGCCGGGGGGCTGGTTTATTATTTTACTGCTTCTCGCCGCGCTCGCGTACTGGGGCGTTAAGCATGGCAAAACCGGCGCGGGCAGCGGGCAGACGGCTGCCAGTACCGACGCGCAAAGCGGGGCGGGCGGGGCGGCGCTTGGGGGCAGCTTGAGCGCACAGCAGGCGGCAAACGGCGACATTGCGGTTTCTACATCGGGCACCAAGCAGGCATGGCTTGCGGGCGAGGCGGCGAAGTTCAACGCGCAAAACTCCGGCCATGTGCAGATGCTCCCAGCGGTCGAGTCGCGCGATGCCATGCAGAGCATCCTGAACGGTAAATTGCAGCCGACCGTGTGGAGTCCATCAAGCCCGGTGTGGACCGAGCGTCTGGCGCAGCTTCGGCCCAATATGCTGGATGAAAGCGACCCGCAGAATTATCGCGTCGTGTTCAAAAGCCCCCTGGTGTTTTTGACCACCAAAAGCAAAGCGCCCGCGCTCAGGCCAATCCTCACGGGCACAATGCCGTGGACAAGTTTGGCGCAGGCACGCCGCTACAAGTTTGGCTACGCCGACCCGCTTAATGCGTCCAGCGGCATGCTGACAATGGCCTTGATTATCACCGAGTATTGCCGCACGCACGGCGGCATAGACCCGGTGCAGGCGACAAGCAGCCGGGGGTTCAGCGCGTTCCTGGGACGCTTAAACCAAGGGCTGGTCAAGACGGACGACCAAGGGTCGAGCAAGCTGGAAAAGGCCTACGAGGCCAACCCCGCCAGCCGCGACTTTATCACAGCCTACGAAAACGCAGCCTTGACCGCCGTGGCGCAGAACCCCAATCTCACAATCATCTATCCTAATCCCACGGCCAATGCCGACCAGGGCGCAGCGGTGATCAGCGCGCCGTGGGTGACACCGGCGCAAAAGGCGACCGCGCAGAAGTTCGTGCAGTTTATCGGAAGTAAAGACGCGCAGCAGGACGGCGCGCAGTATCATTTCCGGCCTGCCGTCAACGGCGCGCAGACCTTGGGCAATACGCTCAGCGGGGCCGCGCGGACAAACTTCCAGGCCTCGTACACGTCCATAGAACTGCCGCCGTATGAAGCGCTCAACGAAGCCGCCGCGCAGTATCGCGCGCTGCTTAGATAATATATATTAGGTAATATATAATAGTGGAAAGGCTAGGCTGTGGCAGGCAACAAGTTTCTCAAAGCCCTTGCCGGGCAGTTCGGGCTAAGCACAGATGCCATTCCTGACCCGGACGCGCCGCCCGCCGACCCGCTCACGCCGGAAGAGCGTCGGCAGGCCGAAATAGAATTGCAGGCCACCCTGCGCGGCAAGATTGTCGCCCAAAGGCCGCGCGTGACGGCGCGGGATTTGGACGCGGGCATCGGCGACGCGCCCGCGCCTGTTTCGGGGGCCAACCCGGTGGGCGAGGACGGCAGCATCAACTTTGCCGCCTTGTACGCGCAGGCCCAGGTGCCGCCCGCAAAGTTCACCGCCGAACAAGCGCTGGACATTATCAAAGACTGCGAGCCGACCGATGCCGCACGCAAGCAGACCATCAAAGTCATCGCGACCTTTGGCAAAAATGTCGGCGCGACCCCGGATGAGATTGTCGTAGATGCCGCCGACAAGCAGGATGCCCTGCACAGCTTTCTGGGCGCGCGCGACGATGAACTGGCAGTCTTCAGCTCCAAAGCCGATGAGCAGGTGGCCGCCCTGCTCGCGCGCGCGGAGCAAATCAAGCAGATGAAACAAGCCGCCGCCGAGCAACACGCCCGCGTTCAGGCCGCCTGCCGCGAGGAAGCCGCGCGCCTGGAGCAAGTCAAAGACTTTTTCCGCCAGGAAATATCCCTTCCCTAAGAAACGCCCATTCCTAAGAAACGAAACGCATTCGCTATGCCTGAGTATCAATTCGGCGTCAGCCAGTTCACCAC
>JAABUQ010005236.1_pt1 | contig 20979 bp, 26 predicted proteins | sample 5560001 | NCBI WGS metagenome assembly JAABUQ01 (sample SAMN10711888, study PRJNA513371) | rock metagenome | isolation source: Antarctica rocks | place: Antarctica: Victoria Land, Finger Mt nord | collected 2015-12-18
CCAGCAAGCGCGGACCCAAGGTCACCAAGCCCAAGGGATACGTCGATGGCGCTACCGCACGGGCTCATGTCGCCACCGCACGCGTGCTCGCCCAGGCGCGGGCAGCAACACCTTGAAAGGGGTGGGTGTCATGCCCCCTGGTCCCAAGCCCCTCGGCGAGCGTGCGATGACCCTGGCCGAGCGCCAGGCCCGCTACCGGGCCGCCCACGCTGCCGACATGGCGACCACAGTAAAGATGCGCTATCGCAGGCCCGCCGACCGGCGCAGCCGGCCGCAGCGCTGGCGCGATGCCGTGGTGGAGTTGATCGAGCTGCAGGCCGACTATCAGCAATGGCTGGACGGGCTGCCAGAGAGCCTGGCGGACACGCCTACGGCTGACGCGCTACGCGCCGTATGCGACCTGGACCTGTCCGGCCTGGAGATCGACCCGCCGCGCGGTTTTGGACGCGACTGAGGGCTGTTTGCTTCCTGGCCTAACCATGCGGAAAACGCTCTGAAGCGGCTGTACGGCGCTCCTAGCGCGCTTGCGGGCCATGTCCCGGCGGGCCGGCGCCTGATAATTCCTAACCTTCCCTGACCGGAGCCGCAGCCAACATGAAAGGCCAGGCAAAAAGGGGAGGCGGGGTGAGCGGGAACTTGGACGAGCTGCAAGGAAGGATGCTGGCCAGGCGGAGAAGGTCCCGTGTCCGGAGCGCGGCCGTTGGCAGCCTTGTCCTGGCGGCCGTCGCTTCCAGCCTGGGCTTTGTCGCCGTCCTACTCTGGCAGCAGGCCGGTCCTTGGAGGTCCGTGGCGGGCCATGCCGCATCATCCGTCCAGGCGGACTGACGGGGCCTGTTCCGCTGTCCCCTTGCGAATGTGCAATCATCCGGCCAACCTGGCTAGCGATGGATGACCAGGCGGGCAACATAGGCCAGCTCTACACGCTAGCCGAGGCTGCTAGCCTAACTGGCATGTCGGTGGATGTGCTGCGCCATCGTGTGAAGCGCCGGAAGCTGCAATCGGTGCGCGGGAACGACGGCATGACCCGCGTGCGGCTAGACAATGCCTCCATCCAGGCTAGCCGAGCTAGCCTGGCCGGAAACGACGCGGCTAGCGTGCTACATAGCCAGCTACCCGGACGTGACCAGACACTGGACGCTTTGGCTAGCCATGTGGCCATGTGAACGGCGGTCAGAAAGCGCGTAAATCCGGCGCGGGGCAAAAACTTGGCACAAAACTTGCCATAGCGTCAGCCGCTTTTCGCCGTTCAACGATCAATGGCTAGATGCTGGGTGGCAGACCCCTGTCAACGCCGTCAGCCGCCGAAGGCGGGGGCCGAAGGCCAGCGTTGATTGGGGTCTGCCACCCAGCCACACCCGGCCATCGAGGTCGGCGGCTGGCTACGACCCTTTCTTCCCACCAGCGCGCGCTAGCAAACAATAGGTTTAAGCAACGGACCCGTCGCCGGATTTACGCGGATTCTCACCGCCGCCAACAGGCCAGCCTTCGCGAGCGGTTAGCCATGGCTGACACTACGGCAGCGGAGCTGCGGGACCAGATCAGCCGTATTGAGCAGGAACGCGACGTGATCCGGCAGGATCGGGAGGACGCCAGGGTGCGGGCGGCTACAGCCGAGGGAGAAGCCCGCGCACTGCGGGAGGTGTTGGCCGAAGCCCGGCGACCCGCTTGGCAGCGGTGGCTGGGCCTCGGCTAATGCGTTGCTGTTTGCCCGCCCTTTGTCAGGGCGTCATCGCCAGCTTGGGCGAGGCTGCGGGCTTCGGTGCCGGCGCTGAACTGATCGCAGCGCCGATCCGCAGCACCGCCGCTTTTAGGAACTCGGCAACCTGCAAAGCTTTCTCGGCAATCTTGTCCTGCACCGACTTGCCAGGCTTCCGGCCCGGCAGCGCCTGGGACGCCTGCCCGATGGTCTGATCCATGTCCTCGAACCTATCGCCACTATCCACCTTCAACCGCGTTTGGCCGTAGCATTACAGTTGCGAAGCGCGGCTGGTGGTGGTGCACTCCCGCATAGCTGGGAGTGTAGGGATGGCGAGTGCCTCGATGGAGATGATGCTGGAGCTTTGGGCATCGTCGTTGCGCGACGCCAAAGCCCGTATCCGTCCCTTGTTCACGCAAGAGCGCGTGGCGGCGTCGGCGGGTCTGTTTTTGGATGGCTTGCTCGGGCCGGAGCGTCGCAAGACCGGGTGGATGCGGGCCGAGGCTGCGGGCGATCCCGGGCCGTGGCGCCAGCAGGCGATTTTGGGCCGTGGGCGGTGGGATGCGGAGGCGCTGCGCGACGTGGTGCGCGACTACGCGCTGGAGACGCTGGCTGACCCGGAGGCGGTGCTGGTGATCGACGAGACCGGGTTTCTCAAGCAGGGCAAGTCGTCCTGCGGGGTGGGGCGGCAATACACAGGCTCGGCCGGCAAGATCACCAACTGCCAGATCGGGGTGTTTGCGGCCTATGTGTCCCGGCACGGCCATGCCTTTGTCGACCGGGCGCTCTACCTGCCGAAGGCCTGGACGGACGACCCCGCCCGCCTGGCCGCAGCGCATGTGCCGGCCGACGTCGGCTTTGCCACGAAGCCGCGCCTGGCCCGGCGCATGGTCGAGCGCGCCATGGCGAGCGGAGTGCCGTTTGCTTGGGTCGCGGCTGACACGGTCTATGGGGTGAGCGAGTTCGAGATGGCGCTGCGCCATGCGGGCAAGGGCTACGTGCTCGGCATGCCCAGGACCCAGGAGGTCTGGTCGTCGGGGACGCGCCCTGACGTCGCCGGCACGGCCGAAGATGTCGCGGCCACACTCGATCCGGCCGCTTGGCGGCAGCTTTCGGCCGGCGCCGGCACCAAGGGGCCGCGCGTTTACGACTGGGCATATGTGGAACTCGCCGACCTCGACGCCCAAGCCCAAGGCTATGCCGGCAGCCATGGCCAGTGGACACGCGGCCTGCTGGTCCGGCGCAGCATCGCCGATGGCGCGTGCGCGTTTTTCGCCACTTGGTGCCCAACGGGCACGGGCATCGACACGCTGGTCGCCGTCGAAGGCCATCGCTGGACCATCGAGGACAGCTTCGAGACCGCCAAGAACGAGCTCGGCCTCGACCACAACGAGAGCCGGTCTTGGCACGGTTGGCACCGCCATGTCTCGCTGGCGATGCTGGCGTTCGCCATGATGGCGATCATCCGCCACCACGCGAACCGGCCCGCCCTTTCCAAAACACCGCGCCGCCCGACTCACACGCGCCAAGCCTTATCCGCTGGTCAATCCAGGAAATCCGCCGCGTCGCCACCCGCCTCGCGCAACGACGTATCCGCCCGGCTTACGTCATCGCCTGGTCACTTTGGCGCCGGGCACATCAAGCCGCCGCCCAGCGCTCACATCTGAAACGTAATCCGCAACTGTAATGGTAGGCCGTGACATCCCTCATGACCCCGTCATAGGCCGAGGCGAACCCGCAATCCTGCGCCAGCGCGGCGTTGAAGGCGGTGCGCAGATCGGCAAACCGCCCGCCGGGCTTCATGCCCTCAACCACCGCCTGGACGCCTCCAGGCTCGCTCTGTGCAGCCTCCCGAACCCTGGCGAGGGTAGCACCACCCGGCATCGTCCCAAGCGCCTCCAGCGCGCTCTGGGCACGTTCCCCGGCCTGCTGCACCGCCTGCGCTTGGTTCGCGGTGGCGGTCTCTGCCATGCGGCGCTCAAACGCGGCCAGTTTGTCCCCCAGCGGCTGCGGCGCTTGCTCCCAGGCCTACTCGCAGCATCTGTGCGGATTTTTACGGTAGGGGGTATGTTCTGGGTCCGCTCGCCTAAACTTGGGTCCAGAGTCCGTCCTAGGGCGTGACCCCATGCGGCCCCTGGTCGCCCTACGTTTCGTCCAGGGGTTACGCATGAAATCTCATCTCGGATCTCGATCAAAATCCATGGCTACCCGACCAGGAGCTTGAGCATGTAGGCATCGTTCCAGGCGGCTCTTTTACGCTTGGCGCGCACGCTGGCCTTCGATGTCCGGTCGCGGCCGACGATGTTGAGCGCGATCTTGCGCAGCAGCGCCAGGTTGCGCGCCGCGGTGCGGTCGCGCACGCGGCTGTCGTCCTCACGGAACGTCACATCCAGCACCCAATGGAGCGCATTCTCCACCGCCCAATGCGAGCGGATCGCCTGGCCCAAGACGGCCGGACTGTCAGGGCAGCTCGACAGGAAGTAGCGGAACTCGCTCTCGACCTTGGTGGGCGCGCTGTTGACGCTGCGGATGCTCTCGACCGCCAGCACGGTGCGCAGGCCCGGCCAGCCGCTCAGGGCTTCGAGGGCCGCGGCCTCGGTGCTGGCGAACACCCGGCGCCGGACCACGCGGCCGTGCGTGTTGTCGAACGCATCGCAGTCGGCACGGGCAGATGCGCCACGGCGGAAGCAGCGCTGGTCAAAGTGCTCGACGACCGCCGCGTGCGCCAGGGGGTGGTTGCCTTTCAGCGTCAGCAGGTAATCACCTTCGCGTGCCAGGATCTTCCCGGCGATAGCGGTCTGGCATCCCATGGCATCCAAGGTGACGATGCTGTTCCCCAGCGCGAGCTGGTCCAGCAGCTCGGGGATGGCGGTGATCTCGTTCGACTTGCCATCCACGCAGCGCTGGCCCAGCACAAGGCCCTGCTCGCTGGCCCAGGCACTGACACATGCAACGGCGATTGCTCCCGGCCGTGGTCGAAGGAGCGTCGGATCGTCTTGCCGTCGATGGCCACCACCTCGCGCTCGAACCTGTCCGCGAGCGAGCCGACCCAGGCCGTGAACCCGGCCTCGAACGCATCGGGGTCGATCAGCATGAACACGCGCCGGAACGTGTCGTGCGAGGGAATGCCGTTCGCCAGTTCCAGAAAGGTCCTGAGCCAAGCCAGCTTGCTGCGGCCATACAGGGCGATGTCGTCCCAGCTCTCGGCGCAGGCGATCACGGCACACACGGCGATCACCAGCACCTCGATCAGGCGATGCTCGACCTTGCCGGAGCAGCGCGGGTCCTCGATCGCAACAAAATACCGTCCCAGCTTCTCGATCGACATGCCCTGCTCCCCCGCAATCGGGAGGGCGCGTCATCATACGCCAGGGCACGGCAGACGAGAGAAATCTCATGCGTAGCCCCTGACGTTTCGTCCAACTGCACCAAAACCCGGATGAACCCCGTTTCGGCGCTGCTCACCCTCAAAGTCGGACCGTTTTTCCACGCTGATCTCCAACCTATGTTGCTTCTTCCGGTTGTCAAAGCAGCATAGCCCAAACTATGTGGCCTTAATTTGACTGGGTCCGAAAGACTCGTGCCAGTTACGCTCGGCGCCGTTGCAGAAATCGTGCACTGCATCATTTGACGGCCAGGCAGAAGGAATATGCATGGAGCACGATAAACGCATCAAGGCCGCAGTCGCTGCCTTGGAGGATCAGCGCGACAAGCTGGTTACATGGTTCAAAAAACCTTCAACGGAGCGTCAAGCTGATATCGAAAAGGTGGTGCAGACGATCGACACGTGGGGGGCGGTTGCCGGCCGGCGCATGATGGCGGCCCTTGGCCTTCCCACCATTCCCGACGAACTGTGTGATCCGCCGAACGTGTTGGATGTTCGTCACGCCCAAAGCCACCCTGGACCGAACGAGGCGGGACGGTTCGAGCCAATCGAACACTTGGATCACTGACGTGTCCAGATAACCGGACATCGTCGCAAGATCATCCAGGAGATGACGCTTTCCTCCTAGGCTTACACCCACCGCGAACCATCCAGGGTTTGAACAGTTGTAGCATCGCTGCATTTCGAACATGGCGGGCGGCGACATCCGAACAATGCGTGGGCCGTGTACCAAAGAAGCTTCAAACCTGTGAGGACATTCACATCGCCGCAGACGTCGCTCGGCGATCTCGATGCCACTTCGATGGCGAGGCTGTTCGGGGCAGCCTCGGACATCACCTTGATCCTGGACGGCGGTGGCGTGATCCTCGACACCGCCGTCCAAAGCAGGCAATTGCTGGATGCCTTAACCGACACCGCCGGCTGGGTCGGCCAGGCATTCGGATCCATCGTTGCCGCGGACAGCCGCGCCAAGACGGCGGCCCTGATGCGGGATGCGACGGCACATGCCGAACCCAAGTGGCGTCACATCAATCACCAGACCACGGACGGCCGCAGCATCCCCGTCCTGTATTGCGGGGTGGAGATCGGCGGCAGTGACCGCGTGATGGCGTTCGGCCGTGATCTGAGCGCGGCGTCCACGCTGCAGCAGCGATTGTTGAACGCGCAGCAATCGGTGGAGCGCGACTACGCCCGGCTGTGCGACACCGAGGAGTGTTACCGCCTGTTGTCCCAGCAATCGTCGGAAGCGGTCTTGATCCTTGATCCTGTCAAGGGCCGCATCATGGAGGCCAACCCGGCCGCGAGCGCCCTGTGCGGCATGAGCACAGCCGACGTGTCCGGCCGGCCGTTGATCGACCTTTTCGGCACGGATGGTCTGGCCGGTGTTCAGGCTCAGATCGGCTCCATCGGTGCTGGCGGCCGAGCGGAGGACACACCGGCCCTGCTGTCCCATGATGGCCGCGCCGTGACGCTGCGCATGGCGAGGTTCCGGCAGGAGAATGCAACATTGGTCGTGATGTGCATAGTCCCTGTGCAGCCCTTCTCACAGATCACCGTCGTGCCTGACAACAAGGCGATCCTGCTGCTCGCGGTCGAGAGCGCGCCGGATGCCTTCGTGGTGACCGGTGGGGAGGGCGACGTGATCACCGCCAATGCCGCCTTCCTGGAGATGGTCCAGCTCCGGCACGAAGAGGAAGTGGTTGGCCAGCCGCTCGACCGCTGGCTGGGTGAGGGCGGCGTGAAGCTCAGTGTGCTGACCACCAACCTACGCAGCCGTGGTGTCGTGCGGTTCTTCAACACGACGGTGCGGAGCGAACATGGCACAACCGCGCAGGTCGAGATTTCGGCGGCGGCAGTTTCCGGCGGCGGCCGGCCGACCCTGGGCTTTGCCATCCGCGACGTCGGTGCGCGCCTGGGCATGGGACCACAGGCCAGCCAAGCGGAGGCTGGCTCCGCCACTCTGGCCGGCAGGCAGCTTTCGCGCTCGGTCGAGCAGCTGACGGAACTGATCGGCCGCGTGTCCCTGAAGGACCTGGTGCAGGAGTCGACCGAGGTGATCGAGCGTTTGGCGATCGAGGCGGCGCTGGAGCTGACCAACGACAATCGGGCCGCAGCGGCGGAGATGCTGGGGCTGAGCCGGCAAAGCCTGTACGTGAAGCTGCGCCGCTACGGCATCGGCAATCTCACAGCAGCAAGTCCAATGTAGCCGGCCCAGGCTGGTCAAACCGAAGCGGGCGCCCACTTTCGTGCATAGTCGGCGCTGTCTGGAAGGCGCTACTGCTGGGTCAGATAGCGGGGCGCTGATGCTGCAACTTGTGATCGTCACGGTGGTGGTGCTGTTTGCCATACCGGCATTGTTGTACTTGGTGGGTCTTGCCGCCCGGCGATACATAGGGAAAGCACCGAGCTGGATCGGCCTTCCGATCGGAAGCAAGATAGCAACCAACAAGACTGAACCGGGATCGTCTGCGAAGCCTCAGGCGTGACCGCGCAATACCTTGTCCTCGCCGTAGCTCTCGCCGTCACGCTCAACCATGCCAATCGGTTCGTCCGGGCCGGGGGGACGTTGCTTGCGGCCATAGGGCTTGCGTTTATCGTCCTCTCGATCATCCTGGCCGACCTCGATGGCACGTTTGCCGCCCTGCCAGCAGGGATGGGAGGGTCCGGGCCGCTTCTGCTCAATGCCCAGGCTGCCATCGCGTCGGCGGCCGTGCTGTTCCTGCTGTGGGCGGCATGGCAGCAGGCGAGGCGGCCCATGACCGCGCCCGTGCCGTTGCGGAACACAGGCAGCACGTTCGGGCTGGTGTCGCGCTACGCCCACTGGGCATCGGCGACGCTCATTCTCTGCCTGGTGCCGATGGGGCTGTTCATGGCCGTGCTGCCGGCGGGCTCCTCCGACCGCGCCATGTTCGTGGCGGTGCACCAGACGCTGGGCGTCACCGTCCTGGCCCTCGTGCTGCTGCGCCTTGCCTGGCTGGGCCGCAGCGCGCCGCCGCCGTTGCCGGCCGACCTGAGGCCCTGGGAGCGGCGGCTGGCCGGCGCCCTGCACCCGGTGCTGTATGCGCTGATCCTCGGACTGCCGGTCACCGGCCTGCTGTTGTGCGTGTCACAAGGCGGGCCGCTTGAGATCTTTGGCTGGATGGCTCCGCTCTCGGCCGGGGCGGGTTCGGGCAGCGGGTCGGTGTGGGCCGTGCTGCACAATCAGATCCTGCCGGTGCTGTTCTATGGGGTCATTGCCATGCACCTCGGCGCCGTGTTGAAGCATCACTTCGCGGCACGGCGCCCGGCCGACGTCCGGCGCATGCTGAGATAGCGACCCGCGCCGGGCAGGAGAGGAGGAGCGGTATGCCGCAACAGGAGACACCGACCGTCGTCGTGACCGGCGCTTCGTCGGGCGTCGGCTTGCACGCCACGAAGGCGCTGGTGGACCGTGGCTGGCACGTGGTGATGGCCTGCCGCGACCTGGTGAAGGCTGAGGCGGCATCGGCCGGCCTGGGCATGGTGGCCGCCAGCGTATCCCGGCTGCGGATTGACCTCGGCTCACAGGCCAACGTTCGCCACTTCGTCGATGCCTTCCGCGCGACCGGCCTGCCGTTGCATGCGCTGGTGTGCAACGCGGCTGTCTACCTGCCCCTGCTGAAAGAGCCGGCGCGCTCGCCGGAGGGCTACGAGATCAGCGTCGCCACCAACCATCTCGGACATTTCCTGCTGAGCCACCTGCTGCTGCCCCGCCTGCAGCCCTGGGGCGGCCGGGCGCCGCGGCTAGTGACGCTCGGCACCGTGACGGCCAACTCCGAGGAGTTCGGGGGCAAGGTGCCGATCCCCGCGCCAGCCGACCTAGGGGAGCTTCAGGGGCTGGAGGCCGGGTTCCGGGCGCCGGTGTCCATGATCGACGGCCGGGCGTTCAAGGCCGGCAAGGCCTACAAGGACAGCAAGCTCTGCAACATGATCACGAGCCGGGAATTCCACCGCCGGCACCACGACCACACGGGCGTGGTGTTCAACACGCTGTATCCGGGCTGCGTCGCTGAGACCGCGCTGTTCCGCGACGCGCCGAAGCTGTTTCAGAGGGTGTTCCCCTGGTTTCAGAAGACCATCACCAAGGGCTATGTCTCGCAGCCGCTTGCGGGTGAGCGAGTGGCGCAGGTGGTTGCAGGACCCGGGTTCGAGCAGTCCGGCGTGCATTGGAGCTGGGGCAACCGGCAGCGTGAGGGGGCCCAGCCCTTTGCACAGGGCCTGTCCGCCAAAGCGAACAACGAGGCGCGTGCGGCCCGGCTGTGGGACCTGAGCGCCGCGATGGTGGGTCTCGGCGCATCAGGCGCTAGCGCGTGAAGTCCTGGCCGCTGGTCATGTCGCTCACTGCAACGATGCTCTTGCCCGTCCCGGTGTGACCCGCGCTGCGACAAGCCGCCTGGCCTTCGCCATTATGGCGGCATCTCTCGGCAACACGGCCGTCTCGGCCCGGCGCGCGAGCCGGCTAAGAGATGGCCTGACCTGCGCCATGCGGCCCGGACGGCATCGCCGGCGCCTGTCTCAGCCGGACAAGGCGACGGTCAAGCGCGAACAGGGATCGCCGTCGACCAACGTGACCAGGAACGCCGCGACGTCGGCACGGCTGATCTGCTGGCGCCGGATCGCGCCGCCCGTGTCGGCGAGCCAGGTGCCCGTCAGCGGTCCGTTGGTCAGGCCGACCGGCTGCACCAGCGTCCAGTCGAGGCGGGACGCCTTGACCAGCGCTTCCTGCTTCTCCTTGTCGGCCATGTGCTCGCGCAAGACGGTCCTGTAGAACAGCTTGAACGCGAACGGCAGGCGGCTGCGCGTGTCGCCGACGCCGAATGCAGTCACGACCACCAGGCGGTCGATGGAGGCGGCCTGCATGGCGCCGACGATATGCCGCGTGCCGACCTCGCAGACGGTGCGCGCGGTTGTGCGGCTCGCGCCGAGCATCAGGGCAAACGGGTTCTGCGAGTTCCCGAGGCTCACAACCGCCATGTCATGGCCGGGCACCGCTCCGGCGACGTCGGCTTGCCGCATGACGTCGCCGCGCACCGTCCTGATGGAAGCGATCCCGGACAGCTTGGCCGGATCGCGGGCGAACGCGGTGGCCTGATGCCCGGCCGCCACCAACGCGCGCAGCGTAGCCTGACCGGTGCCACCCGTGCCCCCGAACACGATGACCTTCATCGTCGGCCCTTTCCTAGCGCCACAGCAAGGCCGCGAGGATCGCGGCCAGCATGGTGTGGATCATGTGCAGCAACTGCTCGTTCGTCTGCGCCTGAACGGCCTGCTGCCGCGCAAGCTGGAGCGCCGATCCGTCATCCGGCATAGCCGGGAACTGTGCATCGAGCGCGCGGCGTTTCGCCTTGAACTCCCGCGCGTTCAGGCCGAGCAGAATGACAACCGCCACGACGATCACGACAGGCCGCACCCAGTCAGGGATCATGGCGGATACACGCGAGCGGTCATGGGCGGAGCAAAGCGAGGTTGCAGCCTACGATCTGGTCATGCTCGTGGAACAGCACCGCAGCACTCCCAGGGGCGTGGCAGCACTTATTTCCGAAGCCTGAAGGTCAGGAAGTTGACCGCGACAAGAACGGCGACAATGAAGGCCAACAAGGATTGAACGAGCGCAAAGCTCGAGGGCTGAACGAATGTCGGGTCGAGCGCATTGACTGAGAGCGCAGTGATGGCGAGAAGCAGACACACCATCAGCGCTATCCGCCGCCACCGCTGGATAAGAAGCATACGTCTTACGAGGCGCGGTTCTTCGGATGCAGCAGACGTCTTGCTCGCCTGCGACATCGGGTGGGTTTCTGGCTGCATCCGTCGCGCTCCTCAGTCCCAGGGGAACGGCTGTGATGTTCCGCCCACAAAGGAATGTTCATCGTAAACGGCGGCGAAAGTCCAGCACCTGCCGAGCGTGCCTGTTTGCTCGATGAGCCATGGTTCAATCACGTTCAATTCAACTCAGGTCAATGTTGAAAATTTCCTTGAAGGGCGTCTGGCAAATGTGTTGAGCGGCATAACGTCGGATGATGGGTCACTTGCGGAAACGATCAACAGCACTGGGTATTCACCTATCCGCAAAAATTCACGGCTCTGAGGTTGGCCCTGTTTGAGGCACGCGATTTTCGCGTGATGGTTGTGCAGGCATGGGGGTTCGTTGCCACGTCGGGGTGGCATGTTGGCGGCTCGATGCGGCGGCGTTGGGGGTTGGTGAAACGGGTGACGGCGGGGCGCGCTGCCCCGCAGACTAGCTGATGATGCGCGGTAGGCGGCCGAGGACGAAGGCCAGGATGGACTGGCAGGATGCACTGCTGGGCAGGTGCAGCTTGACCTGGGTCTTCATCTCGACGACGCGCACGGCCAGCTTGACCAAGCGCAGCCGCAGGGTGTCGAACTGGGCACTGCGCCAGGACGAGCGGCGCGGCATCAGCGTGCGCAGGCTCCACATCAGCCAGTAGGCGCCGGCGTGCAGGAACAAGCGGAACTGGTTGGCGGTGGCCTTGGTGCACGAGGTGCGGTCGGCGGCGAGGTGGGCTTTCCAGGCCTTGATATGGTTTTCCGCCTGTCCGCGTGCGCAATACCGCCGCTCGTAGAGGGCGCGGGCCGAGCCGTCCGGCAGGCTGGTGACGACGAAGCGCGTGTCTGTCCCGTCAGGCCCCGCCTCGACGCGGGCGACGATGCGCTCGACACGGTCCCAGCTTGCCGCGCCGTCGTAGAACTCGGTGAAGCGGCGGAGCTTGCCCGCGCCGTCCGAGGCGGCAAAGCGCGCGGCGGTGCTGGCCTCCAGGCTCTCGACATGACGGCGCAGCGTGCTGGTGGGCGCGACACCGAGCAGGTAGCCGATCTTGTTGGCCCGGCACCAGCGCAGCACCTCAGGGCCGCAGTAGTGGCTGTCGGCCCGCAGCAGGATCTCCACCCGCGGCCAGATGGCGCGGAGCTGGCGCACGAGGCGGCGCAGGAAGGCGCGGACCTCGCGCCCGCTGGGCCGCTTGGCCGGGCGCAGCACGGCGGTGACGAAGCGGCCTTCGCCGTCGAACACCACGATGGGCTGGAAGCCGTATTCGTCGTAGTGCGCATTGAACAGCCGCATCTGCTGCCCGCCGTGCACGGCGTCGAACGTGTCGTCCACGTCCAGCACGATCCGGCGCGGCACCTGGCGGAAGGACGCGCAGTACAGGTCCACCATGGCCTGGCCCATGCGCAGCAGCGCGCGCGTGTCGGGCAGGTTCTCCAGGCGCGAGATCGTCGGCTGCGAGCACAGCGCCGCATCCTCCGTAAGCCGCGCCATGGCGAGCTTGAACATCGGGTCCGTGCGCAGCCGGTCGGCGTCGTTGCCATCCTCGTAGCCGGCCGCAATCATCAGCAGGCGAAAGCGAATGATCTCGTCAAGCCCGTGCACGACGCGCTCCGGGTCGCGCGGGTCCGCGATGCACGCCGCCAAGCGCCCCGCCACGTCGAGGCGTCTCTCCACCTCGCGCAGCACCAGCAGGCCGCCGTCGGATGAAAGGTGGCCGCCGTCGAAGCGGGCGATGACGGGCTTGCCGCTGACTGGTGACAGGCCAGGCAGTGCGGGGGTAGATACAACCTTGGCGGGCATGGTGCTCTGGATCCGTAGAGTTGGCGTCGAGAACTACATTCTACGCTGGATCAAGGGCTTGTACTATGCCCGCCAGCCCTCATGAATTTTTCAGGCTATGCAATCACATTATGTCTAGACAGCATGTTCGGTGATGGTGGCTGCGTCGATGAGCAAGGTCTGACACAAGCGCGAGCTGAGGGCCGGCAAATGGGACGTTCTGGCGAGTGCTGGGCCGGCATGTGCCCCTATGGGCACGACCAGTTTCAGCTACGTAGCGCCTGGATGGATGGTTTCAGCGAGGGCCGAAAAACTTGGAGACCATTTCCTTCTGGGCGACCTAAATAGGATGTCAACCGGAACGTTTTCATCGGTGAGAAGAGCGACATCTCCATCGGTGACCTACAATCGTTCAGTCCGATAATCCCGAATTATGGAAAGTAAGGAAGAATGGAAAGAAAGTCGCGGGGCAGTCGCCAAGGGCCGCGGCGGGCCGGGCGGCGCAGGGACTGGGCCGAGGGCAGTCAAGGCGCCGCGCGCAGGGCAGGATAGGGCGGGCGAATACTTCCCAGGGACGTTGCAGGATGCGTGCAGTCAGGACGCCTCAACGCCGGCCGCTCCTGCCTGGCATGGCCGGGCCGGCTATTGCGCCATCGTAAATTCTATCCAAAGTTGTGCTTGCCGGCCACGGGGCGCGTGCTCCATGCTTGGGCGGTGTTCATGGTGACCGAAGCCGATGCCGCCGCAATCCGCACCGCCTTCCACGAGGAAGGCGAGCTGTCGGCCATCATCGAGCTGCGGCAGCGGTTCCCAGGAATAACCGACCACGCGGAGGCGCGGGCCTGCGCCCGGACCATCGCCGGCTGGACGCCGCCGCCCGTGGCACCGTGCCCGGCGGTGCCGCTGCGTCCCAGCAAGGGACGCTAACGCGGCCGACTGCCTCTCAGCCGAAAGGCTTACTTAACCAACCGCTTTTGCGGGGGGCAAGTTTGGGTTGTCGCTCACTTCCGGCTCAGCCGGACCCGCAGCCAAGCCCCCAAACGCGGCAGGAGAGGGGAGGACGGCACTGGCGGTGCTGGCCCGGCCTCTAGCACCCTCGGCCGGTCATGGGTGAGCTGGCGCACAGTGAGGTTGGCGGCCTCCACCATGCCGAGCAGCCGGTCGCGTTCGGCCCGCAGGTCAGAGGCGGCAGCGTCGGCCTTGCCGAGCATCTCCCGCAATAGGGCAATCTCACGGTCTTTGACTGTCTCTTTCGGTGTGTCAGAGTGGCCCGGCAGTGTATCGGCCGACACACCGGATGCGACACCGGACGCGGCCGGCCTGTACACCCGCTCCAGCTCCGCCGGGTCGATCTGATACACTCCACTTCCATCTTTGCGGGCGGAAAGCCGGCCGGACTGGATGCTTTTATGTATCGTGCCGCGTGTCACGCCCGCCCATGCCGCCGCCTGTCGCATCGTCATGTCCGGCATGTGTCGCCCCGTTCCGGCCGCGTGTCGCCGACACGGTGCAGCGATACAGGAAGGCACGGCAAGCTGGCACGGCAGGAGGTCTGCCCTACCCGGCCTTCAGGCGCACCCCGACGCCGCCGCCGTTCTTTGAGATGAACTCGACGCCGGTTGCTTCCAAGGCGGCCCGGATGGCTTCGACGGTGCGAGGGTAAAGGGTTTCGCCACGCTCCAACCTGGTAATCGTGGTCGGCGATACGCGCGCGATTTCCGCCAACTCGCGCACGCCGAGCTGTAAGGCGGCTCGGGCCATGCGGCATTGAGCGGCGTTCAACTGGCTATCCTGTGACAAGGTTGTTGACTTGTCCGGCCAAGCTGAAACACTGCCCTCGCTTTGTCACTCCCGTGACAAGCGGCCGGACGGGGAGAGGGAAGCTCCCGCGCCCGGCCTGACCCGAAGCAAGGCAAGGATTACACCCCATGCTCCAAGCTACATACACGCCTAGCACGCCCACATCCGGCCACAACCCGGATGCCGAGCTGATCCACTTGGTCGAGCAGGCCAGGGCAACATGGCAGGCCCTGTCCGAAGCCATACCCGACGTGGTGGATATCCCGCCCGAGACCGATGCCGAGCTGCGGCAGCTGGTGAGATTGGCGCACGCATACGCCGAGCAGGCCGTCGCGCTGCCGGCGCTGACGCCGGCCGGGCTGCGTGCGAAGGCCGAGCTGGTGCGGCTGCTGCATGGCGCGGACCTGGCTGCTGTGGCATCATGCATCGAGCAGCGCGCCTTGGCGTCGCTGTGCGACGACCTGATCGCGGACGACGACTGACGAGCAGGCCATCCCCGGCCGTGCCTGCGGGCGCGGCCGGACTGGAAGCACTCGACAAGCACCGGGGCAGTCGCAGGGTGGGAGCGAATCGGGACCACCCGCAGAGACTATCCCGAAGGCAGTAACCGGCCTTCCCGGTGGACGGCTAGGCCGAGGCGGATACTCACCAGGGACTTTGCGGGAGGACGGCATGACGGACGAGATCGAAAGCACGAGCGAGCGGCGGCAGAAGCGCCTGCTGGACGCGGCCGAGGCGACGACGCGTGACCCGGAGACGGTCGCCTTCCAGCACTCGGTGCTCGCCCAAACGGGCCTGCCCTACCGCGACCCGGGCGACGACGTACGGGAATGGGAGCGCAGCAACGGGCAAGCCTCGCTCGAAATCATCGCCGGTAAGGCGTTCCACCCGGAGCTGTGCCGCTTCGTGCCGCTGGGGCTGCCTTACGGCCCGAAGCCGCGGCTGATCCTGGCTCACCTGAACGGGGAGGCGCTGCGGCAGCAGTCGCCGGAGGTCGAGGTGCAGGCCAGCCTGACCGCGTTTGTGAAGCGGCTGAAGCTCGATGCGGGCGGGCGGACGATCAACACGATCAAGGACCAGCTCGCCCGTTTGGCGGCGTGCTCGATGCGCCTCGGGGCCGTGAGGGACGGCCGGGCCATCACGGTCAACTCGCAAATCGTGCATTCCTTCGACCTGTGGTTTCCCAAGGAGGACGGGCAGCGCATCCTGTGGCCTTCGACGGTGTGCCTGTCGCGCGAGTACTTCGACAGCCTGGCCAAGCACGCGGTGCCGCTGCACGACCGGGCGCTGATGGCCTTGTCGGGGTCTGCGATGGCGCTGGACGTGTATGCGTGGCTGGCGCAGCGGCTGCACCGGATCGAGTGGGGCCAGCGCGTGTTCGTGCCCTGGCCCGCCCTGCAAGCCCAATTCGGCTGGCACTACGCACGGCTGCCCGAGTTCCGGCGCGTGTTCCGGCAGACGCTATGCGTGGTGCACAGCCAATACCGGGCGGCCGACATCAAGCTGGACGGCCGCGGGATGATTTTGCGGCGCAGCCCGCCCCCTGTGAAGGGCCGCACGGGCATCGTCGTGCAGATACCCTGACGGGCACGGCCACTTTGCAGGAAAAGCATGTGGATCAATGACTTATCCACGGGCACTTTGTCACGCTAGGCACGGGCACTTTGTCACGCTGGGCACGGGCACTTTGTCACACAACCCGATAGTACTTCCGTTAGTTCTTCCGATAGTTGGTCGCGAAGTGCGTGGATAACCGGGATAACCCGGCCAGCGCAGCAACGGCCACGGTGCTCGCTGCGGGCAAGGGGTGGGTCCTCGCCATGCTCGCCATGCTCGCCGCCAAGCGGCGGCTGCGCGTGGCTGCGCGTGGCTCCGGTCCCGGCGCCAAGCGGCGCCGCCCTTGCCCTCCGCTGCGCGCCGCGGCGTCCCGGAAGGGTCGGGACGAGGGGCGTCCCGACACTCAACCCATGGCCTCCGGCCAGGGTCGAACAAGGGGCGTGGGGGAAAGGGCAAGTCGGGCAGGTCTCCTTTCTTCCCACGCCTCTCGCCAGAGCTAGGCCGCCATTGATCCAGCGTGGTGCTCGATCTCGCGTGCCCGGTGCCAATGCTCGTCGGCCCGGTTCCCAGGGCAGCCTTCCTGCTGCCACAGCAAGTAGGCGCGCTCGCGGATGCGCTGCTCGGTCCTCTCGAACTTCTGCAGCCTCAGCTCCAGGACATCGCTGTAGGGCGTGAGCGGCCCGCCCCGGCTGACATGCGGCCGGGTGTGCAGCGTGTCAGCCTCGGCTTCGGGCGCAAGCTGCATGACGGCGGCAAGCCTCAACGCTTCATGCTCGGGGTCCACGGCCTTCGGGGTGCCGTTCTGATCCTCCACGGGGATCGGGAAAACGTGCAGAACCGTGCCCCTCTCGTTGAGCACGTCGACCAGACATTCCTTCATGGTGCATCCCTTGCAGCGTAGCGGTTCTCTTGCGGGAGGTACTTACAGGAAAGAACGTTTCCAACGTGGTGGGATTTGTCACAAAAATTGAAGGCTTGTTGCGGAAGGAGGACCAATGCGTTGGCGTCCGCTTGCCCGACAGCGAAACAGGCCCCGTCAGTCCGCCTGGACGGAGGACGCGGCGTGGCCCGCCACGGGCCCCGAAGGGCCGACCTGGTGCCAAAGCAGAGCCGCGGCGCCCAGGCCGGAGACGACGGCAACCAGAACCAAGCTGCCGATGGCTGTGTTCCGGAGGCGAGACCGCCTTCGCCGGGCCAGCATCCGCCCCTGCAACTCGTCCAAGCCCCCGCTCACTCCGCCTCCTCGTTTTGCCTGCCCTTCCATGTTGGGCCGGAAGGCCCGGCCACGTAATTCTGCACGGTAAGAAACGAGAACACGGACGGATTTCCTACGATTTCACGCTGGAAGAGCAATATCCGTTCCGTTTTCGACGCAAACTGATGGTTTGCTGCGTGCAATCATTGAATGCAACTCATGCTGGACGCAGCTTGCCAGTTCGGTGCGGCGTATTGCACGCAGCAAACATGGGGTCTAACGCGGGGGATGACACTGCGTGCAATACAAGCACCTATGCCCGTCTTTTCTCATCTGGGCAGTGCTGAATCGGTGGGTCGCGGCAGTCCTCATCCCACCCTACGACATTGCGTGAAAGCCGCTACCGTGCGTTTTCGCGCCGTTGGGCCTTCCGCCCCTGGATGACGGACCCGGCATGGCTTGCTACGGGCTTCCAAGAACCGGCGTGCTGCCAAAGCAGAACAACGGCAAGGCCCAAGCCGGAGGCGAGGGCCACCAGAACCAGGCTGCCCACGGCCCTGCTCCGGGAACGGGACCGCCTTTGCCGGGCCAGCATCCGTCCCTGTAAATTGCTCAAGTCCTCGCTCACGCTGGCTCCTTTTTGCCTGCTCCCGTGTCGGCCGCTGCTTTGATCGTGGAAAGTCAGGAATTGTCAGGCGCCGGCCCGCTGAGATGGCTCGTAAACGCCCTAGGAGCGGCGCATAGGGGCTTTGGGGCGTTTTCCGCATCCGACTACCGGCCAAAAGGCAAATGGCCCTCAGTCGCGCCCAAAACCGCGCGGCGGGTCGATCTCCAGGCCGGACAGGTCCAGGTCGCATACGGTGCGTAGCGCGTCAGCCGTGGGCGTGTCCGCCAGGCTCTCCGGCAGCCCGTCCAGCCACTGCTGGTAGTCGGCCTGCAGCTCCAGCAGCTCCGCCACCGCGTCGCGCCAACGCTGGGGGCGGCTGCGCCGGTCGGTGGGCCTGCGATAGTGCACCTTTACCGTGGTCACCATGTCGGCCGCGTGGGCGGCCCGGTAGCGGGCCTGGCGCTCGGCCAGGCTCATCGCTCGCTCGCCGAGGGGCTTGGGACCAGGGGGCATGAGGCGCTCTAATGCGTTACGTAACGCATTGCAATGGGTTTGAGGTTGCACCAGCGGTCTCCGATCCCGCTAGTCTGCATATCAGATTTGATATAAGTCTGGCCTCGTGAAGCCGATCGCTTTCCAGGGAACCTCGCTGGACGACCTGCGGGCCTTCCCCGAGACGGCACGGCGGGAGGCTGGGCACCAGCTCGATCAGGTGCAGCGCGGGCTTGAGCCGGACGGCTGGAAGCCGATGCCCAGCGTCGGGCCGGGCGTGCGCGAGGTGCGGGTGCGGGACGAGGCCGGGGCGTTCCGGGTGATCTACATCGCGAGCCGGCCGGAAGCGGTGTATGTGCTGCACGCCTTCCAGAAGAAGACCCAGGCCACGGCCAAGCGGGATCTCGACTTGGCGCGGGCGCGGCTGCGGGAGCTGATACGGAGCGGGCCATGACAGAGACGGACGGCATTCCCGGACAGGTGTTTGCGAGCGTCTGGGACGCCTTGGAGGACAGCCCGGCGGAGGCGGCCAACATGCGGCTGCGGTCGGAGCTGATGGTCGCGGTCAAGCAGGCCGTAGCCGGGTGGGGCATGACCCAGGCCGAGGCTGCGCGCCGGCTGGAGGTGACGCAGCCGCGGCTGAACGACCTGTTGCGAGGCCGCATCGGCAACTTCAGTCTTGATGCCCTGATCCTGCTGGCCGAGCGGGCCGGGCTAAGCGTGCGTGTACAGATCGGGCAAGCCGCAGCATAGAACGGCCGAGCGGGCGGTCCCAATTGTCCGCAGTTTCCGCACCAGCCTGCGTCAGCAGGCAAAGCGTGCAGACGTAATATGCATTGTCTTTGGCAATGCAGTTGGAGTGAGGCCGAATGCTTGGATTTCTCGTGACCATGCGGCAGCGTGTTCAAGCCGCAATGTTCATGTCGCCGCGCGACATCGGCCTGTTCTTGCACAGTGCCCGCACAGACGCAGCCATCTCCCGAACCCGATCTTGGGCCGGCGAGCAGGCCGCATTTGATGCGGCTTACGCGACCGGCGACCCGTGGGCATCGGGGGATAGGCGCTACCTCTACCAGCGCCGCAAATATGACGTGCTGACCGCTTTGTTGCCGCCAGGCCGGCGTTTTGCCCGTGCGCTCGACCTCGGGGCGGGCTTAGGGCCCAGCCGGGAATAACCGCTCTTATTGAATACTTCAACCACCTAAAAACGCTTGATACTTTTCTGTCAACTCGAGCGCTTGTATCCGGCTGGGCCCTTAGGCCTGCTCGGGCGTCGGCTCGCGGAACGTGCCGACGATGTGCTCGGGCTCGACATATCCCAGGGTGCGGTTGAGCGAGCCCGGGCACTGCACTTGGACGTGGCCAACCTGCGCTTCGAGCGAGGTGACGTCCGCGACCTGCCTGCGTCGCTCAACGGTTCCTTCGACTTGGTTGTTCTCGTGGACGTGCTCTACTACCTGCCGCCGCCGCTTACCAATGCGACACTGGAGGCGCTTGCCATGCGCGCCGCCGCTCTGCTCGCGCCTGGCGGGCTGTGCCTTCTCGCCAACCACTCCTTCTTTGCGGCTGACCCGGACAGCCGTCTTTCACGGCGTATCCATCGTGCCTTTGCTAGGTCGCCTGGCTTCCGCGTCGTTTCCGAACATCGGCGGCCGTTCTACCTGGTTTCTTTGTTGGCAGTGTCGACTAGCTAGATTCCCGAGTAACTGTCGCCGACATGCCAGCACAGAACGCTGCCTGAAGCGAGACCTCTTTTCCCGTTACCCTTCGTTCCTCGAGTTCGCTGGCCGATTTTCATTTTCTGCGTTGATGCAGCTATACTTTCCGCGCTTTGTATCCGTGTCGAAGGCGCGCAGTCCTTGCCGTCGCCAGCGTGCCTTGAGGTCGGCTGGTCTTTCTTCCTGGCGTCTGTCCTTTTGCTGTTGCAACCGGCTTGCGATGTCCAGCAATGCACCGAGCAGGGTGGCACGGTCATCGTCCAGCAGCTCGACCAGCCCGGCTTTCTGGACGAGGCCGCCCAGCTCAATAAGCTGCCGGGTGCGTGCGCGCCGTTCCTGCACCCAATCGCGGGTGTCGTGACGGGCGCGGGCGAGGGTGAGCCTATTCTGTTGCACGGTCAGGCGCTGGAGCTGTACCGTTGTGGCTTGGAGTTCCCGCAGCAGGGTCGCCGGCACTGGCCTTCTTCCCCCGCTTGCCCCCTGCTTGAAAGAAAGCTTGCCCGCGTTCGGTCCACCTCGCTTTGGCTTCCGGCTGCTTCTTGCTTTGCTCGATGGCGGCGAGCAAGGCTCCGGCGAGCGCTTCCATGGACAGGGCATCGGCTCCGACGATCTGCACGAGTTCGCCGAGCTGGACGGTTTTCTGTGACTTGACTTTTTTGGCCTTGTCCATGAGGGCCTGGAGTTCGGTATCGAAGTCGCGTGGTTTGCGGGCCATGGGATCGGCTCCAAGGATGTGGCGGGCAGACGCCAGGCTAACAGCGTCCTGATCTTGCTGCCAAGCACGATCCACCCTGTACCATTAGCAGACCCGAGCACCTCATCATTTCTGGCCGGAGCGCAGCGAAGGCGATCAGGAAATGCGCGCTTAAAAGTTGCTTTGCAACTTGTGCGAACAGGCACTAGCCTGTCCAGGAAGCAGCACGGGTCGGCTTGGCATATGGCCATCT
>JAABUQ010005238.1_pt1 | contig 20974 bp, 23 predicted proteins | sample 5560001 | NCBI WGS metagenome assembly JAABUQ01 (sample SAMN10711888, study PRJNA513371) | rock metagenome | isolation source: Antarctica rocks | place: Antarctica: Victoria Land, Finger Mt nord | collected 2015-12-18
ACCCTGCACGTCTCATCCGTCCCCTCCTCCCTCCCCTGCCGCCAAACCGAATACAACCTCGTATACACCCACCTCGAAACCGCCATCACCGCCGGCTCCGGCGCCTGCATCTACATCTCCGGCGTCCCGGGCACGGGAAAAACCGCCACAGTGCGAGAAGTGGTCTCGCAGCTCGACGCCAGCGTGCAAGCGGACGAACTCGACGACTTCATCTTCGTCGAGATCAACGGCATGAAAGTGACGGAGCCCGCGCAGGCGTATTCGCTGCTGTGGGAGGCCCTCAAAGGGGAGCGCGTGAGCCCCGCGCACGCGCTCGGGCTGCTGGAGCGGGAGTTCGATCACCCTTCCCCGCGAAGGGTGCCGTGCGTGGTGCTCATGGACGAGCTGGACCAACTCGTTACGAAGAGTCAGAGCGTCATGTATAATTTCTTCAACTGGCCTGGGCTGAAGCACTCGCGGCTGATTGTGCTCGCCGTGGCGAATACGATGGATTTGCCGGAGAGGACGCTGAGTAATAAGATCAGCAGCAGGTTGGGGTTGACGAGGGTGTTATTCCCGGGGTACACGCATGAGCAGCTGCAGGAAATTATAGGGAGTCGGCTTGGGGAGGTTGGGATCGTGGAGCCAGACGCGGTGCAGTTCGCTGCGAGGAAGGTGGCGGCTGTTAGCGGGGATGCGAGAAGGGCGCTGGATATTTGTAGGAGGGCGGTGGAGATTGCCGAGGGAGAGAGCATGGAGACTGAGAATGAATTGCCCGCTACGCCGAGTAAGTCTGCGCAGAAAAGGGAAGTTGAGAGGGACAAGGGGGGCCGGGCGGTGGTGAAGAGGAAGACAGGGACGGTGACGATTCAGACGGTCAAGGCGGCAATCCATGAGGCGACGAGCAGCCCACTGCAGCAGTATCTCAAGGCGCTGCCGCTGGCGGCGAAGCTGTTCCTGGCGGCTTTACTCGCCCGCACCCGCCGCACCGGGGTGAACGAATGCATCCTTGCGGATGTGCTTGAAGAAGCGAACAGGCTTGCGTTGATGGCGACGGAGAATCCGAGAATGATTGATGTGCTGTTGAGCTATCCTCGCGCTCAAGCGGTTGGGGGCGAGGGCTTCTGGAAGGCAAAGGCAAAGGCGAAGGTGTTGCCCAGAGTGCTAGGAATGGGAGCCGCGGCGAGCGAGTTAGCGGAGGCTGGGGTGATTGGGCTCGAGGGCGGGAGGAGGGGGGAGAGGATTGGAAGGGTTAGGCTAGGGGTCGGAGATGAGGAGGTGGGTGCGGCTTTGAGGGGGGATGGTGAAGTTAGGGGTTTAGGCTTTGGGTGATCGAGAGATGGTGGTTTGGGCTGGATTGGGTATGGTTGATTGATTCATTGGTGCATAGACCTTCCCAAGGGGCTTGAGCGCTGGGCAAGAGGGGAGCAAGTTGAGCTTGAGAAGGGTTGGATTTGTAACTGATTGATTGTGTGTTGTGTGAAGACCTCATCATCGTGCTTTCTGCACGTGGCAAGAGCCGGTCAAGTCGAGCAATGCATAATGGACTGGCTGATGTCTGACATGAATGAGTAAAGCTTCTGCCGTTCTGGGAATGAAACATACTCATTTCAAATGGTGTATATTAAACAACACCCTCCTCTCTCCTCACGATAACGTCATGTTTCCCGTAGTAGTAGATGCAGATAGATCTTTAGACCCATTCGCAATTATCTTCGGTACCCCTTAGCCCTTTGATCCTAGCTCGAGTCCCTGCCAGCTTAATACTTCTGCCGCCCAAGTCTCGGGTTCCAATCCAAGGGATGCGACTCCGGTGTCGCCTCGGGATCCTGCCTCCATATCTTGATCGTCTTATCCGCCTCTCCGCATATCAACCTCAATCCCGTCTTATCAAATGTAGACGCGAAGATTCCCGACTCAGCGTCTAATGAACCAGGCTGAGCGGTCGTATCGAGATTTTGATATCGATGCCCCGTCTTCCAATCCCAGAATGACATGGATCCATTGTCGCCACCGGAGAAAAGTACATTATCTTCGTTGACGCTGAGGGTGTTAATGACTGCGTTCTGACCTTCGAAATTCTGCATGAAGGCACCCTCAGGGCACTTCCATTGCTTGATACTCCCCGTGCTGCCGCTGGCGAAGGTCCATTCGGTAGGGTGGACGGTGAGTGCGCGGACGCCTTTTTTGTGGTGGGTGAGGACGCCCATAGTCTTCCCAGCTGCGAGGTCCCACAGCCGGACAGTGGCGTCAAGGGAGGACGTGATAACTTGAGGGTCGGCTTCCTGGCATACGAGATCCGAGACTGTTTGCTTGTGCCCTGAAAGAACGTGAATGTTGCTTCGAGTCCTCATGTCCCACACTCTTGCCACGCCGTCGCGGCCACCTGTTACAAGGACGTCGAGGGTAGGGTGTAATGCCAATGTGTAGACGCCGCTGAGATGGCCATGGTAATGGCGAATGACCTTGTTCGTTTCTAAGTCCCAGCATTTCACCATTTTATCCTCTCCGCACGAGAAGAGGTAGGGATGGCGGGGAGACACTGCCAACCCGCGCACAGTGGAGATGTGTCCAGTGAGCGTTAGTCTCAACGAGCCAGATGCAAGGTCCCAGATCTTGATCGTACGATCTCCGGCACCGCTAGCAAACCATTGGTTGTTCGGTTCCACTGCAAGTGCTCTAACCCACCCCAAATGCCCCGAGATGACTCGCATTAGCTGCCACGGAGCATGCCATTCTGGCCGTTCTTGCTGGTAGATATCACGGCGTGTGAGAGACGTGGAGTGAGCAGCCTGACTACCACGCAGAGAAAGAGAAGTCTGAGATGCAGACGTTGCCGGCTTGGAGGGGCGTGATGATTTGAGAGAGGCTTGTTGGAGGGCAAGCTGCTTGGGCAGCTCTAGAGTATCCTGGTACTCGGCTTTAAATCGGTATGCATCGCCGAGGTTCTGAGCTAGCTGTACTGGATCTGTAGAAGGGTTTATTTCAATAAAAGAGGATGATATTCCGTACTTAGAGCCAAAAAGAGCTTTGGTCTTGCGTCTATTATTGATGATGAGAGACTCAAGAGAAGCTGGAGGATCAGCCATGTTCTATGTAGGGTGGGGAGTCATTCGAGGATCCGTGGGTATAGAATTGGACAAGATATCGAAAGATTGGATTCATACCCGAAAAGGCCATTACCGCCAAACTAGACCCGATTAGGGCTTTATCATCAGCCAAATTCAATACCTCGACTCAGGAAACAGCCTCAAAACTTTGAGACACTATGGACGACCACCAGCAGATGAAGTACGCTATCCACGAAGCTGCCCGAGAAGGCAGAGGTACAGCTAAACCCCCCCCAGAACAACCTCATACTGACATCTCCCACAGTCGCAGCAGTAGAATCCCTCCTCAACGTACGTCCCCCGAAACCCCAATCCACCTCATCTAACCCTACCAAGGCAAACCCCCACCTCGCCACAACAAAAGACGACGACGACCGCCTCCCCATCCACTGGGCCGTCTCCTACAACCACCTCCCCATCGTCGAAACGCTGGTCTCGCGAAAAGACTTTGATCCCGATGTTCAGGTACTCGAACCCCATCCGCCTGAGATCCACACTATACTAAGAGAATACGTATGACAGGACGCATCCGGCTGGACACCCCTAATGATCGCCTCCAGCCTCCGCGAAGAAGACGGGCTAGTCGACCTACTCTTAGCCAAGGAAGCAGATGTGAATTGCAAAAGCGCGTCCACCATCCGTCCCCCCCTCTCCCCCAACCAAAAATACTAAGACAACAAACCACGCTCAGATTTTAGCGGCCAGGTATCCCTCCCCTTCCCCCCCCCTTCCTCACACTCAAACCCCCCCCCTCCCCCTTTTTTTCCATGCCACATAATTCCCCTAGACCCCCCTCCACCTCACGACCTCAAAAAACAACCTCCCTACCGCGCGCAAACTCCTCGCCCGCAGCAGCGCCTCCGCCCGGGTAAAAGATAAACGGCAGCAGCTCCCCTTGCACCGAGCGGCCGCGATCGGGAGCGTGCCGATGGTGAGGCTGTTGCTTGAGCATCGGAGCCCGGTGAATGCGACGGATGCGAGCGGGTTGACGGGGTTGCATCATGGTGGGTCCCCCCAACTTTTACCTTGCTTGTTTTGTGTTGTTGTTTTTCTGGTCTCTGGGGGCGCGGATGGGGGTCGAAGAGTTGAAAGGTTGGGGTGAGGATAGGGATGTTAGAGAAAGAAGGGTTGAGAAGTTCACGGGCTGATGTTGAATAGCAATCTCAGAAGGCCACGGCGAGACGGCGATGGTGCTGCTGAGAGCTGGAGCCGAAACAGAAAAGAGGGACGGAGATGGATTTCTTGCTATCGACCTGGCGCCCGACAAGAAGGTACAACCCCCCTTTATACAGGTTTCTTGAACGAGACTTATGAATGGTGGCATCGCAGATACGGCAGTACATACTCCAAGCCTCGGAGCGAGAAGGAATAGATGTCACATTAACGTGAACTGCACTTGCATCTCTGCCCTGAGCATCGCTAAATCCGCTGTATGACTACCCCTGCCTCCCAACGCCCTGAACCCCGGAACGCCCGATGATGACGGTGATGATACACTCCCCCATCCCCCCCTTCCTCTCTCCTTTTCCCATCTTCCCCCCACGGTTCCTTAACAGCCCACCCCCCTTCACCCCCCCTTACCTCATCGTACTCTCAACCAACTCCCGATACAGCCCCTTCAAATCCCCCACATCAGCCTTCAACTCCTCAACCCTCTCACTCTTCTCCCCCAGCATCTCAAGCGTAGCCTCAAACCTCTCCCTCACCTCCCGCAACTCCTTCTCCAATCCCCTCACCCTCTCATCAGCCGCCCTCTTGCGCTCATTATCCCGCATCAACTCAACCACCTGCTCGCGCGCCTCGTGCAATTGGGCCCCTAGTCTGCTCAATTCGTCTCTGTGTGCGGCTTTTTCGCTTTCCAGGCGCCTGACTGCGGCGGACATGCGCTCGACGAGTTGGACCGAAGGGCCGGCCCCGGCGGTGGAGACGGAGATGAGGTCGTTGATTGTGCGTTCGGGGGGTGTGGCGGGCGTGTGCACGCCGGAGAAGAAGTCGTCTTCCTTTATGTCGTCGATGGCGGGTGCCTCCGGGATGCCGTTGTTTATGGAGAGGGAGGGGATGGTGCCGAGGGAGTCTGTGCGCTCCATGCGCTGTGGCTGGAAGTCCATTATCCCGCTTGTGGCTGTGGTTGAGATGGGCTGGGTAGATGAACGCCGCGATAGGGTCCGGTCGGTGGTGGACGTGCTGGTGATGGCGAGGCCGAGGCGCCGGGAGTGGGGAGAGCGGTCGGCTGCGTTTGAGGATTTGCGTGTTCGGGTCTGGGTGATTGGGGAGGCACTGAATTGTTGGTAGAGGTCTTGGGGGGAGGAGCGAAGTTCGTTGTGGATACGGGTGCGTTCTTCTTCGAGGAGGCGGGCTTGGGTCTTTTCCCATTCTTCGCGGGAGGTTTTGAGGGTGGCTGTTGTGGTTTGAAGATCGGCTTCGGATTTTGTGAGGAGGGATTGGAGGTGTGTAAGCTGGGTGGTTAGGGAGGAGAGCTCGTAAGTTGCGTCGGCTGTTTTGGCATTGGCGTTGGCGAGCTCGTCTTCCATACGGCGGGCTTTGGTGTTCTGAGGGGCCTCAGCAGGGGTTCTTGGAGATGGATTGTAGGATGGACTTACGCTTTCACGAGCTTTCCGCCGTACATCGGCCTCTCTTTTCGCCATGTCATCCCGCTCTTTCTCCAGGGCGGCCACTCGAGCCAACAACGATCCCTCAATTCCTTGCCAATTCTCGCTTGCGATTGCATATTGGTTCTGCAGCGTTTCAATCTGCCGTAATAGCTTGGCCTGCACATCACCACCTTGGCCAGCAGAGACTTCCTCCGCACGAGCACGATATGTCTCCAGTCTGCTTTCTAGCATGTTCTGCTCCCCTTGCCTTTCTATTTCCGCAACTCTTGCCCTCTCTTTTTCACGTTCGGCCTTTTCTCTCAGTCCTCGTAATTGATTGTGATGGTCCTTTTCTGCGAGCTCTTTTTCCGTCTTTACGCTTGATAGTTCGTCCGCCAGGTCAGCTGCGTGTTTCCTCTCCGCCTCCAAAGCCTCAGCTCTGGCTTTCTCCTCCGCTTGCTTGGCAGAAGAAGTAGCCTCTGAAAGCTGCGACTGCAGGTCCCGCATAAGCGAATCCTTGGCTTCCCTCTCCGCTTTGAGACCCTCAAGATCTTTCTCAAGCCTGGTCATAGCCTTAACCTTCTCCAGTGCCCGCTTTTCGGCCGTGTCCGCACGTTTTGCCCGATCTTGTGCCTCTCTTGCAATCCTGTCATGTTTTTCCGCCATCCGCTTCGATTCTACCGCTGCATCGCCGTCCTCTTTTGATTTCGCGCGTAGCTTTTTGATTATAGTCATATGCTTCAGTTCCGTTTGTGACAAACTTTGACCCTCCTCAATTAGCAGTGCGATCTTTTCGTCTTTGACTGCCAGCTTCTGCTCCGGGCTACCTGGAGGGGCCTGAGATAATGCATTCTTGGCTACCTCAGCCGCTTCTTTTGTCAGATATTGGAGCTTGGCTTGGAGAGCATCTATACGCTCGAGATACTCATGTGTTTCCTCTTGCCGCCGTAATTCCGCAGCTTCGTTATCGGATCGCAACTGCTCAATGGTCTTTTCATACTCTTCAGGTAATTTTGGGCTCATAGGAGCTGGAAAAGCGGTCCTTCTGGGTGAGTCCACGCTTGGTGTAGTGGATTGAGTAATCTCTAAAGATGGTCGAGACGAAACGGATCCCTGTGAGTCCGTTGATTGCCGTGGAGGCTCAGACTCGTTCTTCAAATCAATTGTGCTTGTGATAAGTGGCTGTTCCATAGGGTCTTCAACCTTGACGTCTGCAAGAGCCTCCGAGCCTTTGCCCGTGCCCGCCTCCTTCTGTAGATCCTGATTCATTCCATTCGTGGTTGGTATTGGTTCTGCAGGTCTCTCCTTCGAGTCTTCATCCACATGCTTCTCCCTCTGCAACTCGGTGCTTGATCTAGGACTGGGCAGGCCATTGGCAGGGCTGGCAGTGCGAGACGGCACCCCCGACGCCGGACCTGACGCGTCTCCTTTCCTCCCAAGGTTTTTGTTCGCCATGGCCCGTGCGAGCTTCTCATTGAGGCGGTCTTGGGCTCTGTTGTGCGAAGTCGTGCGAGATTGGACCATCATTGGCTCTTTCCCAGGCGCCTGCCCTTCAGTTTTGCCGTCATCTCTGTTTTGGGCAGCCTTTGCCGCTGTATCTTCGTCTGCCAAAATGGTGTCCAACTTTGACTCCACTCCAGCTAGGAAGGAGCCCCATCTTGAGGATTTTTGTGCAGTAGATGCCATCTCGGCCTCTAATTATCAGGTCGAGTAGAAGCACTGAGGTATGTTGTGGCCATTTTGAACGTTGAGAATTGATTAGATCGAGCTATGCCATCAGGTGTACCTTTGGACAGAGAGACTGTTTCGATGTGAGACCTAGCGGCTAGAATGCTGGAATGTCACAGTTGCCTTCTTGTACTCCTTTTTCGCATCAGCAGCATAGCCTATCGAACGTAGTCTTCGGGAGTTTAGAAATATCTTGAGTGTTGCGATAGTTTCATGTCACGCTACAATATGCGAGCGGATGAAGCTCCGCTCGCTCGGACACCAACAGGCCTAATTAGGCTGAAACGTAGCCTCAGATTTTGCTTGTCGACACAATGTCATCATTCATGCGTAGACACTAGCCTCCTTCTCCTTCTGTATTGCCATTGTGAGCCTTTATAACATTTTCATTTGGTCTCTAAGATGTATTGTGGAGCACCCACAGGCCCTTCCTAGCATGGGCACTGTGTGTTGGTTCAAGATTGGGAAGACCATTTCAAGGACTATCAACTCGTGCCTCACTCCAACCAGACTGCTTTCTTGGCACCATAAGCACGTCAAAATGTACTCCCCTTGTCCCAATGGTCTATATGGTGGTGCACCAAAGATTCACGTAGATTAAGCTCCGTTATTCTTCCATTAGACTGTTACCAGCTACTGACTTTATGAAGAACCATTAGGTGTACCGTCAGAAAACTACCTGTAACAAGACCATGGCCGGATGCTACAAGAGGTTAGCATCGCTGCAGAGACATCTGCTCAGTGCCTTCAGTGCATCAGCCTATCGGCATGCTACGAGTCGAAGCTATAGGGGGGCCGGTACATTCTGTATTTTCCCACCTCAGCGCTATGATGAGCGACGACTTCACGGCCTGCAGCTGACCTTCAACTAGCTCCTTCAGTTTGCTTTTTACAATCATCAAAACTTTCATGAGCTTCTACAGCCGTTTCCTCCAAGAGCGTGAAATACGCCTAGTCAAAATTGAATCAGCCAAACTGTCTAGCCCTGTCAAGATCTCGCTGCAGACCGTCTCTCTGAATGAGGATCCTTCTTACGAAGCCTTATCCTATGTCTGAGGAGACCCAAATCCACCGTGTACAATGTCAGTCGAAAGGGAAAACTTCACTGTCACGCCGAATCTCAAGACGGCATTGCGCCATTTGCGTTACCCTGATCGGCCACGAACAATATGGAGTGACGCTATCTGTATCCATCAAGATATTCAAGCTCCAGAAAAATCGCAGCAGGTGGCTCTGATGGGCGGCATCTATGCAACGGCGTCGAACGTGGTGGTTTTCATTAACGACAACAAGGAGAATAGCAATTTCGCACTTGACACAATTACAGAAATCAACAATGAACTACAGCAGCAGCTTGACGATGGAACGCGCAACCGCAATAACTTTCGTTCTACCCTTGATCTCGGTGAGACTTCGTTCTTCCGCGGACAGGTAACTGCAGAAGTGCCTTTTGACCCTACGCCTTAGGTTGCCATCAATTGTCTCTTGAGAAGACAATGGTGGAGATATGTGTGGACACTCCAAGAGGTCATCATGCCCAAGCACAACATCGAAATCGTGTATGGAATGAAGAGCGTGTCTTGGGTGGCCTTCCATCGTGTTACACTCATGCTCGCGAGGTATGACTTCGGGAAGCACTGGCCGATTCTGTTCGTGGCTGGTTATAATTTATTTTACTCTGTTCAGCCTATCCACGCCATCAGAGAGACTTGGCGCACAGATATCCGTGATATCACACTTCTAGCAAATTTAGCCTTCTTCTACTACCGGGACTGCACTGATCCTCTCGACAAAGTCAATGCTCTTCTCAGTCTGAGCTCGGATGTCACTCCTGAAAAACTACCCATCAACTATCAATACTCTGTCCAAAAACTGTTCACAGGTGCAGCGGCCTCCTTCACAACAAGCAATCATGCCCCGAAATTCTTGACTCTATGTCAGAGTAATGGGCGTATGCAAGATCTACCATCGTGAGTACCAGATTGGAGTATCGAGCAGATGGAGCTAGAGCGATTGAACATGGACTTGAAGCTACTGTCACCTGAGAAAACGTTCCTCACACTCTTGGAGATACTTTTAAAAGAGCGATGACCTCCAGTCCCCCTTTGCGAACTGGACTAAGTCAACATATCATTCTTTTACAGCTACCACAAGTATCACACAGTCTATCGTTGTCCTCGAAGGCGCCAGCGTCGGTATAAGTCAGCAGCGGCTCCTATCGATCGAGGGTCTCACGCATTCCCGAGTGCAATGCATTGGCAAAGATGCTTTCCAGCCACTGAAACAGCCCGTTCGGCACCCGTTGGAATTGGTCGTCAAGCACATTGGTGATCCCTATTCGACAGGCGAATCGCGCTTGGAGGCCCTGTGGCGTACACTAGTAACTAATTGTGCCTCGAACGTGCAAGTAGCGGAGCGAAACATGTTTGAGAAAGCACTGAGTGCAGAGGCCACCGAGAGTATTGACGCCGGTATTAGAGATCCCCGGGCACGGATCCCACTCGGCAGCACATTCATGCTAGATTTGGTACCACTCGTTTATCGTGCCATGAGTGGCCGACGTTTCTTCGTCGCAGATAATGGATTCATGGACCTGGCTCCGACGGACGTGAAGAAGGGAGACCGTATCTCTGTGCTTTTCGGCGTCGAGGTGCCAATGTTTCTGCTCGACCACAAAAACGGAACGATGGTAGTCATAGGTGCGTGCTACCGCCACAGTCTCATGGAGAGCGAAGGTTTGAAAGACTATTCGGAAGGTAGAGTAGAGTCGGAGACCTTTCTTCTGAGCTAATCAATAGGTAGTCAAGATCTCTAGAGTAGGGTAGGGGCGTTCTTGGGAAGAGATAAGTAATAGCAATGTTCACCTTTTCGAAAATTTCTTCGGGATTATCTAGCAATGACTTAAAGAGCTCAGCCAAACAGCTGTTACCGGGAGAAACCATGTTTCTCGTTCTATATTTCAGCACAGCATAAGTCTTGGTAGGAGTGTATTATTATACACTAGTCTGCTGCATCAGCCACCAAAGACCCCTACCCACCCTCATTCCTTCACAACCACATCCATCACATCCCTCCTCGCTTTCAACGGCATCTCCTTCCTCACTTTCTCCAGCACCTCCAAATCCACCTCCCCAAACACACAAGCCGTGCCTCCTCCTCCTTCTTCCCCAGGAGCTTCGGCCACCACCTCCCCCCACGGGTCAACGATCATACTATGCCCGTAACTCCTCCTCTTCTCGTTATGTGCTCCCACCTGCGCCGCCGCAATAACACAGCTTTGATTCTCGATCGCCCTGGCCCGTAATAGGGTCTCCCAATGCACCTTTCCAGTGGGCACAGTGAACGCAGACGGGTACGTGAGTATCTCGGCACCTAGATCCCTTAGGCGGGTCGAGAGCGCGGGAAAGCGAATGTCGAAACAGATCATGAGCCCCATCCTGCCTAGTGATGTGGGAAATGGGGATAAGATCTCCGTCCCAGGTTCCACGCTGTTGCTCTCACGCAGGACAGGCCCGTCTCTGATATCCACGTCGAAGAGATGCAGTTTCTGATACCGGTGCTCAATCTTCCCTGACTCGTTGATCCAGAGCAGGGTGTTCTTGACCCTGCCTCCGTGGGCCGGTTCGTGGATTCCGACATTGATTGCTAGCTTGGCCTGTGCGGCTGCTTTCTGTAAGCCGAGCACGAAAGGGCTAGAAGAAGTGGGTTGGGCGAGGGCTATGGTTTCTGCGGGGGTGGCGGCGATGTAATCCGAGGCTTCGGGGAGGAAGATGGCCTAGGATGGCTGTGAGAGTCAACTTCGGGGGATCGTGAAAGGGTTTGGTGAGGGTCGAGTTGGGGACGGACTTTTGCTCCTTTAGCGACGGCGGCGTGAATGAGGGTTTGACATTGGGATAGGTTGTGGGTCATTGATGCTGTCGAGCAGAGTTGGCCTACTGCCTTTTCGGAGAGTTAGAGGTGAGTGGGTGATTGCCGAGAGGTAACTTTACTGCAATAGCCATGTTAGAAATGCGAATGGAACCAGCAGGCTCCAGGATATGGAGTATCAATTGAACATGTTAGTGGAGGCACAAGAAAGATGCAATTGATTGATCGAGATCGAATTTTGGACTGCTGTTCATGTCAAGCCCTGCTACCCCGCCTCGAAGCTTTTACCTACCTACCTACCTAGTCTCTCCAAATATTCGAGGCTGCACTCTTCATAGCACTTAACGGACAAGAAACCGGATGCACGAATGCTAATCAAAAGCCTCCTCCCAAAAAAAGCGAACTCGTAATATCGTTCATCGTCTTTCCAATAACATCGTTCGGCATGGCATTCAACCTCAGCGTATCTTCATCAAGTGAACATGTACGACCTGGCCCTCGACCGTGACCTCGCCCTACTCGGCGACCTCCTCCTCTCCACCAAACGCAGCTCCCCTCTTCTCTTCTCCAATTCAACAGAGGTATCCTTCAGCCGCTTCTGTTCTCGCAGACTCATCGTGTGGTCGAACAAGAGGTTTTGTTCATGCTCGGGGATCCATTTCTTGATGATGATGAACTTGTCATCCTTCTGCACAAAACTCGTTAGCCTTGTGCTCATTTCAGTCTGCTAATGGTAAATGGACTAACCAGATCCCAGTCCCAAGGCACATCATAAAGCTCCAGCGTCTCTGGTTCTAGGTACTTGCGATTAACGCGGATGTGCGTCGGTCGGGCAAGATCCAGCATCTTCTTGCCTCCCTTGTGTCCACTATGCTCGTGGCCTTCTTTCTTCTCTTTCTTCTCCGCCTTCTTGATGATTTTCCCCACGTATTCCTCATCATATCCCGCTTTGCCGAACGTCTCCAATGCCCGCTTCCTAAATTTCTCATCCTCTTCCATCTTCTTTTTCTTTGCCTTTTCTTTCTCTTCCAGCTCTTTTACTTTTTGCTCCTCAAGCCACGCTTTCTTGAGCTCCTCCTCCTGTTTCTTTTTCTTGTCCTTTCGCGCTTGCTTCAGGATCTTTTCTTCTTCGAATCGTGATCGTGCTTCCTCCTCCTCTTCTTTCCTCTCAAGATCCGCTAGCTTCTGTAGCTTCCGGTCCATCTCGGGGTCGATAGGACTCGGGCTTCTGCTGTGCGCGTGGGAATGCGCCCTTCCCCTCCAATGTGGACTGTGCACCGGGTATTCATAATCGTCGTCGCCATGATGGTAGTAATCATGTCCGTAGGAGCTGTGTCGGTGATGACTACCTCGGACAGGGGAGTAGTCATCATATTGAGAGTTGTTTATGATAACGGAAGTTGGTCGTCCGGGGACCGCCAGGGACGCTGAGCGGTGGTGGGTTGGCATGAGGGCACCCGCATCAGCAGGCATCAGGAGTGCGTTTGTTCCTTGGTAGTAGAGTGGCTGGCGGCCGTTGGGGTGCTCGCTGTATCCCCTATGGCGGCCTCGTGCCGGTCGAGTGGCATTCAAGACCACCGGCACGCCATCGCTTGTATACTCCATGGTCCGATCGGAAAATATCTGTGATTATGTTGAACACAAGGGGCAGCGACAGCCGGGGTATATGAATTTCGCAACGCGTGGGCGACAATGGCAGATTATGGCAACCGCGGACCTTCGAAGTTTGGATGTTTCAGCTCTTGCAGATTTTGAAAGTGGGTTTAGATGATGGGCTTTTGGGTGCTCAAATATTTTTATCCTTTGGGGGCCATGGTTTCGCCTAGAATGACGCCGTACCTAAGCATGACCGAAGGAATAAACTACCTAAGGTACCCAAGTACGGAGTACCGCTGCCCTACCATCCAGCCCTATCCCGAGCACTACCTTAAAGCAGTCAGCATCTCAGCCCTCAAGGTGCTTCTTTCGCTTTCCGCTACGCCTGCAGGTGGCACGCTTGAGGCACTAGGCGATACAATCAGCAGTCAGCCACTATTGCAATCGAGTTCTCTTGTCAACTGCAAGCTGATATTTGGTGGGGCTTGCATATACAGACTTCGGCTGCACGAGGATTGCCCTTGGAAAAGATTCGTTGCCATTGATGCCTAAAGATCTGCTGATCGAAGTCAAAGCTTGGGAGTCATCCAAGACCAATTATTGCCACTGAGCTTTGAAATAAATCCCTTACATGTTCGGAATCCTTCAGATGGCCAAGAATGACTATTGGCTAAGCAAATCGCTCATGCAGCATTCCGTACCAATCGCCATCTCTTAATCTTCAGCTGAGCTGGCAGCATAGCGGCCTAAGATGTAGCCATACCGCAGTACGTCAGCGAATAGGATTATTCATTGACTCGTTCATAAAATGAGAAGATGTGACCTTTGCTCGACGGTAAGTTCGCGATGTTACTTGAAGGTTGCATGAAAGATGAGTCTTAGCCCTGACAGCCCGCGGATGAAAAAGAAAATAGAAAAGAACATCTCCTACTATCTCTGATGATCTTTCGAGTCAGAGTGCTCACAATCAGATGTTCGGACGGACTGCTTCATTTTGTCCGGTACGAGTCTGGAAACGATTTCATCACAATCACACTGTGCTTTATCTACGTATCGATCGCTCATTAACAAAATCAAATATACCAAAGGCCTTTCTTGCTATTCATAATACTTCCCTATACCTACCTACATGATCTAGTGAGATGTACAATGATTTGTCTATCCTATAAGACAAATGACGCAGCCGCATATGTGTGACTCGGGGTGGCCCACCAACAACGGCTTGAAGGACAGGTAGCCTGCAGTCATCGCCAATCGAAATCACCCTGACTACCTGCTTCTAAGCTTTAATTCGGCTAGGGCTGAGAGATTCTCGATGCACCTTTACATGCTCCCCTCAGGCCTCTCACAGGCCCGACTATGAAGGTCATTGGCAATGGAATCGCTACTTTTGGGGTGAGCTTCTTCACGAGGAGCTCACCCGATAACAAAGGTTAGGGGCTCAGGGACTCTACGGGCCTAGACCCAGGACGCCGAGCATAATGCATGACCTCGGACTTCTCTACGATAAAGTGTGCCTGCTTGGGTTGTTGAGGGCCGCACCCGGAGTGGCTTGTACCAAGACTGTTTTTAGTCTACACGAAGACGATAATTGTCATGACATATAATATACGCTATGATCTTGTCTCTTTTACCGTGAATCCTCATGATCATTTGGTTGTTTTCCAGGCAGACGAAGATTTGGTAAATCAGGTACCATTCTCAAGTAGATTGGGCTTCTAGTGAGCAAAGTTTCCGATGTGAGGCGACGCATAGAACGGGACGGGAAATGCTAGGAATATTCTTGGATATCCGCTTCTAGGCGCGAGGCTACGTTTCACGATGACTCACGACATCACTTCCTTACATGCGACTTACAGCCCGACCATCGTCTTCGAGGCCTTGGAGGACGTCCAGTGCTGACTGTCGCACGAGTCTAACACTGCTCATCTAATGAACAAAACCCTTAGAAACCTGGTGTCACGTCAGCTATCAGAGCCATCCCCGTTTTCGAAGCACACATCGCTCAAGGCCGGCGCAATATCATCACTGCTCTCCAAATACAATGCCTCGCTCTCGTTCAGCAGTCCATGTTGGCGACACCATAGATTGGAGTGGTCAACTCGTCCCCCGTACAATGATCGACTACCTTTACCCAGGCTGCATCGTTCGTATAGGAGTCAAAGACAATGATAGCGGAAGCATCGAAGCTATCTACTTCAAGATTACAGAAATCAAAGACGGCACCTTCTGGGGAACCGCTATGGATACATATCGCTTGGATTCAAAGTATCCAGGAATATTTGCACCGAAGAACAGGGTCGAGGAAGGCGAACAGTTCACGTGGAGGAAGGGTGATATTAACGAGGTACCCCTTGACTGGCAAACGAAGCGGTATCAGAAAGCAGTTGCGCATCTGGAGGTTCTGATCAAGGACAAGGGCTATGGTATCACTGGTCTGCGGTGATGGAATTGTGGGAGGAAGCTGGTAGAGAGGGGATTTTGAGAGGTATATAGGAGACCCTCTACATTGGGAGAGACAGTGACGGATGTTGGGAGAGACAGTAAAGGTATTGGGGGAGACAGTGAAAGTCAAGGCTTTGGACGAGGAAGGGAAATATAGGGGCTTGAATAGACTGGAAGCAGCAGTAAGCCATCTATCCCACTTCGAGCACGTTGTTGTTCTAGGAGCAGTCTCACAAGAGGAAGCTACCAATATACTGTCCTACTGCACAGCAGAGCTTAGGTCGTGTAAGTATATATAATTTGTATCTAGAGGAGCTCGAGGAGTTAGAGGAGATACAGCAAGTTCATTGCCTCAGTTACTCAGACTCTATATACTAATACCCTTCGGGGTTAGCCGCTGCTAACTACGTACGCAATAGTTATAGAGTCTAAACTCAAGAACATATAATTTTCTCAGATATAGCTTAATCCTTTCTTTATTTTTGTATTTTAATTTCTATTATATAATATCTATATATCTTTTATATAAAGATTATTCTCCTTCTCGAGCGTATTCAAACAGCGTCTTATTTGACTAATTTTATTAAACTAAAAAAAAGTTATTTTAATATAAAAGAAAAGTTAAAATTTTGCGCCCGGGAGCCTAGGTTTTCCTTTTTTTATTTTTTTACTTATACTTTGATATTTCTATATTTATTATATAATATTTATATACTTTCTATATAAAGATTGTTCTCCTTCTCGAGTATATTTAAACAACGTTTTAATTGACTGATTTTATTATACCAAAAAAAAGTTATTTAAGTATAAAAGAAAAGTTGAAATTTTATATTTTAAGTAATCTCTTTTGCAAATTCTTACTTTTACTTCAAATTTTCAATATTAAATATATATTATTATATATTTTTCTCTATCAGAGAGTCTTCTATATTAAAGTAAATATCAAGAAGTATAACGGAGCTTTTTGATATTCTTATTATTATTAAAGAAGTACTAGATTTTAGACTTTATTAATAAAAAAAATTTTTAAATTATTCTAACTTTTCTTCTAATAAGAATTTCGAGATTCTAAGTTTATTAAATAAAAATATATATCTTATTATATAAATTAAATTATTATTATACTAAAATAATATAATATTGTTGTTATTATAACTTTGTAAAGAGTAAATTTTAGAGTTGAAAAAGTTAAGCAGGAGAATTTGGGGGTTTATTATTAAAGTTAAGCCGTATCTAAGAAAATTATACGTTCTTAAGCTCAGATTCTATAACTATTGCGTACGTAATCAGCAGCGGCTAACCCCGAAGGGTGTTAGTATATAGAGTCTGAGTAACTGAGGCAACAAGTTCACGCGATGGTCATAGGGCTGACTCAGCGTCGTTCTAACACTGCCGAGACTGCCTCGAACTGCCCAACACTCGATATTCCGTCACCCAGCGGGTTCAATCCGCTTTCCAATCCGCGCTGTAACCATTCTAGTTATTCTACTCACAATGGACCGAGACGGCCAGACGACTCCATACTATAGCGCTGCTATCAACAAGCAACCTCAGGACAACAAGAGGAAGGCTGACGAAAACAATGGCAATGGCACTCCACCCACATCCAGGTCAAAACGCAACAGATATATCACTATCGCATGGTGCGCCCACCTTTAATTACAACAGCTGAATTCAACGGCCACTGACGTCTGTGCTGTGCAGTAACGAGTGCAAGCGACGGAAAATCAAGTGCAATGGCGAGAGCCCCTGCCATCGTTGCGGCAATCTCAACTTGGAGTGCATCTATGCCCCCAATTGCTGCAGCTCCACCTTCAAGGACTCCGAGTGAGGCAGTGTGACCCAGTACGAACGTAAGACACATGCTGATACTAGATGCGACAGGGAATTTCGATCTATGAATGCCCAAATCCAGACTTTACAACACCAAGTCAATGACCTCTACGCCCATCTGAGCAATTTACGAAATGGCCAGTCAGCGTTTCCTATGCATCCATCCCTGCAGCAGGCAGATTCTCCGGCACCATATCGAAGCCAGATGTCACCCTCGCATTCTCGAGGTAGCCACCCGCAATTCCAAGGTCCGACGAGCTCGACGTTCAGCTTGGATGTTGCAAAGTCCAGTCTGCAGACTATGGGCATCACAGAGCCAGAGATATCGGAGGAAGCAGGCGCAAGTGATATAGATCCTGCTCTGAACACAAATGTGCAGCATCAAGCGCCTATGGCAGCAATGGTGACTCAACCTCAGAAGGATCCGCTATGGCAGCTCTCAAAAGATGACGCGATTAGGCTTTGCAAGATATACGACGAAGAGATGGGGATCATGTATCCCATGCTTGATATGGAAAAGACTCTCAACCATGCGGAAATGCTGTTCGCTTTCGTCGAGTCCGCTCTTAGGACTAGCCTGATAAGTCTGGACATACCGGGCGCCGATCGCCTTCAAGGCAACGACGTTGACATCTTGAAGATGGTGCTAGCCACCGCCTTGATTGTGGAAGGATGCGGAGAGAGCTCTTTGGGGGGGGACTTGTACGAGAGCTGTCGTGAGGCTATCGAATCCCGTTTGTCTGTCCCTGTTGAAATCAAAGGGCTCATATTGCTCGTCATCGTGGTACAAGCGACCTCCAGGTTCTCCAGGGAAAGCGGTACTGATTCGGAAACAGGCGGAGTACCACTTCCAACAGGATGATGAAGTCCAAGCCTACCGTATCATCGGACTGGCTAGCCGACAATGCCTGGAGATTGGCCTACATCAACGCCAAACTCTCATCAAGGCTTTCTCAAACGACGAGGAACGTGCTTGGGCCATTAAGTTATTTTGGTCCATCTATGTCCTAGATCGACGATGGAGTTTTGGCACAGGGATGCCATTTGCTCTTCAGGACGCTGATATTGACCCTCAACTGCCAGACCCTGTGAGTTTCCATCCTTGACCTCAAGACCGGCCGAACTAAATGATTAGGATCACACATCTCCATACTTGGCTGCCATGGTTTCATACAGCCGGATTTCTTCCAAAGTCTGGAAATCTACGACGAGCTCTGACGGTGCCACTAACAAGATCGACAAAGACAATATTGGTTTCCTGGATTACCAAATCTCGCAATGGCATAATTCTATTCCCGATGCTCTCAAATTTAATGAAGCAGAGAGTTTCTCCGATTCCAAGCAGATCAGTCGAGGCCAACGTCGACTCCAAGTGATCCTCTACCTTCGAACGAATCAGATGCGAACACTGATCTATAGGCCGGTCTTGCATTCTATCACAACTATCATGGAGAATCGACAGTACGCTCAGACAGGCGTGGACGTTGCCAAAGACACAATGCGGGTGCTCATTCAATTGAACGAGAATACAGATATCTACAAAACACAGCAAGTTTGTTTCAACTACTTTCTGCTCTCGGCGCTAGCAGTGTGTGTTCTGGCTGTCTCACACGCACCGATGGAATTCAGTCATCAGGTCCGGGATGAGTTCTACCAGGCTCTCGATCTGGTCAAGAACTTCAGCAACAGATCCTACGTTTCCAAACGACTCTGGAAGGCCATCCGGGGACTGAAGGCGGTTGGACCGAAGCTCGGCATGGTCAGCCGGCAGAGTCAATTGACCAACGCGAACGACCCTCACTCCTCTGCCGCGGTCGCCATGGCCGGGCTGGCTGGGCATCAGGTCGATGAAATGGCAGCTTACGCATCTGCTCAGACCAACTCTAGCTCATTGGGTAGCAGTCCGATGACCGGTCAGCAGATGAGCTATGAGTTGAAAAATCTCTTCGACGCAGGTGGTGGATATGGGAACGGTAGGCAAAGCAACGGCCAAGGACTGCAAGGAGTGCCAAATGGATATGTGACGTCTCAAGGAGAGGTCGCTCAATCAATTGAAGGTGTCAGCGGAGTGTATGGCAACGAGGGAGAATTCTCGAGGATCATGGGGGACCTATTTTGATTGCAATGCATGGCATGCTTGGGGGTTAGCGTGACGATTGGTCATTTTGCTCGAAGGTAGCTTGCACAAATATGCAATTGAGATACGATTTTGCTGCAGTGTATGATGACCGTCTTTGTTTATTCGAGAACACTAGTACTTAATTAGAATGACTGCAGCGTCATTTGATGCCCAACCGAGACAGGCCAGACACTCGGCCCCACTATCAATATCAAGTATCAAGTATTACCTTCAACCTTCTGCAGTACAAAGCACCACTTGCGCGATCCGTCCTGCCAGAATTTTGTGACATTCAAAGCTGGCAGTGAATTTGGCACATCCTTGGACCAAGTCCTGTAGCCTCAAATTATACCCGACTCCGTTCTCGTGTGCCCTCCTTCCCCCACATCAAAGCTGAATACCCAGCTTTCCCGTGAAGACTGACAGCTTTGCGCCCACACGTTCACAACCAACGTTTCTTATGACCTCTATGCGCCAATGACTCTACCTAATGACCCAAGACGCCTTCTCATCTTACCTTAGCAAACCAACACGATCGCTACTTCATACCCTCAAAACCCAGTGAATGTCAACGCTGCTTGGCCAGCCATTCATGTGAATACTTGAGCGCAACCAATAGCTTAGATTTGGCGCACACATCAGCTATTGAATCGTCATCAACGAAAAGACAGCTGCAAGCGGGGCATATTGACGGGATCTCGTCGGCTCAAAAAGACCCACCACCACCGTGTCTACTAACGGGCATCAGCCGTTGCAGTCCCGGCTGGAGAACCTCCAAATAGCCTCTCCAGGCCTGTCAATGTCCGAGCTCTCAGCCACCCGAACCTCAGGAATGTCTTCATCCTCGGGCGCCGCAGAATCCTGGATAGCATCCTTCTGCTCCCTGCTCGGCCACGAATACTTCGCAGAGGTATCGGAAGATTTTATCGAAGACGACTTTAACCTTACCGGACTTCAAAACCAAGTCCCCATGTACAAAGAAGCTCTAGAGATGATTCTCGATGTCGAGCCAGAGGAGGATGAAGACGAGGATCTCGAAGACGAGGAGGAAGAAGAAGAAGACGAAGAGGACAACGACGTAGCCATGCGCGACGAAAATGGCAACAAAATCCCCTCCTCCTACCGGCGGACCGCCGACCACCGAACCATGCGCCTGCCCAGTGACCTCTCCGCCATCGAAACGTCCGCCGAGCTCCTCTACGGCCTCATCCACCAACGCTTCATCACCTCCCGCCCGGGAATCCAACAAATGGCCGACAAATACGAACTGCAAGCCTTTGGCTACTGCCCCCGGGTCTTCTGCAACCAATCCCGCGTCCTCCCCGTCGGCTGCTGTGACATCCCCGGCCAAGAAACCGTCAAACTCTTCTGCCCCTCCTGCCTCGACGTCTACATCCCCCCCAACTCCCGCTTCCAATCCGTCGACGGCGCCTTCTTCGGCACAACCTTCGGCTGCCTCTTCTTCATGACCTTCCCCGAATTCGACATCTCCGCCAAAGGCGACCCCCTCAACCTCTCCTCCACGCACCCGGCCTACCTCCCCCCCGGCACCCTCCCCCCCTCATCCACAACCCCGGACCCCACAAACCCCAAACATTCCCGCTCCTCCTCCCTAACCACCACCCCCACCACCGCCGCCGCCCCAGCAGCCACCCTCCCCCCCTCCCCCCCGCTCCCCCCGCAACCCACCCACCTCAACGGCGTCA
>JAABUQ010005239.1_pt1 | contig 20973 bp, 18 predicted proteins | sample 5560001 | NCBI WGS metagenome assembly JAABUQ01 (sample SAMN10711888, study PRJNA513371) | rock metagenome | isolation source: Antarctica rocks | place: Antarctica: Victoria Land, Finger Mt nord | collected 2015-12-18
AGACTATTGGTGTTGCTGTCATTTGGAACGACCAAGGGCAGATTTTAATCGACCGTCGCCGTCCGACCGGACCTCTGGGCGGCTTGTGGGAATTTCCTGGCGGCAAAATCGAGCCTGGGGAAACTGTCTTGGAGTGCATTAAGCGGGAAATCTGGGAGGAGCTGGGAATTGAAATTGAAGTAGGTAAGCATCTCATTAGCATCGAGCATACCTATATCGACTTACGGGTTACCCTCACCGTACATCACTGCCGCCATCTCACCGGCTGCCCAGAACCAATTGAGTGCGATGAAGTCCGATGGGTGCAGTTGGATGAACTTGACCAGTATCCTTTTCCGCCAGCTAATGAGCAAATTATCGCCGCCCTGCGCTTGAGGGGGAGGGGGTGAGGGGGAGAGAGGGAGAGGGGGGATGAGGAAAATGGAAACGTTTTGCGACATTATTGCCGGATTTTTCTTTTTTCCCGATGTTAAGTACCATAATTTATCAGTTGGGATCAATTCTTGCTTTTCTTTTTCTCCCACTCACCCTCTCACCCCCTCTCCCCTTCTGATACTAAGAGATGCAATCCTGTTTGCTGAGCAGCTTAGGTTGGATAAACCGGCAGCGTGAAGTGAAAACAACTGCCACCACTAGGGGGAGAATCGACCCAAATTTGACCATAGTGCGCTTGAATGATGCGTTGGCACAAGGATAGACCAATGCCGTAGCCCTCTTTGGTTTTATCCCGTTGGAGCCGGAAGCGGTCTTCAAAAACTCGCTTGCGGTTATCTTCAGGAATGCCAGGACCGTTGTCGCGAACGCTGACCTGAACTTTCTGGGTAGTACGGTGCAGACCGGAAATGCGAATGGTGCCGCCTTCGGGAGCGTACTTGATTGCATTGTCCAACAGGTTCATTAGCACCTGGTGTATCCGACCGGGATCGCCATAAACATCGGGTAGATCTTTGGGGACGTCCTTCTCTATGTGTTGAGATTTGGCATCAGAGCGATTGCGCAACTGAGCGATCGCATCTTGGCAGATTGGTCCTAGTTCCAGCTTCTGAGGTTGAATGCGCAATTGAGACTCACTACCGCAATCCACCTGAAGCAGACCTGTAATCAATTGATCGATCATCCGAGTTTGTGTGCGGGCTTGTTTGAATAACTGCAATGCTAAGGCGGGGGTCATCCGAGAACATGCACCTAGCTCTGGATTGTAGTTTGATTCCAGAGTTTCTATAGCGATCGAGACAGCAGTTAGGGGATTGCGGAGATCGTGCGCCAACATGGCAATGACCCGGTCTTTAAATTGCAACCGCTCAAGCAGTTTTTCTTTTTCTCGTTTAAGGCAAAAAACTTCATCCGTGAGTCGAATCAGTTCGGTAGAAGCGGCAACAGAACCAATAGGAGTTTCGGGTGTAGAGACACGATGACCGTTGTCTAGAGCTGAGAACCCATCGGGCAACTTCAATTGGGCTTCTATGGCGTTTTGCCAGCGAGGCCACCAATTTTTCAATTGTGCGATCAAATTACTACCAGCCAGTTTCTGCCGAGGTTCCGGATGAATTTTGAGCAAGGCAGGAGTCGCCACCAGTTTAAAGTGTTCTGCTAAATAGGGCTGTTTCCCCACATCTATAGTCTGAAGTTCAAACTGGTAATCAGCCTGCAACTCTTTCAGGTAATGGCGAATTTGCTGAACCTGTTGCCGAGAACTAGGACGCTCATCGACAAACAGCAACAGCTGTAGTTGTGCTTCAGGCTGGAGTGGCTTTTCTGGAGAAACCTGCATGCAATCTTGTCTCAGCACTGGGGACAAACAAGTGAGGCTCTAAAGAGGGCGAGATTGAATGAGTACTGCCAATTGGAGTTATTTCCTATTAATTTAATATATTTTTTAGATTTTAGATACTCCCCCTGCTCCCTACTCCCTCTTCAAGTCTGCGCTAGCGTAGGAATTGACACTCGTTCTCTAATCGCTGTGCTACCGTATAGACGCGCCTCTGGATTGGTTAGTCTGGCTATTTTGCTGACCTCGTTGACTGCCTGTGCCAACGCTCCAACTAGCAAGAACCTTGAGCAAGCTTTTACTGCTGACCCTAGGCTGAAAGATAACTCGGTTACGGTTGGTCCTGCTAGCAACAATACCCAACCAAACAACGTCACAGCTCAGTTGCCAGAGGATTTCCCAACTGAAATTCCCATATACCCCAACGCTCACCTACAGCAAGTCACGCAACAAACCACTCAAACCAGTGGTAAATCTGCCGCTCCCTCGATCTCTAGCGACGGCAAGCTGACTCATTGGGTCAGTTCTGACCCCAGTAATTTTATTGAGAGCTTTTACCAAAAACAGTTTCAGACCAACAACTGGCAGATTTTGAGCCAGCCAACCCCTACACAGGGAAGCACCATTGAGGCAGGTCGGAATAATTTGCTAGTGACCGTGTCGATTCAGCCTCAACCATTCACTAGTGCCAATAGCAACGCCACATCCTCACCTAGTCAACCCACTACTGGACAGAACCCGGCAGCCACGGAATTTGTTATTCAATATGCTCGTAACATGAGTGAAACAGCACCAGCTATCACCACTACCCCACAACCAAGCGCGGCAAATTCTCCTGGGAGCAGCGCCGGTGCCACCCAGCCAGCCCAAACACCTGTGCCCAAAACAGCAACCACTGGATCTGGAGACGCAGGCTTCACAGACCTGAATCAAGTCCCCCAAGAATATAGTCAATACGTCAAAGACCTAATAGAGTTAGGTGCCCTGCCGCTGGACACTGGTTACAAGAGCAATAAATCTCCTACGGGAACCCAATTCGAACCCAATAAAATTATTGACCGTCGGGAATACGCCCGTTGGCTATTCACCGCCAATAACGATATTCATGCTACCATTCCAGCTCAGCAAATCCATTTAGCATCTCAAACCGATCGACCAGCTTTCCAAGATGTACCGCCAACCGATCCCGATTTTCCTTTGATTCAAGGATTAGCCGAGGCAGGTTTAATTCCCAGTCCCCTTTCTGGAGATGACACAGTGGTCTTGTTTCGTCCCGATGCACCCCTAACGCGGGAGCAGATGATTCTCCAGAAAGTGCCTCTAGATATCCATCATGCTCTGCCAAATGCTTCTGTGGATGCCATTAAGCAAACCTGGGGCTTCCAAGATGCGGTTCGGATCGACCCTCTAGCTTTAAGGGCAGTGTTAGCAGATTTCCAGAATGGAGATCAGTCGAACATCCGCCGGGTATTTGGCTACACGACACTGTTCCAGCCTCAGAAACCAGTGACTCGGTCGGAGGCGGCAGCTGCTTTGTGGTATTTTGGCACTCAGGGTGAAGGGCTATCTGCCAAAGATGTGCTGAGAATCAAAAATCAACAGAGCCAGCCAGCAGCTACATCAACACCTGCACCCTCAAGTTCTGCCAGCCGCTAGGAACTTTTAGCTCCTCCGGCGGAACGTTGAGCTTGCGAGAGCGTAGTCGCCGGGCTACCATAAGCGTTCCGTTGAGTAACGAACTCTAAACCATATCGGGTAGAGCCTCGCTATTTCCTACAATAAAATTAGAGACCTTCATAAGAGATATCAGCCGAAGATGCCCAAAACCGTTGCCGACGCCATGAGCCGCGACCCAATTGTCGCACGGCCCGAAACGCCTTTGAATGAAGCTATCCAGATTCTGGCAGAGCGGCACTTCAGCGGTCTTCCCGTTGTGGACGAGGCCGGTCGATTGGTAGGCATTATTTCTGAGACCGACCTGATGTGGCAGGAAACCGGAGTGACTCCTCCGGCCTACGTCATGTTTCTCGACAGCGTCATCTTTTTAAAAAATCCTGCCACCTATGAGCGTGACCTCCACAAGGCACTGGGACAAACCGTTGGGGAAGTAATGAGTCGGGAACCACTCACTGTTTCCCCTGATAAGTCCTTAAAAGATGCCGCCCAACTGATGCACGAGCGTAGAGTCCATCGCTTGCCGGTACTCGACGCCGCTGGGCAGGTGATCGGCATCCTCACCCGTGGAGACATTATTCGGGCTATGGCGTCAAGTCAAGAGTAACAGACAAGTGAAAAATAAATTATGAGTGTAACCCCTGAGTCTGTTAAACAATTGCTCAGTTCAGAGGATTTGGGCGATCGCCTGCGAGCCGTCAATCAAATCCGTCAACTGAAACCAGCGATCGCATTTGAGCTAGTTCAAACTGCCATCAATGACCGCAATGCTCGCGTTCGGTACTCCGCCGTCAGCCAAATGGACACCCTGGGCGGACAGGATTTATCGACAGCTTTCAGCGTGTTGCGCGATCGCCTGCTCAATGACCCCGAACCCGACGTGCAGGCAGCAGCAGCAGACTGCTTGGGGGCGCTGAAACTAACGGAAGCTTTTGCAGACCTAGAGCAAATCTACCACACCACTCCGGAGTGGCTGGTTAAGTTCAGCATCATCGCTACCTTAGGAGAGTTAGGCGAACCGCGCTCGTTTGAACTCCTCAAAGAGGCGCTGACCTTTGGGAACGACCTAGTACAAACCGCAGCCATCAGTTCCCTCGGTGAGTTAGGGGACATGCAAGCAATTCCACTTTTGGTTCCCTATGCAACCAATCCAGATTGGCAAATTCGCTACCGAGTGGTGCAAGCCCTAAATCGCCTAGGCGGTCCAGAATCTCACTCTACACTCTTAGCTCTGGCAAATGATGAAGTCGAGGCAGTCGCCCAAGAAGCCAAAGCCTATCTGAATCGGGAGTAGAAGAGAGCTCTTTCTGGAGCTCTCTTTTCTCCCCTCACCTCTGATTAATGGGACTGCGCACAAGAATGACAGTGCTTTTCACATGAGTTGCAATCGCTTCCGGAATATTCCCTTTAATTGCCTGCTCAAGCAATCCCTCCCGGCTGGCTCCGAGGACGACGACATCGAAATCAGCGGTTTTAACTAAATTAATCACACCTTCGGAAACAGAACTGGCTTTGATTGGAGCGGCAGTTACCGAGCCTGCGAAGTTGCGGTGGCGGACCAGCTGGCGGAGCGCTTGTTCCATAACAGTCATGTCAGGCGTTGGCTTAGATGGCGCAAATACCTGGCAAAGCTGAATTTCTGGGGTTTTCCCCAGAGTCACTAAAGCCGGTAAAAGTTGCAGCGCCTCCCTGGAATTGGGACCACCAGCCATCGGCACCAGCCACCGATTGAAACGGTACTGTCCGTTGTTCTCGTTCCCAAGTTTCACCAGCACGACTTCACAGGGTGCTTGCCGAATTAGGGTGTCTACAACATTGCCAAAGATCCGACCGGGAGTTGAGGTCTTACCTTCCCAGCCCATCAAGACCAGGTCAATATGCCGTTGTTTAATCGCCTCTAGAATTGCCGATGCCACATCATGGGCTACCCGCACCTCAGTATGAATCGGAATTTGCCACTGCTGTCCCATATTTTCAGCCTGATGTAACAGGTGACGACTTTTAGCAGGATTCACAGTTACCTCACTTGGGGACTGATGGCGTGGGGCTAGAATCACTTGAAGACAATCGATTTCGTAGTGGCGATCGCGGGCAATAGCAGCCGCCACTTGCAACAACACTTCAAATGTTTGGGGATTAGCCAGCGGCACCAGCATTCTTCCAAGCCCCATTGCTGGTGAGCGAGTTTGGTAAACTACATATGATGGTTGAGGCTGGGGTCCCAACTGGTCGGTTTTCAACTGGTCTGCTTCTGCCCGAATAATATCGGCGCGTGTAATAATCCCCACCAACCTCCGACCCTGGATGACTGGTAGACGGCTGAGCTCGTTCCGATTGAGCATGTAGAGAACATGGTTCAGGGAATCGATTGGATTAACCGTCACTGGGTGCGGAGTCATGATCTCGCTGAGGGTTGTATCCCCTGGTAATTGCCGTTGGGAGGCATTGGCTAAGTCTGATTGAGTGATAATGCCCACCAACTTCGCCTCCTCGACCACCGGAAAGCCGCGATGATGAGAGCGGGAGAACGCCTCCACGACTTCATCCAGAGTCATCTGCGCTCCCAAAGTCTCGACCCGTCGCTGCATCACGTTAGCTGCCGTTAGTTGAGCCAAAGAGCCATTGTTAATCTCTTCTTCCTCTAAGTGAATCCCATTCCACTCCAGCAATCGATCGTAGATCGAACCTTTAGATACCGTTTCAGCCACCAAAGAGGCAGTGACGGAGCCAATCATCAGGGGCAGTACGAGATTAAAATCAGTGGTGATCTCAAAGACAATGACGACCGCCGTGATCGGCACCCTGGCTACAGCACTAAAAAATGTAGCCATTCCCACACGGGCATAGGTTAGAGCTAGACTCATTCCTAGTAGACTATGCTCAAGAATGCCTACTAGATAGCCAAGGGCAGACCCTAGGAGGAGAGTGGGAACAAGTAAGCCCCCTGGCGCTCCCGAGCCAGCAGCCACCAGGATCAGGAAAAACTCAGCCATAAAGGTCATTGCGACGAATTGCCAGTCGGCATGACCAGTGAGCAGGATCTCCCGTAGCGCAGCATTATCGCGGAAGGTAACCGGCAGCAGAGCAATTATTATACCAGAGACCAACCCCGCCAGTCCGACTCGCACAGGTACACCGAGGCGGATCGAGTTGCGGTAAAGTTCCAGGCTGGCAATCATGCCTCGATTAAAGAGTGCGCCTAACAACCCAGCCAGTATTCCCAACAGCACGTAGAAGGGAATTTCCTGGGCAAAGAAGCTGGTCTTGAAGGCTGTCGCATGGAGAAGATCGAGATTGAAGCTATGGCTACCAAATACTCGGGATACTACAGCGGCGATGAAGGAAGCCAGGATAGCAGTCCCAAGGGTAATACCTGATACATCCCGGAGGAGTTCTTCAACGACAAACAGTACACCCCCAATCGGCGCATCGAAGGCAGCAGCTAACCCCGCTCCTGCACCGGCTGCGATCAACTGGCGGCGATGGTCTGGGGAGGTAGGTACCCAGCGGCTGAGTTGAGCTGCTAAGGCTGCCCCAATTTGCACCGTTGGTCCTTCTTTACCTAGGGCTAGTCCACAACCCAGGCACAAAGTTGCACCCATCAGCTTGATGATGGCAACTCGTAGATCGAGTGGCATTGGCACTCGAGCGAGTACTGCCTTGACTTGAGACATTCCACTACCAGCTGTCTCCGGAGCCACCCGCTCTACTAGCAAACCGGCAATCAGTCCACCTACCATGCCAATGACTGGTAGCACAATCCAGGCAGGTAAGTGGTCGGTTGCATGCACTCGCCATCCCCCCAGCCATGTCACTCCTTGCTCCAGCAAGTCTGCTGCTAAACCAGAGATCAAGCCAATCAGACAAGCTTCAACGATCGCTAAGCGACGCCGAGGCAGTAGCAGTTGGCGAAAGCGCTGGGGGATGGACAGATTCCACATAAATCTAGGTTTTTAGTTTTGCCTGCTCGTGGTGGATAGTCCCTCCACAATTAAAGACGGAGTGTAGCAAGAGCCGTTCCAGTCCGCGTCACCGCCTAGTGCTACCAATTGTTTGAGCGCTGTGTAGACGTTACCAGCAACCATCGTATCTTTCACACGACCTAGAATTTGACCATGCTTGACGCGATAGCCCAAATCAACATTGATCGAAAAGTCGCCCGAGATGCTACCGCCACCGCCTAGCATCTGATCTACGATCAGTCCGTCACCCAACTGGGAAATTAAGTCCAACAGCGAACCATTCCCAGGCTGAATCAGCAGGTTAAATAGACCAGGTGTAGGATAACTGCCCAAGCCGGGGCGAAACCCATTGCCCGTGGTGCCGGTACCTAGCTGACGTCCAACGGTGCGATCGCAACAGAAATGCTGCAAAATCCCGTTTTGGATAAAGACCAGGGCCTGCGTTGGAGTGCCTTCGTCATCAAAAGGGCAGCTAAACGGCCCGACCTCTGGCTGCTGAGACAGAGTGAAGGCGGCGGTCGTAACGACTTGACCAAGGCGATCGGCCCACGGAGAAGCCATCTCCAGCACCCGTTTGCCATTTAGGGCAGCTTGGACAGTGCCCCAAAGCATATCAGCAGCTTTAGAAGTGAACAAAATTGGTATGCGCCCTGTCGCCGAGGTAACATTTTCCCCCGACCAGAAAAGCCGCTGCAAAATCTGGTTGGCAAGTTTCTCTGGGTGTAAACAACCTCGTTCGGTTTGACCATCTGAGACACTCAAGAAATCATCGCCCCGGATCCATTCAGCCGACAAATAACAGCTGAGTGTAGTATCTGTGTAGTGGCAATCTAGACCGAGGGAGTTGACTAGACGGATAGTTTCAACTTCACTATCCCACTCAGCGCTGACCAAAACTTCTGGGTAAGCGTCTCGAATCAGAGCGATCGCCTCTTTCCCCCAATCTACCAGTTGTTGTACTGGTACATCCTCCCCCAAATCAGGATATATTGGTTTTGAGTCACTCCCCAGTTCAATTGGTTCGGGTGCATTAAGGTGACTAAGTGCTAAAGCCCGTTCCACCAAAGATTGAGGTTCTACTGGCCCGTAAGCCACTGCTAACCCTGGACACCCCTCCCGCCACAGCCGTAGCGCTATCCCTTCAGATTGGGTACTTTCTAGCTGCTTCAGTCGGTTAGCCTCAAAAAAGACTGGTCGAGACAGCGACTGCGACTGATACACCTCAGCCGCCTCAGCCCCCGACTCGGCGGCTAGTTCCAGCAGTTGTTCTGCTAGTGTCTCTTGTGGCAAATTTTCAGAACCCATGACCTTCGCTGAATGTGAATGATCTCATCAAGTAGATAGACAAAAGACGAACGCCGAGCTTGATCTTTTATCTGCGTCCATCCGCGTCCATCTGCGTTTGCAAGCTTTTCTCTCTGCAATCAATTTACGGCAGATTGAGCTCTTGCAATAGCCAAAAACCTGCAAAAGATTCCGTCTTTGGGCTTGACTGAACAGCTAAAAAATGCACTCCTTTAGCTTTTTGTTTGGTTTCCTCAAATCTCGCAGCTTCGGCTTGAGTTTGGGGATTATTGAGGTTCACCAAGATCCAACTATCACTAGCACCAGTCTCCAACAGTAATCTCGCCACTGGGCTACTGTCAAATTTGAGGAAGGCTAACTCCAGTCCTGACATCCACCCCGCTAAGGGTACAGCTCTGGGCGAGAAAATCACGACACCTGGAATTTGGGTTTCAGACCTTAAACCTACCATATCTAATGGGAAAGCCTCACCAAAGTCAATATCCCACTCGGGCATTTCCTCAAATGCAGCTGCCTCCAAGATGACAGATGCCCACTGCTGTCCGGTTAGGGCATCTGGTAGGCGTTGGGGTGCTGGTGTTTCAAACCGGACAGATGGATTAGTAGTGGGTTGATAGCCGGGCTGGTTAGGGTACACCTCCGCCATCCGTTGTTGCAGCCATTGATAGAGGGCAATCGTCCGACGGCTGGGTTGTGCTGGGATGCCCAAGTCTTCGCAGGCTTTGACAATCATATTGTTCATTTGGCGGCGGAAGAAGCGAATTCTGGTAGGGGCTTGGGGGGCTTTTATCATTGCCTCCTCTAAAGCCGTCCGCAACCATACAGAATTCACCTGGGAATTGGGACAAAATTGAGCATACCGAAATAGTGATGCAGTGGGTGTGTGGATATCTATAGGACTCTCACACACCAAGACTTCCCAAATTTTTTTCTGGCTTTCGTCCAAAATTGGACGGGAGTAAAAATCAATTTCCCAGATACTGCCCATGGCTCGCCGTTGAAATTTGGCTATTTCATTCATGATACGAGCGATAGGTGCTTGCCACATAATTAGGGCGATCGCGCCTTCTAAGGGCGGAGCGGGGAGCGATCATCTGACTAACAAGTCGTGTCCTCAGGGCGTTTGTCTTTGGTGGCTAAGATAAAGAAACATTAGCCCATTTAGATATTACCAATGACCTCAGCCCTCCTGAGATTTCCTCGTCTCAACGCCCCCACGCTGCGACAGATGCCGAATGGTTTGACGATAGTAGCAGAGCAGATGCCGGTTGAAGCCGTTAACCTCAGTTTATGGGTCAAGGTTGGCTCAGCTGTTGAATCGGACGCCATTAACGGCATGGCTCACTTCCTAGAACATATGGTCTTCAAAGGAACTGAGCGGCTCGGTAGCGGTGAGTTTGAGCGTCAGATTGAAGAACGGGGAGCTGTTACCAATGCCGCCACTAGCCAGGACTACACTCATTATTACATTACATCTGCTCCTCAAGATTTTGCTGAGCTAGCACCGCTGCAAATCGATGTAGTTCTCAAGTGCCTCATCCCCAATGAGGCATTTGAACGGGAACGATTGGTAGTCCTAGAAGAAATTCGCCGCTCGGAAGATAGTCCTCACCGCCGCACTTTTCAACGGGTAATGGAGATAGCTTTTGACCATTTGCCCTATCGGCGTTCAGTACTAGGACCAGCTGAGGTGATTTCACAGCTCAAGCCCCAGCAGATGCGGGATTTTCACGCCACTTGGTATCACCCCAGCAGTATCACAGCGGTGGCAGTAGGCAACCTGCCGGTAGAAGAATTAATTCAAGTTGTGGCAGACGGATTTGCAGCTTTGCCGGGTATTAGTAGTCAGGTAGGGGCTGTTGAGCTTGCTCAAGGAAGTTGCCGGAGCCGCCACAGGCATTCCCTTGAGTTTCCCAAGCCTGAATTACCTTTTACAGGAATTGTCCGTCGGGAGCTTATGGATGATGGCCTCCAGCAAGCACGGCTAGTGATGGTTTGGCGAGTGCCAGGATTAACCCAGATGCATCAGACTTATGCCTTGGATGTGTTAGCGGCCATTTTGGGGCAGGGTCGGACGTCGCGGCTGGTAAGGGATCTACGGGAGGAACGGGGGCTGGTTTCCCAGATTTCTGTCAGCAATATGACACAACAGTTGCAGGGGACGTTTTATGTTTCAGCAACTCTGCCGTCGGAGAATTTGGCGACAGTGGAAACCGCGATCGCGCAACACCTGCACACCATCCAAACAGAACCAGTAACAGAGGCGGAACTCGCCCAGGTTCGCACTCAAGTGGCGAATCGGTTTATTTTTGGGAATGAAACACCGAGCGATCGCGCCAGTTTGTATGGCTACTACCAGTCAATGCTAGGAAACCTGCAACCAGCCTTCAACTACCCAGCTAGCATTCATGCCCTGGATACCGTTGACCTCCTCAGGGCTGCCCAACAGTATCTCTCGAGCGCCGCCTACGGTGTCGTTGTCCTCAAACCATCTGCACCATGAAGGAGTCAGGAGCGTGGACAGAGATTGCTGAAAGTATTAGCCAGGCAACAGGAAAAAGGTTTTCTGTCAATAGCCGCCAGCCTGTCAGCGGGGGCTGTATTAACCAAGGCTGTGCTGTCAGCGATGGCGATCGCACCTACTTCGTCAAGCTCAACCAAGCCGCGCAAGTTGCCATGTTTGAAGCTGAGGCTCTCGGCTTAAAGCAAATGCTGGCAACGGCTACAATCCGCGTGCCAAAACCAATTTGCTGGGGGACGGCAAAGGGGTCTGCCTACATAGTATTAGAGTGGCTTGAACTGGGTAGTGGAGATCCCCAGTCTTGGGAGGAGATGGGACGGCGGCTGGCAGCAATGCACTCCTCCACCAGCAGCCAAGGTTTTGGCTGGGAGCAAAACAACAATATTGGTTCTACCCCGCAAATCAACAACTGGACAGCAGATTGGGCAGAATTTTATGCCAAACACCGGCTGGGTTATCAATTCCAGCAAGCAACGCGGCGAGGTGGTCATTTTCCAGAGCAAGAAAAGTTAATAGCGGCTATCCCCCAGTTACTAGCGGGGCATCAGGTTCATCCTTCCCTGGTACACGGTGATTTGTGGGGGGGCAATGCAGCTTTTGCTGTGTTAGGAGAACCAGTCATTTTTGACCCGGCGATATATTTTGGCGATCGCGAAGTCGATATCGCCATGACCGAACTGTTTGGCGGTTTCCCAACTGCATTTTATCGCGGCTATAACGAGGTTTTTCCCTTGGCTCCAGGCTACGAGCGGCGGAAACCGCTTTACAACCTGTACCACATTTTGAATCACTTCAACTTGTTCGGTGGCAGTTACGGGTCACAAGCTAGCCGGATGATTTCGCAAATTCTGGTTTCCATCAACCTTTAAACGGCAGGCAACCTATGCAATCTCTCAAGCGCGTCCTTTGGAGCTTGAACTCTTACTGGCTAATTGTGTTCGGAGCCTTTGTGAGCTTACTGCTGCTGACGGTGGCTAATGCCATAACCCCGCAATTATTCCGGTGGGCGATCGATCGGGGGATCGCTCGGCAGGATCTGCAGATTGTACTCTACAGTGCTGGCGCGATGGTCGCGGTTGCCATTGGGCGGGGTGTATTCAACTTTGGGCAGAGCTTTTGGGCAGAGCAGGCTTCCCAAGGAGTCGCCTATGACCTGCGTAACACGATCTTCAAAAAGATCCAGAACCTGAGCTTTAGCTACCACGACCAAGTACAGACCTCACAACTACTGACACGGATCACCAGCGACGTGGAGCAAATCCGTCTGTTTATCGGCACCGGCCTAATCCAGGTGGTCGGTTCATTGGTAACACTGGTGACGATCTCGGCGGTCGTTTTGGTGATGAACTGGCGACTGGCGCTGATTACCTTGGCTATGGTGCCCACAGCAGCCCTGCTACTCGCCCGGTTTCTCACGAAAAATCAAAAGCTTTTCGGTTCGGTTCAACAGCAGCTGGGTGACCTTAATGCCGTTTTGCAGGAGAACCTGCTTGGCATCCGCGTTGTGAAAGCCTTTGTGCGCCAGTCAACTGAGACTGCGCGCTACACCCGGCTGAACGATGACTTGATTACGGTGAATATGCAGACGATCAGCGCCCTCCGCAACACCTTCCCGTTGATATTTTTGCTAAGTAATCTAATTACTCTCGCTGTGGTGGGTTATGGTGGGGCCGAGGTGATCGGCGGGTCTTTCACGATTGGCGAGCTAGTAGCGTTTAACTCTTACCTCTTGTTTATCCTCCAACCGATTTTGCTAGTGGGCTTTGCTGCTCCAGTTATTGCGCAGGCTGCAGCTTCGGCAGAAAGAATCTACGAAGTTGTGGATGCTCAAATTGAGATCCGTAATCGACCGGGAGCGGTGCCTTTGCAACATTATACTGGTCGAATCACATTTGAGGATGTCCATTTCCGCTATCCCGGAGCTACAGCTCCCGCTCTCAAAGGCATTTCTTTTGAAACCAAGCCAAAAGAGTTGATCGCCATTCTGGGGAGTACTGGTTCCGGCAAGAGTACGATCGTGAACCTGATCCCGCGCTTCTACGATGTCACGGCAGGCGCTGTTCGTATCGATGGTCATGATGTGCGAGATCTGACTCTGGAGAGTCTGCGCTCTCAGATCGGCATTGTCTTCCAAGAGACAACGCTATTCTCAGGTACCCTCCGCGACAACATTGCCTATGCCGCACCAAATGCCTCTATAGAAGATGTGATTGCTGCTGCAAAAACGGCTCAGATCCACGACTTCATCGCCAGTTTGCCACAAGGCTACCAGACCTTAGTGGGTGAACGGGGCGTGGGCTTATCTGGCGGGCAAAAGCAGCGGATTGCACTCGCTCGTACCTTAGTGAGCAAGTACGGTATTCTGATCCTGGACGACAGCACTTCAGCCGTTGATGCCAAGACGGCGGCCCAGATCCAGGAGTCCTTGGATAACCTAATGCGCTACAAAACTTGTACCGCTTTCGTGATTGCGCAGCGGATTAGCACCATCCGCAATGCTGACCGCATCTTACTGATGGATAAAGGACTGCTAGTAGCCCAAGGTACTCATGATGAACTCATGTGTAAAAGTCCGCTCTACGGCTCAATTTTAGAGTCTCAAGTCAGAAAAGAGGAGAGGGGGGAGAATCCCAGTGAGAGGTAACGCCCCCCTTGTAGCGCCAGAGCAAAAGGCAGCTAGGCAAATTCCAACACTACTACGCCTTCTGCAGTACCTAAGACCCTATCGCCAAAAGATCCCAATTGCTCTGGGGTTCGTGGCGATCGGTGCCGCTACTCAATCGCTCGGACCTTTTTTAATCGGCTGGTCGATTGATCATCTCATCCGTCAGGGTAACCTACGAGGGCTGCTGCTGATGTTGGGATTATTGGGAGGCATTTACATCGGTGGCGTCCTGGCAATCCGCGCTCAGATCTATCGCGTCGGCTGGGTCGTGCAGCATATGCTTGCCCAACTGCGCTTTGACATTTTTGCGAAGATTCAGAGCCTGCCTGTGAGCTTCTTTGACCGTAGCGAAGCTGGGGATCTAATGAGTCGTTTGCTCAACGATGTGAGCGTGGTGAACCAAGCATTTGGACAGACAATTGCTCAAATGTTGGGCAACCTGTTCAGCTTAGTAGGAATTGTCTTAGCCATGCTTGCGATCAATCTGCGTCTAGGTCTGGCGAGCAACCTGATTATACCGTTGATGATCATCACTACGAGCTTGTTTGCCCGTTGGGCCAGGGAGAAATTCCGTGTCACCCGTCAGACAATTGGTGAGCTTTCCACCAAGCTGGAGGAAGACATCAGCAGCGTCCGCGAAGCGCAAGCGTTCAATCGAGTCCAACTCAACATTAGAGAGTTCAACACCCTGAATGCTGCTAACCGCGATGCCAATGTGCAAGCTGTGGCAATTACCTCGGCTTTCTTGCCCTCAATCGATTTTCTCAATACACTCTCCACAGCAGTAGTACTGGCATTAGGCGGCTACATGACCGTTACTGGGCAAGCTACGGTAGGAACGGTGACAGCCTTCTTACTCTATGTCCAGCAGTTTTTCCGACCAATCCAAATCCTGAGCCAGTTTTACACGCAGGCACAGTCGGCTCTAGCTGGGGTAGAGCGCATCTTCCTGCTATTGGACGAGCCCTCTCAACTCAACGACGCCACTGATGCAATTGAAATGCCCCCGATCCAGGGTGAGGTTAGCTTTGAGCAAGTCAGTTTTGGCTACAGCCCTACAAGTCTGGTCCTCAATCGGGTCTCTCTCCGAGCTAAACCCGGACAGATGATTGCCTTGGTAGGTCCTACTGGGGCTGGCAAAAGCACCATCATCAACCTGATTCTGCGCTTCTACGATGTGTCTAGTGGTGCTGTTAAAGTGGATGACATTGATGTCCGCAGCGTGACTCAATCCAGTCTGCGCCGTCAGATTGGGCTGGTACTTCAAGATAACATCCTATTTAGTGGCACGGCTGCCGAAAACATTGCCTTCGGTCGCCCTCAAGCCACACAAGCCGAAGTTGAAGCTGCCGCCCAAGTCGCCAATGTGCATGAGTTCATCACAGCTCTACCCCAGGGCTACGCCACTCTGCTGGGTGAAAGGGGTGTTAACCTGAGCCAGGGTCAGCGACAGTTGCTCAGCATTGCCCGTGCAGTTCTAGTGGACCCAAACATCCTGATTCTGGATGAGGCTACTAGCAGCATTGATACGCGTACCGAAGCGTTAGTGCAGGCGGCTATTGCCAGATTGCTAGAAGGTCGCACCAGTTTTGTGATTGCTCACCGCCTCAGCACCGTCGTCCAGGCAGATCAGGTGTTGGTCATTCAACAAGGCCAAATCGTCGAGCGCGGCACTCACACTGAGTTAATTGCGCAAGCAGGGGTCTATGCCAACCTTTATGCACTCCAATTAGGTGCAGTAGAAGAGAGCTGAGGGAGCTGAGGGAGCTGAGGGAGCAGGGGAAGATGAGTTATTAAGTTATGCGTCGTTTTATAGTTTACCTAATTTTATAGTAAAATTACTTAGATCGACAGTTCTGTAGGAAAGCAGGGGTATGGACAACTCTAGTTTTTCATAGACTTATATCATATTTACGTTCTCTAGGCAAGGGAAGATATACTGGGGAATTTAAACAAAATCTCCAAGCAAACGCTGAATCACTTCAGAAGATTTACGCTCAGCATAATCGACCGATCTGGATATGCTTGATAAAGCAAAGTAGAAATTGTCAAGTTCAGAAATTTGACATCAGTTCTAGAGAAGATGAGGATAGCGAGTAGTGCAGCGGAGAACTTGATCATGCTATAACTGGTACCTAATTTCTTCTCTAGAAGTTTATTCATCCCTGCAATTACTACCTCGTTATCCTACAAAACATGCGTATACTGTTCTGAGAACATACCTATTAAATTTTACAATACATAAAACTAGGCTAAGAAATGAGTAAGGCAAGTATCCTAGTAGTTGAAGATGAAATGATTGTCGCCAAAGATATACAAAATAGGCTGACAAAACTTGGATATAGTGTTGTTAAAATTATAGGCAATGGAGAAGCAGCGATTAGAGAAGCAGCGAAATCCTGTCCAGATTTAGTATTGATGGATATTAAGTTAAAAGGAGAAATGGACGGTGTAGAAGCTGCTAAAGAAATTTATACTCGTTTCAATATTCCGATAATTTATCTCACTGCTAATGCAGATAAGACTACACTGGAACGAGCAAAAATAACAGAGCCGTTTGGCTATATAATTAAACCATTTAAAGAAAGAGAATTAAGCACGACAATTGAAATTACCCTTTCTAAACATCAGATGGAAACGAAATTAAAAGAGAGTGAAAAATGGCTGACTACTGTACTCAAAAGTATCGGTGATGCTGTGATTACTAGCGACAATCAGGGAGCAGTAACTTTCATGAATCCTGTTGCTGAAGCACTAACGGGCTGGAAACAGGAAGATGTGTTAGGTAAATCTGCAACAGAAGTCTTTCAGATTGCCCATAAAAAGACTCTGGCTTCAATAGATAGCCCTGTAACACGAGCCCTAGATCAGGGCGTTACTATCCGCCCAGCAGAACAAGCTCTTCTCATTGCTAGAAACGGTAAAAAAATTCCCATTGATGACAGTGCTGCACCGATTAAAGATGACCAAGGCAATATTACAGGTGCGGTTTTAGTTTTCCGGGACATCACTGAACGCAAACAGGCTCAGGAGGCGCTGCGAAAGCAAACCGAGCAGACGCAATTGGTAGCGGAATTAGAAAGACTAAATCAGCTTAAAGACGAATTTCTCAGTACCGTTTCCCATGAAATGCGCACACCTCTGGCTAATATGAAAATGGCGATCCAAATGTTAAAAGATTCTCCCAATGCTGAACGGGGTAAGCGCTATCTGGAGATTTTGCAAGCTGAGTGCGCCCGGGAAACTGAGCTAATCAATGACTTTTTAGACTTGCAGCGGCTAGAAGCTGCTGCTTCTGACTTTTTTTGTGCCGAGGCTGTGAGCCTACAAAACTTTTTGCCCAGCTTAGTTGAGCCGTTTCGCACCCGGACTCAGGAACGCCAGCAAACCCTAAAGGTAAATCTTCCCGTTGAGCTACCCCCAGTCATCTCAGACCGCACCAGCCTAGAACGAATGTTGGCGGAACTCCTCAATAATGCTTGCAAATATACTCCTGCTGGAGGCGAGATTGTTCTGAGTGTTCGCTACAAATCCTCTACGCTAGTGTCTTTCGTCACCGACTCAGCTCCCGCAACGATCTTTACCATTAGCAATCAAGCAGAAATTCCGGCAGCAGAGTTGCCACGAATCTTTGAGAAGTTTTATCGCGTCCCTAAGTCCGATCTCTGGAAACAAGGCGGTACTGGGTTAGGGCTAGCTCTAGTAAAAAAATTAGTCGAAAAACTACAGGGAACTATCCAAGTTGAAAGTAGCAGCGGATGGACTACTTTCACTGTTAAATTAATTCCTCTAGTTGTAACTGCAGAAACAAGAGGAAGTAGGGGAGAGATTAAAATGGATGAAATGGTGGAACTAAACTAGAAACCGTGAGTATACCAAATGTACCTGTGGCTTTGACGATCGCTGGGTCGGATAGCGGAGGCGGCGCAGGGATTCAAGCGGACTTACGCACCTTTGCCTTCCACTGTGTCCACGGTACTAGCGCTCTAACTTGCGTAACGGCACAGAATACCCAGGAGGTGAGGCGGGTGGATGCCTTGCCAGCAGCAGCTGTTGTGGCTCAGATCGAGGCAGTGGTTCAGGATATTAGTGTCCAAGCCGCTAAAACGGGGATGTTGCTGAACCAGGAAATCATCGCCGCCGTAGCCAAGCAGGTAGAAACTTTGGGGATCGCTAACTTAGTAGTCGATCCGGTAATGGTCTCGCGAACTGGGGCTCAACTAATTGATGATGCAGCAGTAGCGACGCTGCGGGACATCCTTATCCCCAAAGCAGTGATTGTGACACCCAATCGATATGAAACCCAGTTGTTGAGTGGCCTGGAGGTTCATACCCTTGATGATATGAGAGCTGCTGCGATGCGGATTCACCAGTTAGGTGCGAAGGCTGTTTTGGTCAAGGGGGGAGGGATGGCAGGCAATTTGCGTGGCGTTGATGTCTGGTTCGATGGTCAAAAACTAGAAACTTTGACCACAGCACTAGTGGATACGAGGAATACCCACGGGACTGGTTGTACACTTGCTGCCGCGATCACCGCCAATCTTGCCCTTAAACACGACCTGTTGACATCTGTGCGACGCGCAAAGGATTATGTCACCACTGCCCTCAGGTACTCCCTTGACATTGGCAAAGGTCAAGGACCAGTGGGACATTTCTTTCCACTGCAAAATCGCTAGGGGGATATCACCGTCGTTTAGCAGACCGCCGCTCACTATCCCGGCGACGGCGATCACGCCATTCCGCTGCTGTCAGATAAGCAATGCCACCAGTAACGACCAGCAGTAGGCCGAAGGCAGCGAAAACAAGAACACTCAGAACTGATGTTTCCACTTTAGCTCTAAAGCCCGTTGCGACCCCAAACTACCATTGCGATTGACCAGGTAAAGACAACCAATAGAGAAACCCAGCCCAGCGTTAAAATTTCCATAGCAGTGTGTTCAAACCAACTGTACAAAACAATTCTACACACATAATAATACCTTCGATTCAGCTTAAGTTCCTCGAACAAGGCTTGCCCATAAATCATCTGTCGGTCTATGGCTAACAAGATTTTGTTGTTGAAGTGATCGCTCTTTCTCCCCTCTAGGCTGCCAAAAGCTCCCAGCCAGTTCCCTTGTATCCATATGGTGGGAAAATTTCCGGATGCAGAATTTCTGCCAAAATTTCCTGGGAGTCTACCAGTCGTGGCCCTGGACGGTTGAAGTACGAGTTACCATCGGTGACATAGACTCTGTCAACCTTTACCGCTGGCAATTTTTGCCATTCGAGACGCTGGGTTAACGGCATAGCCTCCTGGCGAGTACGGTTCAAATCTAAACCGCAGGGCATGAAGATGATGACGTTTGGGTTGTTCTCTACCAGTGTGTCCCAGGATAGCTGAGCGGAAGGCTGACCCGCGATGCTAAATAGTGGTTGCCCTCCGGCAAAGGTCACCAATTCTGGAATCCAATTCGCAGCGCTCATCAGCGGGTCAGTCCACTCGATGCAGGCAACGGTTAGACGCTCTTCCACAGAGAGCGCCTGGGTCTTTTGCTGACAAATTTTGACGCGAGCCTGTAAACCTTCTAACAACCGACTCGATTCTACCCCCGTCGCTTCGCCAACCCGCTTAATGTCAGCCCAAATATCGGTGAGAACATTAGGATGCAGGGAAATAATCTGCGGTTGGCTATGGGTGAGAGTGGCAACAGCCTGCTCAACGTCTTTGAGACTGACGGCACAGACTTCACACTGATCTTGAGTCAGGATGTGGGTTGGCTGCAATCGCTCTAAAACATCTGTTTTGATCTGATAGATGCTGAGGGCAGATTGTAACAGATTGCTAACACTATCGTGAATTTGAGAGCTGGTAGCATTGGAGTTCAATCGCGCCTGAGTACAAACTGGGCGATCTTGAATTTCTGGGGGGTAGTCGCATTCATGCGATCGCCCCACAATCCTATCAGTTAGCCCCAGTGCCGCTAAAATTTCCGTGGCGCTAGGAAGGAGCGAGACGATTCTCAAATGTTGATTAGTCATCAATGTATTTTCCATCCACACTATGACTTTATCTAACCGTGTGCCTTTGTTGATTTCAATCGGTCAACTGCAATAATTATTCACTATTATGTCTAGACAAAAGTTGAGATACTCCGCTTCAAGGCCACTCTTGATCCACACTTCGTTGATGCACGACCCTCGATCCACGCCGGTTCGATGACGCGATGCAGATCCGCGCTGTTGCGATCACTTCGCTGAAGCCAGCTAGGATCTAACGTGACATCCTCCCCCACTGACTGCAAAGCAGTACAGCGGGGGCTTCCAACCCTCACGAGTTGACTTTCCTGGTTATTTCCACTTCTGGAGTTTCGCCCACTATCTAGACATGCAGTTGCCTGCACATCCCCGACGCTCTGACTGCCCAGGCCGTTTCCTTTCCCGACTGCCCATCGGTACTTCTCGTACAAGTAGCAAAGCTATGTACAACCGACCTAATTCGTTTTACCTACCCAAGGCTTCAGATGATACATCTTCCTTCTGGATAGAACCCCCTACGAATTGTCATGGTTCAGCGGAGCCGGAGCCGCTCCGCCTCCAGACCGTATCTACCGTTTGGAGGTCCCAACCCGTGTTTGACTTTCACTCTCAAGGCATCCGTCGGCTATGCGGTGTGTATATTATAGCACGTTCGCTCAAATGAAAACAACAGAGATAGCCTGTCTTGGAAAGTTTGCTTGGGGGGAGACCCCCAAGCAAACTTTCCGCAATCTGCGGGACATCGAGTCCCTTAATTGGCGCGGAGTGCGGAGCCGGAGGTTCCGAAGCTCCGGTCCATGTATCCCCCGCTAAACACATCGTTGCACTCGTGTTATGGCGGGGGTCTTATAGCCCCCCGAACCCCCCGTTAAGATAAATATGAGTCTAGCCACCAGCCGTAGGCAGGTGAACGCTAATCCAGCTTGCTCATAATGGCTGATAAGTAGTTAGCCAAAATTAATTACAAAGTTCTCTCCAAATTCCTTCAAGATTTTTTCCACAGCTGCCACAAAGGTTTTCCAAGAGTTGTAAGCAGCTATTTCAATCCATTCATACTTCATAA
>JAABUQ010005240.1_pt1 | contig 20968 bp, 28 predicted proteins | sample 5560001 | NCBI WGS metagenome assembly JAABUQ01 (sample SAMN10711888, study PRJNA513371) | rock metagenome | isolation source: Antarctica rocks | place: Antarctica: Victoria Land, Finger Mt nord | collected 2015-12-18
GAGAATGGGGGTTTGTAGGCGCCTTCTGCTAATAGGGGAGAGGAAGGCGGGGTGGCTGGGGGGAGGATTGTGGATGCAGGTGGGGGGTTTCTTACCGGGGAAGAGTCAGCCGGCGCCTTTGAGGTGGTCCCGCATGCTGAACCCAATCCTGAGAGCTGAATGGAGGGATCCGCCAGGACTGTCTCCTGGGATTTACGTGAGCGAGAAGAGAGATGCTATGATACCCATGGCGCATGGCACGATGCTGGGATGTGGCGCAAAGGGGTGGAATAGCGTGTCATTTTTTTAATTCTATCCTTTTCATTCTTCGATTCTTGAGGGTTCGCAGACTTTTCTGCCCCCGGGTCCACCTGGGGGTGGTCTTGTATATACGCCGGATTAGGCTCGTTAGGAATGGAATGACCCCTAATTTTGCAAGTGTGCAATGGATGCGGAGGGATGAATGTGTATGTGGTGGCGGAGATGGGGATGGACTTGAGCTGCTACGGGAGAAGGGGTGAAGTTGGGGGAATGTTTCGCTTGCGTATGTATCTATGTACAGAAGCTTCTCTCTCTCTCTAGACGCCGGTATGATGATCCCTTGACGACAACAACAACAACAACAATGGTGGAACCTACCGATCCACCTCCCCAAAAACCTACACGTCCGCAAGTCAGCCGGGCAAAGCACACAGGAAAAAAGTAAGAAGAGAGAACCCACCAAGTCCATAGTCCCAATAATCGCCACCGCATCCGCAAGCAAATGCCCCCGACTGATCTGATCGAAACTGCCCAAATGCGCAAAGCCCGGCGCGCGGATCTTGCACCGATACGGCCGCTCGCTCCCATCGCTCACAACAAACACGCCCATCTCCCCCTTGGGCGCTTCAATCGCACTGTACGTCTCCCCGGGGGGAACTGTGTAGCCCTTTGTGTAGAGCAGGAAGTGGTGGATGAGTGCCTCCATGTTTTCCTTCATGGCGGCGCGGGGGGGCGGGGAGATTTTGTAGTCTTCGACGCGGATGGGGCCGGGGGGCATTTTGTTGAGGCACTGGTGGATGATGCGGAGGGATTGCCTGAATTCTTCCATGCGGCAGAGGTAGCGGTCGTAGCAGTCGCCGTTGACGCCGACGGGGACGTCGAATTCCACCTGGTCGTACGCGTCGTACGGGTTGCTCTTGCGGACGTCCCAGGGCACGCCGCTGCCGCGGAGCATGACGCCCGAGAAGGAGCAGTTGAGGGCATCGGCTGCGGAGACGACGCCGACGCCCTTGGTGCGACCGATCCAGATTCGGTTGTCCGTGAGGAGCTCTTCGGTTTCGTCGATGCGGTCGCCGAATTGAGTGGCCCATTGGTAGATGTCGTCGAGTAGGCCGAGGGGGAGGTCTTGGTGGACGCCGCCCGGGCGGACGTAGGCGGCGTGGAGGCGGGCACCGGAGACGCGTTCGTAGAATTCCTTTTCGGTGTCAGTTCGGCTGTACATAGGCATTGAGGATAGAGAGAGAGGGAAGGGATGCGGGAGGGGAAGGGGAAGGAGAGGTGGCGTGGGGAAGACGTACCATCAACTTCTCCCGCTCCTCGAACCCCCACAAGAACGGCGTGAGCGCGCCAACATCCATAGCATGGCTCAACACGCTCATCAAATGGTTCAACACCCTCGTGATTTCCCCAAACAGCGTCCGAATCCACTTGGCCCGTTCCGGCACCTCGATATTCAACAATTTCTCCACTGCTAAGCTGAAGCACTGCTCGTTCGTCATCATAGAAACATAGTCCAGCCGGTCGAAATACGGCAGCGCTTGCAGGTACGTCTTATACTCTATCAACTTCTCAGTGCCTCGGTGTAGAAGACCCACGTGGGGATCCGCGCGCACGATTTCCTCGCCATTGAGCTCCAATATGAGGCGAAGCACCCCGTGCGCGGCGGGGTGCTGCGGGCCGAAGTTCACGGTGTAGTGGCGGATCTTGCGGTTTTCGGTCGACCCGCCATCGTCGCTGGGGAGGTTCATGTGTTGGGCGTCGTCTGGGTTTATAGGGTGCCCGAATGTTTGGTCCACGGGGATGAGGCGGGTGCCCGTTTGTTCGGGGGTCGGGGAGGCATAGTGGCGGGAGGAGTTGGCAATTGTTCTTATTGGGGTTGGGTTGGGGAGTCGGGGGAGGGTGGCGGGGCGGAAGGGGAGATGTCTGGGTGCGCGGGTGGCCAGGCGGGTCAGAGGAGAGGCCATTGTGGCTGATGGCCTACGGGAGAGCAAGGTGATATGGTCAATGATGTGGTGTCCTCAATGGAGAGGAGAGTTGGTGGAGGATGTGTGCAATGGAAATGGAAGATTTGATGGTCGATGATGCAGACAATGTTCTCTGCCCTCTGATTCGCTTGCGGCAACTTTACCCTGGATCACACACACAACCAAAAATTGTTAACTTCAACCACAATGGCTCCAATACATGTATCTCCCGAAGAAGAGCGGCGGCGCAAGGTCTGTAAACACCTGTAGCTTCCCCATGGCACAATATACTAAAGAATGCCAGATCGTGGGCATAAATGTAGAAACAGTCACCAACATCACCTCCACAGATTTCCCCGGCCACTACCCTGGTGAAGACCACACTTGGAGTCTCGGAAAATTCGAAGAGGTACCATAACATCCCTCTAAACCCTCTCTTTCGCCTTCCCTCACCCAATCTAACAATCCCCAGAACTTCCACATCCACTTCCACCACAACTCCCCCCACGACGCCCGCTTCTCCCTCATTGGCATCGACGCCTCAATCGCCAACGCCTTCCGCCGCATCCTCCTCGCCGAAATCCCCACCCTCGCAATCGAAACCGTCTTCATCTTCAATAACACCTCCATCGTAGCCGACGAAGTCCTCTCCCACCGTCTTGGGCTGATCCCCATGACCGGCTCCCTCCAAGGCCTGCAATGGCTCCGTTACGAACCTCGAAAGGTCGCCGCTTTAGGGGAGGAAAGCGGAGCTGGGGCGGAGGAGGAGAGAGAGGCGAAAGATCACAACACCGTGGTGCTGAATCTCAAGATCGAGTGCTCTTGGCGCGAGGGCAGGAGGAAGGAGGACACGGACCCGGAGAAGTTGTACGTGAACAGCAACGTGTACGCGCATCATCTGCAGTTCGATCCCAAGGGGCGGCAAACGAAACTTTTCCCTGACCCGGACGGGCTCGTCAGGCCGACGAATCCGGATATCCTCATTGCGAAACTGCGCCCCGGGCAGGTTATTGATGCGGATTTGCACGCCATCAAGGGCGTGGGAGCCGATCATGCGAAATTCAGTCCGGTCGCTACGGCGAGTTATCGGTTGTTGCCGACGATTGAGATCACGCGGCCGATACTAGGGCAGGAGGCGAGGAAGTTCGCGCGGTGTTTTCCTAAGGGGGTGATTGGGCTTGAGGACGTGACCGCAGAAGAGGCGGAGGCTGGGGGGGCGTATGAGGGGGAGGCTGGAGAGAAGAAAGCCGTGGTGAGCGATGTGATGAGGGATACCGTTAGCAGGGAGTGTTTACGGCATGAGGAATTTGTGAATAAGGTCAAGTTGGGGAGGGTGAGGGATCATTTTGTGTTTCAGGTGGAGAGTATTGGGCAGGTGGAGAGTGATTTGCTGTTTTTGGAGAGCGTGAGGATATTGAAGGGGAAGTGTAGGAGGTTGAAGAGGTGTTTGGGGAACGTGATGCGGTAGCGGATGGGCTTGGGAGAAGGCAGCGGCTGGGCGAAGCAGTGAGGGATACCATGTTCGGGAGATCTTGCATAGCATGGTGTTTTGGAGGTTTTAGATTTGGAGGCCACATGGCTGACATCTGGCCTTGAGGCTACGAGCTGACTACCTAGCTCCATCATGAAGCATAAATAGTCTAGTATTTGAGAACTACTAAGGCGCGAAGGGCCGTCTTCGATGCCAATATGACTCCATCCGCAATGCAACGCTGGGAATTCCATAAACACCGCTCTGATTCTGCGATTCAAGAGCTGAAGACCAGCCTAAACTTGAAAGAGATGGCAAATGCAGGATCCGACACTCCAACCTCTTCACCACTCGCAATCAAGTCGGACAACTTTTTCGACAGGTTGGGCCTCGTTTGCTCTTCCAGCGACTGCGGGAATCGCATGTACAGCGTCTTATCCCCACTTGACAGAGACGGCTTCTTGAGCTGCGCTTCAGCCCGCACTCCCAAGCTGTCCATGAACTCTTCCAGAGTCATGTTCGAGCTCACTGTCAGATCTTTGGCGAGGTTGCCGCAGACAGGGCAGTCTGGCTTCATCTCCGTCTCGAATGTGTACGTGTAGATGCCTTCATCGCCGCTGTACATCATGTAATTTGACAGGAAAGGATTACTGTTGGTAGCAATCTTGAAAGCTTCATTGCAGCAACTAGCAGCGATAATCGCGTTTGTCGAGGCTATGGCCGGTATGATGTTCTTCACCACCCCCTGAGTTTTTGAGTAGGTCACGCCGGGAATGTTGAATTCTTGTGCACGAGCCAGGGCTTTCTGGTAGAGCCATGTGATGTGTTCGGGATCGTCAGTATCGAGGGGCTCTCCTTTCCGATGTTCTTCCCAGGCGATAATATGAGCCCATTCAATACAATGTTCTGGCTGGCGGGGAATTGTAGCTAGTGTGCATAGAGGCACAGCAGCGCGTGGAGCGTGCATGTCGAGTTGGCATTCGATGCAGGATGTCATTGTTGGGAGGATGACCCTGGCCTGTCCCTTGAACCCTTCATCAAAGCTGTCAGATTATCACCGCAGCCGAGTTTAGGTAAAACGTACCCTCTGTACCTCCATCAATGAGAGGTTTCAAAGTGTCCGGATTTTCCATGTCGACCATGTCGACTAGCGTCGCATTGATCCAGCGTCGTGCCTCGACGCTGTCGAGGCCACATACCACGATCTTGAATTGCATGTAGTATTCCTCGTCTTTGTCTTGGATCTTGCCGTTGTAGGGTGTGATCTTGACTCCTTTGACTCTTTCTTCCACGAATTTAGCTGCCACTTCCGCTTTTGACTTGCCAACGTCGTGTTCGCGAAAGAGAAATTGGCGGTTGAGATTTGAGACATCGATGGTATCTATTTTTAGTCAGGGACGGCTTCCAGTATTTGACTTATTAGGGCCTAACCCATATCGATGACGTGAATGTCCTTAAAGCCTGAGAGAGCAAGATCCTTTAATATCTCACATCCAAGGCCTCCTGCTCCTCTGAGGCCCAGGATTAGATCTTATTGTCCCTAGGAGAAAGTAGGCATCACATACATTACCCTATTGAGAATCAGCGAGTAGCCATACGACCTCCATGTGTATGCTTACTGACAGGACCTTTGACGTCTCCAGGGTACTGATTGTCTCTGAACCAGGAACCCAGTCTGGATCTGACGCTGGGCCTCGCTTGATCAGGAGTTTGTCAAGGTAGGTCCTTAACTACAGTTAGAGATACATTTCGAGATGGCATTCAGAATCACTCACCATCTCTTTCGAGACACTGAGATTCCATTTGGTTGCGAAGACATATTTAGGAGTAGTAATGACTGATAGATAGCTAGACAAAAAACAAATGATTGATTAAAGGACGAAGAAGGTATGGCACGAGGGTTGGAACATCTTACAACTCTAATTTAGCATTTCAGTCGTCATCCCGCTAGTGTTCCCGCCTTGCGCCTCGCGGGTGAAGCAGACCATCGACCGAGTGGACGAGACAAGTCAACACCGGGTTAACACTGCTTCTCAAGCTCTCTACCCACTTCCAAAAGCAGGGTACTCAGAAGAACGGTCGACTGTGCTGTTGAGGATCTCCATACCAGCTCTTCTCTTCACACTTCCGCTGCGTCGCCCTCGGGACTCACGCGCTCCGCCTCATCCCAACCATGTTCGCAACCAAACGTCTCAGCAAGGTATGCTCCCCCCCCCAATCCCGTAGCTATTTCCAAGTCCTAACAGTCTCACTAGGAACTCGTCAAAGTACTCCTACTCCATTTCCGACCATCTTCTCCAAAACAACTAATATCAACCCCAGATACAAACATCCCTTCCCCCCGGCATCAGCCTGGTCACTGCCGACGACCTGAAAGAATGGCAAATGGACATCAAAGTCCTCGACGCAAACCCTTTATACCAAGACCAAACATACCGCCTGCGCTTCCGCTTCGGAACCAACTACCCAATAGGTAACCCCATCTCCCCCACCCTCTCCCTTCATCAACCCCACTTCCCCTCCCCATCCCCCCTTGAACCAGCCCCCCTAATCCAGCACATCAACCCACAGAAGCCCCCGAAGTAACCTTCCACCCCTCGCCCACCCGCCCCATCCCCATCCACCCGCACATCTACTCCAACGGCATCATCTGCCTGGACCTCCTCGGCTCCGCAGGCTGGAGCCCCGTGCAGAACGTGGAGAGCGTGTGCATGAGCATCCAGAGCATGCTGACCGGGAATACGAAGAACGAGCGACCGCCGGGGGATGAGGATTTTGTGAGACGCAATACCCAGCGGCCGAGGGATATTAGGTTTGTGTATGAGGATAGTACGGTCTGATTTGGGGTGGGAAAGGGAAGGATTTGGGTATGGGGGATGGAAGAGGGAGGGATTAGGGTGATGCGAGACCGAGGTTGCCGGGAAAACATGCTGGAGGGAGAAGGGGGAGAGGAAGGAATCGAAATTTGTGGTTAGCGAGGAGTTCTTGGGCGTTTTGAGCCGAGCATACAGGCGATCGGCGAGCAGATGCTAGGCCGGAGAGATGGGTCTGACGAGTTTCAAGAACCGTGCTGCCATTGGCTTGTAAGGGGCTGCGAGTGCAGGTACCCATAGTCAAGCCGCAGCATTCATGAATAAAATAGAGCATATGACAGACTTTCAACCTCATTTCTGACTGAACATTGCCTTGCGCATCTTGCTCAATGTAACCGTCAGCAAAAAATTAGCAAACAAATCTCCAGTCCGAGTCAAACATACTCATCACCAGGGTATCCATCCACACTTCGCAAAATGCCAAAGAAGTAAAGCAGTAGCAACAAGCTCAGCAACCTCGTTCTCAGCGCTGTCCCCCCCCTCCTTCATCCAAAGCCTACGCACTCCATCAAAACAACCCCATCCCTTCACCCATCCCATCACCCATCCACCACCCCATCACAGCTCCGCCAACGCAACCTCACAAAGTCTCCGATACCTCTCCGCTTGAAACCTCTCCCTCCTCCACCCCGTCTCCCTCAAGCTTGCAATCCTCCCTCTTACATCCGCCGCTTTCGCTTCTTGCTCGTCCTCGCCGTAGCTTGCGAGCCTCCTGACTGTGAATCGCCTACTTTGCGTTTCGCGCGTGGATTGGCTGAGGTTGTTGATGACACAGATGTGGTTGGCGAGCATGGCGGAGAAGGAGGCGAGGTGCTCGTTGTAGCGTTCGAGGGCGCAGTTGTGGAGCCAGATGCTGGTTGCGTTGAGGGAGGTGGTGGGGTCGGCGGTGGCTAATGGAGGTGACTGGGAGGGGTGAGGGGTTGAGGGTGTATATGGGGGTGTGGGTAAGTGTTGAGGAGCGAATTGGTAGATGGCCGGGTCTTGACCCGAGCATGTCGCCTTGCGGATTCGTAGTGGCGGTAGCTCTAGCGTCTTCTCGTCGGTGGCATGCTTGTCGGGCTCGATTGAGAAGGCGGATATTGAGTTGGGGGAGCTTGGCAGTTCCAATGTGGCTTCCGAGCTATCTCTAGGGGGGCTCGGAGCAGGCATTGTTAGAAACGGATCATCGGCCATGCTATCGGTCATATCGAGGAGCGGCTCAGGTGCAGGAAGCGAGGACATGGCAGCTTGGTAGGACAATTTGGCTTTCTCCAATGTCTGTATTCTAGAGATGGACATCGTGTGCATTATACGTGCCATTGTTTCCGTTGATGATGCAGCGTAGAAACATAGATATGTAGCGTGTAATTGCAAAGGCTTCGTCTGATCGTCAGCCAAGACAAAGGCGTATTTGATGGCTGGATGTACCTTTGCATGCGTTTCAGAAAGCAGGTGGTTACACTGTGCTACGCAATACTTCCATTGTGCCCTATTGTAGAGGTTCTTGACGTGACTGAGTGCGGATTTCCACTGCTCGAGTGTCCTTGGTTGCTCCGGGAAAACCATGGAGGTCGAGGAGGGCAAAGGCCTCTTGCTCTCGTCGGGAGTCATCTTTTGTCTCCCGGTAAACAAGTCATAAAGGCACCAGAGCACTCCGAAGCAGGGGAGCGGTAGGAGGCGGCAGGATCAACACCCAGATATCTTAGAAAGCCACTTGAGGGATGGAGAAGAGTGTTGTTGTACCGGGCCGACTGGCCTTGATTAAGATCGGTGTTGAGGGTGAAGTTTGACTAGAAATACAGGTCGCGACGTGTGCAACAAGATCTAAAAGGGAAGATAAGGTAGCCGTTGTGGTGTGCAAATACTGCCAGTTCAAGAGACGAGGTATTTGTCAACAACGAAAAGGTCGTTTTCTCCGTTGCCAGTCAACAAGACTGTCTAGCGCCATCAAAGAATGATGACAGAGAACAACAGATCCTAGAAAAAAAGGGAAAGCAATCCAAACTGCCATAAATGTGGCATACAGAAGGTCTGCAGGCAGGCTAAGATTTGGCTTCCATTTCTGGGTCCACCACATCGTCGATGCGTCTGTCATATCTGAGATAATTTCGAGTTTTCACCTAACCAACGCTGCTGAAATTACCTCTGCAAGTCTGTATGCAGCCATTAAGGAGACGCTCCAATCAGGTAAAGAGCCGAAGTACAGGGATGAAGACGAGAACGATGCCGGCCAGAGAGCTCGCATGGTAAGTAAGACTAGAAGCAGATCGTCTTCCATGATGAGAGCAAGAAGCCAACCTATCAGTGCAAATGGGAAAAGGAAATTGACCAGAGGGCAAGATGTCGATGAGACCTGGGTTTTTGGATGGCCACATGCTAGGTAATCTTTCACGATCCGATTAGTCATGCGATTCATAGACCAATCAATGGAAACCCTCAACACCAATACTGTACCATACATAACCTCTGCAGTCGGACCTGCAGAGAGAACACTCCGTGATAATGGACCAGCTCCTGAGCCCCGTACACACGAAAGGCAAATCTCAATTAGATGAAGAACCTGATGGTCTGATCAAAGTCTCTGAAAGAGGCAAGAAGCCCAAGGCACAGTATTCCTCTGTGACTTCGCCGGAAGATGCACTCGAGGCCTTGAGATCCAATCCTGATCACGAAACCTTGAACAGAGCTCTTCGTTGGCTAAACTCAAACTCGAGTAATAATACTGGCTTCAATGTCCGCAAGCCAAGCCCCATGTCTGCGCAAATCGTGTTCGTCTTGGTCAACGATATCCTGCCCAATTACTGGGCCGCATTGAACGATGAAGATTCAGCCAACAGCCTCAAGATAAAGCATTCTTTGTTGCATTGTATTAGCGGTGTGGCAGGTATAGGTGCCGTTATATCGTATCTTCGCCTTCTCCTTGACCGATCAAAAGAATCCGTTAGCCAAAATAGCCCCAAGGCAGAAGGGAATGCTCAATCATTACGGATGCTGCTCGAGGTGCTTGAACAAATGCTGTGTTATGATAACTACATATCTAGCCTCTGGAGAGATATCTGGGAATATTCTACGAGTCCTCTGAAAGTGTCTCTGCTATGGAAGGAAGTCATCTCCTTATTTGCCTCTGGCAAGTTACTTTCTGTTGTTAGTGAAGCCAATCGTATATCGAATGATCTAAGTCCAGATGTACAAACCGGTAGTTGGATTGGACACGGCAAAAGGTACTCTGCATGGATTGGCAAGAATATCTTGAGTCTGATTGGGGCCTTGACGGACGGACAAGACGACGGACAGGAAGCGGCTTCAAAGCTGCTCGGCAAGGCTATAGGGCTTGGGTACCCAGGTACGTGTTCCATCCCCCAGAGTTCGATCACCAGAACTAAAACAGATCAGATGATGTTGTTGCCGCAGCGTTTTCACCTCCACTATCTGGCGACTTTGTACCCAGTCGACTTCTCATATTGATGACCGATCTATCTACACATGAACAGAAGACTCTACTTTTCTCCATGATCCGAGTTCTTTCAAGGAGGTACCTAGTTTTCGACGGAGCTCGCCCAAACAGTTCAAGTTCCAAAAGCAATGTGCCAGTCATTGACGCTGTTGCAGCCGTCATAGCAATTTTCATCAAAGCTGTTCCAAGCCTCAAGAAATATCTCATTGAATGGCTAGTTGGTGTGTCTGCCGATGCTGTGGGTCACAATCATATCACCCATCGAGCTATTATAGCAGCACTATCTCTAGACCAAGGTAGGAAATAGTATCTATAGTTGGCCCAATTATAGCTACTGACATCGTCCAGGGTATATTCTGACTGCCTTCGAAAAGGCTCTTGATCTATTCAGTGACAAATTGTTCATCAAACACACTCCTCTGATGCATCAAGAAGGTTTGATCATATTCTCCAATGCTTCAAACATTCTGACGACCCACAGTGAATGCGCAGATACTTCTTCTGCTGGCTGGCTATGTCTATCGGGCTGACAAAGGCAAGCTTGTGAGTTTCTCCAAGTCAGGGGTGTACCTGAATGGGATATCGAACCATCTTGCCGCTTCTTCACCCCGGGCTCGGGTTCTTGGCATGTTCGTAGGCACTGCCGTATCGGAGCTCGTCGATTCCAAGGACAAAAGGTTGACCTTCAATACTGAAATGAGCGAGAGTACAGATGCGAAATGGTATCAGAGCTTGATCAATGTTGAAGATCGTGTTGGTTCCTCAGAAGACCTAAAGTCATTCCAAGCAGCTTCTGTCACTTCCTTCAGAAAGCCAGCTAAATCAGCCAATCACAATGGCAAATCGAAAAGTTCAACGATGGCGTCTCAATCGCGGTCGAAAGTTATCTCGATCGAGGAGATCACCGATGGTTCGGAATCAGAAGTAGATGACCTTCCGATGTACGAGAAGCCAGACTCAGATCCCTCAGACGACGACGAAGATCCCACTCTTGTGCAGAGAAACAAGCCTACGGCGCCAGTGTAAGTCACTGCCGTCAAGAATACTCAATCTTCTAAGTCGCAGACTAATCGACGATTGTTCTAGATACATCCGTGATCTCTTAGCAGGACTTCGAGACACCGAGAACTTTGACCGCCATAATCTCGCTCTGAGAAACGCCGCTGTCCTCATTCGCCGTAAAGGGGGATTCGGCACAGAGGTTTCTGACAACATCGAAGAATTGGCAACCATTTTAGTGGGCTTGCAGGACAAATGGGACATACAAGACTTTAACAAATTTCGCCTGCAAGCCATGATCGCGGTCCTCATTGCACAGCCATTGGAAATGGGCCAATGGTACTCGAGGACGTTCTACAATGGTGAATACTCGCTTAGCCAAAGAGCGTCAATCTTGACGACACTCGGTCTCGGTGCTCGAGAACTGGCTGGTCTGGGCAAAGAAGATGCCGCCTTAACAGGCAGTACAACAGCCAAGGAGATGGCGTTCCCCTCAAAAAAGCTACCGGACAAACTTCACAAGCTCTACGCGCTAGAAGCGGCACCTTTGGACACAATATCAAGCCGACTCGAGAAGACGATGATCCAGCCCCTGGCCGCAGAAGCCGCAGACAAAGTCACTGGGCCTAATATCCTCAAAGTCCGCACATTCTCCTCCCGAATGGAAGTCGAGAAGAATCGCCAGAAACCGATCTCGAATAGCCTTGCAAAAGTAGTTGGGGAAGGCTTCTTCTTCCCCCTTACTGGCCGCTGGCGCATACAGCTTCAAGCATTGTAAGCTTCTCACTCCCTCTCCATCTCAAAGTCTATGCATATACTAAATTCCTCCATCCAGCGGCGACAATACACCTCAAGCCTCCCCCCACCTCCTCCCACACTTCCTAAAAACCCTCTCCCTCATCCTCCACGCCTCGGGCCGCTCCCTCTCCCTCCCCCAAATGACAACTGAATTCTGGGACCTCCTCCTCTCGCTCCGCTCACGCGCCACCGAAGTCGCCGTACTAGAAGCCCTTCTCTTCTCTTTCCTCACTCTTCTCGACAGCAACGTCGCTGATGACCGGAGATTAGCTGAAGAGCATGCGAAGGAGCTTCTTGAGACGCAAGGGTGGGTAGAGGGGGTTTTTGAGCGGCTAGCAGGGGGAAGCGAGGAGGGAGATCGAGTAAGGATGTTGGCGGCTGGGGTGCTGGTCCGGGCGAGGGAGGTGGTGGAGAAGCATCAGCGCTTGCTGTTGGGGGACTTGGTCGATTTCGTGTAGGACCTGTAAATGCATGGATGAGCTGTCAGTGGGGAAACCTTGTGCACAGAGCTGCCACCATACCCGGCGCGCTCGAAAGTATGCTGATACAGAGAAACCCCAACCAGGTTAGACAATTGTCCTGGGGTCTTACCTCGTTCGGGGGTTTCTGTACAAGCGTTGGGTCGAGCACAGTATCAGGGTCTTCTAATCTGTGGTGGATGTATCGGTGGCTTGGACGACTATCCGAGACGGCTAAGCACCTTGCCAGACAAGGGAAGAAAAGGATCTGCAGCTGGAGTTAAGGTAGGTAGCCATCAAACCTCATTCCTCAAATGACGACTCCTCCATCTCCCAGCGCACACCCTCAAGTCCGCCCAAAATCCCCCTTCTCAATGACCGCCTCCATCACCCCCCCTCCACTCACAACCCCCGTCGTACAAACCAACACCTTCCTCTCCCCTCCCCTCACCAAAAACCTCAACGCCGCAATCTCCGTCCTCGTCACCCCCCCCAAAAACATCACCACCACCGTCTTCCCCCCCTTCCCACTCAATATGTGCCTAGCCTTCACCGCCTGCTCCTCCCCTTTCTGCACTTTGTTAAATGTCTCCCCCTTGATATTCCTCAACGCATCTTCAAACCCCTGCCAGCCGTGCGCGGCGCTGCTGATGCCGTTGGTGGCCGGCTGTACAGAGCCGCGCGTGATGGAGAGGAGGTGCGGTTTTTGGATTATGGCTTGCACGAGCCGAACAGAGAGGGGGGCGTAGCCGCTGTAGACGTAGGAGATGTCGTTTGGGGCGGCCTCGTTGACTTCGTCGACCCACATTCTCAATACCTTACGCAGGTAGTTATAGTTCGTTTTGCTGCCTTCCTGAGCGGAGCTGCCGGCGCCGATAGGATTGGAGAGGATGTTGGTGGTGGCGCGGGTTTGGAGAAGGCCGATTTTCTCGAGGTTCGAGAGGGTGAGGAGGTGTTGGTAGCCGTAGGCATGGAGGATGAGGCGTTTGAACGACTCGAGATCTTTCAGGCGCAGGCCACCGGATATAAGGGATTCGAGACACAGGAGGCGTAGGATTGTGGGGAGGGGGGTATCGCGAGCGATTAGCTCTTCGAGGGTTTCGTGTTGCGAGGAGGGGTCGGTGCCGTCGGCGAGGTTTTGTTGGACTTCGAGGCAGCGGCGGAAGAGGTCGCTTTGAGTGTGTTTCATTATTTCTTCTGTGAGGGCGATATGGGTCTTGAGGCTGGCTTGTTCGGATTGGTAGCCGGGGAGTTTGTTGACGAAGTCGCGGAGTTCAGACGTTGATTTGGCGGCGTGGCGGGATTCCATGTCGCTTTGGAGGCGACGGGCGATTTTGTTGAGCAGGCTATCGACTATGGCGAAGTTGGCGTCGCGGAGTTGGTCGTAGAGCTTGTCCGAGGAATCGAGCTGGATCTTGCGCTTGAGACCTTGTTGGGTGGGTGCAGCTGGAGCTTTGCCCAGTTGAGCACCTGGTGCGGCACCAATGATAGATGAGTCTATCTCAGCTGAATTGTCCTTGATGCCAAACATCTCGTCGATCAAGCCCTCGTAGGTGAGCTGAGTCAGTAGGGGTGTAGCGAAGTCGATATCCCGGTCAATTATTATCAGGCTCTCTATATTGGCACTGGGGAGTAGGCCAAATCTGGGCACATCGTCTTCGGCAGCGGCTTCTGAACGCATCCGCAGTAGAAGTTCCATCAATCGATGAGCGTTATCCCCTTTGCCAATGATGCGCGGGAACAGGCCATGCGTCTGCTGAAGCGACATGAGCGCTTGCGCAGCCAGAAATATAGCAGTGGGATCCTTTTGCTGCATGATGTTAGAGACAACATTTACTAGATTACAGGGAAGCTTACCAGATACATATCATTAAATGCATCATCCAGGCATAGTGATAACACATCGTGTTCGAAAGGAATAAAATGTAGCGGAAACTCCTCTACACTGACATCTCCCAGCACACCAGATTCCTCTAAGATCTTGTCGCAGACTAGGGTGCGTCTTGGTACCCAGACGACCAAAAATTCATGTTCTATGCTGCTATTTCTTTGAATTCGCTTGATCTGCTCTGCGAGGTATGTCAGCAGGTAATGATGGCATTGAACTTATCATAGAAGAAACAGTATGCTATAAATCAAGCTGAGAAGTGTTTTAATTGATCCAGGCATCAAGACTGACCAAGTGGAGGAGGGATATGTTCTACGTAATCTTATTTGTCCCACATGCAAAGACTCTGGATTGTGCCGTTTGAACACAGCACGGAGAGCAGGAATGCAACGTAAGACAGAGATCAATTCATCTGAAATGGTATGCAACTTTAATGATAGCAGATACATACCAGCTATGGCCATAGGCGGAGTAGCTTTCTCTCCCCGCGCCAAGAAGACAATATTCTTCTGGGACGCATCGATATTGTCATTCTCAAGGAAAAATACTTTGTCAACACCATGATCCTGGAGAATAGAAAACTTGACAAAGAGTCCAATTGGCCCAGCAAGCGACTTCTCAATCACAAGATTCTTCTTTCCTCGGACCTGCTTGCTTGTCAGGAGATATCATTCGGTAGCTTATGTATTCGAAGCGCCTTACATACGCCTTCAAGGAGATCTAAGAGATCCTTGCGAGCTTTTTCCCTGATTTGACTTGTATCTATACCAGGATGAGGTGCCATGTTGAATGGAGAAAAAGGTTGGGACGTTCATATAATGATTGGCCAGTCATTTGATGGCACTCGCTACGGCGGCCAACTAGCTGCTGGAGTGCAGTCAATATCAAAATGCTTCTCGAGACGTTAGATGACTCACTAACTTTGCCTTGATCACTCATTTTACGACACGCGCATGCGGTATCAGGTCGGAGCAGTTGCCCGGTCTGTTGGACGAATCGCTGTGTCTCCTTCCACCCTCCAAAGGCCCCTTCTCTTCCCGCTTCAAAGCTGCACATTTAATTCCCTAGCACTTGAGTCTGACCAAGACGCGACGATGGGGAAAGCCAAGGTCTCTTACCAGCTTAAAACCCCTAAAGGGACGAAAGACTGTAAGTTTCTCCTTCTGATACCCTGAGGAGCTCCCATTGAAATTAGTCTAGGGGAGGGCAAAGACATGGTAATCCGCGATCGAATTTTCAATACCATAACCAGCGTCTTCAAACGTCACGGTGCCGTCACAATCGACACTCCAGTCTTCGAACTCCGGCAAATCCTCTCCGGCAAATACGGCGAAGACAGCAAGCTCATCTACGACCTCTCCGATCAAGGCGGCGAACTCTGCTCGCTCCGCTATGACCTTACGGTGCCCTTTGCGCGATGGCTGGCTATGAACACCCAAATACAGAGCATAAAAAGATATCACATCGCCAAGGTATATAGGAGAGATCAGCCTGCTATGACGAAAGGGCGGATGAGGGAGTTCTATCAGTGTGATTTCGATATTGCTGGGGCTTACGATCGGATGGTTCCTGATGCGGAGATCTTAAGGATCATCTGCGAGATATTTGGAGAAGGGGGACTAGGCTGGGGAGGCGATACTAAGGGGGGCTTTACCATCAAGATCAACCACCGAAAAGTGCTGGACGGGATATTCGAAGTCTGCGGTGTCCCACCCGATAAAATAAGGACCATAAGTTCCGCAGTGGACAAATTGGATAAGTCGCCCTGGGAGGAAATAAAGAAAGAGATGATGGAAGAAAAAGGTCTGAGCGAAGAGGTCGCAGACCGAATATGGGGTTTTGTGCAAAAAAAGGGCGGAAGAGATGTACTGGAAGACCTCCAAAAAGATGAGCGTGTCGTGGCAAATCAAAGCCTTGCCACTGGCCTCGAAGACATGGAGCTCCTGTTTGAATATCTTTCCGCCTTTGACATCCTCTCAAAAGTTGAGTTCAACCTCTCCCTCGCCCGCGGGCTGGACTACTACACGGGCGTCATCTACGAGGTCATAACCGAAGGCTCCGCCCCACCATCTAGCAGCGGGAAAGCACACCACAAACCCCCGAAGAAAGAAAAAGCCTCCAACGAATTCGATGAGGACAGATCGAATGATCCCTCAGTCGGAGTCGGCAGCGTCGCCGCCGGCGGCCGCTATGACGAGCTCGTTGGCATGTTCAGCGGCAAATCCCAAATCCCCTGCGTAGGCATCTCCTTCGGCGTCGACCGCATCTTCTCCATTACCAAAGCCCGGATGGAAGCCTCGCAATCTCCCCCCGTGCGATCTACCGAGGTAGATGTCTACGTCATGGCCTTTGGCGGTAAGGGTTTCACTGGCCTATTAAAGGAACGGATGAGCGTTGCGAAAATGCTCTGGGAGGCGGGGATCAAGGCGGAATTTGCGTATAAGGTGAAACCAAAATTGCCGGCGCAGTTCAAGGCTGCAGAGACGGCGGGGATTCCATTTGCGGTAATTCTTGGGGAGGATGAGCAGAAGGGGGGAATGGTTAGGGTTAAGGAGATGGGGCTGCCGGAGGGGCATCCAGAGAAGGATGGGGTGTTAGTTCCACTAGTTGCGCTGGCTGCGCAGGTCAGGGAGAGGTTGAAGAGGAGGGAGGAGGGAGAGGTGGTGGGGAAGATGGAGGGGGTCTCGTTGGAGCAATCGAAGGAGGAAACGAAAGGAACGGAAGAGGCGAAGGATGGAGCTTGAATGCTGTCAAAGTTCGAACCCTTTGCACTCACAGCATATTAGGAATAGACAACCGCAATGATACCCTTTTGCCTACGCCTTGGTACGTCATCAACCACAGCACCTCCCATATCCCATTTCCATTATTTAAATGAGGTCCTGAATTCCCCGTTCACTTCCTCAACGTCAGCCCAAGCCCGATACAAAGAGCGTTCTCTCCTTTTCCCCTCCAGCGTTGAGTCACTCAAGATCAATCCAAAATCTACCCAAGATACCATTGAGTCTCTGGGCATTTTCCCAATCTTTCCAATGAATTTTATGGCTTATTGCCCATCAACCTCAGAAAAGTTTAGTGTCCGATTTTTCGCAAATCTCTTTCCGTCAGTGACTTCCCCGCAGGAAATATTGAAACTCCCAAAGTCTTCCAGTCTATCATGCCGTCGTCTCGAAATTCTTCAACATCATACCGTTGACTTCTTGCATCCCCACCCCCCAACATTGCCTGCGCATTCAATCTCACACTCTACAACACATTAGTCGTGAAACAACTTTCCCTCCACTCATCACTCTCGTTCCGCAAAATGATATCGCTATGTCAGTCCATCCTCCCCGCAGCCCAGTGAGACTCGACCAGTTACGGGTAGTCTATGGGCTGGCTGTGGTAAAAAGCATGTCTGATCCCAACAGATCCCAATTTCGAATTGGGATCCTTTCGGCAATAAGGTGCTCGGTCTGCCTAACAGTCCTCGAAAATTCCAGAAACACGGCGTCATATGTTTTCAAGTGTAGTAACAGTTTACCAAACACAGACACTCGCGAGAGAGCTAGCCAATCTTTTGACGAGTCATGTAGAAAACACGTGGAGGATGGCCATGGAAAGCAATTGTTGTGAGGTACGGTTCGCCTCGTACCTTATTTCCTGAGGGAAAGACAATTGACCAATGAGGATCCAGAAAATCTGCTGACTAAAATCACCAACATACAAAGAATCCTTCCATGATGCCCAATCTCAAGCCCCATTGCATTGAATACAATTCATCTTGGTCCTTACTAACCATGGCAATATACCGATCGGAACTCCAACCTTTCAAGCTGTTCTACTGATGCTCCTGGAAAGAGATATATTCGCGGATTGCGCACACTATTGATAGGCTGCATGAAGGATGATATCATTCCGCATCCAGGATGGCTGTAGGTTTTGGGTTCTCCGTCAGCGACATCTGCCTAGCCTTCAAGATCGTTAAGGATAGTGTTGAAGCCATCGATGGCAAGAAAGGCTCCGCGAAGGACTATGCAGATCTTGTCGCCGAGGTAACGAGCCTTCAAGATGGCCTGGAAGCCATCGATGAATTGCTATTGGATACAAGTCTGCCGGAGAAGCAACGCACTGCCCTTGATCGAGCCGTGTTTACATGCCAAAAGACCGTCCTAGACTTCCTTGAATCGATATCCAAGTATCAACCCCATCTACACACGTCTAGAAAGGGACTGGAATCCAGCTTCCGGAAAGTCAAATGGGCCTTGTGTCGTCAAGATGATGTGGCTCGGTTCAGAGCGCAACTCGGAAGGCATGCATCATCAATCAACATGCTCCTCATTACGTTCCAGGCCAGAAAGAATTTGGACGTGCCCGGATCAGCCGTCGTTGCACAGGGTATTGGGACCATGGAGGATCAGGTCGCGGAAATGCTAAAGACGATGTCATTGGAACAGCGTCAATGCTTTCTTTTCATAATGGAGCAAAATAAGCAACTGATGCTGACACTCCAGGATATGAGGAGCATGTTGCCAACCCAAACTGCTGTTCCACCCCAGATCCTCCTGCAACAACCTGTTGTTCTTCTCGATCCATTTGGTAAAGTGGCGCCTTTCCATCTCGAGTTTATTGATTCGCCAGAATGTTTCATGGCCGTGCTGCGAGCCCGTGCCCGGAATGCAGGGGTGAGCCCGGACGGATTAGCCAAATTGGACAATCATGAATTTGCTATTGAGGATACTCGGCGGAAGAGACCGGTTGATCTGACGAAAACGTGGGACCGGGTTTTCCGACCCGGCCAGGAGGTGGACATGCGTATGGTCTTTCATCGCTTCGTCTGCCCTCCTAGTACCTGTCCCGGCTGCAAGGAAGTCAACAAGGACGATGATGAGGAAATTGAATGGTATGAGCTCTTTCCATCCAAGATTTCTTTCCAGCCAAGCATGAGCTTCTTGGAAGACCAGCACGAACCTCGGTTTCTTTTCAAACAGATCTTTTTTATTCCCTAGATTGTATCTATATTGTATTGTGATGCCTGAGCAATCGAACGTTACTCGTGCTCATTTACTTGTCCCTTCTGAATCAAGCTGAGCTTCTTTATTCCGCTCAACGTATCGCTTACATTTGTATTATGTTTCAGTCAGGGCTGCGGACTCTACTACAAGAATTTTCAGGCCATAAGTAAACATTCTAGCGAATGGGATCAGCATTTCCCCGATGGCGAAAACATCTCGATAGGAGGAGAGGACATTCCATACATTCTTCGTCATCCCCGCAAGCCAGAGCTAAAGGCCTTCCGACCGACAAGGGAATTTACGAATGAGCTCTACCAAGGCTACCGAAGGATCCAAATCGTTTCTCAACCTCTTGCACTATTGAACGCCAGGTTCCCAGCTTTGCAGCTGATCGAGGACTTCGTCCGCTTTGCTGACCTTCTGGACGACGTGCCAGCAAACATATCGCCCTATCAAGAACAGATCGACGAACTCCGCAATCGAGCTAGGCACTTCATTCGCCGACGCGACAGCGAATCCCCGGCCTTCTCCTCGTTCTCCCAGGTTGAGGAAATGCGAAAAGGCCTCACAGTTGAATCGTTCAACTTGCGGCAAGACCTGGAGCTGCTAGTGAGGAATCTATATAATGATCCGGAGACAAAGGAGTTGGTGAAATATATCAAAAACAGTAAAAATGTGTCTCGACGTCAGTCATGCATTACTGACTTTTACCACAGAGCACACGATGGGAGACAAAGCTGGGTACTACACAAGCGTGTTGAGCCACGTGGCACTTGCGTCCGAGTCGACCAAATTGAACAGTTCCAAGACTCGGAGACCCGTGTCGAGGGAAGCTGCAATGGATTGGCTGCTTATGAACGGTAGACCGAGATGAATAGTGCCCATCTAATCACAGGAGAATATAAGGTCATTGATATGAAGCTTCTCCGTGGTGTTTGAGTCTGCCTGCACTACACTAGAAAGTGTCACAATCGATGTCGAGCATTCGATGCATGTGGAGACAGCATCATACTCTCCATCCAATTGGTCGGGTAGGCGTCCAAGTGTCGGCGCAATTTTTGGATGACATTGGGAGTCCAAATACGTTGTGGGTAATCTACAGACGCAATTGGAGAACACGCAGCTCACGGAGATTCTAGTTCGCCCGCGGAAGTAGCCACAACCTCCCTGTTCTGGACCAGAGTGTAGCCGAAGTGCAGGAGGACTTATAAGATACGGTGTTCTAGGTCTAGGGAGAGTGTTCGGAGGAGCATTAGGATTTTAATGATGAGTGGACGTCTTGGGTTGAATATTAGGGTAGAAACATCTACAAACGTCATCGACGAGTTAGAGAGACTGCCATTGGCGACATTTTCTCCACCGGATATGTGTAGTCTAGTCAGTGGACGACAGGTTGAGTTGCCCTGAGGTACAACATCCGCTCATGTAACTAGCCCGCCCTGTCGACGTGCGTCAGGCCGAGGTCCCCCTCTCTTGCTTTGTGGCTACCGACCCCTCCCATCTGTTACTTCTGCCAGTACTCAGGATTTGAACCGTAATCTAGTCGTTGGGGAGCCCAGACCATGTGTTTCAGCTGAAAGAACACGATTTAGGACATCCATGCTATCGAAGGTCCGGCCCGTCCCTTCGTCCCCATAGCAAGCGAACCACGCGAACAACCTCGGCAAATCACTAGCCTCATCGTACCTATCTGAGAAAGGTCCCTCCCCATCCTCCACTTCTCCCAGTCCTTATCTCCCTTACCCTCTCTCAATCTCCACAAACCCCTCAATCACCCAATTCAAATCCCAAATATGGCAGCTCCCGCCTCCAAAACCCTCAAAGACCTCAACGGGAAATGGATCATGGTT
>JAABUQ010005242.1_pt1 | contig 20966 bp, 19 predicted proteins | sample 5560001 | NCBI WGS metagenome assembly JAABUQ01 (sample SAMN10711888, study PRJNA513371) | rock metagenome | isolation source: Antarctica rocks | place: Antarctica: Victoria Land, Finger Mt nord | collected 2015-12-18
CCTTCTCCTCGTCTGCCTCACCCTGCCGCTACCTTGCCGGGTTCTTCGCGTCCTTCGGCCCATCATCCCTGGAAACGCAGTCCTGCATGTCGTCCCAAGCTCTCTGCAAAAAATTGACGGGCACCCCAAATGTGCATGCGCATTGACGTGAGCAAGAAAATCATGCTACACTGTCCTGTAGGTTCGATGAAGGAACTGAAACTGATTGAAGAAAGAACATTGATGAAAGTATATACCCGACTGATCTAGGTAACACCTCTTCAAACACGTTGGCTCATTAAGCAGAGCGCACCTCTTAACAGTGTGTTGTTTTCTTGCACACTAGTATGTATTTCTGCCTTTCCCCGTGCTCCACCGCCTTCTCCTTGCCCGCCATCACTGTCCAAAAAGAAATTGTTGAAACAGTTAAGGCGTCACCATCTCCAGCACAGTTCCAGACTTTTACTCGGGCATGATTTGGAATGGTGATTCAAGAGGAGAAAGAGACATGTCACCCAAGTTGACACCAATCCCTGAAACGTTTTTGACAGAACTAGAAGGATTGCAGGAAGGCGAGAGGCTTGCGTTGTCACCTGCATTTCGGGACTTCATCACTCAAACAGCAGCAAGGCGAACTGCACTTGATGCTCTTCGTAAAGCATCAAGTGATGCTCCCTACTGGCAGACGGTAAGACCATCCATGATCCGAACGGTTGCCAAAGGAGCCTCCTACTGGACCAGTATTGACCTCCTCGATGCGGATGGATGGGGAGCAACCATTCGTAGCAGTCTTGAGGGCTTTGGGATCAAAGTGAATCGCTTCCCTGTTGGACGAGGGCAACATGTGGTCAATGTGTTGAGCGGAGAAGAAGCGAGCGCCCCTTATGTCATCCTCGCCATGCATGGAGATCACGACAAACTGCTCCTCCCATCTCTTGCTGAGGAGATCGCAGCGACAGAGAGCTTCAATGGTGCCCTGACTCCAGAAGACCTCAGTACCTTCGTGGACCTGCCAGGACGGGTTGTCATGAGCCTGGGATGCGAAACAGGAACTTCGAACTTGGCCCGCGCATTTCTCGATCATGGATGTGCTGCCTATATCGGTCCCGAAGGAGCACCATTTGGCTACGCAAGCATGTTCGTCCCGATGTTTCTCTTCTACGAATTAACCGAAAGACGTTCGTTAGATGAGGCGGTAGAACGGCTTCGCCGACACGATCAGGAACTGGCAATGTGGCGACTCTTCCGATAGAAAGAGAAGATCATTGCACTCACCCTTGTTGTTGTAACTTTCTGCTGGGACCCCGACGCCTCACCAGTGCGCCGCATCCTGAGAGTATAGACGGCCTAACGCGACTGGCCGGAATGTTCAGCCATACTTTGAAGCGCTACATGGGGTGTAAACAGGAGTGCGAGGAGCATGACGGCGCTGTCATACTCCTCGCCACACTGTGGGGGGAAGGGAAACAGGAAAATGGAGATGTCTGCTGGTTTGTAGTGATGATGATCGAAGTTTGCCTGGAGCGCTGCTTCTATGCATCAGTGCTGAGTGAGCTTTGACTGGACACAGGTGGAACCATTCAGCTCAACATCGTGTGTCTGAAAGCGCATGCCCAATCGCTGACCGGAGCAGCGCTCGACAGAGCAAATTGGCACCCCAACGATCATCATTCACCACTGAGTACAGTATACTCCTGGCTACTTTACCCACTGTTTTTTCTCGCTTCATTCGACATAACAGCAACCTTTTCGCTCAACACGCTTCCCAGGCATCTCTACGGATATGAAAAGCCAAAGTTGGTCCCAGAATATTCTCTCATAGAGAAGAATTCTCTAAGTCTTACATAAGACAATTTACTCCTACGGAGGCGACACATTTTGTTTCTTAGCGAGTTCGAGCACACTCTTCCATACGTTCTCCTTCGGTTTTGTGGTATGATATAGCTGCAGCACACTCAAGATCATATCGGATAGTTGCTATCCGTACACATAGATGCTGAAGAACGAGGAGAAAACACTACTATGAAGGCTGTAAAAACGCATGTTGGACGCTGTGATACATGTGGCGAACCAGCAGCATATGCTCAACTATTGCCTGGCGGTCGCAGTTTTCGTTACTGTGAGCAGCATACGCCACTGCTAGTGAAAAAGCAGGCAGATGCCGCCGAGAATGCAAATAAAGCGAACTCAAAGAAGTAGACGTTATCAAGCAAGTGGGAGCTGGATGTGGAACGTGGAGCCCTCTCCAGCAACCCCACTACTTTCTATCCAGATTTTCCCACCCATAGCCTCTGTCAAGCGACGTGAGATATAGAGACCAAGACCAGAGCCACGTACAGGGCTATTCACGTCGCTCTCCAACCTGACGAAACGCTGAAACAGTCGCGCTTGATCCTGGATTCCAATACTTTTACCTCTATCAGTTATGCTGATCGTGACACTTGGAACACGAGTATTCATGACGTGAGCGGAGAATAAAATAGGAGTACGTGCAGGCGAATACTTCAAGGCATTGACGCTGATATTCATCAGCACCTGTCGAAGGCGTACTGGGTCGGCAAGAACAGAGGTACGGGCAGGAATCCGTACCTGTATCTGCCGTTGTTCCTGCTTAACCTGTGGCTCGATGATGTTGATGACACTCTCTACCATCTCCCACACATCCACACGCTCCACGAGTGCTGGTCGAATACCTGCCTCCACTTCTAACCGACTCGCGTCCATCACGTTGCTCAGTAGCACTACCAACTCCTCACAGCTCCGTCGTGCTTTCCGCAAGAACTCACGCCGCTGATCGGTTGGAAGAATATCATCGTACTGCCCTAGCAACTCGATGTAGCCCTGCACGGCTGTAAGTGGCGTTCGTAGTTCATGAGAGGCAGTAACCATAAACTGGTCCTTCAACTGGTCCAGTTCTTGTAACCGTTGATGTGTACTTCGCAAGTGCTGGTACAAATGCGCGTTGGTAAAGGCGACCGATGCCTGCTCCGCAAAATCCTGTGCCAATGGCAGGGACTCGCTACCAAAGGATTGTTTATCTCGTGTGCTTAGAGGCACTGATCGTCCCAAAACAAGCATTCCGACGGGGTCCCCTCCTGCTATGAGTGGGGCGAGAATGGCGGTGTGGACGTTATGCCGCATCAATTTGTCGTGTAGTGAGGGAGCACTATGTCGGTGATGTTCACGCATACGAGCATTCACTGAATAACTACCAGAGTCCCTCTCATGAAGATCTCCGTTTCCTGATCGCATCAATGTGTTTGAAGGCTGTGAGTTGTTCGGCTTGAGAGAGAAGAGAACTGGTTGTAGGGAGTAAAAGGCTTGTGCCTCGCTATCATGCGCCTGGATGGGGGGCCACTCAGTGGAAGGAGATGACACCTCCGAAGTAGCATCATACGACGCTAGTGATACCAGTTGCCCCTGATCTCCCGCTTCGTAGAGAATGGCATAGTCTGCCTGTAGCGCATTAGCCCCCTCGGTGCAGATCAACTGCTGAATTTCGGCTGGCTCTACAACAGCGGAATTCAAGCGAGCGGCGATGCTCGCCATCGCTCGCGCAAACGCCTCGTGATCGCGTGCCTCCTTGTAGAGAAAAGCATGTTCGATGGTAGTTACAACTTGCTCTGTGTACGCTTTCGCAAGTATCATATCATGCTGATTAAGTGTGCGTGATGTGCGGCGTGCCAGCCCCAGGCTGCCAAGCAAGTTGCCCTGGTAGATGAGCGGGAGAAATTGCATCGTCGCGATGCTGTGTTCTTGTTGCCATGCGTGTATCTCTGGCGGTACATCATGACTAAGTGTATCCCAACGAACCTCCACCGCTTTTTCTGCCAGAACTAGATAGTAAAAAAAGGTGTCTCCCTGAAGTCTCCACTTCGTCTTAGGCGTAAGGACGGACGATGCGTTGACCAGCAGGTGCGACTGTGAACCAAGCTGCCGATGAGGTTCTTCAATGAGAATGAGAAGCGCTGCATCAAAGCCCAACTCACTAATCGCCATCTCCGCTATGTGTTCTAGTAAGGGCTCTAGTTCGAGAATTCCTGTGAGTTGTATATTCAAGCGGCGTAGATGTTCGGCCTCTCTGTGCTCTCGTTCTCGCTCTTGTGCCATGACCTCATTCTCATGGGTTGCTAACAAATAGCGCGCTGCGATCAGGATACTAACGACTGCCGATAGGATGACAAGGTACTGTGCGCGCTTAGTTTCATCATAGTTTGCCTCGCCATAGATCGTTAGCACCAGCACGAACGTGAGCGGAATGTAGATCAACAAACTCCGCAAGCGTCTCCATGCACCACCAGAAACTTCTCTGCTATCTGTGAGCGAAACCGATGGAGAAACTGGTAGGCCGCTTTGTGCCTGGACCTGCTCATTATAGGCTCTGCGAGCAAGCGCGGCATATTGATAGAGCGCGGCCAAACCCATAAGTAAGAAGCCGACAAACCAGAAAGTATCAATCCAGGGGGTTCCTGTCTGATAGGTATACGTGAATATGTTCGTGTAGGCGTAGCCCGTGTCAGCCCATATCATGGCAAGCAGCCCGACCGCAAAGAGGATGAATGAAGAATGGAGAATAGGCTGTACGCGTCGTTGAATGAGTAGTGCAACCGCGAGAATAAGCACGATATCCCAGAAGGGATAGGAAAGTCCAACGACCAGTTTCAACACCTCTGGCAATGAGGTGGCCTGCTTAACATTGGCAAAATACACTGGACCAATGACAAAGAACCAGCTTACTCCGAAAAAGCAAAGCGTTGTAATCAAAGCGTCCAGCCCCATACGTATACGGAAGCGAAGTGCTGTAGGCATAAGAAGAAGACCAATAAAAACAAGTGGATAGAAGAAGGTGAAGCCGACATCAGAGTACGATGGAAACGGCTCGATGTGGATATGTTCCAGGTATGTGTAGTATGCTCCTCCCAGACCGCCTGCGAACAAGCCAATACTCACAAGTAACCATCCAAGTTGATGATGTGGCTCTAGCCGAATTGGTCCTCGACGCCCCATGTACGCAGTTTGCCCAGCCCACAGTGCGCCTACTAGCGAGGCAAAGGCATAAGCAGCATCCGCGAAGAGAATTGTGCCCTCCTGCCCATCGAGACGGAAAAGCATCCAGAACAGGCTGAACGAGACGAAAAGTATCGTGAATGCTGTAGCGAAATAAGTATAGCGGTCTAGCTTTTGAAGATGGGCAAAGGTTAACTTTTCTGTAGCAATCGTCTTCATGCGCTTTCCTGCATTCCCTATCCTCCACTATATAAGAGCAAATCTTGCAAGCAGTATACCCAACGCGTACGGCAGAGTCAACTCTTTCGAGAAGATGCGGGTGCCCTTGTCCCTCAAAGAGACCTTACCAGGTCGAGATACCAGAAAGGCTGGCGTTTGCGCAACATTGGCTTACTGCGTACGACATTGCCCGGAATGCTATCCAGAATATTGTAGGCGAGTTCTCCCGTGAGCGACCCGGCCATATCGCCAGGGCTATAGCCGAGAGCCTGTGTCGTCCGGCGGCCCGTGCGTTGCTCTCGAGTATCAATCGTCATCATAGTGAGCATCGGTTCCTCTTCGTCCACAATTATTTCAGACCACGGATAACTCTCGGTTGTAGGCGAAAATATGCCACTTTGTCCATTTGCTCGCATGATTCCTTGTTGTCCACTCCAATTCGCTAGTGCAAGGTAGACGTTGTGCTCTGCCGCGCGCACACGCCAGAGAATATAGTGGACGGGATCGTATTCTTCTGGTGCGACGCTTAAAGCGTGAGGAATAGTGGTCGGTGCTAGTCCAATAGAATCGGGGAAATTGAGCAGAGCGGGAGCGCATATAAGGTCTACTCCTTGACCAGCGAGGACGCGCAATGTTTCTGGAAACAGCACATCATAGCCCGTTGCAAGTCCAATGCGTCCCATTGGAGTGTCAAATGTGGGAAGACCAAGGTTCCCTGGTGTCGCCCATAAACGATCATGTGTAGTAAGGTGGAGCTTACGATATTTGCCATATACGCCACCTGGATCGATCAGCAGCACTGTATTGTAATACGTGTTGTTGCCATCATTTACGTCGCGCTCAGCAACACCAAGGACCATGCTGATCTGCAACTCGTCAGCGAGAGCCACCAGTGCATCCGTCTCTGGACCAGGAATCTGGACAGCACCGCCTCGAACATGCGTTACCATCGCTTGCTCGATTTCCTGTAAGGAACTTTGGTCTGATGTAGGAGTCTGTAATGGTCCTGGCAACACCAGTTCAGGCAGGACCAGAATATCCGGTTGCGCTGGTGCAGCATCGTTCAGCAAAGTACGAACCATATCTTGCAGGCGTCGGCTTGTCTCGCCTTGTGAATGTGTAGCGAAGTCTTGTAAGCGGGTTTGAATGATACCTGTACAAGAGAGTTGTCCAGGGGGCAACTCGCCGAGGGTGTAAAGACTATGGTAGCGCAGCGGCTCCCATAAGTACGTGTTCTGCACCAATGTCGTGTACTCTGAGGGTCTGCGGTCTGCAAGGGGATGACCCATTGCATTGCCTGTTAAGCCTTGCTCTCCCCACCGTTTCTCCCGGCACTGCACGAGGTCAACCTCTCCATAGACTATTCCCTCGCCGTTATCGAGATATGCCTGAATTGACCCATCAGGATTAAGAATACAACTGCCTCCGCTGAACTGAACACCCCGTTCACGACCGTAGCGGTTCGCGGCGATGAAGTAGACGCCATTTTCAAACGCGCGCGCCATCCACCAGCTACTCGGACACTTCTCCTCAAGCCAGTTTGTGGGGAAGAGCAACACGTCCGCGTTGTGCAAGGCGGGGATGCGGGCCGCTTCGAAGTACATCGCATCCATGCAAATCAGTCCGCTCAGGCGCCCCAATGGCGTGTCCCACACAGGCATACCCAGATCCCCATCGCGTGCCCAGCGCGGCTCCGAGATATACGAATGAATCTTGCGGTAGACGCCGACAAGTCCCTTCGGACCCAGCAGGGCCATGCTGTTATAGTACACATTGGTCTGCGGGTCCACCTCGGGCAGACTCAAGGCAATAAAGCAATCATGGCTCGCTGCCAGGTGCTGAAAGCGGTCCGTAGTTGGGCCAGGAATGGGCTCTACATGCGGCGCGATCTCCGCACGTGACTGCCAGCAATAGCCAGTCGTCGCCATCTCTGGAAGCACGATGAGCCGTGCCCCTTGTGTGATAGCCTCCTCGACCAGTCGAAGAAGGTCTCCAACATTCTTTTCCTTCTCACCCAGTCTGGGCTCATATTGAATGGCTGCAACCCGGTATGTGGTAAAAGAGTGTGAGCGTGTGCCCATATCGCGGCTCCTGACATGCAACTTCAAGGAACTATGAGGTTGTTTTTACAACCATACCACTAGACCCAAGAATAATCAAGGTAGCTGTGAATTGTGGGTAGAAGAAGCCTATGCTGATAACCCCGTCTTACAAGCCCAAACTCATAGTAAGGAAACTCACGAAAAATTATAACGCGTACAGGTCTTCACATCCGTAACCACCTGTGCTATACTTAGTGAAATCAAACAATACCTATGGCAAAGATGAGATATGTTCCTTCCCAGTGGTAAACAGAGAGGAAGCATCAGCGGCTGAAAGTGCTCCAACCAGTAAGAAGAGGATACCCCTCATTAGCCTGCACAGAGTCAGTAATGTGCACGCCTCAACCCCGTTAGCGGTTGCATAAGCGCATTCTTCTTGCATAGTTTGACTACAGTGTATTGTGTTTGCCTATGTAGGGGTCTGATTTATCACACCCAATCATGTGGGACACGATCTATCACAACCACCGTGCAAGAGACGCGGAAACTGGGTGGAACCACGAAGAGATGTACACTACGCTTTTTCGTCCCAATTGGGAATGAAAGGGCTTTTTTATTGTCTTTATAATCATTACCGTTGTCACAAAACTTACAAAAAGGAGATCCCCTTATGTCAGTGGAAGTCGAATTACAAGAATCCGTGAACTATACGCCGCTGCAACGGATGCGGCACTCGGCGGCTCACGTTATGGCAGAGGCCGTTCAGGAGATTTTCCCGGACGCTAAGCTCGCCATCGGCCCTGCTATTGAAGATGGTTTCTATTATGACTTTGACCTACCTCGTCCACTCACGCCCGAGGATCTGCCAGATATCGAGCAGCGCATGAACCGCATCATCGCGGGCAAGTATCCCTTCTTGCGTGACCGCTGGCTCCGCGAAAAGGCATTGGAATACTTCCGCGACAAGGGGCAGGTGTACAAGGTCGAGATCATCGAAAACCTGCCGGATGAAGAGGTCGGCATCTACCAGCAAGATACGTTTCTTGACCTGTGTCGTGGACCGCATGTAGAGAACACGGGGCAGATCGGTCCCGTTAAGTTGATGCGCGTCGCGGGAGCATACTGGCGCGGTGATGAACGTCGCCCTATGCTGCAGCGCATCTACGGAACAGCATGGTTCACGCAGGAAGAGCTTGACCAGTACCTATGGCGCTTGGAAGAGGCGAAAAAGCGCGATCATCGCAAACTAGGGCGTGAAATGAAGCTTTTTACGTTGCACGATGATGTAGGCGCTGGCATTCCAATGTTCTACCCTCGTGGTGAGACGTTGCGCCATCTTATGGAAGGCTACGTGCGCGAAACGCAGGAGCAATACGGCTATCAACATGTGTGGACGTCGAATATCGGCAAGGTGCATTTGTACAAAACGTCGCGACACTGGTACACGTATCATGACAACATCTTCCCGATCATGAAGGGCGAGCAGGAGATATCAGAGGATGATGCATACATCCTCAAGCCGATGAACTGTCCGCACCATATCATACTCTACAAGTCACAAATGCATAGCTATCGTGAACTGCCTGTCCGTTACGCTGAGTTCGCCACGTTGTATCGTTATGAGAAGGCAGGTACGCTGACGGGCCTGGCACGCGTTAGAAGCCTGACACAGGACGATGCACACGTGTTCATGCGCCCAGATCAGGTGCAGGAAGAGTTTGATAACGCGGTCAACCTGACGTTGGAGGTTTTCAAGACGTATGGTCTGATGGACTACGCGGTCCGTCTCTCATTGCGCGATCCTCAGAAAAAGGAAGATTACGTCGGAGATGATGAGGTATGGGATGCAGCGGAAGGGGCATTGCGCAATGCAGCGGAGAGTAAGGGCATTGCGTACGAAGTGGGCATTGGCGAGGCTGCGTTCTATGGCCCAAAAGTGGACTTTATGGTGCGTGACGTGCTAGGCCGCGAATGGCAGTGCTCAACGGTTCAACTCGACTTCGTTCAGCCCGAGAACTTTGAGCTTGAGTATATCGGCGAAGATGGACAGCCCCACCGTCCCGTCATCATTCACCGCGCTGTGACGGGTTCGACAGAGCGTTTTATGGCGATGCTGATCGAGCACTTCGCAGGTGCCTTCCCTGTCTGGCTGTCACCTGTACAGGCAATGATTATTCCTATCGCTGACCGCCATCAAGAGTATGCCAACAAGGTGCTTGGAATCCTCAAAGCTGCCGGAATACGCGCTGAGGTTGATGTTCGCAGTGAGCGCATGAACGCCAAGATACGTGATGCGCAAATGCAAAAGATACCATACATGCTCGTCGTCGGCGACAAGGAGGCCGCTTCTGATGCCGCATCAGTACGCCTACGCACGAATCTCGATCTGAAAGCTATGCCTCTGACGCAGTTCATTGAGCGCGTCAAGGGTATTATCGAAACGAAAAGCATGGAGTTATAAACACTCTACACAAAAACAGCAGGCCAACCACATACGGTTGGCCTGCTGTTTTTGTGTAGAGTGTTTATAACTCCAACTTTCTGCCGATTAACAAAAGTGAAGCTAGTTGCACGGGTAATATGGAATTATGACACGGCAGGAGATTGTCCTTAATGAACAAGATGGCATCTATTTTCTTAGGCACCACAAAAAAACTTGAACAAAAAGCCCCATTCCAGACAACGGACCGAGTTTCTGACGAACGAGGGTTTTTGGCGTGGTGGTATCGTCTTGCAGCTCCGCCAGCACTTCTGCTGCATGCTAGTTTCGCTCAGCGAGAGGCGGTTCGGCGTGGACGCCTGGCGAGCACAATCATTCTTATATTGATCGTCGCCTTGATTCCTACTATACCTATAGCTGTCATTGGCACAAATGGTGCGAATCATGTCTTGCTTCCCGCCTTACTGGTAGTCCTGGTTCTTGTCAGTACCGCCTTGCTATTCAATCGGCGTGGTTGGGTGAAAACGGCAGGGGCCATCGTTGTATTTTCAGTCAATATAGGGTTTTTTCTCGGTCTGCTCAACGCCCCAGGAGGGCTCGGTGTCTACAATTTGCCAGTGCTTGACCTGTTAGTCATACCAGAACTACTAGCCGTTTCGCTCCTTCCTGAGGTGAGTGTTTTTCCTGTCACCTTACTCAATAGCCTCTTTGTATGTTTTGCAATTACTATCCAGCCGCATGCGGCCGACCTCAAAGCTCTCATAGCGCACGTCGGCTATTATGGTTTGATCACGCGTTCCGTTCTCCTGCTGCTTACTGTGGCTGTCGTGACATATCTCTGGGTTCGTAATGCCACGCAAGCTATTGCTCGTGCTGACCAAGCCGAGGAATTAGACATTTCTGTGCAGCAACAAAAAGTGTTCCTGGAAGAGGTAAATCGCCTCTATCAAGAGCATGCGTTAGCGGCTATCACCGATGTGATCACTGGCCTGCCAAATCATCGTGCGGTGATGAGTAAGTTTGACGACATGCTTACGCAGTGCCAGCGGATGCAGCGTTCATGCGCCGTCCTCTTCATCGACCTGGACCATTTTAAGCGCATCAATGATACCTGGGGCCATCGTGCCGGGGACATGATTCTGCACGAGGTTGCACAACGTTTGCATGCTACTCTTCGTGAAAACGATTTTGTAGGTCGTTATGGAGGCGAGGAATTCGCCATTCTGTTGAACGATACAGGTGTTGATGAGGCGAGTCAAATTGCTGAACGATTACGGGTCGCCGTTAATGCAGAACCCTGCCCGTGGCAGGCAGAAGATGAGCAGAAGCCAATACTGATACCTGTAACCACTAGTATCGGCGTAGCCGTGTATCAGCTACATGGAATACTCCGTGAGCAGTTGATTAGCAATGCAGATAGTGCTATGTATCGAGCGAAACGGGCAGGACGCAACCGTGTGTGCATAGCAGACGTAGGGATGGATCCTATTCAGGAACCAGCCGCTGCTTCTCTCGCATGTCACACACCAGAAGAGGAGGTGGTGCAAGCTTTGACTGCCGCTGCACATGCCCGCGATTGCGGAACATCCGCTCATGCGTATCGAATGGTGCAACTCGCTGAGGCAACCGCTCACGCACTCGGACGTTCTGAGGAGGAAATTCACCTGATTCGCCTGGCGGCTCTGCTCCATGATATTGGCAAAATTGGTATTCCCGATGCTATTCTGCACAAGCCTGGGCCGCTAACTAGCGACGAGTGGATAGTCATGCGCTCTCATCCTGAGGTTGGTCGTATGATTCTGGAGCAAACTGGTGGCAATCTACGCGTGTTATCAAACATTGTGGTCGCTCACCACGAACGCTGGGACGGTCATGGCTATCCAAAAGGATTGGTCGGTGAGAGCATTCCATTAGGTGCGCGTATTCTCTCAGTTGTTGACTCCTATGACGCCATGACCTCACGTCGCACCTACCGCGAACTGCTTTCGCACAATGATGCCAAAGCCGAACTGCAACGCTGCGCGGGTAGCCAGTTCGATTCCCAGGTCGTCGAAGCATTCCTCTCGGTCCTTGAATCGCAAGAGAAACTCAAGCTTGTTGAAGCTGTGATATAGGGGATCATGTCGTTGCTACATTACCCCCGGATCAAATCCGTGTCGGTTCACCTGCTGGGACGAAGATCGAAAAATGATCGAAGCAAGCCTCTCTAACCGGATAGTTGAGGCAGTCGACATTGTCGCGGAAGAACACGTTCCCTGCTTGGAGTTGCTGGAACCCTTCAGCGATCTCACGGAGCAGCGCCGGGTGATTTTCAACGCGCAGAAAGTGACAGACGAAGACGCGCTGTACCGCATTCGCCATCTCTGCCAACCGAGCCGTCGACCTGGCGAAATCGTCTACATTGGAGTCCTCGAGCTGCGAGTAGATCGGGCCAGTATTGATCGTATCACCTCCAAACAGCAGGCCATTCTCTTCATCGAATAAACAGATGCAGTCAGGCGAATGACCAGGAGTATGCATCACTTGCAGACGACGACCACCAAGATCCAGCACATCACCCTCCTCTAACAGGCGTGTAGGGACCGTTGGCACGACCTGGTACGATGCCGGATCGAAGCTCTCTGGTAGTGGTCGAATCATGCGCTCGGCGGTAAGCAGGTGGAAGTAGAGATCATCAGCCTCTTTGTAAGGTCCCCAGGACTGAAGCATCCGCTGAGTGTACGCCATGTATCCCTCGGCGAGACTGGGAGGCGAGGGCTGCTGGAGCAGCGGAGCACCGATGCGGTGAATGGCAATATCGTCAAAGAGACGGTTGCCCCCGGTGTGATCGAAATGATAGTGCGAATTCACGACCAGCAATGGATGATCGCTCAACTCCTCAGCCACCTTGCGAATGTTGGCTACTCCCAGGCCAGTATCAAACAGGATAGCACTCTTTCTGCCCTGGATAAGAAACGAGTTTACATGACCAGGCTCACTGATCAGATGCACGCCTGGATCCAATTGCTGGACCTCGAACCAGGATGTTCGAAACATAGAGTGTCCTCCTTTTACATTCGTGATCACGATCTAACGTGTAGACGTACTACTCGACGACAGATGACCTTTGACTCGGCACATTGACGCCTCGGGCCTGAACTTTGGGTACTTGCCTTCTGGCTACAAGATAGTAGAGAATGCCCGTAACAAGTAGACCTGCAAACAGGCTGAGATCCGCTCCACCGAGGAGCTGTGTCGAGATGGGGCTTGCCCACAAGGTCGAATTGGCCACGGCAAGTGCGGCAACGATTCCTAGGAGATACACGACGAGGGCAGGCCAGTTCACTCCCCCGCGATACCAGTACGGCCCCCTTCCCCATGTATGCAACCCTTCGACGTCATACTGACCGCGACGCACAAAATAGTCAACCAGCAGAATGGCTGCCCAGGGTGTGAGCAGGATGAGTGTGAGCGAGAGCCACTCGGCGTACAGTGACATAAAGTTGTAGATGAAGACGGCAATACAGGTGAGAACCGTTGCAAGTGAACCAACGATGCACACAGCTATCCAGCGGCGTGCACGGACACGCAAAGCAAGCAGGCCAAGCCCAGCCGTATACAGGTTGAGCACGTTGTTGGCGATCGCACCCCAGATAACGACCAGCAGGAAAGGCACCAGGTACCAGCTTGGAAGGATCTTCGGAAGGTTTGCAACTGGATTGGACATATCGACAACCGTTGCCAACACTGTCCCGATCAGGGAGCCGAACACTGCGGATACTCCTACGCCAAGCGCGCTCATAACGGCGATACGTTTCCAGCTGATATTCGTAGGAAAGTAGCGGGAGTAGTCAGACGCATAGTTCACCCACGAGAGCGGGCCCGCCATAATCACTGAGAGCGCCAGAAACCAGGTGCCTACGGTCGTGCTACCTGCCAGCGTTTTCGCTTGTGGGTACGCCCAGTTCACCTTTGGCAGAGCAAAAACCATGACCCCTAAAATGAGAATAACTGATACCAGTGCGAAAATCCGCTCAGAGGCGACAACTGTGGCATGGCCGAACAGGGCGATAACTACCTGCGCCAGGATAACGATGGCAACGGCAGCAATCTGCACAGCTATCCCGGTGCCCAGGCCAGCAATCCCTGCTAACTGGACAAGCGAAAACACAGCGAGTACCGAATTCACCGCAACCCAGCCAGAAGCAGAGAGCCAGCTAATGAGTGCTGCCGGGAAGTTGCCATTGAGTCCGAAGGCAGCACGTGTATTGACAATCGTAGCAGTGGCGGTACGAGGCCCGAATATCCCACATAAACCGAAAACAATTGCACCAAGTACGCTCCCGATGGCGGCCGCAGTGAGAGCTTGCCAGATGTTCAAGCCAAAGATGATGGTAAACGCGCCAGCTGCCAGCACAACATAATTAAAGTTACCACCGAGCCAGGTCCAGAAGAGTTCTCTGGGTTCGCCATGGCGATGCTCAATCGGTATGGGATCCAGGCCATGGATTTCAATGCCAAAAATAGGATCAACAGCCTGAGCTTCGATCTCCACCGCATGATCAGGTCGATCTGTCTGTTGCTGTGCCATAATTGCAGAAACTCCTTTCCTCGCCCGAGAAGCCGTAACGGGCCCGGCTGAATCGGTCGCCAATCTTAGTTGTTCGTTATTATATCTTTCGATGTGACGAATGTCAAGGATAAAATAGGCTTTATATGTTATTATATACTAATAAACGGGAGATTTTGACGAAATACGTCATATAATTGTATTTGTTGCACAAAATAGAAAAGATATGGTACCCTTAGGAGGGAGTGATAACGGATTCCGTCTAACAAAATGAATAAAAATATAGTTTCCGTCTTCTTAGATGGGATAATAGGCATGTTTTCGTCCAGAAAAGGAGCAATGAATGACCAACAGGGGAAAACAAATACCTGAGCGTCCAACGGAACTAGATGAAATCACGAGAAATGAACTCTTACCTTCAAATAGCCTCTATGATCCTGTGGACCGCCGTATTATGGAGCTACTTCAGCGGGACGGCAGGCTATCCAATTCAGAGGTCGCGCGTTCACTGGGACTCTCCGAGCCAACCGTCCGGAGAAGGATCAGCCGTCTGATCGAGACAGGCATACTGCGGATCGTGGGCGTGATCAATCCAGAAGCGGTAGGGTACACGATCTCCGCTGTCATCGGAGTGAACAGTGCTCTACAGCAATTGGACGAGGTAGCTAAGACTATTGCGAGTTTCTCTGAGATTCACTACCTGGGATATTCGACAGGCTCGTTTGACTTTATCATCGAAGGGTTCTTCTACTCACATCAGCATCTACTTGACTTCTTGAGGACAAAGCTTGGGGCCATTTCAGGCATCACTGCCACTGAGACGGCCATCATTCTGAAGATGGCGAAGTTCTCCTACGAATGGGAACTGCCTCTCGAAGCACAAGGGTAATATGCTGAATGTAGAAAGTGTAAAGCAGGAGGGAACATGCTGGAAGCTTATTGTACGTTTTGGGCCGGTTGCTACACATTATCCCCTATATAAGTGTAAGATGACATGAAAAGGCCAGCCAGGTCGCGTCATTAGCGCGACCTGGCTGGCCTTTTCATGTCATCTTACACTTAATTGAGGTACTGATATGCGGGCAGCGTCAGAAATTCGACAAAATCATTGTCAGTGATGATTTTGTCGATTATTTCCTCTGCCGTTTGGAATTTGCGCCGGGCGAATTGTTGCTCTCCCACGGCTGTCTTGATCTTGTCCATCTCTTCTGCCATCAGTTGATGGAAGAGATCAATAGTCACCTTGCGTCCGTCGTTGAGAATCCCTTTGGGATGATGTATCCACTGCCAGATTTGCGAACGGGCTATCTCAGTGGTAGCCGCATCCTCCATCAAGTTAAAAATCGGCACACTGCCTGAGCCTCGCAGCCAGGACTCCATGTATTGCAGGCTCACGCTAATGTTGTTGCGTAATCCTTGCTCAGTAATTGTTCCGTCTGGCACTGCCAGCAGGTCCGCGGCAGTCACCTGCACGTTTTCGCGCTTGCGGTCGATCTGGTTTGGTCCCTTCATGACAGCGTCGAACTCTTCCATCGCAACCGCAACTAATCCAGGGTGCGCGACCCATGTGCCATCATGTCCATCAGTCGCTTCACGTTTCTTGTCGGCGCGAACACCTGCGATAGCCTTTTCGTTGGCCTCGGGATCGTTCTTAATGGGAATCAGTGCCGCCATACCCCCCATCGCGTGAGCGTTGCGTCGATGACACGTTTTGATCAGCAATAGCGAGTACGAGTGCATAAAGTGTGTCGTCATCGTCACCTGAGCGCGGTCAGGCAGAATATAGTTGGGAATGTCATGGAACTTCTTGATCGCGCTAAAGATGTAGTCCCAGCGTCCGCAGTTCAGGCCCGATGAGTGCTCACGCAACTCGTAGAGAATTTCATCCATCTCGAACGTTGCCAGAATCGTCTCGATCAGCACCGTTGCGCGAATGCTTCCCCGTGGAATGCCTAACTCTTGCTGTGCCATTACAAAGATGTCGTTCCACAAACGTGCCTCAAGGTGGCTCTCTAGCTTCGGCAGATAGAAATAGGGACCGCTCCCCTTCTCAAGCAGTTGCTTCGCGTTGTGGAAGAAGTACAGGCCAAAGTCGAAGATGCCACCAGAGATTTCCTTGCCATCGATCAGCACATGCTTCTCATTCAGGTGCCAGCCGCGTGGACGCACCAGTAGCGTCGCTATTTTATCGTTCAGCTTGTACTGCTTGCCGTCAGGATTGGCAAAGCTAATGGTTCCCTTTATTGCATCACGTAGATTGATCTGTCCCTGAATGGTTGCATCCCAGGTAGGAGAATGGGCGTCTTCAAAGTCTGCCATGAACATTTTGGCACCCGAATTGAGCGCATTGATGACCATTTTTCTATCGACTGGCCCTGTGATCTCAACGCGACGGTCCTGTAAATCCGCTGGAATGGGCGCGACAGTCCATGTTCCCTGACGGATATCGGCTGTTTCGGGCAGAAAATCAGGCATCTTGCCTGCTGTGATCTCCGCCTGTCGCCGTTCGCGCCGCGCGAGCAGTTCTTCGCGTCTCCCCTCGAATGCACGTGTGAGTGTAGCGATAAAGCTCATCGCTTCTGGCGTCAGTACCTCTGCAAATTCAGGAGTAACTGTGCCTCGAATCTCGATACCCTGTGCGTACTGCGTTGGACTTGTCATAGGGATTATGTTCCTTTCCAAAAATAAGAGCGGTGCCTATCTCATTTGTAGTCATTATCGCATATTTTAAGTAGCAAAAGGCGGGTTGAGTACGAGATACCCTCAACCCGCCTTTTGCTGCTTAGTGGAATTGTTCTTCTTCGGTCGAGCCAGTCAGGGCGGTTGTCGAAGATGTGCCGCCTGAGATGACCTGTGCCACCTCGTCGAAGTAGCCTGTGCCAACCTCTCGCTGATGCTTGGTGGCTGTATAGCCTTTCTCTTCCAGCGCGAACTCGGCCTGTTGCAGCTTGGAATAGGCAGCCATACCATGATCCTTATAACCCAATGCCAGGTCAAACATGCCGTAGTTGAGTGCGTGGAAGCCTGCAAGGGTGATGAATTGGAAGGCATAACCCATCTTGCCGAGCGACTGCTGGAAGGTTGCAATCGTCTCAGGGTCGAGCTTCTTGCGCCAGTTGAATGAGGGTGAACAGTTATAGGCTAACTTCTTATCTGGGAACTGCTCGTGTATTTCGGCGGCGAAGCGTTCCGCCTCTTTCAGACTTGGCTCCGAGGTCTCACACCAGATCAGGTCACAGTACGGTGCATATGATAAACCTCTAGCAATAGCTGCATCAAGTCCGCCACGTATCCTGAAGAAGCCCTCCGGAGTCCGTTCGCCTGTGAGGAAGCGCTGATCGGCTGAGTCGATATCGCTGGTAATGAGATGTGCTCCGTTAGCATCAGTTCGCGCTACAATGATGGTTGGTACGCTCATCGTATCGGCTGCGAGTCGTGCGGAGACAAGATGCTTGATGGCCGACTGCGTGGGAATCAAGACCTTACCACCCATATGCCCACATTTCTTTTCGGATGCTAGCTGATCTTCAAAGTGGACCCCTGCCGCGCCAGCCTCAATCATACTCTTCATCAACTCAAAGACGTTAAGCGGACCGCCAAAACCCGCCTCGGCATCCGCGACAATCGGGGCAAACCAGTACGTATTCCCTTCGCCTTCTGACCATTGAATCTGGTCGGCGCGTTCTAATGCCTGGTTGATTCTGCGCACGACATGCGGCACGCTATTGGCGGGATAGAGGCTCTGATCGGGATACATCTGGCCTGCGAGGTTCGCGTCTGCCGCGACCTGCCAACCGCTGAGATAGATCGCCTTCAAGCCAGCCTTTACCTGCTGCACCGCTTGATTTCCGGTCAACGCGCCTAACGCTGCAACATACGGTTCGGTGTGGAGGAGATTCCACAACCGCTCAGCACCCAGTCGCGCTAGCGTATGCTCAATCTGAATCGAACCGCGTAAACGCAATACATCTTCCGCTGTATAGGGCCGCTTAACACCACGCCATCGTGGATCTGTTTCCCATGCTGTCGAAAGTTCAGCGATATGTTGACCGTTCACCATGATGTGCGCTCCTTCTCTAGGATATAAGGTAGACTGAATGTTATATTGGGAAAATCTTGTTCCTACAAACAAGGGTAACATGAATTTATGCGGAGAGTCTATGATTTCACTTCAGAGGTTGTGAATATTTACATAACTAAAAGTTTATATAAACATGCACGATTTGTGGAACCGAAAAGTATAGTGATGGTCTGGCTGCCTGGGGAACTACAAGAGTACAAGCAAATCTTTCGATATATTCGCATTTTGCTACTGAGAAGGAGAGGAGGGCGAGTAGGTGACAGCAAATCCTCCATTTGGAGCCAACTTCACATGGTTATGCGAATCGTAAATATCAAAGCTGATGGTAATGTTTCCCTTAGGGGCTTGTAATAGACGAAGATTTCCATCACAGCGGAAAATATTACGTCCATCATGCGTAGAGGCAGAACAAAGATTTACCCAATGGTCTGGGTCAACTCCTGTCCACCATGCTGTAAAGATGACGTGATCGACCTTGAAGTTGTCAGGTGTGGCAAAGCGGGTATAGGCGGCGAGATGAACGATGTCGTGAACCGCTTGTCCTTTCGTCGGGCTCAACCATAACCCTTCCGGTTTATTAAACAAACCGGAAGGACCTTGTAAACTGATAAGAATAAGAGCACCAACTACACACACAACGAGTCCTGGATATACAAAACGCGTCTTCCGCGAAAAGAGTCGCTGAAAAAAAGTGCTTCTCTTGTTATTAAAGGATGTCGTGGAGTGTGTAACCTGGGCTTTTTTCGCTTGTTGATTTAGATACATAACAAGGCTCCCGTATCATCATGGTCGGTTTAACTGTATAGTGTGTATACACGTTACTTATGAATCAGGTAAGACTATTATTCTCTTGTATCTCCCGTGTTATTACATAGAACGAATACGCTGAGGCAGTGCATTGATGTTTATGGATGAAGCTGATGGTTGAACATGCATAATGAAATGAGATACTGCAATACGATGAGATAGTCAGCCTTCACCACAGGTTGAGTGAACTCAGCATCTCAGTTATGATTGGATATGACCATATTATGTTTTCTCTGGTTTCTGTCACAAATTCTGATACTCCGGTGTCTCTTCTGTATGCAGCTTTTTCATAAAGTGCTGCACGATTTTGTGTGAATTATGGCGACCCAGGAGGATGATGTACTTTATGAAGATACCAAATCAAAGAAATACTATTCTCTGGCAGGGAATGCTGTGTGGAAGCCTTTTCAATCTTATGTTGATCGCTTTGAGCCTCATGCAGTATCCATCTCTCCTGGATGCAGGACGGGCTTCCACCGTGATCGCTTGCGTGGTTTTGCTCCTTTTATATGGATGCGTCGGGATTGGTCTTCCCCTCCAAGCTAGTCAGCCCATGCTGACAGCACTTTGGCAAGGGACAGGCTTTGGCTTGCTGGTCGGAGTCCTCTTCGTAGCTGATATTGCGGTCGAATACTTTCTCAACATGAGCAGCCAGCTTAGTACTCTCTCCACATTTGGGTTCATGGGACTTATCTTTCTCCTCTTCGTGCTGGCTGGCGCACGTGGAACTCAACGAACAGGTCAGTTCCTTCTGGGGAGCTTGACGAGTATCTGGAGTGCTATGCTTGGTGTCCTGATAGCTGTTCTCTTCGGGTTTGCTGTGAATTTCTTCTTCATCCAGCGGCTCGAACACATTCTCGCTTCAGACTATGTCAGCAGCGGTATGAGAGATATACGCGCGTTCACTTTCTTCAATTCGCTTGACAGTGCATCCTCTCACCTCTTAGAAGGTCCCATTCTTGCGGCAGTGCTTGGCACGATTAGCGCTCTAACGATAAAGGGCCTCATGTCATTACGAGGGAAACACCTGTTCTCTTCCAAGCGTAGCTCATAACTCGCGAGCTACTCTGAGAACCATAATTTAGGTCGTTTGCCTCATTGTCTGGCAAATCTACCAGAGATTACAAAACGAGAGCGCAAGTTTTATCTGCGCCTGTCCCTCGCTTCGAGTCGAGGACCATACTTTAGTAGCAATCAACGCCTGCTCGCGCCGTCCTCGCAGCGCCTCACCCAGCACCTGTTCGGCTGCTTCATACATCGGGGAAGAGTCGAAGAAATTGGCATCTGAAGCGAGTGCTGTATCCACGATGTTGCGAGCATTTCTTTTGGCAGCCTCGCCTCGCACATCGAAGGTTCTCCACGTGCCCATTCCTACCACAGGTACCTGCAATCCTGTTTTCCCTAACGCTCGCTGCTCCATATTCTCTTCCTCCTGCTTCAAATGCTTCCTTATATACTAATCGTTATATACTAATCGTTAAGACCCCTGGTAAGAGTTTCAAGACCGTTCGCTACTCGCCCATCGAAAACGAATGAGGTCTCTCATTCGTGAATAGCATAACATGGACAATTGAGAAAGGAATACGAACTGATATGGATTATCGACGTTTGGGAAATACAGGTGTCATGGTTTCGGAGCTATGTCTGGGCTGTATGACGTTTGGCAATGAAGCAGACGAAAGCGAATCCAATGCGATCATTCACCGCTTCGTAGAAAGTGGTGGAAATTTTCTAGATACGGCAGACGTGTACTCGCGGGGCACATCAGAGCAGATCACGGGTCGGGCTATTCACGGGATGCGTCAGTTACCCCTCGCATTGAATGCCTGATTCTTACCCACA
>JAABUQ010005244.1_pt1 | contig 20948 bp, 20 predicted proteins | sample 5560001 | NCBI WGS metagenome assembly JAABUQ01 (sample SAMN10711888, study PRJNA513371) | rock metagenome | isolation source: Antarctica rocks | place: Antarctica: Victoria Land, Finger Mt nord | collected 2015-12-18
GGTGCGACCGTGCGCAAAGGCGAGCACGGGACGCCCGTGTGGTTCATTGCACCGCGCGTTGCATCGAAAACGCACGCGGTCGACGACGACGATCGCGCAATGCAAGGCGTGACGTTCAAGCAATACACCGTATTTAATCGCGATCAATGCGATGGCGTACCGCCGCTCGCGGCCGTTGAGCCGGTATCGGCCTTCGCGCCGATCGCGAACGCGGAAGCGTACGTCGCGGCGATCGGAGCGCAGATCCGCATCGGCGGCGATTCAGCACACTATGCTCCGGGATCGGACTTCATCGCGTGCCCGCAGCCGGAACAATTCGTAAACGCGAGCGCGTTTTACGCAACGCTCCTACACGAGCACGTTCACTGGACGGGCGCTCCAAAGCGCCTCGATCGCACCTTCGGGAAACGCTTCGGTGACGACGCCTACGCGTTCGAAGAACTCGTCGCGGAGCTTGGTGCTGCATTCCTTACGTCCCAGCTCGCGCTTCCCGGTACGCTCCGTCACATCGAATATCTCGGTAACTGGGCGCGCGTGCTGCGCGCTGATCCCAAAGCGCTTTGGACGGCGGCCTCCGCGGCCACGCGAGCGACCACGTTTCTCGACCGCGTTGCCGGCGTCGTCGACGAGCACGAGACAGCCGCATGAGTGACGAGCAAATCGACATCTTGCGGCCGAACTCCGTGACGTCGAGCCTGCGCGCGAACGCATCGTCCTCGATCCCGGCGGCGAGTTCATCGCGGCACGCCGTGCCGACGATCGTCGCGCGCGTCAACGCTTCAAGGCGACACTTAAACGCGAGCAACGCGATCGCGCTGCCGCTACGGTCGCCGCGATCGTCGCCACGATCGGGGCAATCCACGGCCTCTTCGCGGACGATCCCGACGCCTAAACATCGTTCCTCGCCCGGCGCAGCGCCGGGACTCGCTGCCCGTGACAACTTCTAGCCACGGTGCTCACCCATTCCCAACACAAAATCACGAAAGGACCTCATGTCACAACGTAAATCGAAAAAGCCCGCCGCTGCAAATGGCACGGCTACGAACCGCACCGCTCTCGCGCTGCCGACTATCACGCGTGCGAAGCGCAAACGCTCCTTAAAGAGCGCGCCGTCGAGCTATTCCATGACGCGCGAGCCCGTCAACAAGAGGCATCCAGCGCTTCGAAACCGAGTACGGTCGCGCCGATCGCATCGACGCCACGCTACTCCGCGAGTTGCAACACTTGCAAATGCGCTTCGCTGCAATCGCTGCGCGGCAGCAGCGCGCAAACTATAGCCAAGAGCCGAAAGTAAACAAATTCGTCAAGCAACTCGGCGAGATCATCGGCGACGTCACCGTGCACCTGGCGACCGCTCGAGCTGTTCGCACCGATCGAGGAGCACGACTTCATCGGATACGGCCGTGATAGCGGCGCGCTCGAGCGGAAGGGTTACGATCCGTCGATCGAGATCACCGTAGATGAGCTTGTCGAAGAGAACCTCCGACTCACGAGTGGCTGACGACCCGTACCTTTATCCAGGGACATCGACGCTACGTAATCTGCGGGTACTTCGTCACCCGGACCAATGCAGAAATTTGTCGGTTAAGCCACATTGGCTCGTCTCCTACAGCTCCAAGGGCGCCGATCGTCGGCAACTTCGATCGGGCGCATCTGCAGGCGATCCACAAACATATTTTCCAAGACGTCTACGAGTGGGCCTGCAAATTCCGCACCGTCGAGATAGCGAAACCGGGTTCGCCGTTTTTTGCGTTTGAGCGGTTTCTTGTGCCGTCTTTAGATACGCTAACCGCACAATTAAAAGCGAAGGGGCAGTTACGCGGGCTCGCCGCAGACGACTTCGCGATGCGCGCCGGCGATTATCTCGGCGAAGTAAACGCGATTCACCGCTTTCGCGAAGGGAACGGTCGAACGCAGCAAGAGTTCGTTCGCGAGCTCGGGCTTAAAGCCGGTCATAGGATCGAGTGGGCAAATGTCTCGCGCGAGCAAATGTATGCGGCTTCGAAGGTTAGCTTCGAGCATGCCGATTCGTCGGGGCTCGCGGCGGTCATTGGCATCGCAATCGTCTCACACGATACCGAGCACGCCGCCTTCATCCGTCAGGCAATCCACCCAGTGTCGGATGAAACCACCGACGTAGCGCGTGACCGCACGGCGATTGCTAAGGATGCAACAGCCGTTTTAACTGCTAAGTCCCCAACCGCACATATCATTGAAGACGACGTGGGGAGCCGTGAGATCAAGGGCGAGGTGATTGCGACCAGCGCCCTACACGCGGCTATTGCAACGAGCGCGACCTCGTTTGTGGTCGTCGGCCGAGAAGCACTCGAGTTGGCTCGATCGAGAGCTCAAGAGGTCTCAACAGAAGTGCGTCCAGATGTCGTCCACTCATTGCAACCTCGGCAGCCTCGAAGACGACTGTAGCACTAGCGGCGTCCACCACGTGTCGCGTGTGGTCCGTGCCGCTCGATCGTATGCTCGTGTTTCGCAGGGTGTTTCACTTGAGTGATGCACTCGGCTTCGCGAGCTACTTCCGCGCATGCGCAACGCTCGATTGTCATTCGACGCTTTACGGCGCACGAAAATGGCAAGAACCGTGTGTTACGCTGCGGCGAACGACGGGGGACTAAACGTGTTGGCTTCTTTTCGAAGACCGGGACCCCGTCGGGGGGGGGCTCTTTCACTGCATTTCTCGAAGAAGAAAGGAATGGACATGAGCAACCCAGTTAGTCCCCCAATTGAGGTTGAACGGCGACGACCGACGCACCGCGAAGCATTCGAAGCGGCGCAAGTCGCCCTGGCCGCGCAGGGCCTTACAATGACGCCTTTCGGGATTGCGACGAATGAGCGGGTAATTGCTGGCGACATCACAATCGAAGAAGCGGAAGCGATCATCGTGGAGCATTACCGCGCCATCTACCCCGAAACGTAACGCTACGTCCTTGGCTTATGATCCGTACGTTTATCCCGGAACGAACGTACTTAAAAACACCTATGGAATTCGCGACCAAAAAGAGCTTGATCGGGTTGAAGCCGACATCGTCGGCGCGGCTCTCCATCGCCTTCTCGTTAACGGCGTAAGCGGCGAGTAACGCGCGACTGGCACAAATCGGTCCATCATCAACTCTTCGGTAAATTATACCCTTTCGCAGGGAAATATCGCGAGATGAACATCGCAAAGTTCGGCGAGGCGCTTTACGCGAACCACGTGTTCCTCGATGATAATGCGGCAGTCATTTTCCATGATCTCGAGAGACACCATAGCCCTCAGGGTTTGGCGCCTGAAGAGTTTTGTCGCCAAGTCGCCAAGGTGATGGGCGAGTTGCACGTTCTCCACCCGTTTCGCGAGGGAAACACGCGTACGCTTCAAGTCGCGACATTTGAAATCGCCGCCCGCGCTGGCCATCATCTCGATTGGCAACGCGCTGATCCGAAAATGATCCGCCAGGCCGGCACGGCTGCAGCATTCGAAAACTACCTGCCTTACGAGCGAATACTTGCAGCAGTTATGGAAGACCGACGCTCATTCGAGCAGGCTGCGGTTCGCGTCGTGGCGTCGACGATTTCGGCCGGCACGTCTGAGGAAGACCGCGCACAACCCGTGCGTCAAGCAGCTTCGCTCGACCGCATTGCGATTGCTAAAGATGCAACAGCGATATTAACTGCTAAGTCCCCAACCGCACATGTCATATCGAAGACGACGTAGGCAGCCGCGAGATAAAGGGCCAGGTGATTGCGACCAGCGCCCTGCACGCGGCTATTGCAACGAGCGCGACTTCCTTCGTAATCGTCAACCGGAGAGCACTCGATGCAGCTCGATCGAGAGCTCAAGAGGTCTCGACAGAGTTGCGCCCAGAGGTCGGCGATTCGTTGCAACCGCCGCCGCGTCGACGACGACGGTAGCACCTATCGACGTCGACCGCGTGTCGCCTTCGGTTCTTCGCGCTCGATCGTATGCTCGTGTTCCGTAGCCCGTCTTACCTGATTGAGGCGTTCGGCTTCACGTGCGACTTCGACGCCGGCGGAACGCTCGATTGTCATGCGACGCTTTGCCGCCCACACCACGAACGATTCCAATTCGTGCGCCTTGTACGTCACGCCGAGCTCACGTCGTTCCCGTCGTTCAGATGCGGGCGCGCTCGCGGTTGGTGATGCCTTTGCGCGCTCGACGTTATACCGCCAAACGATTTGCGTGACGGCGCGATCGCGAGCTTCCGCGCGTTGCCGCATCTCAGCGCGATGCTCTTCGCGCAGCGGATCGTTTTCTTTCGCTATCGCCGATCGCACCGAGATTGCCCAGAACGTATCCGGACCGCCCGTGCGTCGCACAATTTCTTCAAACAGCAATGCGTCGTCTTTAGGACGGAGCGACGTCGGAGAACTGAGGTGCGAAAGTAGCTCGTCGCGCTCGAGGCGCGTGTGAACGCGCAGGCCGGTCTCGCAACGCGTCAGGGCGACGTGTGCCGAGCGAGCATCGTCGTTCTTGGCTAGCGTCGGGATCACGAGCGGATCTCCGCGGCCCTGGCTCTTGTGCGTCGTCGTCGACCAGCCGTAATCGAGGTGCGGGTAAACCTTCGGATCGATGCGTACGCACCGACCGCCATCAAGCTCGACCTCGATCGCATCCTCCGCTACGGCCTTCACCGTCCCGGTGTAGCCGTTGAGCACGCCCAGTCGACTCTCGGCATTCTTTTCGAAAATAACACGGTCGTTTGGTGCGATCTCGCGCACGCCGCGCGCGAAGCGGTAGGTGAGGCCCGTTCCGTCGTGACCCAGGGCTGTTCGAATCGCACGATTCGTATACAAACAATCTTGCCGCGAGAAGCCCGGCGCTAAGACGCGCACGCCGCTTTTTGTTGCTTCGATGACATCACGCGCCTTCGCGTTGATTTCGGACTTGCGATCCTCATGGAACACGACGTGCCCGCGATCGACGAACTCCTCCAGATACGCGCGAAACGCTAGCGCGTCACCTTCGCGAATCGCGCGGCCGCCGATCGGCACGGCGGTCCGCATCCATTCCACTTCCGGACCGCTCTGCCGGAACACTTGCGTTACCTCAGCATAGCGCCCGGTCTCTTGGGCCGCAGCCGTAAGCACGCGGCCAGTGTCGCCAGCCGAGATGTTCGGAAGCTGCGCAAGGTCGCCAATGAAGATCGCGCCGGCGCCCTGGGTCTCGATGCGGCGTAGCATCGCGTCGGCCGATTCGAGCGAAAGCATCGACGTCTCGTCGAGAATTGCGCGGCTCTCCGCGCGAATCATTTCCTCGCCTCGCGCATCTTCCAGCGCTTGGGCACGCGCGGTGTTTACCGACCGAATTCCGGCTTTGATTCCAAGGTTTTCGGCCGCAAGTTGGCTCGTTGCGAATCCGGCGATCGCGCGCCCAGTGATCTCGCAATAACGGCGTTGAACGGCCATGAGCGTTGACTTCCCCGTGCCGGCGTCGCCCTGCACCATGGCAAAGCGGTATTCGAGAAGATCGAAGACTCGTAGTTGTTCGGCGCTAAAAGAAATCCCGAGCGACCGCTCTTCGTCGCCGATCGCTCGCGTTAACGCGGCTCGGTCGAATAAGGGATCGCGCTGGCGCGCGAGCCGAGTCGCACGTTCAAGAACGCTCGCCTCGAGCGCGCGCTGTGCTTTCGTGGAATACAAGGGCGTTTGCGAATCGGGGCTCAGCACTTCGAGCGTCTCGTCTGCGCGCTGCGCGTAGTTCGAGATCTCCATCCAATCGCCACTTACACGTTCGCTGCACCAACGGTCGAAGTCTTCGGCCGTGAACGTCGCCGCGCCGGCGGCAAGTATGTCGCGCGACACCCGCCCGGGGTCCGCGCGCACAACTGCGATGACCTCGGCTTCCGAGCGATCGACGCCGCCGACGTCGCCGAGCCACACACGACGAGCGAGCGCCGCCGCGTGCGCGGCCCGCTCGAACTCGGTCGTGCTACCGCCTTGCTTCACGCCGTCGAGCGCACTCGGCGCGAGCGAGTCGAGCTCGAGCTCGAAGACGGTTCCAGTTGGTTCCCAACGAGCGACGCGTTCGATCGAGTCGCCTAGCGTATCCGTTCCCTCGCGCGATACGACGCCCTCTGGCGCACGCTGCATGAGGCGCGCGCGTAACCGACCCTCGGAGCTCGGCTCGAGCGTCGCCGTAAGACGCGCCGCGATGACATGCAGGTCTGCGCTCAGTGGCACCTCGCCCCGCGCCGCAGTCTTTTCGAGATAGTCGCGGATCGCGTACATCAGCCGGTCACGGCGATCGCCTTCGGATTCGAGGCCGTCCGATTCCGCGAGGAACGACTTCGCCATGTCTTCGAGGCGCTCGGCTTGCCGTTCGCTGCGCCAGGCCATCCGCGTTCCTAGCGACGCCCACTCGATGCGCTCGGTGGGTAGACCCTGGTCACGCACGATCGCGAGTCCGTTCTCATGTTGCATCGCGAATTGCGTCTCGGCTTCGCGAAGCGCATGGTGAAGACGGTAGTAATCGCTCTGGCGATTCCACGCGCGAAGCGTGTCGGCGTGCACCGATGCGAGCGCTACGTGGCAATGCGCGTGATCTGTGTCGCGGTGGACGGTAAAGACACCAGCGTGACCGTCCCACCCGGCTCGATCGAGCGTATTCTCGGCAGCTCGAATGAGCTGCTCGTCGGAGATCGTCTTGCTTTCATCCGTGTTGAGCGAGATGACGTAATGCTGCACGGGCTGCTTCACCCGCGGTTGCGTTCGCACCACCGCTTCGATGTCGAGCGCCGACGTCTCCAGCGACGTCACCCCGCGTGCGTAGATGGCGCTGGGACGCGTTCCACCGCCTGCCGGCGCCCAAATGACTCCCACGCCAAGATCGGGACGCTCACGCGCCTCGGCGTATAGCGCAGCGACCCCGCCCCATTGCCCGGGCGTCAGCGGATTGTCGCGTTCGCGTTCGTGTTCGACTTTCTCCGTGAGCTCTTCGCCGAGGATGTACTTAATCGCGGCCGCTGCCGAGCCGCCGCCGCGAGGCGGCGCACAACGTTTTCCTTGCAACTTCTAGCCCGCTAGCGCCTTGACGTTTGCGATGTCGCTCCGTGAACGCCCGAAGCGAACGACGATGAGGAAGAGATGGTGAAAAACCGTCGATATACGCCACCCGATGACCAACGGCAGCGCGACGTCGCCGACGACGATCGACGCAATGAGAAGTACGAACAATCCCACCGGCCCGACCACTCGAATCACGGATGCAGTAACAGTCGATTGACCAAGCCGAAGCCGACGAAGAGCGAAGCGCCCGTGTACGCGAACGCCCAGGTCGTTCCCCGCACGTACACCACATGGCCAAATAGTACACCGAACTCGGCACCGACGGCGATGAGAACCGCAAGCCATGCAAGGTCGCGCAGCGCACGTATCATGCCGCGGACTCGATGACGTAATTCTCGTGCGCGTCGACCCCGCGCACGCGGACGACCTCCGAGACTCGTCGCCTGCGATCGCTATCCATTTCGACGTAAACCAGCGTATGCACGAACCGCGCGATCGTGCGCCGAATAACGGGAGCTCCGGCAAGTCGAACCAGATCCTCGATGCGACCGAGTGCGTCCGCTGCGCTGTCCGCGTGCAATGTGAACATGAGCCCAGAGGTGCCGCAATTTAATGCCATGAGTAACGCGAGCGCACTCTCGCCGTCTCGAAGTTCCCCGAAGGCCAGCACGTCAAAGCTCGTTCGTAATGCGTCGGCGAGCATCGCCATGAACCCGTATTCGTACCGAGACATATCGGGAGCGGCTTGCTCAACGCGTGCGTACAGTTGCAACGTATCGGCCGCCGCCGCTTTCAATTCTTTGCGGTCTTCGAGCGTGACGAGCCTCGCACTCGGTCGCACGATCGCTGCGTGCGCGATCGCAGAATTGAGAAGCGTCGTCTTGCCGGCACCGGGACGTCCGACGATCCCGATATTGTCACCGCGTGCGATCGCGTCGACGAAGGCCGGCAATAATCCCTCCGGAGTCTTTGCTTTCGGCTCGGCCGCCGGACCGTTACCTGGAACGAACAGATCCGTCATCGACGAGAGCGAGCGCACGATCGGCGCGTGAACGCGAACGCATAGCGCCCAATCCGCGACGGGCGGCGCGAACGCTTGAAACCGCACATCGAAATATGGCATATCGCCAGCCAGCCGCGAGTGGAGTCGATCGACGGACGCGCCTTGCCGATTTGCGAGTAAGCTGATGAGGGCTTTTCGCTGTATCATCGGCATGCGATCGTCGGAAAGCGTCTTGCCTTTCATACCGCGATCGACAAAAACGCAGCCGTCCGCGTTCACGTTGACGTTTTGCACCGTTTCGTCAAAGAGATGCGCGCGCAGCGGGCCAAGCGTCGACTCGAAGAGCGCGCGACTAATCTCTTCCGACTCGAGAAGGCGGCTCGCGTACGCGCTCGTTATGTCCGCAACACGTGACTCAACCACGCGATGCCGCCTGCTTCCCGACGCGGAACCCTTCACGGGGGTCAACCGTGCGCGGAATCGTTACGAGCTCGATCGCCACCTCCGGCTCTTCCGGCGGCTCCGGGGGCGACACGTGCTTATGTTTCAGATTGACGAGCTTCTCCACACCAATCTCTTTCGATAGATGTTCGACGAAATAGGGTTTCGGTGAGATGACGTCCGATGTCGTCACCATCGGCAACCGCGACCGTCGTTCGAGCACCGGGTTCTTGTAGTACGGAAATTTGCGCGCGCGGATCGTGAGCCCACGCGAAAAGACGAGATTGTAGTCGCGCGGAAGTCGCTTCACTTCGGTTGCCGTAAGCAAGCTGCGCGTGTTGATATCGGCGTGTTCGGACGTCTTGCCGCCCGAAGCGTTACGCTTCTGCACGAGTGTCGAGAACTGACCGAGCGCGCGTGACAGACGCTCCGCGTCTTCGTGCTTTTCGGGCCGGCCGTGAATATGCACGCCCATCGTCGGCGTCAGCGCCTCGTGATCGCCGTAGTGCTGGAGCTTCTGCTGCTCGGATTGCCAGAGTGTCATGAGCATCACGCCGTGCCCACGCAAATATCCCGACGACGTTGCGATCTCGTCGTCGCGCCGCAACGTTGCCACTTCGTCGAGTGCCACCACGCACGATCGCACGTTCCCGCGCACTTCTTGGCCATCCACGGTCGCCGTGGTCTCGGTCATCTGCCGGATCGCCGATCGCACGAATATGCGAATGAGCGGCCGGAATTGATTGAGCTGCATCGCCGGAATTTTGAGGTAGACGATCGCGGGCTTAGGCCGATTTGCAAGCTCGCGAAACGTGAACGTCGCCGTCGAGATATGCTTGCGTAGCATGGCGCTTCGGAAGACGCCGAGCTTCTCGATAAAGCTTCCGTAAACGCCGGATCGCTCTTCGGCGGCTTTCGCCTGCATGGCCAGCGCCGCGCTCGCAATCCATGCCCGCTGCGCCGTTGGCTGCCCCTGCATGTCGCGCCACCCAAATTGCAAATTTGGGTCATGCGGCAACAGCATGTCCTCAATGAGCACTTCGATTGCATCTTTAGGCGGCGCAGCCGGAATCGGCGGCTTGGCCGCCGCGTTCCCACTGCGGGCCGGCTGGGCGCGGAACGACGAAATATAGTCGACGAGCGACGGTAGCGAGAGCAGCTCGGGCTGCTGCAGCTGCAGCGCACGATAGCCCAGCGTTGCAATCACCGCTGCGCCGAACGCCGTGCACGCGTTGTCCCAATACGTCGGCAGCCCCTTACCGTCGGCATCGGTGAGATCGAGCGCGCCCTGATACGCGTCGTCCGGCTCATGGTCTGTACCGATCCGAATGTCCCAGAGTGGGTTGTAACAGGCCCGCCCCTCGTTCGATAGCGCGAGCGGTTCGAAAATGAGCACATCTTTGCCGAGCGACTTCTGATAGCCGGACGTCGAGTCGGAGAGCGCTTTGACGTCGAGGGCTATGAAGCTCGGTTCTTCGCCCCAGAAATCCGCGCGACGGCCAGCGACGGTATCGCCGTACGTCGCGACGCGCTCGGCCTTTTCGCGCTGAAGCGGCATAAGCAGGTTCGTCTTAAGCTGGGTCGTTTTGTCGTCGCCGGGGACGGCCGTATGCTCGACGCCGTTCTGGCCGTCGTAGCGTAACGCTTCGATGCCCTTGCGCGACTCGAATCCGCCGACGATCGGCCCTGCAGCGCGAAAGAATCCCTCCCGCTCGAGATCCCTACGATCGGCCCAACGCGCGCTATCGACGATCTCGGCGACCTTCGACGATTTATCGAAAAGCGCGGCTGCGGCGACGAGGCCGATGATCGACACGGCGAACCCAATGCCGAGGGTCCATGGTAGCGTCCCGAGCGCGTCGTGTACGGGTTTCCCGTACTCGACCTTCGCAAGTGGATTACCGAACGTGACCGCCCAGCGAACCCACGCCCATGGCACGTAGATCGAACGCAAAAACGGTGACGCCCCGTGCGCGAGCGGCGTCCCGAGCGACGGATGGAACCCCAGGCGATACGCAAAGACCTGCGTCGCAACCGCGCTTGCGCAGAAAGCGAGCAATCCGGCGACAAGAACCGCAAGCGGCGAAATCCGCGTCTTGCCGACCGACGTCGGTAGCTCGTAGGCGGCAGCCGCAGCCACTACCGGCGCATGCCTTGCTGTGCCGCCTGCACAAGTGCGCGATCCTCGAGCACCGCGCGATCAACGCCGTCGGCGAGAGCGAGCATTCCGCTCTGCTCGAGATCACGAAGCTGCGCGTTGGTCTTAAACGCGATAACCGTACGCGGCTCATTCGTCGTGAGGTCGACGGCGTCGAAGATAACACCGCCTTCGTTGACCAACCCTGTGGCGTTTGCGACGCATCCCACAACGGGATACCCTCCCGCGGTCACGAACGATGATTGTTGCTTCGCATCGTGCATCACTTCATCCGCGCGTTGCTGGTACGTGCCGATGATCTCCATTTGATAGGACGTGTCCGCTTCCGGATACATGACTGCCCCTTCATGTTGCATACGTGCTCATAAAGAAATTAGCCCGCTATCGCCTTCCTGATGCGCGATACGCCGGATGATGCGGCCGCATACGCCTCGTTTCCGACTTTGATGGCAGATAGACTTGGCTGACCACCTGAGTGCGCGAGGTGTGGCACCTTAATCGCAAGAATTGCCGCAAGCACGGCGCCGCCGCCGAGTTTTAGCCAATCGACCACGACTGTTGAGAAATCAGTGCTGGTTGCCAACGACGCCATTTGAGGTGTCATCGCGACGATAAATGCGACGATCCCTATGGTGAGGATTACGCGCGTGAGCGCGTGTTTGGCTTCGCCCAAAAACGCTTCCGAATGTCCGCGCGTGCCTTGGCTTGCGGACCAGCCGAGATTCCACGCCTCAATTGAGAGGCGAATATACGCTTGCAGAAAGCAAAGTAGATACTCGGCCGCAATGATCGTAAAGGCGCCAATTACGACGATGCATGTTACAACGCCCATGGCGAGAGTTACGCCGCTAAGAAAAATCGCGGACGGGCCGGACAAGACCGTGTGCGCCATAGCAGCACCTGGCACGAGTGGCGCGCTTGCGCTTTTCAGGATTTGCACGCACATCGCGACGCCGAGCCCGAAAATCTCGGACGGCCCGGTAATTTGGACGCCCGTGATTTGGCCTGCGAGTTGGTTGGCAACAGCAACGATATTCGGAAGAAATGCCGTCATCGCGGTCATCACGACGAACACCGGAATAATATTGAGCAGTAAGCTCATCATCGAGTGCCCTACGCCCTCTAGCGTGCCGTTCGTTGCCGCATAGCGACAGAGCGCCATAACGATCGTGACCGTCATGACGATTCCGAAAAGGGTCTGTCCGATCGCGAGACTATTGTTCATCCATGGGGCGGTCGTTGCTTGAACATTCGCCTGTAAATTATCGAGGATGCCCGCTGCATGCGCCGGCCTGGCGAGCCAAAAGGCGAGCAGCGCGAGAACCGTTAAGGGAATGAGAGCTGGGACAATCCGGCGACTCGGCGGCCTCGACGTCGCGCGGATGAGTGCTACATACTTACGCCCTTGGAGGATTTGCCTGAAAACAACGTTCGCAGTCCCTTGCGGATCTGAGCGTCGTCGGCGGCTTTTCGCCTCTCCGCGACGTGCTGCTGCTCCACCCGGACGTGAACCGTATTGACGACGAAGAGCCCGCCCAAAAGCACTCCGCACAACGCGACGGCGCTCGCGACTTTGATTTTGAGATCCATGGCTGCTCCTCATTTACAGGTCCACGCGACTCGTGCCGCCCTCGCCGCCGAACAGGACCTGTAGTCCCTCGCGTGTTTGATCTTCGTTGTTTTTCTCTTGCAGCGTCTTCTGCGCCGCGAGGGTGTTCGCCTTAATTGACTCGCCGGCGATCGAGCTCAAGTACAGGTTGCCGACCTGGGCCTGCTGCTGCGCGCCATCGGCTGCAGCGGCCTTTGCGTCTAACCCAGAGATGGCGCCGGCGGCTGCGGCGGACTGACCGACCACAGCTCCGGCCGCGACGTCGCCGCGCGACGAACTCGTACCGAGCATTTGAGCGAGTTCACGGTCGACAGCTTGGTGGGCGACTGCTCCTATATTCGTGAGATTTCGGGCTTCGTTTGCGAGCTGCGTCGCTTTCTGATACAGCCCCTGGATCTCGGCGAGGGCCGTCGACTGCGTGAATTGGATGCAATGCCCGAAGGCGCAGAGATCGGGCAACATGGGCGGTAGCGTAAGCGCGGCCGCCGGGGCCGCGAGCGCAACGAGTAACCCGCCGACGATGAATGGCTTCGCGAATCTCATACGTATCTCCGTATCGGAACGACGTGGTGCTCGATGGACGCTGCGACGTGCAGCTCTAAGAGCAGGGGCTGGACGAGCACCAGCGGCTCCTCGATACCGGCCTCTCTCATCGCGCCACCAAGCGAAGCGGCTCGACATCTGCCGCCTCGTCGGCAAGCGAGGAAAGAGCCTCGGCCGCAGCGTTCGCACCCTTGTGCCGCAGGTACGCGATCTTCCAGGCGTGTGGGCCGTGTAGCGCCACCGGGTACTGCGCCGCGAATCGATCGACGAGTTCGTTGTCGCGCGCCGTGCCGACGATGCCGAGCACGTCGTTGTCGAGGCCGAGGTTGAGCTCGACGAGCACGTTCGCATCGGGCTGATGGAGCAAGAACGAACGCTCCGGAAGGTTCGGAATCATCGCGATTCCGCGCGCCGGCACTTGGAGATTCTTGTAGAGGCCGATCGTCTCGACGTCGTTCGCCGTCGCCGCGCTATCGCCGAAATAGATCCGCGACGGAGAGTTCATGAGCAGATCGTTTCGGCCTGCGGACGTTGCAAATTCGGAGAGCGCGTTTGACCAAAGCCAGACGCCGATGTTCTCTTTGCGCCCCATCTTCTGCAAATCCGCGATGAAACGCGCGCCGAAAGGCGTCTTCATGACCTTGTGCGCTTCGTCGATGCTGATGAGCCAATGCAACGCATGGCCGTTTGATCCAAGCTCGTCCTTCATCCGCCGAATTTGGCCGAGCGTTTTCCAGACGATCACGCGCAAGAGCGGGAGCATGTATTTTTCCGGCAGGCCCATGATGCGGGCGACGTCGATGACGTTGAAGCGACCGACGTCGAACGTGTCTTCCGACGCATCAAGGACGTCTCCAAGCGAACCGAGACGTGTATAGTCGGCAAGCGCCGGGCGCAGCACGTTGCTCGGATCTTGCACGAGCTCGTAGAACGCCGACATCGAGCGATGCGCTTTCGGAAGCGATGCGATCGTGCGGTTCGCCGACGCGAGCGCCTCACGTTGCTCGGGCGTGACGGACACGCCGTTGCGCTGCAGGGCGACCATCTCTTCGATAATGGCCAGCCGCTCGAGATCGCGGTCCGCATCGCCGGCGTCGGCGAAGAGCGCGAAGCCGGGCGACGCGCGCCCCAGCAGATCGTAATACGTGCCGTCAACCATCTTGCAGCCGGGTCGCGCCGAACGGCCGTTGTCGATAATCGTCACGCCGGCAAGCGGGAAGCGTGACCGGAACGACATCGAGAGGTATTGCAACGCCACACTTTTGCCCGAGGACGTCTTGCCGATCCCAAACCCGTGAAAGACGTCGGCGACGTTGAGGTGCGCGCGGTAGAGCGTATTCCCTGGCCGCAGCGCGTACGTCACCGCAGGGGTCATCGGCGGCAAGGCTTCCGACGCCGCGTACCGCCGTCCCATCGACGACTCGTGTACCGGAAAGAGCTTCGCCACGGTGAGCGCCGAGAGTGGATACTTGCGCGTGCCGTTCTTCGCGTTCGACGGCAGCGTCGAGAGCCACGTGTCAAAGGCACCGGCGCTGCGCACGAAACCGCGGAAACCTGCGTTCTCGAGGACACCGATCACGTCGCGTTGCGCCTTTCGCACGAGTATGCGAGTTTTCGCCCGCACGACGATCACGATCGACACGCGGCCGACGCGCGTATAATCACCCGAAGCCGAGCCGAAGGCGGCCACGGCGGCGTCTGAGGCGGCCAGCGCCTCTGGATCGACGAAACCTGCGTTGAAGCCGGCCGCGCCTTTGAAGTCCACCGCCGCACCGCGGAGCTGCTCGCGAGACTGCTGCACCGATTGCGTCACGAGCCGTACGCAAAAGAGATGCGGCGTCTGCAGCTCGGTGAGGCGATCGAGGATCCGCGGCATGATCTCGTCGGGAAACGTCTTTATCTCGACGCAGCCAACTTCGTCGTTCCCTACCTTGACGTCGAAGCCGCCGCGCGCTTCAGTCGCGAGGAGGCTGTTTAGCGACGCTTCGGGCGGAGGCACGTTGAACGGCTGATCTTCACCCGTCACGCATGTTGCGATAAAGCGCAGTAGCTCGGACCGAAAGCGCGGTACGCCGTAGACGTCGGTCTGATCGACCTCGAGCAGCCGCCGCGCACTCAAGGCGCCGTCAAGGGCGGAATCAACCCGCAGACAGACGTCTTCGAACTCAGCGAGGATCTCGTTTTCGGAACGGAGTTGCGCGGACGCTCCGGACGACGCAGCGGCGCGCACCCGTTCGTTACGATTCGTCGGCGGCTGCCAGGTAATGGCAAGCGTCCGTTCCGTCGTGTAGATTTTGCCTTTGCGAAGAAAGAAGTCGGCGCGAAGATCGTCCAGCACGCGTAGCACCGGATGCTCGGCGCCGACCCCGCGATCGTATTCGTGAAACGGCACGCGCCGTGCGTAAACTTGCACGACCGTACCGGGCGGGAGTCCGCCGATCGTTGCAGCCGTTTGGTACGCCGTGTTGATGATCTCGGCGTCCCCGATCGTGCCGACGTCGCGAGCGGCGATCCGCCATGCCGAAAGATACGCTCCGCTCGCGTTCTTACACACGCCCGGGCGCACGAGCTTCCGGTACGGCAAGAGATCGGCAAGCCCAGCGCGCCGTTCGGCGTAATCGAACTGGTCCGCGCTCATACGACGCCGCGCCCGAATCTCTGGGAGGACGAGCGCGATTGCCATCGCACCGAGAACGGCAATGAGGATGGCGGTTTGGGGAATCGTCATCGGGTCCTCACGTCGTCCGTCAGCACGCGGGGATGGCGCATTTCGGCGGCGAGATCGTCAAGGAGATACGGGTTGAACTCCCAGGCCATTTTCGCGGCTAGCCAGAGCAGCGCAGCCACGAGCGCAAAGAGTGCTTGGTGCGCGAAGTCGCGTCCAAACGGGACCGCGAGTGCACACGGAAAGATGATAGGAACGAGCAATAGCCGACCGTCGACGCCGAATTTGTGCCGCGGTTTCGTTACCGCCGCATGTACGGCCGAAGCCCAAGGCCTCCCGTTCGAGTATTGCTCGTTCATCTAGAACAATGCGCCTCCGCCGACCGACGCGAGGGCGGGTGCGTTTGCGACGATGACGCCGCCGATGATGCCGGCAAGCGTGCGCGTCGCAGCGCCCGCCCAATCGTCACGATGGCCGGCCCAATGAATCGCGCCCGTACCGATACCGATGATTGCAGCTGCGAAGCCAACGCCAAGTAGCGAGTTTTGCATGTTGGTCGCAGCCGTTTGGACACCGGCGAGCGCGCCTGTGCCGCCTCCGGTGACGGCAAGGGCCGGATGAATGGATGCGACGACGATCGCCGCCAGCATAGGAATCGCGCGTACCACGATGTTACGAGCGAAGAGTCGCTGCTTCATAGAGTCACTTTCTTGTCGGCGAGTATGGGGAACCAACGGCCAGTCACGGCCGAAGACGGAAGGGCTCCAAAGTAGCGGCCATCCCACGAACGCGGGTGCAGACCCAGGAGCAGCATGGAATGTGCAGCGACGACGAACGTGCCGCGCGCAAGACGCAGATCGACGGCCCGACCGCGCGAGTCGATCGAACGGATCGTGCTCGACGGCCATGTGCGACCGTTGACGCGCACGTCGCGATCAACGTTCACGACATCGCCGGGTAGGCCGGCGAGCACCTTGACGATCGGCTCAGAGCCATTCGCACATGCGCCGCCGGTGAATAGAATTTTTTGCGCGACCGCATAGCTTGCGAGTGCGTCGGGAAGGCACGCTTGCACGAACTCGCCACGATGCACCGCTCCCGGCACGTAGACGTATAGCCCCATTGGAATGCTCGGCGACAGATTGAGCCGCGGACCAGCGATCCCATGAGCCGCACCGAACATCGAACCCGCCGTAAGCGCGACGATTCCGATAAATCCGGTAGCCGCGACGTCCACATTCGTCATCGTGAGCCGTCCGAAAAGAATACCGCCGAGACGGGCTGCGTCGGCGGTCCGGGGGGCGCTGCGGTTCTTGGCCGGGCCAGGGCGAGCGGCGGGAGCGGCATGGCAGGCAGCGCGGCCACGCGACCGTCCGCGCTTGCCGTTATGCGCGACACGAACGGCGACTGAAGCGCGCTCAGGACGAGTGCCGTGTATCCGGGGGCTCCCGTCGGCGAACCGCTATTGTACGCGCTCAAAGCGCGGCGGAGCGCGGTCTGCTGCCCGGCCTCCGTCGCCGGCGCCGCAACGACGCGGATCTCGCGGCCGTAGAAATCGGCGAGTACCGCGGCGCCGGCCCGGACGTTCGCGCAGGGTGAACCCAAAAGCGTCGCAGAATCCAGGCCCGGCCGCGGCAAGAGCACTTGCGCAAGTCCGACGGCCACGCGATGCCCGTGCACGAGCAAGCCGTGCGCGAGTACGACGGCGGAAGCGTACGACGCGGGATGCACGCCCGCCGGAGCGTCCGCATCGCGCACAGCCCACGAATCGCCGTTCGATTCAACCGCAACGATCGCCGCGAGCGTTCGTACGTCCGTGGACGGCGCGCACTTCTGCATAAGCGCCGCGAGCAATGCTTCGTGAATCACGGGGCGTACCGATCGAGCGGGAGATCGTGCTCGAGAATGATCGTGAAGAGTTGCCCGGAATAGGCATGCAGCGTCGGCCCGAGTGGCTGTTGCGCCTGCGCCTGTTGACCCGTCGAGATATCGATCGTATTGGCGCGGCTTGCGAGATGGACGCCCGCCTGCAGAATCGACGAGACGAGCGCATTGCCGAACGAGCGTCCCGCATGCGTATCGACCGACGACGGCATACCAGCCTCGCCTTTCATTCCCGCACCTTCGTTAGACGACGCAAAGAATTTGCGACCGTTGGGAAGCGAGAATTCGTTCCACGACGACGCGAGCCGCGCTTCGCCGAAAAGCGCCGAGCCCGCGCGTCCGATTGCGATCGTGCCCGCAGGCAGCACGACGACTTGATGCGTCGCGCTATCGAAGATCGTCTCCACGACCTGCGCTTTCATGACGCCGCCGAGTAACGTTGAATCGACGGTGGTGATGAGCCGGCACGGAATCATCGTTCCGGCCGCAAGCTCGTACCGACTCGACGGCGCTTGATATCCCGGCTCGCCGCTGTTGCGCGCCGTGAATGAGCCGTGAGGTTCACTTGCAAACATCGTGGACGCGGGCGGTGCAGCTTGCACGCTCTGCGCGACCGGTACGGACGCGCCGGATAGATCGCGCTGCGCCTGCGCGTCCTGCGATTCCAGCGTCATGCGCGAATTGCCACGCGCCGCTTCGGCAATGCGTCGCGCCGTATCGTCGCGCGCGATCTCAGCGTCGCTCTTCACGCGGGGCAAGGGCTGCGCCGGCACGGCGGGCGCGGCGGCCATGGCCGGCGCGGGCGGCACGTACGTCGTCGAAGTCGTCTCCACGGTCGTCGTCGCCTCAGGCGTGTGTTTAGGCACAGGCGACGCGACGGCAAAGAGCGGGCGCGTGCGCGGAACACCGAGCGGCGTCGCCGTAGGTTCCGGTATGACGCTGCGCGCGTCTTGGCTGTCTGCGAACTTCGCTACGATAGGCGGATTCGCACTTGCCGACGCTGACGCGTTCGGTCGCCCAATAACGGCCCATAAGACGCTGCCGGCAATTGCGATGACCGCTGCGGGCACCGCGACGTAGACGGCGGGATGCATCGACCGATAGCCAACGCCCGCGAGCGTTTTCGGCGCTCCGCCATCGTCGACGGCGTCGCTGTCACCGTCTTCGTCGAGCGGCTCGTAATGCTCGGCCATTAGCTCTTGACCTCATCTACGCGCTGCACGCGCATGCGAATCGAATGGCGTCCCGCGGTTGCAATGAGTGCGTATTCCGAAGCCGTTCCGTCGAGCACGAAGACGCGCGCCGTGGCGTCGTAGCGATAGTTCACCGGACGATCGCCGTCGTGTGTCACCGCAAGGGGTACTGGCAAATCAGAAGGCTGCGTCGACGTGAGCGGTAACGCGATAAACGTATGATCGCTCGATTGGCAGACTTGACGCGGATGATACTCGGCGGGAACTGCGTCCATGCGCCATGACGGCTGTGCCGCCGACGAACACGCTTGCTCGAGCGTCGCGATCGGAGTCGCTACGGGCCTAGGATGCGCCATCGCTTCGCGGGCGCGCTCGTGCGAGCGCATGCGCTCGAGATGACGATCGCGGGCGATGTCGTCCTCGTCGAATCGAAAGTTCACGTACGTCGGACGCTGCGACGGCGTGCTTGAAAGAAAGAGGCGGTACACACGGCGACTCGTCGTAACGATGACGTTCTCGCGCAGACCGACGCTCTTGGGCTTCAACACGATATGCTGCGTTGCAGCCGCGCCGTCGCCCGAATACGCGAGATGCGTCTCCCACATGTCCGCGACGGCGCCGAGCCCGTCATGGACCCGCTCGCCCGGCTGAAGCTCGATCTCGCACAGCAACGCGATCCCGCACGCGATACGAACTTGCTCGCGCTGATGATATTGCACGGTTCGCCAGATCGCGGACGATCCGCCGGTCGCCCCGACAGGCAACAGCGACGCAGCGAAGAGCGTTGCGGCCGCGAACGCTGCGACACGCACGCTCATAGGTGTAACGCCTGCTCGACGACGATGACGCCCGCCGGATTCAGCACCGCGATCTGCGGATCAGTCGGCAGCACGGGATCGGCGATGGTGACGGTTCCCTGGTGGAACGCGCGCACGGGTTTAGCGGTCGGCTTCGTCGTCTCTTCCGCCCAGCTCACGGTGTACGTGAGGCCCGAGATCGGCGACACGATCACGGGGTCCAGCACGGTCCTGACCATGCCGTCCTTCGCACTGAGTTTCGGATTGTGCGTCGGATCCGTGAAGTACGCGAGAATCTCTTGATGCGCGTGCGCGGGCTGTACGTCGGCCGTCATCGACAGCGCCAGCGTCACGTTACGATCGACGAGCGCGAAATCAAGCCCAGGGACGTCACGCAGCGCTTTAATCCATGCACCGAGCTGCGCTCCGATTGCAAGCTGCGACGGCGTCCGCCTCTGCACGGCCTCGTCTTGGTACGAAAGGACGCCGTGCGAGTTCTCTTTGAAGATCAGCACGTCATGTTGGTACTTCGAAGCGAGTACGACCACTGCAAACGATAGCGCAACGAACGAGAGCGCGAGAACGCTTGCGAGGCGGCGCCACGAATCAGCGCTTCGATAAGCACGCTGCGCTTCGCCGAGGTCATGTAACTGCGCCGCTTCGTAAGGAACGCTAGTTCGCGGGTGGCTCTCTTCCCGCTGGTTTCTTTCCGTCACTCCGTTGGAAGTGGCGGGCAATCTCAGACTCAAATGCGTTGACGATCTCCGCTTTCGACAAGTAGAGATTCCGCCCGAACGTTATCGCAGACGAAAGCTCCCGACGAATGACCGTGGTGCGCGTGTCAGCCTCGTGAGCGATGAAAGTTCCCTCACCCACGCGCCCTTCAGCGATGCTTCTTTCGATTAACAGACCGTATGCTTTTTGCACGGTGACGCGGCTAATTCCAAGTTCACTCGCCAGCGTAGCAGCGCCGGGAAGTTCGTCACCTCGTTGACATAAGCCGTACGCGACGGCGCGTTCGATTTGATCGACGATTTGGGATACTGGCGAATCGTCGGGTGTTAAGACAAGCTTTACACGCGATTTAGCCACACATTCTCCATATGGTAGCATAGGGGCATAGCCAAGTGTCAATCCCCGCAACAAAGAATTGTTCGCAAGCGCGAGACAATATTTGCGGACCACGTTTGCCGATTTATTCGCTCGCCCTGTTCATCAATACTAAGCTGGCAAAAAAAATCGGGCGGCCGCAATTGCGTCATAGATACGATGCCGGCCTTGAACTTGTTAGTGTGCGCGCGAGAAGTGTTTGGAAATCCAGACGTAGAGCGCCGCAGCCGCGACGCCGAGCGCGATCGCCGTCGCATACAAAACAATCGTTTGCACGCGCGCCGCCGAGCTATCAACGAACCACGCGACTCCAGCGAAAGCCGCCAGGCTTAACGCGAACGCGAACAGCTCGCGCGACGTCGCTCGATCGCGAGCGATTGCGCGGCCGGTTTCTTTCGCGCCCTTCTTCATCGCGACGTCGACGTGCGACTCGAACGATGCGACCGCAGTCTCGACGCGCGCAGCCGCTCGCCCTGCGGCGTACGCAACGAGCCAGTCGGAATCGCTCGGTAGCGGCCCCATCTTCTC
>JAABUQ010005246.1_pt1 | contig 20946 bp, 16 predicted proteins | sample 5560001 | NCBI WGS metagenome assembly JAABUQ01 (sample SAMN10711888, study PRJNA513371) | rock metagenome | isolation source: Antarctica rocks | place: Antarctica: Victoria Land, Finger Mt nord | collected 2015-12-18
AAGAATACAACCTTAAGGTTGCTTAATGTTGACGATTTTGAAAAGGAAGAGAGTGGTGATTGGCTGGGAGGCAGGGACTCGAACCCCGATAGGCAGATCCAGAATCTGCAGTCCTACCATTGGACGACCTCCCAAAGGCACATAGGCAGTATAACAAGGCAAATCGTTGGGATTATTCGGAAATCAACTACGTTTCAGCCTTGCCGGCCTATTGGGCAGTCGCCTAAGAAGTGAACGTCCCAGGACCGGCAGACCGAGCGACGGCACCTGCTCAGAAAAGCCTTTCGCTGTGCCCCAGAAATCGCTTCGCGTTTCCTCTATCGGCAGGAGACCGTAGTCGGGAGTAGCCAGCAGCTTTGCATTTACTCGCTCAGCATCCAAGATCCCTCCCGATAGAGACGCAGGCGACGCGTGAGAAAGCGCCGAGACAGGCGCGGGATTTTGGACGGTTGTGACTTTTGCGTTACGCTCCGCTGTGGCGCGCGTGTGCGGAACGACAAAACTGCCGATCAGCCCAAAAGCAGCCACTGCGAAGGCTTCCAGGTAAAAGACTCTAAATCTGCTGCTCAAGGCTTGTCTCTCCAGCTTTGATGGTTCCTGGCCCGGTTATGAGCCGCTGATTTAGTGCGCTGCGGCCAACTCGATCTCAGAAAAACGACGCCGCGCCGCTGAAACTTTTCGTCGATCCGCATCTGCATTGGATAAAGTGTTCGATATGCCAAGCAAGCCTAGCGGTTTAACGACGCTCGCCGTCGACGTGGGGGGTACCGGAGTTAAAACACTTCTGCTGAATGAGCGGGGGAGACCGATCAGCGAGCGTCTGCGATGCGACACGCCTCGCCCCGCTACTCCCGACGCTATCCTGGCCGCGATTGATGGCCTCACCCAGAATCTCGGCCCATTCGACCGGGCTTCCTTCGGATTTCCCGGCGTGGTGAAACGAGGAGCGACCCTCACCGCCCACAATCTCGATCCAAGCTGGATCGGTCTTGATCTCGAAAGAATCCTTTCCAGGAAATGGCGCAAGCCGGTGCGCGTTGCTAACGATTCCGCCATCCAGGGATACGGCGCCATTCACGGTAAAGGCGTCGAAATGGTCATCACGCTCGGCACAGGTTTCGGCTCCTCTCTCTTCACAAGCGGACACCTTGTCCCCGGTCTCGAACTGGCTCATCATCCCTGGAAGAAGAAGCTGACGTATGAAGAGTTCTTAGGAAAGAAAGGTTATGAGCAACTGGGCCGTAAACGCTGGAATAAAGAAGTGGAGAAAGCGATTGCGCAAATCGAAGCTCTGTTCAACTTTGACCACCTCTACATCGGAGGGGGCAACGCAACCAAAATAGACTTCGCGCTGCCTACCCGGGTGACACGCGTGCCAAATGAAGATGGGCTACTCGGCGGCGTTGCCTTGTGGCGCGATTCGCCCGAAATTATCACTTCAAGGGGCGGATCGGCGGCGTCAGGTAAGGCCACTTCGGCACTAAGTGGAAATGATAGTGATAAATGAGCAAGGCTACCAAGCCGCCGATAACGACTAGCGCGGCCAGAACGCCGAGCGCGATCTTACCCCAAGGGAACTTCTTGCCCTCCCGGTTCAGTACCAGTAAGTAAGCCGCAAACAGACCGACAAAAAACAGCAGCACCATCGGCACGGCGAACAACATCATGTTGAACACGTCCGGCGTGGGCGTCACAACGGCAGCAATCACCGTAATGGCAAGAATCGCGTACCGCATGTGCCGGAACAAGAAACGCGGAGACGCCAGGCGCAGCAATGTCAGGAAGAAGATGATGACCGGCATCTCAAATACCAGCCCCACACCCAGCGTGACGTTCACGAAGAGGTCGAAATAGTAATCGATCGAGATCACCGGCGTCACGTGAACGTCGCGCCCGATGCCTAACAGGAACTCGAGTCCGTAGCGAAACGCAACGAAATAAGCGAAAGAGCCGCCCGCAATGAACAGCCCCGCGGTGCAGACGATGAACGGTACGGCCCACCGCTTTTCACGCTTATATAAGCCGGGCGAAATGAATGCCCACACTTGATAAAAAATCCACGGTGATCCGACGAATACCGAAACGAGCAAAGGCAGCTTCAGGTAGATGACGTTAAACTGCTCCATCGGAGTGATGGAAGCCAGGTTAGGGGGGTTGATCCCCAGATGCTTGAGCGCAATAACCGCCGGCTCGGAAACTATGTTCCACAGATCTTTGCAGAAACCGATGCTAAGGATGAAAGCGACAATCAGACCGCCTATAGCCCGCAGGAGCCGCGACCGCAGCTCTTCCAGGTGCCCCATGAAAGACATGCGCAGCATGCCCTTCTCCTCCTCATCCCCCCCTTCATCCTCATCTTCATCGGCAGGAGGAGGTGGCGGTGGCGGCGTTTTCGGAGGAATCTGTGCGATCGCTTCGGGCGCAAGATAGCCCGTAACCTCCTGTGATTGCGCTTCGGCGGGTATAGGCGCTATATGGCCGTAAGGATCCGAGTTGCTCGAGTAAGCCTCGGTAGCAGGAGTAAGCAGCGCGTCGTCTGTTTGTGGGGTTACCTGTGTGGCCGCGGGCTGGTCAGTATGGAGCGGGCCTCCCGCGGAGTCATCCGTATGCGCCGGATCATCTTGCGGAGTCTCAGGCTCCTTCGGCTCGTCGAACATCGATTAGCGTGCTTACGCCGGCCGGTTCTCTTCCGCTCCGGTGCTGACACCCTCAGCACCGTGCGTGGAAGCGGAGCGAGGCACCGTTCCGGGAACCGGATCTGCATGCGCGCCATTTGGGCTGGCTGAAGAATTCAAAGCACTTTCCGAATCTTGCACAGGGATATCTTCCGAGGGGCTCTGCCGGCCATACTCATCATACGGATACGGATAGGAAGCGGATGGATACTGTGTAGCCGAGGATCGTTCCCATTTCGGCTTATCAGCCTCATCGCTTAACTTCGTTTCCCTTTCGAGCTCCTGCATATGAGTCTCAAACGTACTCTTCAGCTCGTTCTTCGCTCTTCGGAATTCGGTCAATCCCTTCCCCAGCATCCGGCCTAGCTCGGGCAGCTTTTTAGGGCCAAACAGGAGCAGCGCAAGGACGAAAATAAAGATCATCTCCTGCGCACCAATCGGACCCATCTAATCTCCTCCCAACCTTCGTAACGCCTTTATCATAGCCCAGCCTTCGTTGTGCCTGGCATCTGCTGAACCCATTCTGTATAGAACGAGATACAGTACATGCGTGCAAAGTTTTCGGGCCGTACCCATTGCAACACTCTTTTGGTTCACCTCCCTGGTCACCCTGGGACTTCCTAGCACACTCAGCGCCCAGGTCCTGGTTCAACCCGCCGGTACCGACCATGTGTCGATTCAAGTCAACGGGCATCCTTTTACCGACTTCTTCATCGGCCCGGCGTACGCGAAGCCTTTCCTCGCGCCGCTGCGATCAGCTGCCGGCCAGATTGTGACTCGAAGGTTCCCGATGGAGCAAGTCGAAGGAGAAACGCACGATCATCCCCACCATAAAGGCCTCTGGATCGGTTACGGAGACGTAAACGGAATCAACTTCTGGGAAGTGGAGCCGGAGTCCTCGCCGAGTGGCGCGAATCCCAAAGACAAGGGAACGATACGGCTGGTGAAACTAAACGAAGCAGAATCGGGCAAGAAGTCGGGCAGCGTCATCGCCACATTTGCCTGGCTAGGCCCGGATAAGCAAGCGATTCTAAATGAAAAACGAACCGTACAGGTTTACGCCGGCGAGAAGATCCGCCGCCTGGATGTCGACACCACATTCACCGCGGGAGTACCCGTGAAGTTCGGGGATACCAAAGAAGGGTTTTTCGCCATCCGCGTGGCCGACAGCATGACAGGAAAGAACGGCGGCGTTCTCACTAACTCGGAAGGCTCGCACACCGAAAAAGACGTGTGGGGAAAACCGGCAGATTGGGTCGACTACGTAGGCGCGGTCGAGGGTCAGCGAATCGGCATTCTCATCCTCGACAACCCGCACAACCCAAACCATCCTCCGCGCTGGCATGCTCGCGATTACGGCCTATTCGCCGTCAATCCGTTCGGCATTACCGATTTCGACCCCAAGACAAAGAGCAAGGGCGGCTACAGCATCCCCCAGGGACAGACCGCTCGTTTTCGCTACCGTGTCATCATCCACAACGCCGATGTCTCTCGAAAAGAGATTGCCCGCTGGTATTCGGATTACGCGAAAGCCTCGAAGTGAACTCGCCGCCAAAGCGGCCGTCCTTCAAACCTGCTCCAGGCGTCTGGTCTGCCCCGAGCGCAGCACCGCTTCGATCACCTGCATGTTCGCGAGTGCATCCTCGAGAGTGACCGGTACCTCTGTGTTCTCCTCGATTGCGCGCGAGAACGCGTCGCCTTGTAAGGCGTACTGATCCGCGGCCGCAAACTCTTCCACCCGGGCACTCTTTCCCGCCAGTTGGGAGCCGCCATCGACAAAAATCCGGCTCGGCTGATCCGGCGGAATATTGTACGGAATCTCAATCTCAATGCGGCCCTTGATTCCGAAGATCTGCATTCTTTGAAAAGGTACGAGCTGAGTCGAACACGTGAACACGGCCTGCCCGGGCGCAAAATCTAGCAGCGCCGAAGTGAGCCTGTCAGTCTGCATTTCAGGATCGCGGTCGACCAAGCTGACCGCGCTCTTCGGCTCCCGCTCAAAGAAGAAGCGGGACATCGTGATCGGATAGCAGCCGATATCCATCACCGCGCCGCCCCCAAACTCGACCACGTTCCTGATATTTTGCGCATCGCGGTTGAAATAACTGAAGGCGCTCATGATCGCGCGCAGTTCGCCAATCTCTCCGCTGCGGACAATTTCTCGCGCCCGGAGCCACTGCGGATGAGTGCGCACCATGAACGCTTCACCGATCTTCACATGCGTTCGATCCCGCACCGCAATCAGCTGCCGCGCTTCCTCTGCCGAAAGCGAAATCGGCTTCTCACAAAGCACATGCTTGCCCGCTTCAGCCGCTTTAATCGACCACGGCACATGCAAGTGATTCGGCAGCGGATTGTAGATCGCATCAATATCCGGATCTTCGAGCAGCTCTTCATAAGATCCGTAAGCCGTTGGGACACCGACTTGATCTGCTGCCTGCCTGGCGCGTGCGAGATCACGGGAAGCAATCGCCGATACTGTTGCGCGCGCGCAATGCTTCATCCCGGGAATCACCTTCTTCAGCGCGATATTCGCTGCCCCGAGTACACCCCAGCGAACCTTCCCTGCCCCACCCGTCGTCCCGGCTGCCATGCCCCTGAGTTTCTCACGGAGTATTCCCCCGATAGCAATTCTTTGTTACCCTGAACCCGTGAAGCTGTACGACATCGATCCCGGACCCGACAGTCCTGAGCTTGTTCGGGTAATCATAGAGATTCCCAAGAATTCGACGAATAAGTACGAGTACGATGGGAATCTCGGAATTTTCAAGTTAGATCGAGCGCTTTATTCGCCGATGCACTACCCCGGCGACTACGGGTTCATTCCGGGAACGCTCGCGGAAGACGGTGATCCGCTGGACATCATCGTGATGGTGGATGAGCCAAGCTTTACCGGCTGCCTGATGGATGCACGCCCTGTCGGGGTGCTCGAGATGGTCGACACCAAGCAGAATGATCAGAAGATTCTGGCCGTGCCCAACAGAAATCCCCGCTTCGATAGCATTCACACAATCGATCAGGTCTTCCCGCACACCTTGAAGGAAATCGAGTATTTCTTCTCAATCTATAAGGAGCTGCAAGGCGCTAAAGCAGAGATGCGCGGTTGGGGAAGTCCACGCGAAGCCCGGCGAGTGATCAACGACAGCCGTCAGGCTTACCTCGACCGCCGCGTACAGGCTCTCGACCCAGCTCTGGACGAAATGCACGCCGAGAGTTAGCGGCGCTTACACAAGCGAATCGTCTGAACCGCTATCAAATCCGCTCGAGTCATCGACGTCCACATTCGAGTCGTCGAACTGCGAATTGTCATTGTATTGGGCCGCATCGTCCGAAGGCCCCAGATCAGCCAGGTTGCTGCCCCGGTCATCGCCCTGATAACCGGAATCGCCGCCCGGCGAGTCGTAGTAGTTATTGACCCCCTCTTCGGTCGGAGTCGTCCCGCCACCAATGAAGTCGCTTCCTCCGCCGGGGCCACCGATGAACTCATTTCCCCCGCCAAGGAAACCGCTGCCATGGTGAGAGAACATGGACCCAATTGCTTCCGCTGCCAGAGTGCCGGCTGCTACCCCTGCGGCAGTTTGCGCAGCGCCTCGTAAGAAGCTCGATCCACCGCCAAAACTCGGAGCCGGAGCGGCATACTGCGGTTGTGACGATGGCGGAGCGGAGTACTGAGGCTGGCCGCCTCCGCTGCCATAACTGGGAGTCGACTGCCCGAGCCAGCCCGGTGAGCCTTGCGCCGATAAACTCTGCGAAGCACGCGTCTGTAGATCCTGTATTTGCTGCTGAACCCGCTGCAAAGCCAGGTTTTGAATAAGAACCGTCTGGGTCATCAGGTACAGCGCGTCCGGCCGGCTGCCAATTTTGGTGCGGATGATGTCTTCTGCTTCCGCATCCCGCGGCGCTGGGGGCATCTGCGCCACTTTCGCGGCAAGATCGTTCAACATCTTTCGTTCTTCTGGCGTCATTAGGCGTCCGTCCTCTTCGTAACACCTGTTAGACGCGCTTTTCGAACTGTTGGTTCAATCCGCGCAACGAGAATCGGCCCGAGCCGGTTAGACTTGCAACTCAGAATCAAACCGTGACAGTGTAGGGATGGATGGTGACTTACTCTCGATGCCGCTGAACTCTCAATCTGCTCCGTCGCAGGAGAACTCGACTGGCAAGCGGGAACCAAATCTAAGTGAAGCCATCAAAAAGACGTCTGGAATGTTGGTAGAAGAAGTTTCGACCCTGTCTGTCGATCAGGAAATAAATCCGTGGCAATCGGCCGCTCACCGCTTCGACGAGGCGGCTGAGCTCTTGAAACTGGATGATGGCATGCGCAAAGTGCTGCGCTCACCCGCCATGGAGCTCTCCGTAAATATACCCGTTGTACTCGATGACGGGAGGATCGAAGTATTTACCGGATATCGCGTGCAGCACTCGATTGCGCGTGGTCCTGCCAAAGGTGGTATCCGCTTTGCCCCCGACGTGTCGTTGGACGAAGTGCGGGCTTTAGCCGCTTGGATGACCTGGAAATGCGCGGTGGTCAATATCCCGTTTGGCGGCGGCAAGGGCGGCGTAATTTGCGAGCCGCACCTCTTGAGCGAAGCCGAGCTGGAGCGGATTACCCGGCGTTATACCGCTGAGATTTGCGAGTTTATCGGACCCGAACGCGACGTTCCGGCCCCGGACGTGAATACGAACGAACAAACCATGGCCTGGATCATGGACACATACTCCATGCACATGCGCCACACCGTCACTGCCGTCGTCACCGGTAAACCGCTCGAATTGGGCGGCTCACTCGGGCGGCCCGAAGCAACCGGCCGTGGCTGTATGTTCGTTGTCCTCGAAGCATTAAAGCGCTTCAGCCTGTCGCCTGACAGCACCCGCGTCATCATCCAGGGATTCGGCAACGTCGGCGGCATGGCGGCGCGCCTCATGAGCCGGGCCGGATTCAAGATCGTCTCGATCATCGAGTATGACGGCGCTGTCTGCAACCCTCGCGGCCTGGACATTGAAGCGCTCATGCTGCATCGCAAGGAAACCGGCTCGATCCGCGGATTCCCCGAAGCCGAGGATGTCGACAAGGACGAAGCGCTCCTAATGGAATGCGATGTCCTCATTCCTGCTGCCCACGAGAACGTCATCACTTCCAGCAATGCCCAGCGCATCAAAGCCAAAATCCTGTGCGAAGGCGCTAACGGGCCCACTACCTTCGTAGCCGATTCGATCCTTGCCGAGAAGAAGGTTTTCATTATTCCGGACATTCTCGCCAATGCGGGCGGCGTTACGGTTTCTTACTTCGAATGGGTACAGGATCGCCAGGGCTATTTCTGGAACGAGAAAATGGTCAACGAGCGTTTGGAAGAAATCATGGTGAGGAGCTTCGATGACGTGATCGGCTACGCCGCGAAGCATTCTGTGAATAACCGCACCGCAGCCTACATGCTCGCGCTCGATCGCGTTGCTGTGGCCATCCGCAAACGCGGCCTGTATGCCTAATCGAGCGGGTTCACCCAGCGCAGCCCCGAAAAGCGTCTGAAATCGCGGTCTGTCGAAGCGAGGGTGGCGGCATTTTCGATAGCCATCGCAGCAAGCACAGCATCTGATCCCCCCACTACCCCGCTCTCCAGCATCATTGCCTTAAGGATCGCCTGGTGACGCGTTCCTGGATTGAGTAACACCACGTTCGGCTGATTGCGCCATTCGTCAATCCGGTCGAAAAGTACCTCGATTGAGGGCGGCTTTGGCCACAACCTCGGGTTTGTCCCGATACGAATAAAGGCCCAAAGCGTCACCCAGCAAAGTCCAACAACAGTCTCCGGCCGGCCCAATTGCTGCTCGAGCCAGCCTGACGCTACTCTATATTGCGGTGTATCCGCAAAATGGGCATAGATCAGGATGTTAGCGTCAGGAATTACCACTGGCGGTCTTCCCCTTCGCCATAATCCAGTAACTCGCTGATTTTGTCATAGTTCAGACCCGGAACTATACCCGTTCCGTGGAAAGGCCGCACCTTGAATGGCTTGCGGGCCGCTTGCGTCTTCTCCACAGAAAGAGCAAACCGCAGCAGATTATTAAGCGTATCTTTAAACGAATCGCCACGTTCACGACTCTCTTGCTTCAACCGCTCCGCCACATCCTCATCTAAACTCACCGTCGTTCTGATGCTCATGATGCTTCATCTTAGCATCCCCCGCATCACCCCACAAGCCCTTTTCTAAAATCACTCCTCCCCTTGTACACTGTTCACTTGGTCGAGCCTTCCACTCCTCTCATGCGGCAGTATGCGGCCGCCAAGAAACAGGTTCCTGGGGCGCTCCTTCTTTTCCGGCTCGGCGACTTTTACGAGCTGTTTTACGAGGACGCAGTCACAGCAGCCCGCGAGCTCGAAATTACCTTGACCTCGCGTAATAAGGAGCGCGGCGATCAGGTGCCAATGTGTGGCGTACCGTACCACGCCGCTGAAGGCTACATCGCCCGCCTCATACAACGCGGCTACCGTGTTGCCCTGTGCGAGCAGATGGAAGAGGCCGGACCCGGTAAGAAGCTTGTCCGGCGCGAAGTCACGCGCGTCATCACGCCCGGCACGGCGACCGATGCCAACCTGCTCCGCTCCCACGAAAATAATTACTTAGCGGCTGCCTTCATTAAAAATTCCCGTTGCGGCCTGGCCTACGCTGACCTTTCCACAGGGGAGTTCCGTTCGACCGAAATTTCGGAAGAAGAACTGATCCCTGCGCTCGAAGCATTGAACGTACGCGAGGTCCTGCGCCCCGAAGGGCTGCCGCTAGGATGCAACTGTCTTGAGACCCCTGTCGACCCCTGGATCTTCGGCGGCGACTATGCAGGCAGGCAGATCCTCGAAACCTTCCGGCTCTTATCGCTCGAGGGCTGCGGCTTAGAGGACAAGCCCTTGGCGGCGGCCGCTGCAGGCGCCGTGCTTCACTACCTCCGTGACACGCAGAAGTCCGCTCTCGAGCACCTGAACCCCCCGGTATTTTATGCCCGCCACGACCATATGATCCTCGACGGCGTCACCGTTCGAAATCTGGAACTGGTTGAACCCGTGTTTGCCGGGGAGAGTCGCGAAACAACACTCATTTACCTGCTCGATCAGACCTGTACGGGCATGGGCGGCCGCCTCTTGCGGCGTAGGCTTCTGCAGCCCTCGTACCAACTTTCTGAAATCGAATCCCGACTCGATGCGGTTGGCGAGCTGGTAGGGAAGGTGATGGTTCGCGCCGAGCTCCGGAAAGTTCTGGGTTCTATCCAGGATCTGGAGCGGCTGCTGGCAAAAATGACTCTCGGCACGGCCGGGCCTCGGGACGTTTTGGCGCTCGGCCGGTCGCTGGCTCAACTGCCCAAGCTGGCTGGCTGCATCGAACAGCTCAATTTGCCTCTGCTCGATCTTCCGGTCGAAACGGTTGCCGAAGTCCGGGATCGTATCCTCGCTGCCATTGCCGATGAGCCCCCCGCGCTTCTGGCCGACGGTGGAACCATCCGCGACGGCTACCATCCCGAGCTCGACGAACTGCGCGACGTCAGCCGTAACAGTCGCCAATATATAGCGGCCATCGAGGCTCGTGAGCGTGCCCGGACCGGCATTCAGTCGCTCAAAATCCGGTTTAATAACGTCTTTGGGTATTACATCGAGATTTCAAAGTCGAACCTGGCCCTTGTCCCCGCTGCCTACGAACGCAAACAGACACTCGCCAACGCCGAGCGTTTTACCACACCGGAGCTGAAGGAACTGGAATCTAAGGTATTGGACGCCGAGGACAAGATCCTGGCGCTTGAGCGGGAGATCTTTCAACAAGTGCGCGAATATGCCGCCTCGGAGGCAAGCCGGATTAAAATCGCTGCAGGCCAAGTCGCCGAGTTCGATGTGACTGCTGCGCTCGCCCATGTAGCGGTCGAGAATCGCTACCAACGCCCGAAGTTCTCCTCATCAGGCGAAATGCGGATTGACGCTGGCCGGCATCCGGTGATAGAAAGGCTGGCGGAAAGAAATGCCACGCGTTTTGTTCCGAATGATCTATACCTTCATTCTTCAGGGCAATATATTGGCGTTATTACCGGTCCGAATATGGGTGGTAAATCCACCTATCTGCGTCAGGCCGCGCTTATTCTCATCTTGGCGCAGGTAGGCTCTTTTGTACCTGCCGAGGCCGCCTTGCTTCCGATTGTCGATCGTATCTACACCCGCATCGGAGCGGCAGATAACCTGGCACGCGGACGCTCAACCTTTATGGTCGAGATGACGGAAGCCGCCGCTATTCTCAACACGGCAACGGTTAATAGCTTCATAGTATTGGATGAGATCGGCAGAGGCACCTCTACTTACGATGGCCTCGCCCTCGCCTGGGCGGTCGTCGAGTACGTTCACGAACATATCCGTGCCAAAACTCTGTTTGCAACTCACTATCACGAGCTCACCGAGCTTGCGGATCAACTTTCTGCAATAAGAAATTTACACGTAGCTGTAAAGGAGTCGAATGATCAGATCTTATTCATAAGAAAGGTAGAACCGGGCGCTGCGGACCGCAGTTACGGCATCGAGGTGGCCCGCCTGGCGGGTCTTCCTATGCAAGTAATCGAGCGGGCGAGGTCAGTTTTATTGCATCATGAAGTAAGGGAACACTCTGTTAGCGAAAAGCTGGCCCCGAGTGACGCTTCCGCGCCCCTACAGATTAGACTTTTCGAGCCTGTGAATCAGGGGCTCGCCGATCGGATCCGGGGATTGGGTATCGATGAACTCCGGCCGGTCGAAGCTTTGCAGATTCTTCACGAATTACAGCAAGAGTTGCTAAAGACATGAGAATAGCAGGAATCATGAGCGGGACCTCGCTCGACGGAATTGACGTGGCGATCATTGACATCGCCGGATCGGGCTTTCGAGCCAAGATCAACGTTGTCACGAGCCATTCGGTCCCTTATCCAAAGAAAATACGTGAAGCGCTATTGGCGATTTCAAACGCAAATACGCTCACCGGTGACATTTCGAGGCTGAACTTTCTTCTCGGTGAACTTTACGCCGAAGCGCTCGAAGAGACGGCAGAACGGGCCCAGATTCCGTTAGAGTCGATTAAACTGATTGGCTGTCACGGGCAGACCATATTTCATGAGGGTCAGGCTTCGCAGTACCTGGGCAAAAAGGTTGCGAGCACTTTCCAGATCGGCGAGTCGAGCGTAATCAGCGAGCGGACAGGAATCGATGTGATTTCGAATTTCCGCGAGCGGGATATGGCGGCGGGCGGCAAGGGTGCGCCGCTGGTTCCTTATCTGGATTACATGCTGATCCGGCATCGTGGCCGTGGACGTGTTGCCATCAACATCGGCGGCATAGCCAACCTCACTGCGATCCCGCCCAACACGAACACCGATCGCGTAATCGCGTTCGATACGGGTCCGGGCAATCTGGTGATCGATCAGCTGGTGACTCGTATTACCAGCGGCCGACTCACCTATGATCGCGATGGAACGATGGCTGCTACTGGTGAAATCGATGCCAAACTATTGGCCAAGCTTCTTCGGGACAAATATTTCCGAGCGAAGCCGCCCAAGACCGCGGGACGTGAGCAGTACGGCAGTGAGTTTGTTTCGAAGCTGCTCGATACCGAACTCAGCAGTGAAGACCTGGTGGCTACGGCAACGGCGCTGACCGCGGAGAGTATCGCGCTGGGCGTGCGCAATTTTGTTCTTCCAGAAATGCGGATCGACGAGATCTTCGTTTCGGGCGGCGGAACGCACAACCAGACTCTGATGCGTATGCTGCGCAAGGCGATGGGCGAGATACCGGTGAAAGACACGACGGAAGTCGGTCTCGACGTCGATGCGAAAGAAGCGATCGCGTTCGCGGTGATGGCTTATGAAACGGCGCATGCCCGGCCATCTAATGTTCCGATGGCAACTGGCGCCAAGCGGCACGTCATTTTGGGAAAAGTCACCCAGAATGGCGGTTCGCACAATGGCGGCTCCCCTCCCGCTGCTCACAATGGCGCGAGCGCCGCGCACAACAACGGAGTAGCGAACGGGCACAAACCGAAGGCGACGCGCGCTTCGAAGGTGAACCAGGTCGCCGTCGCTCCCAAGGTCAAAGCAGCAGCGCGTTAGATCCATTCTAAAGATGAAAGGGAGATGTCCAGCAATGGGCATCCCCTTTTTTACTTTCCTTACTCTGCGCTCTTGCGTTCGGGTTCCAGACCGAGGAGGTGAAGAATGATTCGGAACGGCATACCCGCCAGCTCGGGTTTATCCTCGATATCGGCCCGTACATCCAGCAAGGCGCGTTCGAGCAGATAAGTCTGAAGGAGCGTTTGCTGATCAGCCCGAGACGCTGGCATGTAAGCAGCGCGCTCCGCGATGCTCCAGTATCCACGCAGAAAGGCAGCACTGACGTGCGAGTACCAGAACCGGACCAGATCGCGCGTCGTATCGGGCACGCGGTTTTCGCCCAGTTCCGCTAAGGCGGTTTGACGAAAAGCTGTCTGCGCTGCGTACCCGAAAGAGACGAGCATGCTCGTTACATCACGCAACGGACAACGCTTAATCCGGCGTTCGCTGATATGTTGCTGCGGATCACCCTCAAAGTCGTACATCACCACGTCGCCATCGGCCACGAGCAAATGACCTAAATGCAGCCGCCCATGAAAGCGGATGCGTTCTGAATGAATGCGCCCATCAAACACTGCCTGCAATTTGGTGAGAATGGCGCTCTCCTGGTCTAATACTCTGGCTGCGAGCAGGCGCACATCCTCGCTCATCTCCGAGATGCGCTGGCGGATGAACTCCATTCTTCTGCCTGTCAAAGCGATGTAGCCGTGATAAAGACTCTGCCGGTAGAAATCGTTGAACGGCTCGGGAGCAAAAGCAGGATCGTCGAATTGAGTTGAGAGCGTAAGGTGCAACTGCGCCACCCGAGCGCCTATCTTTTCAGCAAACGCCAGGTATGGGCCGAGCAGATCAATTGCAATCTGAGGCGCGGGCGCCAGTGCGAAATCGAGGTTATATACATTCGCCGGGACGGACTTACGCAGCTCAACCTGCGAAATCTTGGTTTCGTTTACCCGTTCAAAGAAAGATTGCAGCTCTTTGCGAGTGGCCTGCCAGGCGGTGCCTTCGTTGGGCACAAAACCGTGGAGAACGGCGAGGGTGGTGCGCTCGCCGCCAATTGCTTCATACTCCAGGTATCCGGCGAACGGAGCGGCATGGGTAAAGTCGACCTTTTCGGTAAGCAATTGGCCGAACTCGACGCCCGGGTGAATGCCGGGCTCGATCTTTCGCAGCAGCTTTAAGACAAAGCGATCGCCAAAGCGAATGGATGTGTCGATTTCCGAAGAGCGAAGCAGCGAGGGCTCGAGGTTGGGGTGACTCGTTCCCCAGAGCTTCCGGAACTGCCGGTTGGGTTGGGCAATAACCTGCCCGTGCTCACCGGAGAAACGCCGGCGGCGGGCAAATGCCTCGATCAACGCAGTACAGAATTCGCTGCTGTTGGGTGCACCGTAGAGAACAGCGCGTCCACCGTCGGCACTCCGCACCTCGGCAACGATTGAATCGGGATCTTCATCGAGCAGGCGCTGCCGTTCCTCGCCTGAAGCGATGCCCATCGGCACAAAGAACACCTCCGGGTCTCCGGTACTGTATTCCACGCGCACGAACGACAGCCGGTAGCTGGCATCCACCGTATGCATGTCCGTGATCTGGATGGAACGGAACCGCCGCTCCCGAGCCTGGAACCAGCGGCGAAATTGCAGAAAGCGAGGCAGGACCGCGGCCACGCTCGCGCGAATTCCGGGATCCCAAATGTCTTTGAGCGCGGGGATGCTCAGAATGGGAATCGTTTGCTGGCGCGTTTCAACGGCCGGCGATGCGACGGTGACTGAAACCTGACGCGGTTCAAGCGAAAACCAGAAGAACGAGTTCGGTCCTAAAGTGATCGGGTAATAGCCTTCGCCAACGGAAGGAAAGTCGGTGCGGCCAAACAGCTCGACCGGCGTGTAGCCGGTGAACTTGTGGAGGTCCAGCTGAACTGCCTGGGCGAAGCGCGACAGGTTTGCGACAACGAGGATGATCTCGTCTTCGTAGCGGCGGAGATAAGCGAGCACGCGCTGGTTGCTCGGCAGCAGAAACTCGAGCGTGCCCCGCCCGAAAGCCCGGAACTGTTTACGGAGCGCAATCAGGCGCTTGGTCCAGTTCAGAAGGGAGTTTGGATTTTCCTGTTGTGACTCGACGTTCACCGCTTCGTAGTGATAGGCGGGATCGATATTGACGGGCAGGTAGATCTTCTGCGGGTTGGCGCTCGAGAAGCCGGCATTGCGATCGGGGCTCCACTGCATGGGCGTCCGGACGCCGTTGCGGTCGCCCAGGTAGACGTTGTCGCCCATGCCGATTTCGTCGCCGTAGTAAATGACGGGTGTCCCAGGCAGAGAGAAGAGCAGAGCGTTCATGACCTCAATGCGCGCCCGGTCGTTGCCAAGCAGCGGAGCAAGGCGGCGACGAATGCCCAGGTTGATACGCGCGCGCTGATCGGAGGCGTAGACCCGATACATGTAGTCGCGTTCTTCGTCCGTCACCATCTCGAGCGTGAGTTCGTCGTGGTTGCGCAGGAACATGGCCCACTGACAGTTTTCGGGAATGTCGGGCGTGCGCTTCAGGATCTCGATGATTGGCAGCCTGTCTTCCAACCGCAGTGCCATGAAGAGACGCGGCATGAGCGGGAAGTGGAAATTCATGTGGCACTCGTCGCCTTTGCCGAAATAGGCAACTGAGTCTTCGGGCCACATATTGGCTTCGGAAAGAAGCATCCGATTCGGGTGAGTGGCGTCGAGGTGCTGGCGCAGTTCTTTCAGGAACGCATGGGTCTCGGGCAGATTTTCGGAGCTGGTGCCTTCGCGTTCGTACAAGTACGGAATCGCGTCCAGACGAAAGCCATCGACGCCCATGCCGGCCCAGAAATCCAGCCAATGCATGACAGCGCGGCGCACGAGCGGGTTATCGAAATTGAGATCCGGTTGATGGGAGTAAAAGCGGTGCCAGAAATAAGCTTTCGCGACCGGGTCCCAACTCCAGTTGGATGGTTCGAAATCCTTGAAGATGATGCGCGTGCCAGCGTACTTATTGGGGGAATTGCTCCAGACGTAGAAGTCACGCCAGCGCGAACCGGGCTCGGCGTTGCGGGAGCGCTGAAACCACTCGTGCTGGTCGGAGGTGTGATTGATGACGAGCTCGGTGATGACGTGGATGCCGCGGCGATGGGCTTCGCGCATGAAGTGCTGAAAATCGCGGAGCGTGCCGTAGGCGGGGTGGACGCTGCGAAAGTCGGAGATATCGTAGCCGTCATCCTTCCAGGGAGAGGGGAAGAACGGCAGCAGCCAGACGGCGGTTACGCCTAAGTCTTCGAGATAGTCAAGCTTTTCAGCGAGGCCGCGGAAATCTCCCATTCCGTCGGCGTTGCTGTCGTAGAACGCTCGGACATGGGCTTCATAAATGATCGCGTCTTTATACCAGAGCGGATCGGTGTTGGTGGGGCTGGCGATGTGCGAATGCTGCATGCTGGTTAGCGCGATTTTATGGTACAAGACGGAACTCGGAATGTATGTGGTATTGGGGAATGTGGCTCGGATTGTTCTCAATACGTTCGGCTCGTTTGGTGATCTGCATCCATTTCTGGCGATCGCGATCGAGCTTCGAAGGCGGGGACACGAGCCCGTAATCGCGACTGCGGAAGTGTACCGGCACAAGGTGGGCGCCGAAGGGATTGAGTTCGCGCCGGTGAGGCCGGATCTCGGGGCACTGCTCGAAGATCGAAAGCTGATCGAGAGAGTTTGGGATCCGCGGCGTGGAACCGAGTACCTGCTGCGCGAGGTGATCTTTCCTGCCGTAGAGGACAGCTTCGCCGATTTAATAGACGCGAGCTACGACGCCGACCTACTGGTGACGCATACAGCGGGTTATGCGGGGCCGATCGTGGCGGACGCGCTGCGAAAGCCGTGGATCTCGGTGGCGCTGCAGCCGATGGTATTTTTCTCGGCTTTCGATCCGCCTGTTCTGGCGCCGGCGCGCTGGTTCAAGCACTTCTACCGGCTGGGGCGGTGGCCATTCTTGATGGCCCGGCGGGTTGCGAGGCGGCGTGTGCGCTCGTGGATCGAACCGATTCTGCGGCTCAGGCGAAGGCTCGGTTTGCCGGTGACCGCTAATCCGGTATTCGAAGGGCAGTTCTCCCCGTATGGGACACTGGCGCTCTTCTCACGGCATTACGCGCAGCCGCAGCCGGACTGGCCCGCGAATGTTTCGGTGACCGGCTTTGTGTTCTACGACCAGCTCGGAGCTGGCTTTGCGGAAGGGGGCGCGCCATGGGAGAACACCAGACTCGCGGAATTCCTCGACGAGGGACCGGCGCCGGTCGTGTTCACGCTGGGCTCATCGGCGGTGATGCATGCGGGAACGTTTTTCGAAGAGAGTGCCGAAGCAGCGCAAAGATTAGGCTTTCGCGCGGTGCTGCTGACGGGTAGGCAAGCGCAGGCCCTTGCGGGTTTACCGTCGAGCGTGTTTGCGGCTCCATACGCACCGTATTCGCAGCTGCTGCCGCGGGCAGCTGCCGCGGTCCACCAGGGAGGTATCGGGACGACTGCACAGGCTCTGAGCGCCGGCAAGCCGATGCTGGTGGTGCCGTGGGCGCACGACCAGCCGGACAATGCCGAACGCGTCCGCCGGCTAGGAGTAGCGAAGACGCTCGCGCGAAGGCGCTACACGGGCGCTCGGGCGGCTGCGGCGATTCGAGAATTGCTGGACCGGTCACGGTATGCGGAGACCGCGGCCGCGATACGGAACCGGCTGTTAAGCGAAGACGGTACGGCGGCGGCTTGCGACCGGATCGAAGAACTGACGGGCCGCGCAAATTAACTACAATGGAAGAGATACGGGATGACGATCGACGAACGAATCCAATTCTTACTGCAATCGACAGAATCGCTTCACTCGAACATGCAGGAGCTGCATGGATCTATGGGGCAGCTGCGCGAATCCATGCAGCAGCTGGGTGAATCTTCAAAGCAGCTGCAGGAAACCGCTGCCAAGCAGGGCGACAGCATTCAGGAGCTTATCCGCCTGGCAAGGATCGACGGAGAAAATATCAACCGTCTCGCGACCATCGCGGAGAGCCATTCGGAGCGACTGGATCGCGTCGAAGGCGAGTGAATCGTTGGCCCGAAATTAGCGTTTTTTGCGGATCAGACGCCGTGCTTTGCGTACAACGGCGGGTGTAACGGCAAAGGCTTCGTTGACCAAGCCGGCCTGCTGATCGGTGTGAACTTTGTGCGCGCCGGCTGCCGGGCTGGCGGCGGTGGGACGACCGATGTAGCGCAGCTGGCGGCCGATGCCACCGGGATTGATGACAGACTGCATTTGCTCTTCGGCGAAGTACCAAGCGCCCATGTTTTCGGGCTCTTCCTGGACCCAGAAGAGTTCGGCCGCATCGGGATAGCGGCGCAGGATATCGGTCAAGCGCTGTAGCGGGAACGGATAGAGCTGCTCGAGGCGAACGATGGCGATATCGCTCCGGCCGAGTTCCTCACGCTTGTTGACGAGATCGTAATAGACCTTGCCTGAGCAGAGCAGGATGCGATGAATCTGGCTACCGACATATTGCGGATCGCCGATGACTTCCTGGAACGCGCCGCTCGCTAAGTCTTCCAGCCGCGAGGCCGCTTTGGCATAGCGCAGGAGCGACTTGGGCGTGAAGGCGATCAGGGGTTTGCGCAGCCCTCGCCGGTCAGCGCCGCAGTGCATTTGACGACGCAGCAGATGGAAGTACTGGGCCGGCGTGGTGCAGTTGGCGACCTGCAAATTGTTTTCGGCGCACAGCTGGAGGAAGCGTTCGATGCGCGCGCTCGAGTGCTCCGGGCCCTGACCTTCGAGACCGTGAGGCAGGAGCAGAACAAGGCCGCTCGGCTGGTTCCATTTGGCTTCGGCGGAGACGACGAATTGATCGATGATGATTTGAGCGCCGTTGACGAAATCGCCGAACTGAGCTTCCCACATAACGAGCGTAAGCGGATCGGCGACGCTATAGCCGAATTCAAAGCCCATAACGGCGTATTCGCTTAACAGGCTGTCGACCGCTTCAAACTTGGCCTGTTTCGGATCAAGGTGTTTGAGCGGGCAGTAGCCTTCGCCGGTCTCGTAATCACTGAATTCGAGATGCCGCTGGGTGAAAGTGCCGCGGGTGACATCCTCGCCGCTGAGGCGGACCGGCGTACCTTCGAGGACCAGCGTGCCGAAGGCGAGCGTTTCGGCGAAGCCCCAATCGATAGGCGCGCCGCGCAGCACTTCGCGACGTCGATCGAGCAGCGATTTCAGCTTAGGGTGGAGATTGAAGTCTTCAGGAAGGGCGGTGCACTTTTCGATGACCTTGACGAGCGCGTTGTGGTCAGCAGCAGTAGAAGGGCTGGGCTGCATGACCTCTTCGACAGGCACTTCGGCGAACTCTTCGATGGTGAATTCTTCTCGATGTTTTTTCGCTTCGTCGTAGGTTTGATTCAGACGATTGCGGACCTGAGCGCGCAGGCTATCGACCTGTTCGCTATCGATCAACTTTTCACGGACGAGGCGCTCGGCGTATTGCGTGAAGACGCTCGGGGTGTTCTTGATCTTGCGGTACATCGCCGGCTGGGTGTAGCTCGGATCGTCGGCTTCGTTATGGCCCTGGCGGCGGTATCCGATCAAGTCGATGAAGACATCGCGTTTGAAGCGCTGCCGGAAATCGTAAACGATCTGGGCAGCCCGCAGACAAGCTTCAGGATCATCGGCATTCACGTGGAAGATGGGGGCTTGGACAGACAGCGCGACATCGGTGCAGTAGATACTGCTACGGCCATCGAGTGGATTGGTGGTGAAGCCGATCTGATTGTTGGTGACAACGTGAATGGTGCCGCCGGTAGTGAAGCCTTCGAGCTGGGACATTTGCAACACTTCGGCGACGACGCCCTGGCCGATGAGCGCCGCGTCACCGTGGATCAGCACCGGGAGAACGCGCTCGCGCTTTTCATCGCCGATGCGATCCTGTTTCGGACGGACCAGACCTTCGACGACGGGATCGACTGCTTCGAGATGGCTCGGGTTAAAGGCGACCGAGACCAGGATCTCCTTACCGAGCGTGGAGCGATGGATGCCGCTTGCGCCGAGATGGTACTTGACGTCACCGGAGCCCTGGACGCTATCGGGATCGGGCTCGCCTTCAAACTCGGAGAAGACCTGCGTCATCGACTTGCCGACGACATTCGCGAGAACGTTCAAGCGGCCGCGATGCGCCATGCCGATGACGGTTTCATGCACGTTCTCGTTGGCGGCGCGTTCGAGAATTTCGTCAAGGGCGACGACGGTGCTTTCGAGTCCTTCGAGACCGTAGCGTTTCTGGCCGACAAAGCGGGTCTGTAGGAAGTGCTCGAATTCTTCGGCCTGCACGAGGCGGTTCAAAATGCGGCGGCGCACCGCATCCTCAAGCGACCAGGCATTCATGGTGCTTTCCATGCGATCCTGCAGCCACTGTTTCTGCTGAGGGTTTTGGATGTGCATGTACTCGACGCCAATGGAGCCGCAATAGGTGGCGCGCAGACGATCGAGAATTTCGCGCAGCGTTTCATAGGGCTGCATGTAGGAGGCGATGGCGCCGCTCGGAGCCTTCACGGCGCCTGCGAGGAAGGGCCGGTCGAAATCCCACATGGAGAGACCGTAGCTGGCGGGATCGAGCTCGGGGTGATAGGCGGGATCGTTGCCGAGCGGGTTGGTGTTGGCTAAGAGATGACCGCGGATCCGGTAAGAGTTGATGAGCTGAATGACAGCGGCTTCTTTGGCGACGTCGGCATTGGCCGGGGCAGTGCCGAAACGGCCGGGCGCGATCTGCTGATCGGCCTGCCAGCGCACCGGCATGTAGGGGACTTTAAGATCGCGGAAGATCTCTTCATAGAAGGTGTTTTCGCCCAGTAGCAGTTGGTGCAGCGTGGCAAGGAAAGCACCCGACTCGGCGCCCTGAATGATGCGGTGATCATAGGTGCAGGTGACCGTAAGAACTTTGCTGAGCCCGAGGAGAGCTTTGGTTTCCTCACTGGCGGCGGCGAACTCGGCAGGGTAATCAATAGCGCCGGTGGCGACTATGGCTCCCTGGCCCGGCATGAGACGCGGTATGGAACCGAGGGTGCCAACGGTACCGGGATTGGTGAGGGAAATGGTGGTGCCCTCGAAGTCGGACACTTGTAATTTGTTGGTGCGGGCGCGCGCCACGATGTCG
>JAABUQ010005247.1_pt1 | contig 20940 bp, 27 predicted proteins | sample 5560001 | NCBI WGS metagenome assembly JAABUQ01 (sample SAMN10711888, study PRJNA513371) | rock metagenome | isolation source: Antarctica rocks | place: Antarctica: Victoria Land, Finger Mt nord | collected 2015-12-18
TCTACCGTCACCGTAGGCCGAGCGGGACCCGCGTTATGTCGGCTAGCATTCCCGCTGAACAGAAAGCCGACGGTCGCAAAACCACCAGACCCGGCCATTCGTGATGCGAAAATCAAAAGTTTTGCATTACGATAATTCAGGCATTGACGCTCAACGTCTAACGGCCACTCCAGATCAGCTTGCCGAGCTGCACAGTACGTTCTCGCGTTAAACGCGTTAGGCATTGCGCGCGTACCGTCTGGGCCATTGATCCGCCGGCATACTCTCCTGCTTCAATCTCACACTGCCGGTCGCGGAACGGCAACCAGGCGCGTTGGCTTTCCAATGCCGTCGGTGCGTAGCCAAAGCCTCCGCCCCTTGAGGTATTTTGAGAATCGAGCCGCTTCATTTGTGAGTAGACTGCGTTCCACTGGCGCGCCATCGAAGCATCTGCGACCTTCAACTGCGCTGTCGCCTGCTGGTTCATCTGCATTTGTGTTTGTGCTGCCGAAGGGGCGGATAGAGTCAGCGACCAGAGCATGATCGTACTTTTTATCATTTAGTGGATATCCTTTCGGGCATACCTACCCTTTTATATTCGTTCTGTCCCTGCTGCTGACACCATGCGAAAATCACAAGTTTTGCATCAATGGCCTGAGGGTAGTTCATCGGTAGCCGACACCCTTCACGTAATCGCTTAATTGAGCTTCCTCGACTTCGGCATCGCTAAGGAGGACGCGGAGAATGGCCCGCGCGGTGAGCACCCCAATGGGCCGGTGGTCATCACCCACCACGGGAATGTTCTTCAGGTGGCGCTCCTTCATCAATTTGGACACGTCCTGCAAACGATCCGACCCGCGACACAGCGCAACATCGCGCGTCATCACTGTCGAGACGGGGCACATGCAGGTCGTGCCCTGACAGACGCTGATCTGCTTCACAACATCGGTTTTGGTGACGACGCCCTGTAAGACACCCTTGCTGTCGCACACCATCACAAGGTCCGTTCCGGCACACAGGAGTTTGGCAACTTCGATCAGCCTGGCGTCATCGACGACCGTCACAAGCTTTTCGCGCGCTGCTGGCAGCATTCCTTCGATGAACATCGCCTTGATCCCCTCGCCGCCTACATGGGTTATAAGCGTCTCTGTGTCGTCCTTCCATTCGCCGAAGGAGTATGCGGCCTATGCGGCCTTAAGCATGAAATCGACGTGGACGGCATCGTAGGGGAAAACGACACCGTTGTCCGCCCGATCGAGAACGCCGGCGTTGATGAGCGCCAGCACGTCGCCATGCACGGCCTTCACGTCCCGGCCGACCCGGCGGGCGATCTCGCGAATAGCGAGCGAGCCTTGGCCAGTCATGGCCTGGATGATGTCCCAGCGCTTCGGGCTGATAGTTTTCCAGAGCAGGTCGATCGAGGCGAAGGAGATACGCTGCCCTTGCGGCTCGCCGCGAAAGGCGGCGGCGAGCCGCTCCTTCGCTTCGTCGATCGAGGACACGCCGAGCGTCACTGTGTTCATGTTCTCGCCCTCCAAGCCGCAACGTCCGCCCAAAAATCGTCCATCAGGACATCAAGCCCCCGGAACGGGTAATTGACCTGGACGCCGCCCAAGTGCTTGTGATCGCCCTTCCCGGCCTCGTTGTCGTACCGCATCACGCACACCCCGGCATCCACGAGCGCCAGGCGATATTTGAAGGTGTGGCCGCTGCCCGCGAGCGGAGCCGGAACTTGCCACACCACCAGCTCCACAAACGTGGTTTCGGAAAGCCCGATCCGCTCGCGCAAGCGCAGGTCAGCCTTCATGTTGGAGTGTATACCAACGATGAAAGCTGATGTCAACTACTCCAACGGCTTCTTTGGTGAAGGCGTAGCTGGCACCCGATCGCGCAGCGCACGCCACAGGGTCGAGCGGTTAACCCCGAACAGGGTTGCCATGCCCGCGACGGTTTCGCGATCGGCGGCGATCTCCCCGGCCGCCTTGGCGAGTTGCGCGCCGGTGAGCGCGCGGGGGCGGCCGAGGTGACGCCCGCGCGTGCGAGCGGAGGCCATGCCCGCGCGGGTGCGCTCCATGATCAGGGCGCGCTCGAACTCGGCCAGCGCGCCCATGATGTGGAACACCAACTTGCCTCCGGCCGAGGTGGTGTCGATCGCCTCGTTGAGCGAGGCGAACCCGCAGCCGCGTTCCTGCAACCCGGCGACCAGCTCGATCAGGTGCGGCAGGGAGCGGCCCAAGCGATCGAGCCGCCACGTCACCAGCGTGTCGCTTGGCTTGATGGCCGCGAGCGCCCGATCGAGGCCGGGGCGACGCCGGGCGGTGCCGGACACCCCGTCATCCTCGAACACCATGCCGCACCCGGCGGCGGTCAGCGCATCGCGTTGAAGGTCAAGGTTCTGTTCGCCGGACGAGACGCGCGCATAGCCAATTTTCACGCCCATATTCTGCAACGACCTTATGCGACGGGCAAGCCGTTGAGATTGCTGGACCCGCTACCCTGTTGCGGAAGGGAACCCTTTTGCACAATCGCGAGTGGCTCGACTTGGGTTGCGCGCCGATCACTGACAGGGGCACGATCATGATCCACGTCACCCCCGCTCGGCGTGTACCCCCCGGGAGCTTTGATGATCGAGCGTCATCAATCGCGTCCCCCTCCCGTCAAGATCATGGCGCGCTCGGCGACGACGGGAACAAAGGCCGGAGCGTCGGTTACGACGCATCGGCGCGCTTCCCACTGCCGCGCGACCCGGTATCCGGCAGCTCGCCCGCGAACTCGTCATCAACAGTTTCGAGGTGGAGATAGTCCGGCCGAAAGCAGCAGAACGCGCGTAGCGCCGCCCAGTCGTGGATCGTCACCCGGCGCTGTTGCACCGTGACGAGGTCCATCGAGCGCAGCGATTGCAGCGTCCGGTTGATGTGCACGGAGGTCAGGCCGGTCGCGTCGGCGATATGATCCTGGGTGAGCGGCAGATCATAGCCATGGCCGTCCGCCTTGCCGACCACCGCCAGCCGAAGCCACAGTTCGCACAGGAGATGCGCGACACGTTGCGAAGCGGAGCGGCGAGCAATCGAAGCCGCCCACGCCGTCAGGACCGAGTTTTCGGCGAGCGCGAGCGACCAGAAGGCATCGGCGATGGCGGGGTGTGAGGCGAACAGAGCATCGACGCGCTGGCGCGGCAGCACCGCGACCGTTCCGGCCGAGAGCGTCATCACGCCGTAGTCGAGCCGATCGAACCGCAGCGCGTCGAGATCGCAAATGTCGCCGGGCACCGCCAGCGCGGGGATGAAGCGGCTCCCTTCTTCCATGATGATGTAGCGTGCGGCCCAGCCATCAAGCAGAATATGGAGCGCGTCCGGGGTCGCGTCCTGACGCAGGAGATCGGTCCCGGCCTTAACGGTCCGAATATCGCCGCACGCGCGCGCCAGGGCGTCGCGGTCGGTCGCGTCGAGATTAGCGGAAAGCCACGGCCGGGTGGCCTTCAGGCTCGCCAGGTCTCTTGCATCGGCGGCGGTCACGTCCGTCCCTCGATGCTGGCGCAAGCGTCGGGCCTGAGTCGTTCCAGGTAGGCTTCGGCGAGCTGGTAGTGGACCTGAACCACCTCGGGCCTGGTCGCGCGTTGCGCTTGTTCCAGCTCCGCCTTGGCGCGCCGGGTGTAGTAGGTGCTGTCGTCCTCAAACATCCCGACCTCCTGATCTAGGTTTAGGAGGGAGATATATGCCGGTAGCGCGTTGCGCAAAGGCGATCGTCGCGAGCCGCGATCTGCCGGACGAAAGCTTCGAGATCGCCGAGGAGGACGGACGGCATCTTCTGTCAGTGCCGTTCAGTGAGGCGTTGCCGCGATCGATGCGCCCGTAAGCGTCATCATATGGTGGAAAGCCCGCGCGATTGCCATCCGATCGAACGGCTTGGTCAGGATAGGGCTTTCGGCGTGACAGGGGTAGCAAGCGTCGGGCGTGCCGGTGATGAAGATGACCGGGATCGAGCCGAGCTTGTCCAGGATGATTGCGACCGCGAGCGGACCGGTGCCCTCCACCAGGGTGACATCGGACGTGATGAATGCGGGCCGACGCGCGATTGCCTCCTGCACCGCCTCGGCTTGGGACACGGCGAAAGCGAACGAGGTTGCCCCCTCTCGCTCAAGCAGCAGTTCAAGGTCTATCGCCACCAGCGGCTCGTCCTCAATAATCAAGACATGACACACGCGGCACGAACCCTCACTCTGATCCAGGTTAACGCACGCTGGAGGGAAACGGACCCACGCAGCCTATATTTTTCAATGATTTGCGGTGGATTACCGGATCGACGCTCTATTGGCGGACGGGCAATGCCACTGTCCGGCACCGCTGATCGAAGCTCAGCTTCTTCCGTTCTGCCGGGGGAAGCCACTTTCCACTTCGGGTTGGGATCGGCGTGCAAAAGGGACCGATTTTGTGAGTGCTCGCGCTAGCAACGACTCGTCTCCGTAACGACACTTGGCTAAGCCCGGTTGGTAACCGGGGGGCTACGCGCGGCTATGGAGACGCTGAAGCGCCCTTGAAGGGGGTACTATCGTGACTGACGCAAACGGTTCTGATTATTATGCTACACGCGAACGCCAAGCTCGCGATCTCGCCGCCTCGGCGAATGAGCCGCAAATCAGGGCGATTCACCTCGATATGGCTGAACGCTATGCCAAGCTGCGGGAGGATGCCACTGCTGCCCGGCGTTGACATTAGTCGATCTTTTCCGCAACCGACCGCAGGCCCACCTTATGGGTCGGGTGGAACAACAATGCGGCCGTTCCGATCAGGACGGCCTCCCCATTATGAACGCGGGTTCCGCACCGTGCAATGCTGCGGAAATCCGTGGTCACTCGGCTGCGTCTTCTCCGACCGGTTCTGACCTGTCTTATGGCACTAGCTGGACCGGTGTCGAACTGCCGCTACCATCGTGCTTCAACGAGTTCGCAATGGCGGTCAGCAGCGCGTGGGATTGCCACATTAGCGCACCATGCCCATCCGCCGCCTCGGCGATCTCGACCTGCACGCTGTCTGCGGATTCGACGATATCAATCGCGTCGGTGATGGTGATGATCGAGCGCGCCAGCAGCCCGTGGATTAGGCTTCGACCAGCAGCAGCGCCGCTCGGCCATGCGGGTCGGCTTGCGGCGATATCGGCCTCCACGTCTGGGGGTCGTGATTCTTGGTGGGCATAAGCAGCGCCTTGGCATAGGCGAGAGTTTATATGCTCCCAGCCGCCAACGCCTGTTTCGACAAGTCAACGGTGCTCTTGTGATACACGGTTTGAAATATTTACCTACAATGGGCAATAATATGGGATTGTATCACAGGTTATTTTGTCGGTAAAACCTCATCATGGCTAATAAGTTCGTCGAGAAAATGAGCGGCTTGGCCGAACTTACCCCCCGTGATGTCGCCGCGCTTGAAGCGGCGACCGCGCATCCTCGTCGCTATGCCGCCCGGCAGGACCTGATCCGCGAAGGCGACCAGCCCGGCCCGATGTTCGTGGTGCTCGAGGGATGGGTGTGCCGCTACAAGATCCTGCCAGCCGGCACGCGCCAGATCATGGCGTTCCTGATGTCGGGCGACGCCTGCGACCTTCATATCAAGCTGCTGGCGGAGATGGACCACGGCATCCAGGCGGTCACGCCGGCGATGGTCGCCACGGTGTCCCGTACCGCCATGCAAACGATGATGGATGAGCACCCGGCCATCGCCCGCGCGATGTACGTGGCCCAGCTCGTCGACGAAGGCATTATGCGGGCATGGATCGTCAGCATGGGACGGCGCAGCTCGATCGAGCGCGTCGCGCATCTGGTCTGCGAGCTGTACCTGCGCGCCCGCAACATCGGCCTGACGCATGACGATGAATTCGCGCTGCCGCTATCCCAGCTCGTTCTCGCCGACGCGCTCGGTATGACGGCGGTTCACATCAACCGGGTGCTGAAGGAGCTGCGCGTGGCGGGAGCGATGGCCGTCAGCCGGGGCAGCGTCACGATCCTGAACCCCCGACAGCTTGTTCAGATTGCCGGGTTCGACGAAAATTATCTGCATCGCCGTCTGCGTCAACCGACCTAAACGCTCAGCTAGGGATTCTGCTTTCGCCGCATTGCGGAAGGGCAAATGGATCAATGATGCAAGACAATACGATTTGCCGTCTAGAGAAACATAGGTTTCAGATGGCCGTTGCTGGTTTCTCTATGGCCGAACCATGCCCTACCTCCACATTCGCGTTGTCGACGACAAGTTCGATATTGTCGACGAGGGCTGCGATTATTCTGAGCTGGACGACGCGCACCGCGCGGCGATCAAGGCAGCCGGCGAGATAGCGCTGGACGAGGTCGTGCGCGGTCAACCTAGCTGGATCGTGGAAGCCTGCGTGGAGGAGGCAAGCGGGCACCCCGTCGATCGCATCACCATCGCGATCTCTACCTCCAATCTGTGAATTGCCCTGCGCAGATGTCATCATCGCGCCGCCAAGGCAAGCGCGAAGGCGCACCAGTAACCCGTAACGACAAGGCCGCCCTACTCAGGGCGGCCTTGCTTCTTCATCGCTATGCGTCGCGTTCTACCGACAATCGTTGCCACTGCGTTCGATCGCGCGGCCCGCCAGCGCGCCGCCCCCCGCGCCTAGGATCGCGTCGGTCGTGCTCGGTCGGTCGTACCGGCCGCCCCGGCCGATCTCACGCCCGAGCAACCCGCCTGCGACTGCGCCCAAGATGGTTCCGGTCGTGCCGGACCTGCACTGCTGGCCCTGGTAGTAGGTCCGCTGCTGGGGATAGCTGTCGCGGTAAGCGTAGTCCTGCTGCCCGCGATCGTACCTCTGATACCCGTCACGCTGATACTGCCGCTCGTACTGGGCACGACGCCGCTGCTGGTAGCGCTCGTACTCGCGCTGCTGGCGATAATTCTGGTAGCGGGCGTCCTGCTCATAGCGGCCCCGGTCATATCCCTCGCCGTCGTCGCCACGGTAACCTTGATGATAGCTGTCGCGGCCGTAATAGTCCTGCGCCGTGGCGGGCACGGCCATGATCCCGGCGGTTGCCACGCCCGCCATCGCGGTTGCGATCGTCAGCTTCTTCAACACGGCTCGTCTCCTACAAGAGTGACCCAACACGTTTTCTCTATTTGCGACGCCGTGGCGAGATGCTGAATGCGGCTTTTATTCGTCGTTCACGGTCACTTGCCGGTGCTGGGACCGCGATAGCCGGATCGTCATCCCTGCCAAGGTGTCGATCGCCCGCCTGTCCGCCTTGGTCGTCACGGCCATGAACCTGGCGACGATGCCGCTCGGTGATCCGCCCAACAGGATGCGGAGACGCCCCCTGATCGACGCTTTTGACAGCCCCGTGCATGAAGGCCAGGTGGATCGCTCTGTCGTACCCGATCGCGCCGGTACGCAAGGTATCGAGGCTGTTAAGGTCGCCGCGATGCGACTCGGCCCCGGCCGCGCGAAACGCCTTGGCGGTCGCTTCCGAACGCGCCAGCCCCCGCACGGAATGGCCAGCTCCGATCAACTCCCGGACGACGGCGGACCCGATGAACCCGTTCCCGCCCGCGCCCGGCTCCGCCCCACGCCGAACAGGCCCGATCGGCCGGAATGGATGGCGCTCGAACATGACTGGAAGCGTCTGGTGAAACAGTTGCGGGACTGAAGCGGTCTCACCGTGCCTTCAAAGCACGTCGGAGAGCGGGAATGGTCACGGGCACGTTCTCGAGCTGAGGATCGGTGACGAGCTCCTCATTGAGCTTCCATCGTCCGCCATTACGGACAAGGAACGCCGCGCCCGGCACGGTCGAGTTGGGCGATGACACGTCGTTGATTACCGCGAACCGCGCTTGCCCCGCTGGCGCGGGCAACGTGCCGATCGCCCGCAACCGGCCGCAATTCGCGTACCAGGTCGCGCCCGTTCCCACCGTCACGACGGCCTGCGCCGGCTTCGCTCCCGCGCGGATGGTCACGCCGCACCAAGCGGAGTTCCTAGTCTGGGCGATATCGGGACGAGGCAGGAAGCTGAACGACGCAACCGTCACCGTGTCGCCTGGGCCTAAGCGAAGCTGCAACGGCCGTCCCTGGGCCGCGATCGTGCCGGGCATCGCGGGAAAGAGGCGGGCGATGGAAGGGGCGACGGTCGTTCGCCCCGATGCCGGCGCTGCGACGGCTACGGCGAGCATCAGCGTCGTGGCAACCCGCGTCCATACCACCGATCTAACCCTCATGGCTGCCCTGCCGCGGGTAGGCTTGCGGCTGCATAGGCGCGCGCGAGGCGTCCATCATAGTCCTGGGCGTGATAATCCGGCCCGTTGTAGATGCGCGCAAGCGTCTTCCAATCGTGCCCTCGGATCGCGCGCAACGCCGCCGGGTTTGAACGGATGAACATAACAAAAGCGTCGAGGTGGGCCTGGCGGCTGTGCATCATTCCATCAACGAATGCTGCAACCGTGGCGTATCCCGCTACTCCGTGGTTCTCGCCAAGGATCTGGAATGTGCCCCACGATGCCGATTTGAGCGCGGCCGGCTCGTCGAGCATCGCCGCCCTCCATAATCGGCGTGGCTGCTTATCCGATGATCCATATCGACCAGCCGGGGTTGGTTGGCCGCTGGCGATGTCGGGGTGATCCTTATCGAAGCGGTGCCTGGTCAACCGACTAAAGACGTGACGCTCGAACAGGATCAGCGGCCGACCCTCAAGCGGGTCCCAAGGGTTGCTGCGGCGGGTTTCGTTCTCGGCCACGGCTTTGATCGCGGCGGGGTCGCACTGAAGCACCGCGGCAGCAGCTTTATAGGTCTTGTCGGTGAACTCAGGATCGTTGTGGTACCAACATAGGCCGCGAAAATAGCGGTGAACCGGTCCCGCGATCTGGGGCATTTCGAGCCGGGTGAGAGTGAACGAACCTGGCGCTACAACACCATTCTGAAATGGTGGAACAAGAGCGGCGGCTTCGGCCTGGAAGGCGAGAATAGCGCGCCTGGTGGTCTCGTCGAATTGGCCGTTCGGGACAGGCACGCCAGCGCCCTTCAACCACGCCCGATGCCGTGCCAACAGCGTCTGAACGAGCGTCACGTCCTGGGGCTTGTTCGTTCCGTTCGCGCCGACGCTACCCGTGATCCCTGCCATCGTGCTTTCCTCGGCAATATCGGACTACACCTAAACCCGCGCTTCTCAACATCGGCCAACGTCATGGAGCGGCTCCTACCTTGATCGTGCATCGCACGGCGTCGCCGGCCTTCTTCGCCGCTTTCTGGCATCCTTTGATCGTGTCGCGGTTCGCGGCCACGATCTTGTCGCCGGCGACGATCGCGCGCCAGTTCTCCGGGGCGGCGATGTTCATCATCCGCTGGCCCGCATCCCACATCGGGCGGTCGAGCGTCCGCGCCGCCATGCGTTCGGGCCATAGCCAGCTCTCCGGCACCGCGCGCGCGATCGGCCCGGCGAGCGCCGCCCACAGCGCCAGCCCGAGCGCCACGCCGGCGACCCCGGATCCCGCCAGCCATAGATTCTGCTCGTCACCACGCCGCGCCGATACGACCATGCCGGCGATCTGCCGCGTCGCCTGATCCAGCCCGGCGCGGGCCTCGGCGATGATCTGCTGATCGCCACGCCGCGCATCGCTGGCCGTCATCACGATCTGGTTGGCGATCTGGCTGGGCGTCATGCCCTGCGCCGCACCCTTGGCGAGCGCGTCCACCCGCTGCGCGGTCGCGGTCAGGTTGTTGGACATCCGCGCCAGCGTCTCGGAATAATCTGCCACCTCCTTGTCCGCCCGCTCGGCCGCCAACCGCTCCACGGCCCGGCGCAACAACGCCACCTCGGCGCGCACGCCCTCGAACGCTTCCGCCGCCGCGTCGCCGGGTTCCTGATCCTGGTCCTGGTCCATTTACGCTGCTGTCCTACCGGTTAAGCCCAAGCCCCCGGCTTAGCGTCTGCGCCAGCTCCTGGCCGATGTTGCGGTCACGCCACGGGCTCGTCCCGAGCCCCAGCTCCTTTGCCCGGCCGCGCAACACCGCCTCCACCTGCGGGTCACGCCCCAGCCCCGTCGCCATGCTCTCCAGCGCCTTGCCCGCCTGGGCCGCGCCCGCCCGGTCGCCGGTGCGCTCAAGCCCCGTCTTGTGGCTCTGCAACCCCTGCCAGCGTTCCACGAACCGATCGGCGCGAAGATTCGGGTCGGCGCGCACTCGGGCTTCCTGCCCCATCGCCTTTACCGCCGGTCCGCCCCGGCCCTCGGCCGCCGGCCCGACCAGCGCGGGGTCGCGCCGGAACGCGCTGGCGAGGTCCCGCGCGGCATGGGGTAGCTTGGCGTCGAGCATTGCGCCCGCGCGGTCGAGCGCCTGCTGCTGATGCGGCAGCACCGGCAAACCCTTCTCGGTCATCCGGCCGATCTCGGCCGTGGCGCGCGCGTAGCGCCGTATTGTCTCATGGGGACCGGGCTCGGCCTCGATCGCGGGCATCGCTTTGGCTGGCGACGCCGGTTTCGGGCAGAACCCGGAGAACATGCCCCGTGCCTTGGCGGGCGTCTCGCGGGCGATCTCCCGCGCGGGTTCCGGGAACCGGATCTCGCGCGATATCCCCCTGCGCTCGGCGAACGCCCGGTCGGGGCTATAGTCCGCCGCCATGTCCTTCGCCCGCTCGCGCGACAGGGTGCGGACAAGCTGGCCCTGGTCGGCGAAGTCGTCGCGGCCGTAATGGATCGCCACCCCGTCGCGGTGCCGGGTCAACGCGACATAGGTCCCGTGACGGTCCAGCCCCGGCGTCGCCAGCACATGCGCGCGATCGACCGTCACGCCTTGCGATTTGTGGATGGTGGCGGCGTAGCCGTGATCGACGTGCGCGTAGTCCTTCATGTCGAACGCGACGCCGCGGCCGTCATCGAGGCGCACGTTCATCCGCTCGGGGCTTACCTGCTCGATCGTCCCGAGCGTGCCGTTCTTCACCCCCATGCCGCGCTCGTTTTTCAGGAACATGATGCGGTCGCCGCTCGCGAACTCGCGCGCGCCCCGCTCGGCCGCGACCGTCACGTCCTCGCCAAGCGCGTCGGCGTCGCGCAAGCGGCCCCGCGCCAGCTCGTTCAGGTCGCGCACCTCGGCGTTGGTGTGGGTTAGGATGATGCGGGTCTTGTCCGGGTCGGCGATGCGCTTGGCGTCCCAGCCGTCGACCAGCTCGCCCCGCGCGGCCTCGCGCGTGTCGGCCGCATGGACCATCCCCCGACCGTCATAGGCACCGATCGCTTCGGCCGTGCGCCCGGTGGCGAGCTGGCGGGTCGCGTCGCGCTGCCAGTCCTCGCGCTGGCGACGGATGCCGGTGATCTCGGCCGCGCCGTGCCGCTCGGCGACGCTGCGGAATGCCGCCCCCGCCTCGATTGCCTGCAACTGCTCGGGATCGCCGACCAGCACCACTTTCGCGCCCGCGTCGCGCGCCTGGGCGAACACGCGCTCCATCTGCCGCGAGCCGATCATCCCCGCCTCGTCGATCACCAGCACGTCACGCGAGCTTAGCAGCTCGCGCCCCTGCCCCCATTGATGCTCAAGGCTGGCAAGCGTCCGCGACGCGATGCCGGACCCGCCCTCAAGGTTCTCCGCCGCGATGCCCGACAACGCCGCGCCGCGTACCTGGTAGCCCTGTCCCTCCCACGCTTCGCGCGCGACCCCAAGCATCGCCGATTTGCCGCTACCGGCATAGCCGACCACCGATGCCAGCCCCTCGCCGCGCGTCACATGGTCGAACGCATCGCGCTGCTCGGCCGATAGCGTAAGCCCGCCGCGCTCGGCCGATGCCAGCGCCATGTCGCGGTGCCGATCGGCGACACCATGCGCCCGCCGTTCCGCCAGCGTCGCCCCGCTGCGCTCTAGCCGCGCTTCCACCGAGATCATGTCGCGCGACGTGAACCGCTCTTGGCTCTTGCCGTCCGTCCCCAACGCAACCAGCTCGGGGCTGGCGCGCACCGCGCTCATCGCCTGGTCGAACTGCTCCTTACCGTCCGAATGGCGGTGAACGAACATCGCCAGGTCACGGGTGGTGAACGTGGCCTGCTGGCGCGTGATCGCGTCGAGCGCGACCTGCGGCTCGGCGATGATCTTCGCGCCATTCTCGCGAGCGATGCGCGCGTGATCCTCGATCCGCTCGGCCTCAAGCCCCTGCCCCGGTCGCCTAGACGCCGCCGGACCGATCTTATGCTGCGGCTCCAAGGCGATGCCCTGTGCCGCAAGCGTGCGATGGTCGATCCGCGCGTCGATATCGAGGCTGGCGAGCCGTTCGTTGACGTGGCTCCCCCACGCCTCGCGCCAGCCCTTCAACAGCTCCGGGCTATTCCAGTCGCGGACCTTCTGGCCGAACCCGTCCGGCCCCACCTCGCGCATCGACAACATGACATGCGCGTGCGGCTTCGCCAGCCCGTCCGCGCCCATGTCCCAATGCACGTTGAGGTCCGCGATCATGCCGCGATCGACGAACTGCTTCTGCGCGAACTCACGCGCCAGCTCCACCCCCTGTTCCTGGGTCAGCTCGCGCGGGATGGAAAACTCCACCTCGCGCGCAAGCTGCGCGTCCTTTCGCTTCTCGCCTGCCTCCACCTCGTTCCACAAGGTCGCGCGGTCGTCTAAACGCTCCGGCGCACCCTCCGGCAACATCACCTCGGAGTGGATCACGTCCGCCTTGTTTGAGAAGTCGTGATCGCGCCCAAGCCGGTCATCGTTCAGCTCGGACGCGGAACGGTAAGCGGCGCTCGCGACCGCGCTCGATCCGTTCGCGCGGCTGATCACCTTGGCGGAGAAGTGGTAGATCGCCATCGCGGGTCCACGCCTGCCATTTTCAGCACACGTCGGCAACGACGTATAAGCGCGCACTCACATTCCGCTTCGCTTCTCGTGACTGACTTTGCGCTCGTCTCGGTCGTTCACGCTTTACGCCTGCGAGGGTAGCGCTAAGGTGCTGGTGGCGATGCGCGGTAGGGTAGTCGCTAGTCCGCCTATTTGGATGACAAGAGAACAGCGATATGGCTAGCGGCATCGTGATCCGTGACTATATCTCAAGCGCCGCTACGTCGCCACTCGCCGCCTTCTCCGACCTCGCACCGTGGGAGCTAACCACCCGGTCACGCGAGATCGTCGGAGCAATGCTCTCGGGCCTCGATTCCGTTTATCGGATTGCCGGCAACATCGCCGTCCATGAAACCGCGATCATCGAACCGGGAGCGGTATTGAAAGACCCGGCGGTCATCGGACCATCCTGTTTCGTTGCGGCCGGTGCTTATATCCGTGACGGCTGTTGGCTTGGCGAACACTGCACGTTGGGACCGGGGACCGAACTCAAGTCGTCGTTCCTGTTTCCGGGAACCAAGCTCGCGCACTTCAACTTTGTCGGCGATAGCGTGTTGGGCGCGGGTGTGAATCTAGAAGCCGGGTCCGTCATCGCCAATTACCGAAACGAGCGCGACGATCCCGCGATCATCATCCTGCTTGTCGGGGAGCGTATCTATACCGGCGTCGCAAAGTTTGGCGCACTGGTCGGTGATGACGTGCGGATCGGTGCGAATGCAGTCATTGCCCCCGGCGCTTTGCTCAAGGCCGGCATGACGGTTCCGCGCCTGGGTCTGGTGGATATGGGATAACGTAAACGGGCAGCTTAACGACGTCCGTAGGACGGATGTTGGGGCAGCTCAGAACGCTATAGGAGCAATGATGCGGAAGGTTCGTGATTACGACGCGGAGCTGAAGGCGCTTGGCGACAAGGCACGCGGCCTCAAGGCGAAGCGGGTCGAGCAACTCGGGCAGCTCGTCGCCGCCACGGGTGCCGATGCGCTCGATGCCGAGACCCTTGCCGGCATTCTACTCGATGCGATCGGCACCACCGATGCGACCGCGAAGGAGGCGTGGCGTGCGAAGGGCGCTGCGTTCTTTCAGCGGCGCGGGCGTAAAGGTAGCGGCGATGCTGTCGGTATCGGATCGGGCGCTCAAGCTGAACCGGGCGGCGATGCGACACGCGGAAGCGGGCCAGCGTCGATCGTCGAATAAGGATTGGGGCGTGCAACGCCGGACGCGTACCCGCCACCTGATCGAACTCGGTGGCCTGGTCCAGAAAGCCGGCCTGGTCGAGCTGACCGACGACGATCGCGCGACGCTCTACGGTGCGTTGCTCGATCTGGTGGGGCGTGCCCGCGGCGATGATACCGGCGACGTACTGACGCTCTGGAAGCGGCGCGGCAAGCGGGCGTTCGACGTGGAAGCCGGTGATGCTGCCCCTGCCCTGCCCGGGGACGCCTAACGTGTTACCCCCGATGAAGTACGCACCCTGCCCGCTTCCCGCCAGTTCCTGCTCCTCGCCGGGCAGCGGCCGATCGTCGCTGACAAGCTCCGCTACTTCGCCGATCGCGAGTTCGCGGGCCGGTTTGATGCGGCGTGAGGGGCCTTTAGCTTCGTGGGGCTTTGTGGGACGGGCAAAGTTGTAAATCGCGCTGTACGGCCTCCTAAGGCCGGGTGAGGCGTGATTATGCACCGACCTCGCCCCGTTTTCTTCTCCGCCTAGCACGCGGCCGTCAGGCTGCTCATGTGACGGCGAAGCCGGCACGCAACGGATAAATATTGGCCGTTAGGCCAATTCCGCAATCTTATATTTCTAACTCTGGTGGGATTCATTCGACCTCTCTGAATCACGTTCCTGGCTCATGAGCGTTCGCCCAAACCGGGCAAGAATCGCCGCCAGCTCGGGATCGTCGATCATCTCCGCCGGCTGCTCATCGAGGGGAAGCTTGGCGATCATCGCCTTGCCCTCCTCGGCCATCGCCCGACGCCGATCGCTATCATCCTCGGGGAGCGGTGCCGTCATGTCGCGCTCCATCTGTGGCGGGAGCATAAGCCGGTAAGCGTTCGAGGTCTGCTTGACCTGGGGACCGCGCAGCCCCGCGTTGCCGGTCGGCACATAACGGCGAAGCCAATCCAGGAAACCGTGCGCCTTGAGTCGCTTCAGCGCGTCCGCCACGGCCGCGATCGAGCGGCCGATGCGTAGCGCCAGCGTCGCGATCGCCGGATCGAGCCGCCCGGTCCTATAGTCGATCAGGCGCAACAGCTCGCGCAGCACCTCAAGCCCGACATGGCCGATCGCCCCGTTCTCGCGATTGTTGCGCTCGCGCCGGTGGGCAAGGCGTTTCAGGCGATCGTATTTCTCGGCCGCCTGCATGAAGCGGGCGACATTCCTGGGGTTAAAGGGCTGCCAGAAACGACCCTCCCCGCCCGCCTCGGTGCGGCTGTAACGATGGACCCGCTGGCCCGTCTGACGGCCCGGTCGCTTTCCCTTTGCCCCTCCCAAGGCCTCGAACACAGTTTGCATGGAACCTCCCGTTACTCGGTCGGCCCGGCTGCTGGCGGCAATCCCTAGTGGACATAGCTCTCCCGTTCTCGAAAACGACATTTTCGAGTTGACTTGTCGTCCGATCTGCGGAAGGTTGTGCCTGCGACGACACGGGCCTTCTGCCCACCAGACTTTCCGAGAGCCCGGCCGCCAAGCCGGGCTTTCGTCGTTTTGGCCCTAACGGTGCCATCCGTTAAGGTCGCCACGTCGAATCGACGAACGAGTCCGCCGATACCAAAGCCTGTCAGATTCTTATGGTGTTGGAAAGATGCGTTCTATCGTAAAACTTTACTAAGCGACGTGTTCACACGTTCACGGGTGAACACTTTCACGTGTTCACTTCTCGATAGGTTGTTTGTATTTTTGAAGAATATCGAGAACCGCTTCCGTCAGCATTGCCTCGATCGTGCTGTCCTCCCTGACGGCAAGGATTGCAAACGCTCTCGCTATGGCTGGATCGAACTTGCCAGCTATCGACTTCTTGCCGATGCGGTTGCGCTGGCGGCGCGGCGCTTCGATCGGAAGCATCGGCTCCTCAACACCGGCATCCGGGCCGACCTGTTTCCTAGCGTTCGTTGATCTTGCCACCCCGAAGCTCCTGCATCTTTCTGTTCACATATTCACGCGTTCACACGTGAACAACTATCGCTCACCAAACGGATGCTTGCCATGCTGTCGCATTAGAAGGTCGATGGCTTCTCCAAGAAGCGCCTGCAACGTCGTTCCCTGCTCGGCCGCCAGCATGTTTAGGCCTCGGCTAACGTCGGGGCTGAAATACGCGCTTACTGCCTTCTTCCCCTGTCGGTTCGTGGCGCGCGGGGTAGGGGGGGACTCGGCCGGATCGCCACTTTCGGCTGCCGCGCTGGCCTTTTCCACCCGCTGCTGCTTCATCGCTCCAAATTTGCTCATGCAGGCCTCCGCTTCTTATTCACGCGTGAACGTGTGAACATATTTACCTGCTTACTTGTCCACGCCCATAACGCCGCAACCTCCTCGGCGGCCTTGCCTTCCGGCTCCAACTCGATCGCGGTTTTGCCCTGTGCTGTGCTGTGATGGTAGATCGCCCGTTGCGTGAGCATTACGGGCGCAACGTCCACGCCCATGCCCCTAACGCCGTCTCCGCCCTCGATTAGCTCACGCGCGTCTCGGTAAGTTGTCGGCGCACGCTGGGGACCGCCCATAAAAAGGACGAAGGCCGGTTTGCCGCTGGCCTGCACAAGCTCAGCCGTCATCTCGACGGCTTTCAGGTCGAACGCTTGCGGACGACATGGAATGAGTACCAGGTCCGCCACCTTGCAGGCTTCTCGTGCCATGATGTCGGCATGGGGTGGGGTGTCGATCACCACTAGATCGGCACCTAGTTCGGCCGCTTGCTGGAGTTTGCGAGGCAATAGGGGAGGGGACGCGCAATCGACCACCTCCAGGTCCGACGATCCCCGCCACTCGCTCCAATGGCTAGCTGTCGCCTGGGGGTCGGTGTCCATAATCAGGGTCGTAAGCCCTGCGGAAGCTCCGGCCGCTGCTAGGTGAATCGCCAGCGTAGTCTTGCCCGCGCCACCCTTCTGACTGATGACCGTGATGACCTTCATGTGAACCCCCGAACAGGTGAACGTGTGAACACATTCACCTGTTAGCAATTTGCGAGTTTAGGTCAATGGCTCCGGTCGCCCAAAGCGGTGACCGGCCGCACGGCTCCTTGTCCGCCAGCCGATCGGGACTCGGCAGGGCCAAGACCGCTTATAGGCTTGGGGGGGGCGAAGCGACTAAGAGCGGCGGTGCCGCACAGCGGCAGGCGTCACACCTTATCGTGGCTCGCCCCTCCGTTGCGAAAGGGGTACCTTTCGCAACGTACCGTCTTATGGCTCGATCTGGTGGTGAGCGGCCAAGCCGCTTTTGGCTGAGCAGCGGCCGAAGCGGACATTTAACAAGCGTTTTGCGGTTGGGCTAAGTCTCGCCTTGCCCTACAGTTTGGCCTGTTCGGGCGAATACCGCCCCTAATTCTCAAGTGGGCGAAATGATCATTTTAATCACCGGCTTGATAGCTGCTGTTTCCGCTCCGAGCGCGGCCAGGTCCGCCGCAATCTGCGAAGTAGGGCGTGTCGCTCTGCGCGATCTGCCGGCCATCAATCATAACCGCGGCTTTGACGCCTACTACGCCGGTGCCAACCCGGAGCACCGCGATCTGCTGGAGGTTTGCCCTAAGCTCAAGGCCATGCTTCCGGTGGGCTATCCCCTGGCGGACGATGACGCGCGAGCACGAGCCAAAGTTGGCTTCCCCAGACCAGGACAGCATCAGCATACTAGGGAGGCTTTCATCTACTCCATCAGTGTCCCCGAAATCAGCGCTGATCTGAAGTCTGCTGTCGTCCACATGGGGTACTCTTGCACCGGACTGTGCGGCGCGGGCTTCGAGGCCTCCTATGTTCGAACCGCTAAGGGATGGCTAAGACAGGGAGAAATCCGGAACTTCTTCGTGTCGTAGAAGACTTTGGCAACGGCGGCTTTCGGGATCTTGCTATGCGAGCGCGGACGGCTTCCTTTGGGCGGTAGCTGCCGCTCAAACCGTTGCAAAAGGGTTCCCTTTCGCAACAGCCGCTTTCGCCCAAACTCAGCCATCTGGGCGCGAGTCTCTTATCCCCGATAACCCACCGTCGGCTTCTTCTCCCGACACCAGCCCGTCGGCTTTGAGGCTGTTTAATCGCCGCAACGGCCTGCGAACGGCGTAGGAGGATGGAAAGAGGCCGTTCGCTGTGGCAGCATTTCACCTGCTACGTTTCGGGGGCTTTGACGCAGGAGGTGCCGTCAATGACAAAATTGCTCTGCATGGTCGCAGTTGCTTCGATCCTAACCGCAACTTTTGGTCAAAAAAGTGCCGCCCAGAGCGTCGCTCCGACCGGCTGGCCGAGCTATGGCGGAGAACTGTCGGGCAGGCATTATTCACCGCTGGACCAGATCAACGAACACACAGTCACGAGGCTTCAAGGCGCTTGGACCTACCAAACAGGCGTGGTCAGCAACTTTACCTCGTTCGAAGCCGCGCCAGTCGTCGATGGCGACATGCTCTTTGTCACCGATCCCCACAGTGCGGTATACGCCCTTGATGCCGTCACCGGCGCAAGGCGATGGTCGTACGCCCCGAACTACACTGAGTTCGGACGACTTCCCCTCTGCTGCGGGCAAAATAATCGAGGTGCGGCGGTCGGCGGCGGAAAAGTCTTTATTGCCCAGCTCGACGCAAAGCTGACCGCGCTCGACGAAGCGACTGGACGAGTCGTATGGTCGGTAAAGAACGGTGATGTTGCCAAAGGCTATTCCGGCACCGCGCCACCGCTTTATGATGCAGGCAAAGTGTATATCGGCGTTTCTGGTGGAGAGTTTGGGGTTCGTGGGTTTTTCAGCGCCTATGATGCGGCGACGGGCAAGCTGCTCTGGCGGTTTTATACTGTGCCATCACCCGGCGTTGCTGGACACCAGACGTGGCCAAAGGGCAATGCATGGCGATCCGGGGGCGCGGCACCGTGGACGGCGCCCGTCCTCGACCGGCGTCTCGGTCTTGTTTATTTCGTAACCGGCAACCCCAGCCCGGACCTGAATGGGCATGCTCGCGCCGGCGATAATCTCTACAGCGATTCGATCGTCGCCCTCGACATTCGGACCGGAAAGCTTCGCTGGTATTTTCAGGAAATCCATCACGACATCTGGGATACCGACCCGTCGAGTCCACCTGTCCTTTTCGACATGACAATCGCCGGGAAAACGGTTGGCGCCCTCGCCCAAGCAGGCAAGATCGGATGGGTTTACCTGCTCGATCGTGCGACGGGGAAACCGCTCGTCCCGATTGTCGAAACACGCGTTCCGCAAAATGCCTGGCAGAAAACCGCGTCGACCCAGCCCTATGTTTCCGGCGACTCATTCGTGCCGCAGAAGTGCGGCGAACGGCTTGGCGGCTTTCCGCTCGCCACCAACCTGTTTCCACCCCCAAGTCCAGGTCATCCGGTGCAACGCTGTCCGGGGGGCAATGGGGGATCAGAATGGTCTCCGGTTTCTCACGACCCGCAAACCGGTTTTCTGTTCGTCTGCGGCATTGACGAGCCGCAGGTCTTTGCCGTTCATGATGATGCCGAAGCCCCAGGACGCGAACGGCTGGGAAGCATCTGGACGCGCTATCCGGGCGGCAATTACAAGGGAACGCTGACCGCGATCGATCCACGCAGCAACAAGATTGCATGGCAGATCAAGACGGCTAACATGTGCCTCGGCGGGTCGCTCGCTACGGCGGGCGGGCTGGTTTTTATGGGTGATGGGGACGGAACGCTAAGCGCCTTCAGCGCGCGCAGCGGGGAGCGACGATGGCGTTTCCAAACCGGTGCGGGCGTGAACGCGCCGCCAATTACGTATGCAGTCAACGGGAAACAATATGTGGCGGTCGCATCGGGCGGGAGTTGGCAACTCAACTTTCCACGCGGCGACACACTCTGGGTATTCGCTCTCGATGGCAAATTAGGCGAAGCCGCTGCGCAACCCGTTGCCCCGCCCGCGGTGTCCACCGCGATCATAGGGATCGCCCTGACTGGTTTCACGCCAGGACGCCTGATCGTGCCTGTCGGTACGATGGTAACGTGGAGGAACGATACCGGAACTGTGCAAACGGTCGATGACCGACAACGGCGATGGCGATCGGGTCCAATCGCGCCCGGCATGACATTCTCGCACATTTTTGGTGTCGAGGGCGCGTTCGATTTTGTCGGCAGTGCCACGGCAGCGCAGTTGGGAACTATTATCGTGTCGAGGGAAGTATCCAAAACTGGGGGGCAGTAGCAGAGCTTGTTTCACTCTAGATGTTTGGTCCCAGTGGCGCGAGGTGCGAGACCCTGACTCGATGGCGCTTCGGTAAAGGGGTAAAGCCGACGCTCGGCTTTCCGGCGGCCGTTGCCTGAAAGCAGTCAGACCACTTCCCACCACGTCCGGTCATTCAGCGTTCTTTTGGTAAAGCCGCGATATCGTGGCCTGATCGACGTCAAACAGGGCGGCGACGGTGCGTTGTGTGTCGCCCGCTGCAAGCCGCTGTAGCGCTTCGGTCTGCTGGTGGGGGGTAAGAGCAGCCCGTCGCCCGAACTTCACCCCACGGGCCTTGGCCTGGACCCTACCGGCAGCGGTGCGCTCGGTGATCCGCGCGCGCTCCCAGCTCGCTGCGATCCCCAATACGGCGATAATTACCTCGGCGAACTGCGATGTGGTGTCCACCATCGGCTCGGCGATCGACCGGAAGCCTGCACCAGCCTCCTTCACGGCATGGAGGATGTTCAGCAGGTCGCGGGTATTGCGGGCAAGGCGATCGGTCGCCGTCACCATCAGCACGTCGCCGGCATCGAGCGCGACGATCGCGCGCTTGAGCTGGGGCCGCTCGGCCGTCCCGCCACTGATCTTCTCGCGGTAGACCTTCGTGCAACCGGCGGCATCGAGCTGGGCGAGCTGCTGGGTGAGGTCCTGGCCGGTTGATCGGCCCCCACCGAGTGGTCCGTGTTGATTGTTAGTGCATTGTCACCTCCGTCGCCAGTGCCGGCCGGAGGTGGAGCGTAGCGGAACCGGAGGGCGGCACTGGCGACGGAGCGGCTTCGGGG
>JAABUQ010005248.1_pt1 | contig 20938 bp, 13 predicted proteins | sample 5560001 | NCBI WGS metagenome assembly JAABUQ01 (sample SAMN10711888, study PRJNA513371) | rock metagenome | isolation source: Antarctica rocks | place: Antarctica: Victoria Land, Finger Mt nord | collected 2015-12-18
CGTCGAGGCGCTCAACCGGGTCAAGCCGATGCCTCGCAACCCGGCGGAGTTGGACTTCGTCGCGATGGCCCGAGCGGCGAAGGTCTCCACCGCCGAGGCGGCGGTCGATCACTTCAGCCGGAGGCTCTTGAGCGTCGACCTGTCCCCGAATCGGCGCGCGGCGATCGTCGCGTTCCTGAAAGGCGAGCTGAAGTCCGACACGCTCGATTTCGCGGCCAAGGAGCTGGACCTCCCGCTCCGGCGGACCGTCCACCTGATCCTCTCCGCTCCGGAATATCAACTCGATTGACCTTCCATCGAGGAACATACGTGGGGTAGCCCCGGCCCTTGGACTCGGGCCGCGAATATGAGTTTCCGACTTCGCAATCGTCTTGACCGGCCAGACGGCCCCCTCCGGGAGAACGAGACAATGTGGATCAAGAAAGAACACCCCTTCGGTTCGCGTCGCGATTTCCTCGGTGCCGGCATGTACGCCCTCGGGATCTCGGCGGGACTGCCCGCCTTCCTCCAGGGACTCAGCCTGGCGCAGACGGCCAAGGCGATGGACGACGTTCCGGAGAAGAACCCCGAACGCATCATGGTGGTCCTGGAACTGACGGGAGGCAACGACGGCCTGAACACGGTCGTCCCCTTCGGTGACGACGCCTACCACAAAGCGCGACCAAGGCTGGCCGTCCCGACCCGAGAGGTCCTGAAGCTCAACGACCACTTCGGCCTCCACCCGTCCTGCACGGGCCTGCACAGCCTCTTCAAGGACGGCAAGATGGCCGTCGTCCACGGCTGCGGATATCCCAACCCGAACCTGTCGCACTTCACGGCGATGGAGTGGTGGCACACCGCCATGCCGCATGGCAACGACAAGTATGGATGGGTGGGACGGTTCGCCGACGCCCGCCAGCCCCAGCCGGTCGAGAATTACCTCGTCAACATCAGCCCTCGGCAATCGCTTGCAGTCACCAGCGCGAAGCATGCACCCTTGGTCTTCAAGGATCCCAAATCGTTCGGCCGGATCGGCACTGACGCGCAACAGAAGGTCTTCGAGACGTTCGGCGAGGTCTACCCGACGACGAACCCCGCCCTCGCCTACGTCAATACCGTCTCGCGGACCGCCACCGTGGGCGCGGCCTCGGTGCGGTCGGCCTGCGCGGAGTACCGGACGCTGGTCGACTACGGCAGCGACAACGACCTGACGCTCGATCTGAAGAAGGTCACCGCGATGATCGCCGCGGGACTGCCCACGCGAATCTACTACCTGAGCATGGGCGGCTTCGACACCCACGCCGCCCAGCCCGGCCTGCACCAATTGCTGCTGATGTATCTCTCCGATGCCCTGCGCGGGTTCCTGGAAGACCTCAAGCGGACCGGGCGAGGGGAGGACGTGGCGGTGATGGCCTTCACCGAGTTCGGCCGCCGTGTCCACGAGAATGCTAGCCAGGGAACCGACCACGGCACGGCCACGCCGATGTTTGTCCTTGGCGAGCGGGTCAAGGGCGGCTTCCACGGCAAGGTCCCGAGCCTGACCGACCTCGACAACGGCAACCTCAAAATGACGACCGACTTCCGCTCGGTCTACGCCGCCATGATGAAAGATTGGATGGGTTACGAGGACACCAAGGTGGTCCTCAAGGGGGACTTCCCCAGCCTCAACCTGTTCGCCTGATGCGGGAACGTCCGTTCCGGTGGCGCAGAGCAGAGAAATGCTCGCTCGCCAAGGTGGCTATGGCCTGGATGACCCATCATCCCTCAACGGCCCCTCGCTTGATCCTCATTGCCGGCGACGTTCTACCGGCGCCTCTCCCCGGCCATCGGTCGGGAGACTCCCCTCTCGTGGCGGCAGGCGCCGGTAGAACGTCGCCCGCGAGATCCCGAGCGTGGCGCAGATGTCACCCACCGTATTGCCCGCATCCTTGTGGAGGGACCGAGCGAGAGCCAGCTTCTTCTCATCGAGTGCCCGCGGTCTCCCCCCGCGTCGTCCGCGAGCCCTCGCCGACTGCAAGCCGGCCTGGGTTCGCTCGCGGATCAAGTCCCGCTCGAACTCGGCCAGGGCGCCGAAGACGTGGAAGATGAGCTTGCCGCCGCTGGTGGTCGTGTCGATCGACTCCTGCAAGCTGCGGAAGCCGATCTTCCGGGCCTGGAGGGCGGTGACCGTTTCGATGAGGTGCTTGAGCGAGCGCCCCAGGCGGTCGAGTTTCCAGACGGCGAGGGTGTCCCCGGGGCGGAGGAAGGCGATGGCCTCTGCCAAGCCCGTACGATCATCCCTGGCACCGCTGGCCACGTCGGTGAAGATCCGCCCGCAGCCGGCGCGGGTGAGGGCGTCACGCTGGAGGTCGAGGTTCTGATCCCCGGTGGAGACGCGGGCGTAGCCGACGAGCATGCCGCCCTGGGATGGGGTCTTCATGCCCGGAGTGTCTCAGAACTCGCCGGCGCGGTCAAGTTCCGGGACTTTGATTCCGAGACGGGTAATGAGGCGGGGATCGGGGCGCCTTCGGGCTGGCTTCGGGGAGGACCCCCACCGTCTCAAAAACGGGCGTTTCTGAGACATCAGCGGACGAGGCCGTGACGCCGCGGTAGGTCCGCCGCTACGCCGCCCCGATGACCAGGACCTCCCGCGCCGCCTCGACCACCTCGCGCGTCACCACGGAGAGGCCGTTGATCTCCAGGATCCGACCGACCTGCGACAGCAGCCGTTCCAGCAGCCGGAAGTTCCCGCCGGTGATCCGGATCAGTGCGGCAACCCCTTCCGCGTCGGCCAGCAGGTCTTCGGGCAGCATCACCCCGGGGGGACGCCAGCCCGCCAGCAGCGCGCGGACCTCTGCCGGACCCAGCGACCGGAACTCATGCACGAAACCGATCCGCGAGTACAACTGCGCGTACCGCGCCAGCCGGGGTTCCAGCCCCGGCATCCCGACCAAAACCACACCGATGCCGCCCCGGTCGAAGATGTCCCGCACCTGCTCCAGCCCGGTCATCTTCAGACGATCCGCCTCGTCGATCACGACCAGCTCAGTCGGGTCCGGCTGGGCACGCTGACGTTCCGTCATCACTTCGTTGGCGCGCCGCCATTCGTCCTGTCTGCGGGCGACTTCCTCGGGAGGTACGAGGAAGCCGTTGTAACCCGTACGGCGGAGGGTTCATACAAGGCGTCGACCTCTCGGTGCGCCGCTTGCAGATGGGGCAACTCCTCCCTTCGGATGTCGTCCCAGAAAAAATCCCGCAACCGGCCACGCAGCGCGCCGATCTCGTTCGGGATCCGGCCGAGAGAGGTGACGACCACCGGCGGCGTGTAGAAGACGACGCAACTGCCCCGGACATCCGCGAGCGTCACGCCGCAACCCGGCGTATCCCGTCGGTAGCGTTCGACGAGGTCCCAGTTGGCGTAACGGCGGGGGGGGCGGCGGGTTCGACAACAACGCCTCGACCCTCTTCGTGCCGCCGATCCTGATGGAGCGCCACCTCGTCGCCGCGTGCCAGGTCCTCGACGCGGCCGACCCGGCCCGGTGGCGGGTCGCCTCCCCGGGCGGCGTGTTGTCGAAAGAGGACGCCGCCCGACGTGGCTTCGAAGACTTCGCGTCCCGGGCCTTCCGACGCCCCGTAACGGTCGAGGAGGTGGGGTGGCTGATGTCGCTCGACCTCCGGGCCGAGGGGCGGGGCGACCCGTTCGACGCCGCCGTGAAGCTCGGCCTCCGGGCCATCCTGGTCTCGCCGAGCTTCCTCTTCTTCCTGGTCGGACGCGAGCGGCCGACGGCCGAGCCTTACCGGATCGGCGACGATGAGCTGGCGTCCCGCCTCTCCTCCTTCCTCTGGTCGTCGATGCCGGACCGGGAACTCCTGGACTTCGCGGCCGGGGGGAGGCTGCACGAGCCCGTCATGCTCGATCATCAGGTCGTCCGGATGCTGGCCGACCCGAGGTCGCGGGCCCTGGCCACCGACTTCGCCGCCCGGTGGCTCCGGGTCGACACCCCGCCCCACGTCGCCAAGCCCGACCGCGGCCGGTTCCCGTCCTACACCCCCGATCTCCGTGACGCCATGGCCGAGGAGGCGGTCGCCTTCTTCCACGGCCTGCTCAGGGACGACGCCCCCGTGATCGACCTGACCGGCGGCGACTATACCGACCTGAACGAGGTGATGGCGGGACGCGACGGGGTCGTCGGCGTGACCGACGCCAACTCCCGGGAGGTCCACCTGAAAGATCCGAACCGCGGTGGGGTATTAGGGATGGCGGCGATCCTCCTCATCGAGGCTCGGCCGCGTCGGGGTTTCCGTCCTCCGGTTCGCCGACAGCACCGGCCCGCTCGCCGGGCTCGACCATGCCCACCCCGAAGTCGGGGGCAGGCCTGACCACGATCGCCGAATGCGTGAACCGACGGGCCGCTCTCTGGGATAGTTCTTCCGGGGGGCGCGACTGCGACCAGGCCGATCGGAGAGGCGGGACGATCCAGCCAAAATATTTATCCCAGATTGCCCAGTTTGCCGACTGGCAAGCGATTCGCCTCCCCACGAATCGCGATGTGGCGTAGAATAGACATGAAGAAAGGGTGTGACCCCATCCGACTGAGATGAACAGGGGTCGCTCTCTTGACGTAATACTAGTAGACATCCGAACCGTCGGCGGGGTCGGGCTCAGGCCCTCGACCCTTCCGGCCCCGGGGACTCCTCGCCCCGGGATGGTCGTGGGTCCGGATGACGGGAGGTGCTGACGATGATGCGCGTCGCCCTTATTGCCGTCCTCGGCATGATGGCGGTCGGCGCCGCACCCACCGAGGTGCGGGCCGTCTCGCTGACGTCCGAAGACCGGGTGCTCCTCGCGACCTATGCCCGCGACACCTGGCGCTCGCTCGACGCGATGTCCTCGACCGGTCAGCTCCCGGTCGACGGCCTCTGGCGGACGGGCGAGAGCTGGACGGCCGCCAATTACACCTCCCCGACGAATATCGCGGCCTACCTCTGGAGCACGATCGTCGCCGAGCGGCTCGGCCTGATCACCCGCGAGGACTCGGGGCGTCGGCTGGGCGGGGTCCTGGCGAAGCTCGGCCACCTCGATCGGTCGCACGGGTTCTTCTACAACTGGTACGACCCCCGGACCGGCGATCGTTTGCGCGTCTGGCCGGGAGGGGGGCCGGTCCGCGGCTTCCTCTCGACGGTCGACAACGGCTGGCTGGCCGCCGCGCTGATGATGGTCGGCCAGGCGCGTGCCGAGCTGAAGAACACGGCCGACGCGATCCTCGTCCCGATGAATTTCGGCTTCTTCTACGACCCCCACGACCCGTCCCGGCCCGCGATCCACCCGGGCCTGCTCCGCGGCGGGTATTTCACCGACGGGGGGGGCGAGTACACCGACTTCCATTACGGCGTCCTGAACACCGAGCCGAGGATCGCCAGCTACATCGGGATCGCCCGCGGCGACCTGCCCGCGGACCACTATTACCGGATGGTCCGATCGGCCCCCAACGCCGCTTCGCCCTCGCGGAGCTACCGGGGCGTCCTCGTCTCCGAGGGGGCCCTCCCCTACCGGGGGTCCCGGGTCGTCCCGAGCTGGGACGGCTCGATGTTCGAGGCCCTGATGGTCCCGCTGTTCGTCCCCGAGGCCGCGTGGGGCCCCGAGAGCTGGGGGGTCAACCACCGGCTCTACGCCCGGGCCCAGATCGACTACGGCCTGAACGACGCGCGGCTCGGCTTCTGGGGGGTCTCGGCGTCGAGCGACTCCCGGGGCGGATATCGGCCGTTCGGGATCGCGCCGCTGGGCCTGGCGCCCAACGCGGGCCGCGAGCCCGACGGGACGCCGACCCGGGTGATCACCCCGCACGCCTCGTTCCTCGCCATGCCCTTCGTCCCCCGCGAGGCGATGGACAACCTCAAGGCGCTCGCGGCGGCCTACCCGGTCTACAGCCATTACGGCTTCCTCGACGCCGTCGACGTCGGGACCGGCCACGTCTCCGAGGGGGTCCTGGTGCTCGACCAGGGGATGATCCTGGCAGCGATCGCCAACGTCCTGGGCATGGACGTCCTGACCCGGTCCTTCTCGACGGGGATCGAGGCGTCGATCCGCCCCCTGCTGGCCGCGGAGCAGTTCGAGGTCAGCCCCCGGCCCTCCCCGAGGAATAATGTCGACCTGAAGATCGCACGCGTCTCGACGGTCACGCTAGGCCCCGTCGCGAGGCCGGCCGTTGTCTCGGTCGCCGAGGGACCCGTCCCGCCCCCCGCGCGGCCCTGGCGTCGGGTCCTCGTCGTCCAGGCCGCGAGGCCGGCCGGCCCGGTCGCCTTCGGCGGGGGCGACGAGCGGACCGACGCCCTCGGGCCGCGCCGGACCCCCCTCCGCCGTCGGGGCGGCAAGGCCTCGGAGCGGCGTCGGGCCGTCGGATAGCAGCCTCGCCCGACCCCGATGTCTGCGGGCCGGGAGGGCGACGGGACGGTTTTTCCGGGATGAGGGCTTTTCTTCGACCGGCCCCGATGCTAAGATGCATTTGCGCCGTGGAGCAGCGGCTAGCTCGCCAGGCTCATAACCTGGAGGTCGTAGGTTCGATTCCTGCCGGCGCAATGTTGACATCGAACGAGGGCCGCTCGACTGCGCAGTCGAGCGGCCCTCGTCCTTTCCCCTCGGGCCATCTCGAACCGCCCTCAGGCGTCCCCGCCGACCATCGACTCGGGCTTCACCCAGGCGTCGAATTGCTCGCCGGTGACCAGGCCGAGGTCGAGGGCCGATTGGCGGAGGGTGATGCGCCGCGCGTGGGCGTCCTTGGCGATCCTGGCCGCGTTGTCGTAGCCGATGTGCGGGTTGAGCGCGGTGACGAGCATCAGGGAGCCCCGGAGCAGCTCGTCGATCCGGCCCCGGTTCGGCTCGATCCCCTCGGCGCAGCGGTCGTTGAAGCTGACCGCGCCCTCGGCGAGCAGTCGGGCGCTCTGCAAGACGTTGTGGATGATCAGCGGCTTCATCACGTTCAGCTCGAAGTGGCCGGTCGCGCCGCCGATGTTCACGGCGACGTCGTTGCCCAGGACCTGGGCGGCGAGCATCGTCAAGGCCTCGCTCTGGGTCGGGTTGACCTTGCCCGGCATGATCGAGCTGCCCGGCTCGTTGTCGGGGATGCTCAGCTCGCCGAGGCCGCACCTCGGGCCGGAGGCGAGCCAGCGGACGTCGTTGGCGATCTTCATCAGGGTCGCCGCGAGCGTCTTGAGCGCGCCGTGGGCGAACAGGAGCGCGTCGTGGCCCGAGAGCGCCTCGAACTTGTTCGGGGCCGTCACGAACGGGTGCCCGGTCAGCCGGGCGAGCTCGGCGGCGACCCGCACGGCGAATTCCGGGTGGGCGTTCAGGCCCGTGCCGACGGCGGTCCCGCCCTGCGCCAGCTCGCAGAGCGAGGGGAGGCACTGGTCGATGTGGCGCAGGCCGTTGTCCAGGAGCTGGACCCACCCCGAGAACTCCTGCCCGAGCGTCAGCGGGGTCGCGTCCATCAGATGGGTCCGGCCGATCTTGACGATCGAGGCGAACTCCTCGGACTTCCTCGCCAGGGTCGCGCGGAGCCGCCCGATCGCCGGGATGAGCCGGCCCCGGAAGGCCTCGACGGCGGCGACGTGCATGGCGGTCGGGAAGACGTCGTTGGACGACTGACCTTTGTTCACGTCGTCGTTCGGGTGGACCTCGCGCGCCATCCCGCGCTCGCCGCCGAGGATCTCGCTCGCGCGGTTGGCGATCACCTCGTTGAGGTTCATGTTCGTCTGGGTGCCGCTGCCGGTCTGCCAGACGACCAGCGGGAATTCGCCGTCGTGCGCCCCGGCGATCACCTCGTCGGCGGCGGCGATGATCGCCTCGCCGACCTTCGGGTCCTTGAACAGGCCGAGGTCGAGGTTCACCCGCGCGGCGGATCGCTTGACCTGCGCCAGGGCATGGATCAGGGAGGGCGGCATCCGGTCGCCGCCGATCCGGAAGTTCTCCAGCGAGCGCTGAGTCTGGGCACCCCAGAGCCGGTCGGCGGGGACGCGGACCTCCCCCATCGTGTCGGTCTCGATCCGGTAGGCTGACATCGGACGGGATCACTCCTGGGACAGATCCACGGGCAGGATAAGACCGATGCAATCCGGGTGAGTGGCCGGGGCGGGGTCGGGGCCTCGGGGGCGTCCCTCGCCCTGGCCCCTCCCTCGCCTCCGGCCGGTCGCGCGGTCTAGTAGGTCCGGCCGATCTGGCCGACGATCACCCGCCGGAGCTCGAGGGCGTCGAAGGCGCCGGCCTTCCGGTAGACGACCTTCCCCCCCGGCGCGATCAGCATCGTGTACGGGACGGGGCCGGGCCACTCCTTGTCGAGCGCGTCGGCGAACTTGTCGCGGTCGGCGGTCTTGACGAAGTAGTTCTTCGTCGAGGCGCGGTGGGCGGACAGGACCCGGAGCGCCTCGTCGCGCTTCTCGGGCTCGTCGAGGGCGATGGTGACCGCCTCGAACGGCCGGCCTCGGTACATCCGGTTGATCGTCACCAGGTCGTCCAGCTCGGCGACGCACGGGCCGCACCAGGTCGCCCAGAGGTTGACGAGCAGGTACTTCTTCCCCTCGTTCTTGACGAGCTTCGCGACGGCCGCGTCGTCGATCGGGCCGAGGGCCACCGGCTCGGCGTCCCACTTCGCCAGGGATCGGGCGGCGTCGGCCCGCTTGTCCGACCACTTGGTCGAGCAGCCGACGACCCGGGTCGTGGCGGCCGGCACGTCCTTGCCCGCCAGCAGGGCCTCGACGGCGTTGATCGCGTCGTGCGACTTGACGGGCTTGACCTCGCCGTCGTCGAACCGGCCGACATAGCGGAGGGCCCGGCCGGCGTCGAAGATGTAGACGTGCGGGGTGGCGAGCACGCCGTAGGCGCGGGCCGTGGCCTGGGCCTCGCCGTCGTAGAGATAGGGATAGGCGTAGTGCCGGTCCCGGGCCCGGACCTTCATCTCCTCGAACGAGTCGCCGAGGTCGGAGTAGCCGAGCTCGTCGAGCCGGACGGCGTCGGGGTCGTTCGGCGAGATGGCGACGACGGCGACTCCCCTGCCCTTGTAGTCGTCGTGAAACTTGGCGATGCGATCCTCATACGCCTGGGCGGTCGGGCAGTGGTTGCACGTGAAGACGACGACGAGCAGCTTGGCCCCGTCGAAGTTCTTGAGGCTGTAGGTCTTGCCGTCGACGCCGGGGAGCCGGAAGTCGGGGGCCTTGGCGCCGACGGCGAGGGTCTTCAGGCCGGGCGGGTCGGCCAGGGCGGCCCGGTCGGCGACGCCGGCCGCGAGGGCCAGCAGCAGGGGGATCGCGAGTGCTCGGCGCATCGCCGGTTCTCCCGAGGGTGTTCGGTCTTGGTTCACGGGCATGACGACGTCCGCCAGTATGGGGCCTCGCACGCCCAATTCCAAGACTGCCGGCCGGGCCGCTTCCGACGCCGGGTGGGCGCGGATATCATGAAGGTCCCTCCATGAGAAGTCCGCGACGCCTCACCGGGTTGAACGACAGGAAGCCAAGATGAACTGGAATCGCCTCGCTGGCCCGGCCGGGAAGGCCGCCCGGGCGTTCGTCCTCGCCTGGATCGTCGTCGGGGCGGCCCGCGCGGAGGACCGGGAGCGGCCCCCGGCCGTCCCGCTCGTGACCCACAACCCGTACTTCAGCGTCTGGTCGACGACCGACCGGCCGACGGACGACTGGAGCCGGCACTGGACCGGCAAGGTCCAGGCCCTCTGCGGCCTGGCGCGGGTCGACGGCAAGGCGTATCGGCTCCTCGGCCCGAAGCCCGAGGCCGTGCCCGCCATGGCCACGGCCGCCGTCGAGGTCACGCCGACCCGGACATCCTACGCGATGGAGGGGGGCGGGGTCCGCGTCCTGCTGACGTTCCTCTCGCCCCTCCTGCCGCACGACCTGAACGTGCTGGCCCGGCCGGTGACGTACCTGACCTGGGAGGTCCGCTCGCTCGACGGCGCCGAGCACTCGGTCGGGCTCTACCTCGACGCCTCGGCCGAGTGGGCCGTGAACACGCCCGACCAGCGGGTGAACTGGGACCGGAGCCGCGGCGGGACGCTCGAATGGCTCCGCGTCGGGACGGTCGACCAGCCGGTGCTGGCGAAGTCGGGCGACGATCGGCGGATCGACTGGGGCCACTTCTACCTCGCCTCGCCGCGGTCCGGAGGGATGACGGCCGCGGTCGCCGGCGACGAGACGGCGCGCGGCGGGTTCGTCGCCGACGCCAAGCTGCCCGCGACCGACGACGCCGGCCCCCCCCGGGCCGCCCGCGACCGATGGCCGGTGCTCGCCTTCGCCTACGACCTCGGGACGGTCGGCCCGCATCCCCAGTCGAGGCACGTCCTCCTGGCCTACGACGAGCGGAGCACGGTCGAGTACTTCGGCAAGCCGCTCGACCCGTACTGGAAGCGCGACGGGTGGGAGGTCTCCGACCTCCTCCGCGCCGCCGAGTGCGACTACGAGGCGCTCAGGGCCCGGTGCCAGTCGTTCGACGCCGAGCTGACGGCCGACCTCGCCCGCGTCGGCGGCAAGGCCTATGCTCGGCTCTGCGCCCTGGCGTTTCGCCAGTGCCTCGCCGCCCACACGCTGGCCGTCGGGCCGGGCGGCAAGCCCCTCGTCTTCTCGAAGGAGAACTTCAGCAACGGCTGCATCGCGACGGTCGACGTGACCTACCCGTCGTCGCCGTTCTTCCTGCTCCTGAGCCCGACCCTGCTCCGCGGCCAGCTCATCCCGATCCTCGACTACGCCCGGTCGGGCCGGTGGAAGTTCCCCTTCGCCCCGCACGACCTGGGCACCTACCCCAAGGCCAACGGCCAGGTCTACGGCGGCGGCGAGGCCACCGCGAAGGACCAGATGCCGGTCGAGGAGTGCGGCAACATGCTCCTGATGGTCGCGGCGCTGGCGAAGGCCGAGGGCTCGGCCGACTTCGCCGTCGAGTACTGGCCGGTCCTGAAGCAATGGGCCGCGTACCTCCGCGAGAAGGGCCTCGACCCCGAGAACCAGCTCTGCACCGACGACTTCGCCGGCCACCTCGCCCACAACACCAACCTCTCGATCAAGGCGATCGAGGCCCTCGGCGGCTACGCCCTGCTCTGCAAGATGGCCGACCGCCTGCCCGAGGCGGCCGAGTACCGGACCCTCGCCCGCGGGATGGCCCGCCGCTGGGCCCAGATGGCCGACGACGGCGACCACTACCGGCTCGCCTTCGACCGGCCCGGGACCTGGAGCCAGAAGTACAACCTCGTCTGGGACAAGCTCCTCGGCCTCGACCTCTTCCCGCCCGAGGTCGCTCGCCGCGAGGTCGCCTACTATCGGACCAAGGCCGACGAATTCGGCCTGCCGCTGGACAGCCGGAAGGCCTACACCAAGCTCGACTGGATCGTCTGGACCGCGACGATGGCCGAGTCGCGCGCGGACTTCGAGGCGATCGTCGCCCCGATCCTCCGGTTCGCCGACCGGAGCCCCAGCCGGGTCCCCCTGACCGACTGGTACGGGACCCGCGACGCCAAGCAGGTCGGGTTCCAGGCGCGTTCCGTCGTCGGCGGGGTCTTCATCAAGGCGCTCGCCGACCCGACGCTCGCCAAGAAATGGTCGAAGCCGCAGCCCTGATCGGAGCCTCCCCCCTCGTCCGCCCGGGTCGATCGGCCCGGGCGAGGCGGGGCGACCTCAGAGCCCGAGCGCGGGGGCCAGCTCGGCCACGAGGTCGACCAGGGCCGTGTGCGGATAGGCCGCGAGCCCGTCGCGGGAGTGGGTCCCCCAGGTCACGCCCACGACCCACCCGCAGCCGGCGTTGGTCCCCTCCAGCAGGTCGGCCGGGGCGTCGCCGACCTTGGCCACGGCGGCCGGGTCGGGGACGCCGAGCCGGCCCATCAGGTGGCGGATCATGTCGGGATGCGGCCGCCCGCGCGGGACCTCGTCGCTCGCGACGCTCGATGCCACCGGGCCCGCCGGTGACGACCAGCCGAGCCGGCGGAGGATCACGTCGACGATCGCGCGGCCGAAGCCGGTGTCGAGCGCGACGAGCACGCCAACGCCGGCGAGCCGCTCGAAGAGGCCCGCGATCCCGGGGACCTCCCCCACCGACGGGTCGCCCTCGTAGTGGCCGATCATCCGGGCGACGAAGTCGTCGTGGACCGCGCCGATCTTCGGCCCGAGGTCGGCCGTCCGCCCGTGGTCGCGGATCAGGATCGCGATCGCCTCGGGCTTGGGCAGGCCCATCACGGCGTCGACCGCCGACGGGTCGGCCACGAGGCCGACCGCCGCCAGGGCGTCGCGGAAGCAGCGGTTGACCGCGCCCCGGTCGTCGACCGTGGTGCCGGCCATGTCGAAGACGACGAGCCTCGGCCTGTTCATCCGACGGACTCCCCCAGGGCCTCGCCGACGGTCCGCTCGGCCACGCCGAACGCGAACGTCATCCCCGCGCCCCCGACCCCCGTGACCGCCACCGCCGACGGCGCGGGCCGGGCGACCGTGACGTGCCTCGACGGGTGCTTCGCGTACGTCCCGTGCCACCGCGAGGCGATCCGCAGCGGGGGCGAGGCGAGGAACGTCGCGAGGTAGCCGAGCACCAGGTCGTCGATCTCGGCCTTGTCGAACGGGCCGATCGCGGCGCCGTATTCGTGCGAGTCGCCGAGCGTGACCTCGCCCCGGCCCGTCTGCGACGCCATCACGTGGATCCCGTGCCGGTCGAACGCGGGCGTCTCGGCCGCGACCCGCGCCCGCAGCGCCGGCAGGCTCGGGCATCCCTCGAACGATCGGTAGTGCCGCAGCGTCAGCCCCGCCGCGAGCATCGGCCCCAGCCGCCAGCCACCGTCGACGGGGGCCGACCTCATCATCTGGAGCTTGCATCGGACCAGGCCGGCCGACCGGAACGCCTCGGGGTAGAGGGTCGCGAAGTCGTCCCCCGCGCAGACCCAGAGCCGCGAGGCCCGCCAGGCCTCGCCGCCGACGTCGACCCGCGGGGCGTCGAACCCGACCACGGCCCGGCCGAACTCGAACCGGACCCCGTGCTCCCTCGCCAGGTATCCCGGGAGCGCGGCGATGACCTCGCGGGGGTCGACGCAGGTCTCCGTCGCGCTCCAGAGGGCCAGCTTCAGGCCGTCGGGGCGGACGGCCGCCGAATGCTCGCCGACGGCGGCCGGATCGAGCAGGGCGACCTCGAATCCGGACGAGCGCGCCCGGTCGGCGAACTCGGAGAGGACCGCGGCCTCGTCGTCGCGGTAGGCGAGGTGGAGCGACCCGGACCGCTCGTGCCAGAGCCCGGCCTCGACGAGGATTCGGTGCCAGTGATCGACGCTGCGGAGGGCCAGGTCGTGCCGCTCGCCGGCGGGCTGGCCGATCGGCCAGAGCATCCCGAAATTGCGGACCGAGGCCCCGAGCGCCTGCTCTCCGCGCTCGAACACGACGACGCGACGACCCCGCCGCGCCAGTTGGTAGGCGTGGGCCAGCCCGATGATCCCCGCGCCGACGACCGCGTCGTCGTAAGGCCCCTCGACACCCATCGGTCAGCCCCGCCCTTTCTCCCGGGCCGTCGCGGCGAGCCGGGCGCGATAGTGGTCGAGGCCGGGGACGTCCCGGCCCGGGACCTTCGCCCGGTCGTCCCAGCGACGGAGGCGGACGGCCCACTCGTGATGCGGGTTGCGGCGGAACTCGGCCGATTCCTCCGGGCCCATCGGACCTCCCTGGAGCTTGAGGCTGAGCGCCGAGGCGGGGGAGAGGCCGGCGAGGTAGGCCGGGTCGTCGCCGCAGAGGAAGCGCTTGGCCTCGACGTGGAGCCGGGCCGGCTCGGCGACCTCCGGGCCATAATGCTCGGCGAGCCAGGCCGCGCCCAGCTCCTCGTGGCGGGCGTCGACGCCGCGCCCGGCGGCGTCCTCGGACAGGTCGTGGAGCAAGTGGCCGACGTCGTGCAGCAGGGCCGCGACGACCAGCGCGTCGGGGGCGCCGTCGTCCTCGGCCATCCAGGCGGCCTGGAGGGCGTGCTCGGCCTGCGAGACGGCCTCGCCGTGATAGGCCGACTCCCCCCGCGTCGCGAACAGGTCGAAGATCCGCTCGACCGTCGTCATCGCGGCGCCCCCCGCGGCCATCGCCGCTCGGCCAGGAGGATCACGGCCGCGAGGAGGCTCGACCCCCAGGCCACGACCGCGAGCATCCCGAACGCCCCGCCCCACCCCAGGCGGATCGACACCCGCGCCATCCCGACCCCGGCGAAGACCCCGCCGAGGTAGCCGACCCCGTCGATCAGCCCCGAGGCCGAGGCCCCCCCGGTCCGCCCGCCGTAGTCGAGCGCGACCGCCCCGGCCAGGTAGGAATACGGCCCGATCAGGAAGAAGCCGGTCGCGGTGACGAGCCCGATCGGGACGAGCGTCGACCCCCCAGCCCGGCCCCAGGCCAGCCCCGCCATCGTCGCGCCGGCCATCGCCAGCCCGACGCCCATCACGACCATCCGGCCGCCCCGCCCGAGGGAGTCGGCGAGGAACCCCGCCAGGAGGACCGAGACCCCCCCCGCCAGCGGGAAGAGCGAGCTGAGCCAGGCGGCCCGCGACTTGGTCAAGCCCACCGCGACGTAATACTCGGGCGTCCAGGTGTTGAACGTCTCGCGGACCAGCGTCAGCGCCAGCGAGAGCAGGCAGACGAGGCAGAAGGTCGGCGAGGCGAGCAGCCGGAGCGCCGGGGGCCGATCGTCGGCCTCCGTCGGAGAGGGGGCCGGGTCGGCGTGGCCGTCGTCCGTCGCGATCCGCTCGCCGATGGAGGCGGGAGACTCCTTGAGGAGCCACAGCCCCGCCAGGAAGATCGCCCCGAGGGTCCCCGCGGCGACGAGGAAGACCGATCGCCAGCCGAGGCCCAGGTCGAAGAGCCTCCCCATGATCGCCTTGGACGCGGCCTCGCCGAAGAGATAGCTGAGGCTGACGATCCCCATCACCGTCCCGTACCGGGCGGGGGTGAACCATCGGCCGGCGACCTTGACCATCCCCGGCCATCCCATCGACTGCACCAGGCGGTTGCCGAACCAGGCGGCCCCGAACAGGCCCAGCGAGCCGCCCGAGGCGAACAGGGCCGTGAAGGCCACCGCCCCCGCCATCCCGACCAGGAAGTTCCGCCGGCCCCCGAAGGCGTCGGCGAGCATCCCGCCGGCGAACTTGCCCCCGGCGTAGGCGAGGGTGCCGATCGAAACGATCAGGCCGAGGGACGACTTGGCGGCCGCCTCGTCCATCCCCCGCGCCTTCAGCTCGTCGATGATGTAGGGGATCGAGACCGACAGGTTCGACCGGCAGAAGTAGTAGCCCGAATAGCCCAGGACGAGGTAGCCGACCGTGATCGCCTGCCAGCGTCCGAGCCGGGGCGATCCCTCCCCGACGCGGGGCGCGGTCGCCGTCATGGCCGGCCCGCGGGCCGACCGCCGGACGCGACCCTCCCCGCGTGAAGGGGGCGTGTCGTCTTCATGAGAACTACTCAACAGCGCTGGATCTGAATCATGGCCGCGTCGATAGGATACGCGGCCCGACCCGTCCTGACCAGCCCCTCCGCGCCGCGCCCCGCCGGGGCCCGGACGTTCAAATCGGGGCGGGGCCCGGCGGGGCGACCCTGGCCCGCTTGCCGAACAGCTCGGTGTGGACCCGGTCGGGCGGGACGCCCCGGGCGAGGAGCCAGGCGGTCAGCTCGTCGTGCATGGCGCCGGGGCCGCAGAGGAAGAACCGGGCGGCGGCCGGGTCGGGCACGTGGGCCGCGACGAGGTCGGGCCCGACCCGGCCGGTCGGGCCGTTCCAGGCGGCGTCGGGGCGGCTCAGGGTGACGACGACCCGGAGCCCCGCGAGCCGGACCCGCAGCGCGTCGATCTCGCGGGCGAAGATGACGTCGTCGCGGGTCCGGCAGCCGTACAGGAGGGTCACGGGGAGGTCGAGCTGGCGGTCGAGGATCGTCCGGAGGATCGCCATCGCGGGCGTCACCCCCGAGCCGGCGACGGCCAGGACCAGGGGCTCTCGGTGGGCCTCCGGGTCGAACGTGTAACGGCCCGAGGGCCCCGTCACCGTCAGCGGGTCGCCCGGCTTCAGGCCGTGGATCGCGTGCGAGACGACCCCGCCCGGGTTGCGCTTCGCGGTGATCTCCAGGACCTCGGGCCGGGTCGGCGGCGAGCTGAGGGTGAAGCTCCGCCAGGCGGTGCCGTCCTGGACGGGGACTCCGACCTTGAGGTGCTGGCCCGCGCGATGGACGCCGACGGCCCCCGCCGCGTTGTCGAGCCGGACCGTCCTGGTGTCGTGCGTCTCCTCGACGACCTCAATTACCCGGAGGACGACCTCGGCGGGCCCCTCGCCGTTCGTCGCGAGCGGTCGCGGCGTCGCCCCGGCGACGAGGACGAGCAGGCGGCCGTCCTCGACCTTCACCGGGTAGGTCTTGAGCGCGCAGAGGTTGCCGTCGGCGGGGGAGCCGTCGGCGGTCCGGAAGGCCCAGCCGTGCCAGGGGCAGGAGACGACCCCGTGGACGACCTCCCCCTGGGCCATCGGCCCCCCCTCGTGCGGGCAGAGGCCGTCGGTGCAGTGGATCGCGTCGCCGATGAGGAAGAGGGCGAGGTCGACGTCGCCGGCCTTCGCCGCCATCCGGCCGTCGCGGGCGAGGTCGGCGCGGGCGCCGACGTCGGCGAACCCGTCGGGCCGGGCCGTCGCGGCGACGGGGGCCTCGGCCCCGATCGTCACGGTCGCCCGGTGGTCGAGCCGGACGAAGTTCTTCCGGAGCGCCGAGCAGCCCTTGCAGAAGACCGGCGGGTCTTCGTCGGCGTGGCGATGCCCGCACCGCTCGCAGAGCCAGACCTCGGGGCGGAAGTCGGCCTCGTCGGTGGCGAAGGGGAAGTGCCGGGTGGCCCCCAGGCGATGCCGCCAGAACCGGCTGAAGGTCTGGTCCCCCTCGGCCTCGCGGTCGTAGGTCCGGACCAGGTCCTCGATCAGCTCGGGGAGCTGGTCGACGTCCACCCCCTTGCGATAGAGGATGCCGAGCTCGACCGCCTCGTGGACGCCGCCGCCGAGGAAGACGTCGAAGCCGTCGCAGGTGCCGGCCTTCCGGCGGACCCGGACGCCCTTCAGGCCGATGTCGCCGAGGTAGGTCTGGGCGCACGAGCTGGGGCAGCCGCTCATGTGGATCTTGATCCCGGCGAGCTTCACCCCCTTGGCGCGGAGCCGGTCCATCAGGGCGAAGGCGTGCCCCTTCGTCTCGCTCACGGCGATGTTGCAGAACTGGCGGCCGGTGCAGGCGAGGATGTTCCGCGCGACCGTGTCGGCCTCGTGCTCCAGGCCCAGGCGGTTGAGAGCCCGGACGGCCGCCGCCCGGTTCGCGGCCGGGATGTTGGGCACGACCATCCCCTGGTCGTAGGCCGTCCGGAGGGTCGCGTCCCCCTGCCGCTCGGCCAGGTCGGCCAGGCCGTCGAGCTGCTCGTGCGTCAGGCGGCCCACCGGGACGCTCACCCCGAGGGCCCAGAGCCCCTCCTGCCCCTGCCGGAACCAGCCGACGAAGTCCTCGGCCTCGTCCGGGGCGGCGACCGGCCCGTCGGTGCGCTCGAGCCCGTATCCGAGCTTCGCCTCGACCCGTTCGAGGAGCGCCATCTCGCCGATCCGCTCGATCAGGTAGCGGAGCCGCGCCTTGTCCCGCTTCTCGCGGGATCCTTCCTCGTTGAAGACGTGCAGCGTGGCCCCGAGGACCTCGGGCGCTTGCGCCTCGGTCACGAAGACGGGGAGCGTCCAGGCGATCCGAGGGTTCTGCCCCTGCGTCCCGCCCAGGAGCCACCGGAAGGCGACCGAGCCGTCGGGCCGCCTCGCGGCGACGAAGCTCGTGTCCTGGGTCCAGCAGTGCGGGGCGGGGCTCGGCCGGCCGTCGGCGGCGACGTTGAACTTCCTCGGCAGGTTCGACAGCTCGCGGCTGCCGAGGAAGACGTCCGTCAGGGCCCGGCAGAGCGGCCGGACGTCGACCAGCTCGGACGGGTCGAGCCCGGCCCACGGGTGCGTCATCACGTTCCGGACGTTGTCGTGCCCGGTCTGCTTGCAGGTCAGGCCGACGGCGTCGAGCCGCTCGAGGACCCCCGGCATGTCGGAGATCCGGAAGCCCTGGACCTGGACGTTCCCGCGGGTGGTGACGTCGACGATCGAGTAGCCGACCCGGGCCACCTCCGCGATCGCCCTGGCCTGGGCGGAGGTCAGCTCGCAGCCGGGGATGCGGACCCGGATCATGTACCGGCCGTCCTCGACCCGCTTCCGGTAGAAGATGCCGTACCACTTCATCCGCTCGAGGTCGGCCTCGGCGATCTCGGACATCGACGTCCCGGCCCGAGCGTAGGACTCGACGTCGGGCCAGACGTCGAACCCGTGCTTCTCCGACTTCCAGGCCTCAACCTTGTTCATACAGGAAGTTCCGTCCGCGATGAGTGCCGGTGGAGAGGGCCCGGACGGGCCAGGCCAGCCATGCGCATCGACGACGAGGAGGCAACCCGGGTGCCCGAATCGAGGGGCATCCCCGACTCGTCCCGGCGATCGTGCCTTAACCTCAAATGATAATCCAGGTTAGGGAAAATTCACGGCGAACCCGCCCGGGAGCACGCGTAGGGCATTCCAGCGGACCCGTTTGCCCACAATTGAGGCACACCCGCGAAGAACTAGTGCAGTACGTGGCGCGATTTGAGGGGCTCCAATCCGAGCCTCTCTTTCTAACGCCTGAACCTGAATACCTTTAAGAAGGGACGGCTCGTCGGCGCGGGGGACGGCATGGCGGTCGCTTCTAGGGTCAGGTTGGACTTCGGAACGTTCGGAGCGGCGCCCTCCCCCGTCGAGACCAGCCACGATGGCCCTTGCCAGGAATGACGGTCAGACCACCGACGGCGAGTCGATCTGTCCTTATTGCGGGGTCGGCTGCCGGCTCTGGGTCGAGTCGGCCTACAACCAGATCATCCGGGTCAAAGGGGTGGCCGACGCGCCGGCGAACCTGGGGGGCCTCTGCGCCAAGGGGGCGACGCTCCCCCAGGTGATCGCCACCCCCGATCGCCTAGTCCAGCCCCAGGTCAGGTCGCACCGCGGCGGCGACCTCCGCCCGGTCTCCTGGAAGGCCGCGCTCGACCACCTGGCCTCCCGGTTCCGCGCGATCATCGACGAGCACGGCCCCGACGCCGTGGCCTTCTACGGGAGCGGCCAGCTCGACAGCGAGGCCGTCTACGTCGCCGGCAAGGTCTTCAAGGGCTCGATCGGGACGAACAACACCGACTCCAACAGCCGGCTCTGCATGGCGGCGGCCGTCGCCGGGTACCGGACGAGCTTCGGGGCCGACGGCCCCCCCTGCTGCTACGAGGACATCGACCGGAGCGACTGCCTCGTCGCCTGGGGGGCCAACATGGCCGAGGCCCACCCGGTCACGTTCGACCGGGTCAAGGCCCGGCGGAAGGCCGACCCCTTGGTCGAGCTGATCGTCGTCGACCCGAGGCGGACCGCGACGGCCGAGCACGCGACGCTCCACGTCGCCGTCGCCCCGGGGGGCGACATCCCGCTCATGAACGCCGTCGGCCGGCTGCTCCTCGACGCCGGCGGCCTCGACGGGCGGTTCATCGGGGCGAGCACCTCCGGGTTCGACGAGTACCGCCGGTTCCTGCTCGACGCGAGCCTCGACGCCTGGGTGGCCGCCTCGGGCGTGCCCCCGGAGGTCGTCCGCGACCTCGCGGGGCGCCTCGGCCGGGCGCGGGCCTGGCTGACCTTCTACTCGATGGGGCTGAACCAGAGCACCGTCGGGATGTGGAAGAACAACAGCCTGATCAACCTCCACCTGATGACCGGCCAGGTCGGCAGGCCGGGGGCGGGGCCGTTCAGCCTGACCGGCCAGCCCAACGCGATGGGGGGCCGCGAGGGGGGCCTGCTCGCCCACCAGCTCCCCGGCTATCGGTTCGTCGACGACCCCGGCCACCGCGTCGAGGTCGAGGCCCACTGGCGACGGCCCGCCGGGACGATCTCCGGGCGGCCCGGCCTGACGGCCGTCGAGATCTTCCGGGCGCTGGAGTCGGGGCGGCTCAAGGCGGTCTGGATCGCCGCGACCAACCCGGCCGTGAGCCTGCCCGACCTCCACCAGGTCCGCCGGGCGCTGGCGGGGGCGGAGCTGGTGGTCGTCCAGGACGCCTACCACCCGACCGAGACGACCCGGATGGCCGACGTCCTGCTCCCGGTCGCCCAGTGGGGCGAGAAGGCCGGCACGAGCACCAGCAGCGAGCGCCTCGTCTCGACGAGCTCGCCGGTGGTCGACGCCCCCGGGGCCTGCCTGCCCGACTGGGAGATCCTCGCCCGGTTCGGCCGCGCGATGGGCTTCGCCGGCTTCGAATTCCGGGACGCCGCGGCGATCTGGGACGAATTCATCGGGCTCACCGCCGGCCGGCCGTGCGACATGGCGGGCATGACCTCCGCCCGGCTCCGTCGCGAGCGGCACCTCCGCTGGCCCTGCCCGACGGCCGATCACCCCGGCACCGACCGGCTCTACATGGACGGCAAGTTCCCCACCCCCGACGGCCGGGCCCGCTTCCTGCCGAGGCCCCACCGTGCCCCGCGCGAGACCCCCGACCACGAATTCCCCCTGGTCCTGACCACGGGCCGGCTCTATGCCCACTGGCACACCCTGACGCGGACCGGCAAGTCCCCCAAGCTCCTCCAGCGCGAGCCGTCGCCGTACGTCGAGGTCCACCCGGACGACGCGGCCGAGCACGGCCTCGCCGCCGGGGACCTGGCCGAGCTGGCCAGCCGACGGGGGACCCTCCGCCTCCCGGTCCGGCTGAACCCGGGGCTCCGGCGCGGCCTGGTCTTCGTCCCGTTCCACTGGGGGGACCAGTGGGGCGACCGGACGGCGGCGAACTACCTGACGATCGCCGCGATCGGCCGGGTGGCCAAGCAGCCCGAGCTGAAGTACTGCGCGGTGAGCCTCGCCCCGGCCCCGGACGCCCCCTCCCCCTCCCCCGCGGGCGGCGACGCGCGACCGGCCCGCC
>JAABUQ010005249.1_pt1 | contig 20936 bp, 29 predicted proteins | sample 5560001 | NCBI WGS metagenome assembly JAABUQ01 (sample SAMN10711888, study PRJNA513371) | rock metagenome | isolation source: Antarctica rocks | place: Antarctica: Victoria Land, Finger Mt nord | collected 2015-12-18
AGGGTGGATCAGAGGGGGAATGTGGGCGTGGTGTGGGAGGGGAGGTGGAAGGAGTTGCTGTATTGCTGTGGTGTGAATTTGGATCTGAGGGGTGGGGAGAATCTGGTGAGGGGGGTGGGCGTGGAGTTGAGTTATTCTTCGTGAGGGGGTGTAGCGAAGACGGGGTGGAAGGGGGGATTTATCTGGAGAGGAGGCATATATCGTAAGTAAAGTATGGCATGGAAGGCGGAGAATGGTGATTATATTAGCATAGCGTTGGCGTTTGGGGGCAGGGAGGCATCGCGAGGGATATACCTGGTTTGGGCATTTAGCCAAGTCCAATATACTAAACACCAAGCAGTCGTCATCTTTCCATCCTCATCTCCAGAGAATTCAATAGCTAGTGGAGAACACCTCGAGCATTATGATCGCAAAGCTATGGCTAAGGCCCGCAACCCCCCCCTTTTCCTTTGCAAACCACCAGAGATTTCGCTAGAAATACAGACCGATACCTAGGGCAGCCAGGCGGGATGTCCAGCCGTCCAGGCGACCATGTCTCCAGCCAGGCAGGAAGTCTAGCTGTCCAGACGACCATATCTCGGCTTACCAAAGCATGCAAGCTTCCCCTCTCCCTGCTGTCTATATTACATACCTACCTGATAAAAGGAAACAAGCAACGAGCAAACAGAAGGGCAAATGCAACGATACCTCCCCGTTTGCGTCATAGCCGAATGGTGTCCACCTTTTCCGTTGGTGAGATGCGTATTTTAGGGAACAAGGGCGAAAGCTTGAGGCGCCGAATGCTGGTCGTGAGCTCTACGTTTGAGATCTTACCAGTTGTCGAGTCCTGCTGGATGGATAGTTGATACGCGCAAGATCTTACCAGTGTCGAAAGTTGCTGGAGAGCGGAATGAAGATGAAGGCGGCAAGGTCTTACCAATGTCGAGAGATTTGCTGGAGAAACGGACGTAGATGCAGGCGAGCGAATTCCCTTACCCAGGCGACGGACGTAGATGAAGGCGAGCTCCCTTACCCAGGCGACAAGGGGGATGAAAAGAGTTGAAATCGGAAGAACCCACCCAACAAACCAATAGCAGAGCTCAAGTGCTCTAGTATCGCTGTCTGTTGCGCCTGTCGTCATACCCTTCGAATTCCTGAGGTCGCTTTCGGCTCGGTTCGTCGTCTCGTCCGTGGCCAGGATGGCGATCGCGGTCCCCATACCCACCTCCATCCCTCGGTCTTACCGGCTCGCGGTTACTGCCCGTAAAGCCTCCGGAGCGGGCATCAGCGTACCCACCAGGCCGTGCGGATCTGTCGTCAAATGAGCCCCCACCACGTCTGTCGCCATACCCACCACCTGGCGAGCCATTCATGCCAGCCGAGCCGTTCATCGGTCCACCCGGTGAGCCTTGGTAACCGCCGCCGCCGAAGCCTCCACGGCCTGCTCCACCGGGTCCAGAAGGTGCATTAGGGGGAGGTGCGGCGCCATTACCAAAGCCGCCGCCACCACCATACCCACCTCTTCCACCAAAGCCTCCACCACCTTGGTATCCGATTCCTCCTCTTCCGCCACCAAAACCACCTCGATCGCCACGGAAGCTGCCGCCGCCGCGAAACCCACCACGGTCTCCGCCGCGGAATCCACCACGGAAGCCTCCACCTGCGATAACACCGGGACCGGCTGGAGCAGCGAAGCCCCCTGGTCGCGCTGGCGGGCCCTTGGTGTATCCTCGGCCTCCTAAGCCACCACCCAAGCGGCGAGGTTTCCAGCCTTTTACCGTGCGGCCGCGTTCGACGTCTACGAGGACGCGGCGGTCTTTGATGCGGATGCCGTCGGTTTCTTTGTAGGCAGCTATAGGAGGCGAGAAAGAGAGCTCGAGTGTCAGTCATGTACTTCTTCTTGTGGAAAGATTGGAAGGGAGACTGCGATGGCTCTTTCTTTCTCGGGTTAGTGCTTAGTGGGGGACAGGGTGGTTATACCTTTCATGTCTTTTTCGCGCTCGTACACGATGAACGCATAGCCGCGGTGGGCCTTCTTTTTCTTCGGCTGCTTCTTTTCAGGCGTTGTTTCAGACTTGAGGTCAGAGCTATCAGTGACGATTCGTATCTAGATTAAAGACTTATTAGCAAAGCCTCGAGAAATCTGGAACAGGAGTAATCTTACCCTCTCAATTGGGCCAAACCGCCCAAACTCCCTCTCCAAATCCTTCTCCGTAACCTCATAGCTCAGCCTCGCCACAAAGAGCGTCTTGAACGCATCCCCTCGCACCTGAGGATCTTCATCCGGCGGTTTCGCATTTTCCAGCATGTTCTTCTGGCCCTCTTTCTTTGCCAGCTTCACCCTATCCTTCCGCTCCAGCCAGCTCTCTGTGGGCGTGAAGGAGATCTCCTCGTAGTCGGCCATGGCGGGTAGGTATTGCGCCACGCCGCCAATATTGTGTGTTTTGCGGTCTTCGGGGGCATGGTCGCTGGGCTGGGCCCAACGGAGGGCGGGGCGGGCGGCGAAGAGGGCGAGGAGGTTTGGAGGAAGTTTGTGGGTCATGTTCGCGGGTAGTGGAGGCTGCTAATGTGAGGAAGGAAGTATGAGGAGAATGATGACGATGCTGGGGGATGTTGGGAGGAGGTGAAGTCGCGTTTGCGTTCCGCCTGAAAAAGGGAGAGGCGGTTGATTCACATGGCGCTAGTGAGCGCTTGTAATCTTACTGAACCTTGATCACCCATTCTGCTGCTATCTAAGATCAGGCTAGCGTATAGTACCACTTAGATCAACTTCAATTTCCAACATTGACATCTTCAGAAGGCCGTTCAACGCTCAAGCAATGTTACAATAACCATGCCCCTCCGCGCCCTCCGCACGACCTCCATCGGCCGCGTACAGTCCCCCCTTCTCACCCCTACCTTCACCATGCTAAGCTTCTCCAGAATGGCGTCGGCGCATTCATCCTCCAATGCAAACGCCTCGACTTCCACTACTGCGACTGGTCCGGCAGCTCCAAGGGCATGAAGTACCCACCTCCCCATCCCCATCTCCCTCTTCCCCTCCCTCGCATTACTCATCCACTAACCCCCTCTCAGCCTCTTCCTAACGCACCTCCTCCCCACCTTCGCCGCCGCCCACCCATCCATCGAAATCACCGTCTCGCCCCGCCCCCACACGCACCCCGTCATCAAAGGCTCCTACATCAACGGCCGGGAGAAGGCGATCTGTGTCCGGAACCTGGAGATGAAGCAGATACTGAAGAAGGCGGAGTTGCTGCGCGATGCGAGTGGGGAGAAGCTGCGGAAGGTGAAGGGCGGGAGGGTGGTGGAGAGTTTGAACGAGAGTGTGAGGGGGATGTGGAGTCCCATGCATGGGGTCAATAGGGAACGAACGGCTATTTAGGGCAGGGGAGGGCGGCTGTATATAGGTAGGAGTATGTATCTATTTTGTGGTTGGTGTGGTTTATTTTTTATGAAGCGCACGCGTGACGCAGAATCTTCCATGTGGTCTTGTTTCGATTATGAGTACGGTACTCAGACGGCTACGACAGCATTTGGGACACGGCGAATGCGCAGCTTGTAAGTCTCGCATTGTTTATGCCAGCCGTGGAAGAATGACCAGCTTGATGTGAGCGAGTCTGCGCAACTATATCTAGCTTGAACCATGCTTCCAGGCCAGTCTACGAATCTGATTTTCGGTAGTGCTTTCAACTACTGTCGGGCATTGACTATGTCGACGACTGATCGAACCGTGTCAGCAGAAGACCCTTCGATGCTCGTTGTGGGCTCGACTTACATTCAGGTTTCATGCTTGCACCACCAACCAAAAACCCGTCGATATCTTTCTCCTTCGCGAGCTGCTTGCAGTTCTTTGCACTGACCGAACCACCATATATGATCCTCGTTTCTTTGGCTGCAGTTTCGGAGATCTTTGATGCGAGCCATTTGCGGATCTCAGCGTGGACCTCTTGCGCCTGCTGCTCCGTTGCTACCTTGCCGGTACCGATAGCCCTGGATTCTGTGAGTATTTCAAGGAGCATGCGGAAGGGGTCAAGCGGGCATACCAGACAGGTTCGTAAGCAATAACGATATTCGACCAGTCCTTGGTGCGCTCAGCCACGGCTTGTAGCTGGCTAGTGACGACTTCGATGGTCTTGTTGCTCTCTCGTTGCTAATAATAGTCAAGCCAACAGTCTGGGATGTGTACTCCTTCGGGTCGTTACCTCTAATGTCTCTCCACAGCAGAAGATGACTGCCAGACCGGCCTCAAGCGCCGTCTGAGTTTTCCTAGCCAGGAACTACAATGGACTGTCAGCCACGTTTGATCATATCAGGCATTCGGAACATCGCCGGTGCAATATCAACTTGTCTCTACACCTCCTTTTGCATAATCACTTTCTCGAGAGGGAAGGCCTACACACCGAATCGTCCTCGCTCAAGACAACCCTTCGTTCGCTGTGTCCGACCAACGTCCACCTCAACCCAATGTCCATGAGCTGTTCGGCACTCAGCTCGCCTGTGAACGCTCCGTTGGGCCGGTCGAACACGTTCTGTGCCGCAACTTCGATGGCATTGGGGTTCCTTTTCCGATCTTTCTTCGTCCGCTTTCGTACTTCCTCTCCAAGAAGAAGGTTGAGGGTTGGGATCCAGAAAGGGGATATAGGAGCGATGACGATTTCTAGAGGGTCATTAGCTAACATTGTCGAGAAAGGAGGACGTAAATGATCCAGTGATCCGGAGTTAGGACGATGCACCGGGCGTCTTGGAAAAATGTTCACCTACCTGTCTCGCTATGTAACTTGGCTTCCTGGAGGTTCTTTACTATGTCCATGGTGCTATCTTCGAAGCCGTTCCTGCCCAGGTGCGATGTCAGTGCTTTCATCCCGACGAAAGGATGAGAGGACCTTGAGCAACAAACATCTTGAAGTTCCCTCCTACGAAGAACTTGCGCGCCATGACTGCGGTTATACTGGGTAGCAATTGGGTCAATTGGGTGAAGACAATAGTTTGAGAAGTTTCGAAGCTTCGATACACAAGGTACGTAGTTGGAATGGTGGAACGTGAGATAAAGTATCGGAGCTTGAAGATTGCTTCTCAATTGTTTGGTGGGGCTGTTGAGATGTGTGCCAAGCCTTGGTGGGGTTTGCTCAAGGTCACGTTGCACACGAGCTTTTTGGCGATTGATCACCTAGCAAGTCCTCTGATGGTTATATGTCTGGAGTCTGAGGTACATGGATTCATGAAGCTTTATCGTTGAACATACGACGGAACACAAAGGCTAAGTTGAGGTGATCATACAGGCCGTGAAGCTTTTCGTTATCATCAATCCACCCGAAGAACCAGACAAACCTGAAAAGGAATCCTGACCAATCCCACTGTCTAGGAAAGCATGAGGTCGAATTGAATAGAAAAGCTGAAGACACAATTCAGAAAGACCGACGACGCCTGTAGCCAGTTGGTATCAGTACTATGATCGGAGCAGAAAGCCAGCCCTGGTCGATCCGCTTTGGGATCAGTAATTGTAGTAGCGATCATCTCGCCTCGTGTCGTAAGCCGTAGGATAGTGCCGTGGCGGTTCGGCATACGGAATGCGGTCGACAAGTCTGTCTCTGTCGAAGCGTTCCCTATCCGTCCTGGCCCCATCGAAGCGTCCTCTCTCCATTCTCTCCCTATCGAGGCGTTCCCTCTCCATCCTTTCCCTGTCGAAGCGCTCCCTCTCGAACCTTTCCTTATCCAAACGATCAAATCTGTCCCTCTCTACCCGATCCCGCTCTTGTCGTTCTCTATCAAGCTCCATCTGCAGTCTTTCTCTTTCGAGCTTGTTCAACTCACGCCTATCCCGCTCAGCCCTCTCGCGCTCCATCTTTTCTCGGAGCTTCTCCTCGATCTCCCACTTAAGCTCTTCTTTTTCTGCATGAAGATCTGCTGGATGGGCGTAGCTCTGCAATCGCCTTGGCTGGGTATATGTAGGTCGATGGTGGCGATCATCATTGAAGCTGAGCGCGCGCGGATGGAACGACGGTCGTTCGCGCTCGTAGGCCTGGCTCGACCTGCGGTCGTTCCTGTAGGCACGGTCACGGTCGTGATGGCGCTCGGATGTAATGACGTCGTAATCCTCATACTCATACCTTGTTGAGCCTTTTCGAGACGAGCCAGTTGGGGATTTCCGGCGACGCTCACGGTAGACTTTTCGGACTGGTGAATGGTCATGGGAGCGGGAGTTGCGGCGGCCATCTTTATGGGTAGAGCTATGTTTTTTATCTTTGTGATAGCTGCGACCACTGGCGCCAGAGTATACGGTATCCGGCGTTCTGTCGGTGTAGGTCTTGGAGTTGAACGAGTCTGCGTCGGAGAATGTGTCCGAGCTAGTGTCAGAATAGCTCTTATGCTTCTTCTCTTTCTTCTGGTGGATCTTGACCTTGTCCTTCTTGTCGTCCTTGTGGTGCTTGTCCTTCTTGTCCTTCTCTCCTTTATCCGCTCTTGGAGTGTGAAAGCCTTCGGGTGGAAATCCATGGCCACCGTGTTGTGGAAAAAATGGCTCTTGTACAGGTTGCACTGGAGGACCACCATGGGGAGGGACGGCTTCAGTCATGAACCTTGGGTCATGAACGTAGGCCGCCCCTGGTTGCTCCATGAATGGTTGCGCGTAATCGTGGGCGGGTGGCTGAGCATAGTGACTAGGGATACCGGTCGAGTAGCTATCTTGACTATAGTTGGCATCTTCGGCTCCAGTAAGATCCACGATTTCGCCATCTAGCTCCTGGATCCGGCCATACCCGGAAGATGGCTGCGTCAGCCCAGTGCGGAGCTGTCGCTTCAGAATGACCTGCATCGAGACTGTCTGCCTGCCGAAGCGTTTGTTCTCCTTCTGCCCTAGCTTGAGCGCACCTAGCTTATACTCGAATCTTGGGTCCGGGTCGGTCCCGGTCCTGTCAGCGACAAGGCGATCGACTTGCTTGCGCTTGAAGCCAGCCATGTCGGGACTGGCCAGTAAGTCTGTAGCTGACTTGCCCTTCTTTCTCTGTTTTATGACCTGATCCCGAAGCTCGTTCTGAGACACGGACAAGGGTGTTTTGACGACCAATGCCCATGTTTCCTTCTGGTCAGGGCGGACAGCAGGTTGCTTAGCGAAGCCCCAGCCCTCGTAGGTGATAGGCACTTTGCCATCACCGTCGAAGGGGAGGCTCGTATCGAATTGATGGCTAGGACCAACAAAGCGTCCCTCAACAGATGGATGGTGCGAGCTGCTGTGAATGCCATGAGGTGGGACCCCGTGGTCCAGGTTCAACCGCTCCATCTCGGCCGGAAGGTGCTGGGGGCCAGGATAGGCGCCGAAGGGAGGAGGAGGTAGCGGAGGTACCTGGATCATACTGGCGACGGAAGCCTTAGTGGAAGTAGGGTTGGACGCGATGATGAGTGACGACCAGGGAAGGTCGAGGGTAAAGAGGAGCAAAAGTGATGCAAGGTGGTGGTAGAGGGGCGGTTAGGTCATGGGGCAAGCCTTGTATATGAGGAGAATGGACCGCGTGACTATACGATGGAGTAGGGTAAAGAGGCTAAGAGCCGAATTTGGAGAAAAGGAGACGCGAGAAAGTGAGGTGACACTGAGATGTATAAGTAGTAAAAAGAGGAGAGAAGACTGGGGAGAGATGCCTGATTTTTAGTCTGCTCCTACTACTTTATTTTCAGACATGGTGGGATGGATGCCTTCGAAGGATCAGACGCCCCGATAGTATGGAAACCAAGTCGGAATCCCATCCACCATGACTCCGCGAGCTAGAAGGACTAGGTCAATTGCATTGTTGCGATAACGCGGGGAACAAAGAGGGCTGCGTTTGCCCACCGCAGGCCATCTCCCGGCTTGGCGAATGACAGCAGGATGTCTCTGGACAGGCTGCAGGGCGCCTGCATGAAGACGGACGATAGCTGAATCACAAACGGGCAGTGGGCAGACCATGGCATCTTGCAAGCCACCAGAAGCCAAGCTTCGCCGATTTTCCAGAGAGATCGTCTGGATGCATTGCATCAACGCTTCTGCTCGCACACAGCCGCGCAGGTCCTGAAGAAGCACAATTGGCCATTGTGGACATCAAACATCGGAGCGTCTACACGACGATACACACTGCGAAGGCCTCAGTGTTGGAGGAGACATGAGACAGCAGTGACGGTCCAAATTAAGATCGGTTATCAGATGCCAAGTATTCCGAGTTTCGAGACAGCTGGCAGGGCGCGATGATGCCTCGATGGGGACGTCTCATGACCACTTTGGCCGCCTGATTGGCCAATGCTCACCGAGAGCGCAGAAGGCCGTCTCGCTAATCGCCGTGCATCACGATCCCTAACCGGTCGACTTGCAAGCTCCAAAGCGGTAGGGTATCGATTCGATGTCGAGAAGACGGTGTGGCGGAGTCCACTGACAAGTGCTCTGAGCAACCGTGAGAGAAGAGACAGTCGCTGCGGGGCGCAATGAGGCTTCGCGATGTGGCTGCCTGCGCCTCAATAAGGCAGACAAACCGGCCGATTCTCTGCAGCTCCTTCCCCCATGTTCATGCTCGATCACTTGCATTGATTCTAGTCCTGCAGCGCCCTTGGACTCACGGATCACTAGGCCTTGCAAGCGTGAAGCAGCCGCGGAAGGACTGTTCCTTCGTCCTGTGGTTGGAGAGACGTCCCAATTGGCATCAGAATCGCCACTTTCCTGCGCTAGTGATCTGTCAGACCGCGTAGCTACACGGACCGTATCCGTCGCCTCGAGATTTCCAACGTAGGCTTGTGCGACACAAGGCCATTCTTCCGGCGAAGGACATCCAGTAGGACTGAAGGATGCCTGCTTTGGCCTTCGACTTGAGCCTCGAGACTTGGCGAACAGGCGTTCAAGGAGTCTACTTTACGTTCGCCCCAGCAATGAGAGCCGCGTAATCACGTAGACTAAGGTAGTTGTCGCGTCACATGCTTGCGAACGCAGACAAGACTTGCGGTGGAGAGTGTGGAAGAGAAGAAGGATATGGAATCGTAAGGTGTTAATGTACAATGCAGGATCCCTAGTCTATTACAAGTCTTATTTCCTTGGACGCACCAGGGCCAGCTATGTGCAAAAGGGGAATGTGAAGGTATTAGGCATTAGTCGTAGGTCCCCAGCTCTTCTGGGAGGGTTGTATATGCCTGGTCCGGCCAAGCGGTCACGAGGCACAAAGGCGTGCGAATAAGACCGCATTCGGCACGGTTACCTTAAAGGCACCTTGACGTCTGCCACACCTCGTCGAATGACTTCGCTCAACTGCCAGCGAGGTGGTTGAATGGCGATTTCTCCTCGGTCGTCGTTCCTCTCCCCTCGTCTCCATGCCTTCTCTAACTCGGCTGTCACCCCCTCGGGCAAAGGCTCGGCACCGCCTGCGATGCCAGATGCGAATTTGAGTTGCAGTACATTGCCAATCTCGTCACAAGCTGTCAACAACCTGTCAAGATCATCTTTCGTATGCGCTGCCGACACACAGAATCTGGCTCTGGACGACACCAGTGGCGTTGCTGGATATCCGACCACAACCACTGAGATCTTTCGCTTGAGCATTTCGTGCGAAAAGGCTGGCATTTTGGCGGGGTTGTAAAGGAGGACAGGAATGATGGGCGAGTCATCGTGCCCATACACAATGAATCCAAGCCGTTTAAGTCCGAGTCGAAGATAGCGAGAATTGAAGGCTAGCCGTTGAAGTCGTTCTTCGCCCTGCCCAGGTACGAGCTCGCCGATGATAATCCTCAAGGCGCTCGAGATCTGGGAAAGAACAAGTGGCGTGGGTGTTTCTCCGTACAGGGTCCCAGCATTGGTGACTCGTAGCTTATCAATGATTGCTTTGTCTCCGGCAATGTAACCACCATTCGCACCAAAAGATTTGGTAAGAGTCCCCATGAGGATGTCCACCTCCCAAGTGTCAATACCGAAGTAATCGCAAACGCCCTTGCCGGTAGGTCCTAGAGCCCCGATGGAGTGGGCTTCGTCCACGAAGAGGTGGAACTTGTATCTCTTCCTCAATCGTACAAGACCTGGCAAATTGCACATGGTACCTTCCATAGAGTAAAGACCCTCCACAACGACGAGGATCTTCTTCCAAGGTCTGTGTGTGCGCGGTTGGCCTTGAGAAATTACCTCTCGCAGAACCCTCTCAAGATCATTGACATCGTTGTGCTTGAACATCTCGATCATTGCACCAGATAGACGAGCGCCGAATCGAATGGATGCGTGATTAAGCTCATCCGAGATGACCAGACAACCTTTGCCGACCAAGGCGGGAAAGGCAGACGCATTGGTGCCAAAGCCCATGGAAAAGACCATAGATGACTCCTTCCCTACAAACTTGGCTACCAGAGCCTCGACTTCCAGGTGAAGATCAGAAGTTCCACCATCGGCGCGGGGACTCGCCATGCTTATACCATATTTCTTCACCGTTTCCTCGACGGCATCTGCGCAAGGACCTTCCGATTGTGCAAACCCCAGGTAATTGTACGAGCTCATGTTCAGGGTCTCAGTAGTCGTACCTGTCTGTTTGAAGTGGAGATTGAAGTCATCAGACTCGCGGTCGATCAAGGCAATGTACCTCCCGGGCACACCCGTCGTTGGCCTGGCGAAGCAGTCATTGATGCGCATTTTCAGCCTTCGGACGTAAAAGTTGTCGAAATCACTATTCAATGGAGCATAGCCGTTGCGTGCTTGCAAATGCCGATAATGCTCCTCCCGAAACCGTTTTCCGAAGAAGTCCCTGATGTGCCCAAATATGATAAGAATAAGATAGCTGATGTACGTTGTGAGGAGGTAGTAGTAGGGTGGCTCGTCCATGATAGGATCTGCGAAGTCTCCGCCTTGATGACGGCTAGTATACCTGTGGGTCTGGTGACCCAACGGACCAAACTGAGCATGCTGTCTGGCTATCCTGCGGGCTTCTGCGGGGGAGGGTGGCTGAAAAAGGGTCGTTGGTGGCTCGTCGGTGTTTGCACTGTCTGCTCGGGCTGTGGATAAGGAGATCGTAGGTAACGATAGTGTCGGAGAGCTCACTCGTTGCGAAGGAGAATTTAGAAAGGTATGCTGTTTCGCAGCAGCAGCTGCAAGTAGGGAAGCTGTTGCTGTACGCGTCTCGCTCTTCGCCTTAGGAGACGTAGAGAAGAATTGGGCAAATTTGCTCGCGCGAGCTGCCGATGGTTTTCGCGTCATCTCTGGCTTTTCGCTCAAGTACTGGGATGATCGGGGGGCAGGCGTAGGCGAACTGCTGCCGAAGGGATTGAGCGACCTTCGAGGCATTGTGGGTCCAATATTGTAGAATTTAGGGGTAAGCCCGATCGCACTTTCAACGTTATGGATCTGTCGAGTCGAAAACGGATATGTGGATGTGTGTTGTAGCTCGAGGTGTCATTTACCTCGAGGCGGTGTAGGTGGGCGAAGCGGCTGTAGTTTCAGGGCAAGTGCTTTTATTGCTGGTCACGGATGCGAATCGCGATCCTGCTCTGTCGGAGAGGGAGACACTGGTATACCAATTCTGAGCTCTCTCTGCAGTTACAGTAGATTATGCGGCGCAAGAGAGCAGGTGACGACAACAGGTTGGAGCAGCAGAAGTACGCGTCCTGAGCTACCTAATGTTCTGCGCTTGTTAGGCCAGAACAATTGCAGAACCAAAGTTGATATGTTTCGATGACCGCAGAGCGTGATACAGCAATGTGTATTTCGAATCCGAGTAGATGCGTTTCCAAGGTGGGTGGCTTATGTAGCTGATCCGTGAAGTGCCGGTTGCTGCGTGCAGCGAAATTGATAGATGAATTCCGAAGGCGGGTTTGCGGCTTCGGTGACAGCAGGCAGGAGGTTACTTCGACAGCGGTTCCCTTCCCACAACTCAACACGCGGCGTGGGAACAAACAACACAATCAGGAGAGAAAACAACGCAAAAGGAGTGTAGGGTCGCGAAGGGCCTAAAATTAATAATGTAAGCAGTGGCGGGGAGTGCTTATGGGAGATTACAATATCCAGCTCGTCCAAGTTCCAACGGTTCAAGGGTCCAAGAGGCTCGCTCGGGTGCTCGGCCCCGGCTAAATTTCTTAAATCCGTCCCGTCGCTTGCGGCCAACTTCAATTTCGGCAGAACCCTGGCGATGCCGCCGGCGCCGAGCATGAATTAGCTCTGTTGTAGAGGTAGCAAGATCATGTATAGGATGATTCTGTCGCCCAAGGGCCATTCCGAGAAGGCTGCTTCACGTCTCAGGTTCACGAGCAGTTCCGTATTGTAGGATAAACGGCGGCTGTATTGTCATGGCTGAAGCCGTCAGTCCGAAGCTCTGGGAACCTTCCGAGCCTGCTTCCACACGCACGTTTGAATTCAAGACGCTCATTGAGACAAAATACAGCGTCCAACTGCACACGTACCAAGACCTCCAAAAGTGGAGCAATCAGCATCTCAACAACTTCTGGGAGGAAGTTTGGCATTTTACCGGCATCAAAGCATCAACCTTCTTCTCCAAGGTAGGCTCTGCGGTCAACCTCCAATCTCCTCTCACATTGCTTTGTATATTCTTGTTGCGGAGGAGTTGACTCTATTTCCCAATGCATGTTCAATGCTTTTTTTCTCACTTGCTATGAAAGAATGATTCGTTCGATCAAGACAGGGTAGATACCAGGGGTACTTCTTGTTATTTCGGGCTATGACGGGCCAGGGCCAATGTTGCCGTTTGCCGAACTCAGCGAGTTGACGATTCATCGTGGGTCCTCCCCTGAGATATCAAGCGTATACTTTTTGCGAGCTCTGGTAAGCGGGCGAGGCTCTCATTTGCGTGTGACTAATTATGAAAATACTGGCCATTTGAGGCCGCGAATGGCTGTATTGTCTGGTGACTTTACCAGCGTCCACATTTTGTTATTTGGGATGAGTTAATGTTGGTCAGCCTGAGCTGATAGCGCGCAGGCCGTCGTTGAAGATGCTCCCATCTTTCCCCGTCCGCCGTTCTTCCAGGATGCGAAATTGAACTTTGCAGAAAACCTACTCTTTCCAGCGTGTAACCCAGACGAGGACTCCTTTGCTGTGATTGCGGCGACTGAGAATTCGCGAGAGCATGTCACTTGGCGTCAGCTCCGTGAGAGGGTGCGTCGATGTACGGCCTCCATGAGGGGCATTGGCGTCAAGGAGGGAGACCGTGTTGCAGGTTATGTGGCCAACCATACGAATGCACTGGTTGCCATGCTGGCAGCGACCTCGATTGGCGCTCTATGGACTGCTGTTTCTCCGGATACTGGTGTCCATGCTGTGCTTGACAGAATCCAGCAGATTGAGCCTGTGCTTCTCTTCGCGGACAACGCCGTCATGTACAACGGCAAGATTCACGACGTGCACGAAAAGTTGAAGGATGTCACGAAAGAGATACCGCAGCTGCAAGCCTTGGTCGTCTTCGAGACCATCAGAAACCACACCTTCGACTTAAGCGAAATCGTCATTCGCTCGGGCAAAGCGATCATGTACTCCACTTTTCTTGACCAAGCGTCCCGCCATGCGAAGTTGTCCTTCGCTCAACTCTCAGCAGATCACCCAATATATATCCTATATTCCTCCGGCACAACCGGTAAACCCAAATGCATTGTACATGGCGCCATCGGCACTCTTATCCAACACAAAAAAGAGCACGATATCCAGTGCTCCCTCCGGCCCGGGGACCGCCTTTTCTATTTCACCACTTGCACCTGGATGATGTGGCACTGGCTCGTCTCCGGCCTCGCCACCGGCGCCACCCTAATCCTCTACGACGGCTCTCCCTTCCGCTACCATGACTCTCCCAACGCCAGCGAACTCTCCATGCCCCGCCTGATCGACGAGCTGCAAATAACCCACTTCGGTACTTCCGCCAAATACCTCTCCGTCCTCGAACAAAAGCGCACCCTCCCAAAAGACCACAACATCTCGCTCTCCTCCCTCAAAGCAATCTACAGCACCGGCTCCCCCCTCGCCCCCTCCACCTTCCACTACGTCTACCGCGCCTTCGGCCCCAACCTCAACCTCGCCAGCATCACCGGCGGCACAGACATAATCTCCCTCTTCGGCGCCCCCTCCCAACTCTCCCCCGTCTTCGCCGGCGAGATCCAAGCGCCCGGTCTCGGCATGGCCATCGAAGCCTGGGACTTCTCCGGCAAGAACATCACCGCCACCGGCGAGCCGGGCGACCTCGTCTGCGTGAAGCCCTTCCCCAGCCAGCCCGTCATGTTCTGGGGCCAGGACGGAGACGAGAAGTACCGAAGCAGCTACTTCGCAACGTTCGGCCCGCGGGTCTGGCATCACGGCGATTTCGTCCGCTTCAACCCCTCCACGGGGGGGCTGATCATGCTGGGCCGCAGCGACGGGGTGCTCAAGCCCTCAGGCGTGCGTTTCGGCAGCGCGGAGATCTATAACGTGCTGCTAGCGCATTTCCCAGCGGTCGAGGACGCGTTGTGCATTGGCCGCCGCAGGGAGAGCGATGCAGATGAGACGGTCGTGCTGTTTGTGAAGATGGAGAAGGAGGGGACGTTTACGCGGGAGTTGGGGGGGAGGATTCAGGCTGTGGTTAGGAAGGAGCTGAGTGCGAGGCATGTGCCGGGCGTGGTGGAAGAGTGTCCGGCCATACCCATGACGGGGAATGGGAAGAAGGTCGAGGTCGCGGTGAAGCAGATTCTTTGTGGGAGGAATGTCAAGACTAGTGCGAGCGTGGCGAATGCGGAGTGTTTGGAGTGGTATAGGGCGTGGAATGAGAGGCATCCTTAGGATATATATTGGGGCTGAGGGGCTTGGAGTTGGTAGTGGGTGCGGAAATGCTGTTCACAGGAGCCCTTCTGCGGTTCCCTAGCGTTCTTCGATGGCATCAGGCGACAACCTCGATAACAGGCCATCACTGGTCTTTCAGTCCTTCACCATTCTTGTCTATTCGTTTTTCATGAGTACAGAGCAACCGCTTTTCCGTTCAGCCAGCTCTAAAGCGAAGCACCCTACCAGCACATTGGGATAGAAATGGCGCGAGACCCATAGCTTGTTGAGCGGAGGAAAACACTTCGACCATGTTCAGCAATGGTACATGGTTGTACTATTGCCGATACTTGGTGGCTAGTCAATATGAATGTAAGCTGTTTTGCATGATGATGCTTAGGATCTTTCCCCCAGTATCAGCTGTCACGCTTTTCAGAATCTAAACCCCCATCGGGCCATCCTCCCTCTACTCCTCTTCCCCCTTCTCCTTCTTCTCCCTCTTCTCCGCCTCCTGCTTCTCCAAATCTCTCTTCCTCTTCCTAATCGCCTCCGGCGGACTATCCTCACACAACTCACTCTCCGGCCCATCATTAATCCCCGTCCACTTCGGCTTCCCATCCGGAATATCCAGCACGCGCCTCCCATAGAACATATGGCAGCTGGGGTCGAAGTTCTTCCTCTCGCTCGGGTCCTTGAAGTCAATGAGCGTGGGGAAGAGCAGGATCATGTTGCGGCCCTCGTCCATGATGGGCGTGCGGCAGTAGGCGCAGGAGACCTTGCAGGGGAGCTTGTGCACGCAGGTTTTCTCGCCGGACTCGTACCATCCCAGGTCGTGGTGGCCGTGCGTGAAGTTGATGTCTTCTTTGTGGAAGATGGCGGCCCATTGGAAGGGGGCGCCTGTTGTGTGCGTCAGTATACTGCGAACGAGACTGTGGGTGAAGGGGAGAGGGTATGTACCGTGGATCTTCTGGCATGTGGTGCAATGGCAGTATTTCGCGTCAAGCGGCTTCTCGCGGCTCAATTGGTATCTGATCTTCCCGCAGTGACAGCTGCCCTCGTAGCGGACTTTGAAATTGGGATCGTTGCTCTGGACTTTGTAGGGAGCACGGAGTTTCCACTCGTTGAGCTCGCCCTCGGTGCTGCCGTCGTCGCCGTTGTCGCCGTTGGCGCGGTAGCTCTGTGTATCAGCCATCTTGGGAAGGAAGGTATGGAATTGGGATTGTAGCTGGGTGAGACGGGTGAGGGGACGGAATGAGGAAGTGGTGCTTGTAAAGGAATTGACTCGGGAGCAAGCGAATTGCAGATTGAGACGGAGGAGACTGGTTGCTGTAGACATGCAGTGTTGGAGGGGAGTCAATGGATATTAAGTGAATGAGAGGTTCGAGGCACGAGAGCAGGTCCAGATGAGTGATCTGATACGCTATTTCTCTTCAGGGGTCTTGTTTGATGACCGCATCGGATCATGACGTGGGTGATTTCAGGTCGAGCTGTAGAGTAAGCACGTTGTGCTCTACTTTAGTTTAGATGGACATCTTCACCGCACGAAGCTTATAATTGCATGTGGTACATTGTCAATGGCATCTCTGATCTCTCTTAAAGTATGTGAAGTGATGGTCTGAATGAGTGCATCCTGATAGACTTTGTTGGCTGACATCTTGAAAAGTCCCACATCTTGAACTGCAGGGATCAGATTCAGAGAGATCCCGCTAGCCAAAAACGAATTGGTGTCCGCTCAGTATTGGCGCTAAGGACGAGGACTGCTGTCTTATCATGCGTGGTACTCCTCCTTGGAAGACAACTTTTGTTGGACATATTGATCTCGAAAACTACTTGGAGGGGCTTCTAGACTTTGATAGCACAGTGGTGCGGTCAATCGTGTCGTTGCTGAGTCGAGATTGGATCCGCTGTGACTGTGGAGCTCTCTGTAAGTCCACTCGAGAAAGGTCAACGCCCTCTGTCGACACAGCAATTTGGTGGCCTTCCCAGAAAGTGTGAGTTAGGGTCAAGGGGAGCCTGGTGGCATCTGATCTGCGAATATCGACAAGTCAAATCTCTTTTGATACTTCCATGACTCAGGATATTGGGCTTTCTAGTCTGTTGCTTCACGATGTCTCCTTCTTTCTGGAATCTTGAATTGACCCAGCCAGGACGAGGCCTGCCGCAAGACCGGTTACACGGAATACTACAAGCAGGATGGCCTTAGCATTTATAACGCCGCTTTGAACCTGCTTTTTGACTCAGTACAAGTCCACAACGACGGCGTTATCGGCAATCATTGATTAAAATTTGATAGAAAGTTATGTACTGTCCATCGACACAGGATCTGACTTCAAGCTCTTCATAACCACGTCAGGTATTTGCGTCCCATAAGCCTAGGCTATGGCCCCGAGATTATCGACTCGGAATTTGAATGAACATGTCGGTCATTTGCAGCACTTCGTTGCGAGAGACAGGGTGGAACAGCCTCTGGAGGCCCAGATTACCAAGATCGTTTTGACCTCGAGCTTTTCACGGCCTAGAGAAGCACGGTCCTCGTTGCATCTAGGAGGCAGAGCATACTCCGTAGGGTCTCCCCCACCGTGTTCTTCGGAAATTCTCGGACGTCTTCATCCTTGTGCAATTTGTGAGCCATTGCAACGGGTAAAGAGATCCACCGCTCAGGTCATTGCTTCGAGGGTCAGGCAATGAGCTTCCATTGGTTGATTGGTCCAACGAAGGACAGTCTGTTTATCCTAGCTGTTGGCAATGAGTAAAACAGCCTTTGCCATGCGTGCGGCTAAGATTCATATAGGGAGAGGTGCAACTTGGCTCGGTCATGGCATCGCAAGTCACCGGTCCTCAAGTCTGAGGTTACAAAAAGCTTGGTTCTATGCGCTTCCACTTGTTGAGCTGATCGTCTGATGATCGAACAATCTGAGCTGGAGATGGCAGTATCCGACGCTGTCCGAGGAGATGAAGAACAGTTCCATATCTTAGACGTACAGTACGTGGGATGTATTACAGCATAGAAAAGCCATGAATTGATCGTCTTAGTCAATACGCGACACTGGTGAAGGACTAGCTAAGAATAAAACCCTAGTTCTATTTTCCTGTGAAACACTGTGCGTGAGGCGCAGCCGGCCTGCGGACTGTCAACCCGTTTGTTCGTCACCTTGCAGTCTCCGCAAACGTGGGGAAATGGGAAATGGCCTTATCAGATGTCCAACCCCATAAGATTCAAAGAGTCCAAAGTCCTGCTGCTCCATGCCCCTACAGCTACATCCTTCAAGACGAGAATCCAACAGGAACTCACTACCCCGTTCGAGATCCAAACAGTGCCCTGCGCCACTAGAGATTGACCACCAAACCTCCGTCGCACAACGTCAACGCCCTGCACATAATCTTCGATTTCGGGAATTCTAGGGACACTCGAGGCGGACTCGGTATAAATTACTGCGAAGCCGTTCGCTACTTTCCTCTGCGCATATCTGCCCTGGTCTCCAAGCTCGCCTCCAATCTTGCTTTGTCGCATCGCTCGCCCCGAGAGGCGCGCAAGAGCAGGACACCCTGCTCGTTCTCAACGAACCTGGGGTCAGCAACGCGGGGCTACTGGATCGCTCGATGGCAGATGATTCACTGGCCCGAGCCCAAACTTCAGAAATTGCTATCTCTACTTCCCCCACACACGGAGAACATACCCCAAATCCTAGCCGCGATAATGCACACAACGACACCTATGCAGGCAGACAGGCAGCAGGCTTAGATACGGGTATCAGCGGACACGATGATCTACAGGACATACTCTCACCGATAGCTGTGCATGCAGATGCAGAGTGGACGGCTCATGACGACTTTGAGAACCATGCTTCCACGCCAGCCATTGACGTCCCGCCTGCAGCTGGTCAGCATGGGGCTGAGGCTGCTGATAACGGCTGCTACCTGGAGTCCAGGTACGTGGAGGAGTCGCCTCTGGAGGAGTTTATGAGAAATCGAAGGCCCTCTATCAGCTTCGATCCGAAGGTCAAGCTAGAGACGGGTCATGAACATATCCTAGAAACACCACTACCGAAGCTAGCGATCAATACAAGGCTGAGAAGAGAGTCTATACTCCAGGAGCTGTCCAAGCCCACGCGAAGGTCACCTCTGTCAAGGACGTACAGTGAGGCAGACGGTGGTGCCTTTGACTCTCTCACTGGAGAGCCAACAAAACCACTGACCAAGCAGAATCACTCGCTCACCAGAATACGGCCACGGCAAAATCGGTCACGATATCCTCTCCTCCACTCTACCGTCAACAGCCTGCCCAGCGAGAAGGATCCATTTGAGCTCGAAACAGGGTCGTCTCTGACCTCTAATTCTACGGCCTCTACATCGCTTTCGGAAGTCCAAACCCCGACAGACGGAACCATGGACTGCCTTGTATCCCCCATCTCTACCTACTCGCCCTTCCACCACCCCGTCTCCCTCGAAGAATCTAGTGCATGGCCTAAGCCTCACCGGCAACCTTCGAGCTCTCGAGCAAAATCCTACACCTTCGACCGCAAACTCAGCCTGCGCTCCACTACCCGCTCTCGGCGCTCTACCTCCTCATCCATCTCCCCCGCCACAGCCTTCCTCTCCAAATTCGCTCCTCGAGAAGAGCCACCACCCGAACTCGATAGCGAGGGCCAAGAAGTAGGCGATTACGTCCTCGGCCGCCAAGTCGGCTTCGGCGGCTTCAGCATCGTGCGCGAAGCCTACACCCTCGAAGGCGACGAACGGGTTCAACGCGCCGTGAAGATCGTTCGTCGCGTCGTGGCCGGCAAGAGCGAGCAAGAGAACGACCAATTCCAAGCCGAATTCGAGCGCGAAGTCGCACTCTGGAGATGTCTCGGCCACCGGCACATCCTCCCCCTCATAGCTGTCTACGTTACCCCCGTCGCGACCTTCTGCTTCACCAAACTGAATAGCGGTGGCACGCTCTTCGACCTCGTGCGCTCCAACCGCAACGGCCTGCGTCAAGACCTCGCTCGCCGCTACGCCTACCAACTCGCCTCCGCAATACGCTACCTCCACGAAGACATGCGCATCGTGCACCGAGACATCAAGCTCGAAAACTGCCTGCTCGACCTCTCTGCCCCCGCCGCCGATTCCGAAGGCGGCAACCTCCTCCTCTGCGACTTCGGCCTCGCGGAATTCACCACCCGCACCCCTCGCCGCAGCACGCCTTCCGCCTCTGCCGACACCACCCCCTACGGCACACCACCCCCACACTCCCCCGGCCCCAGCCCAGGCATGCGGCACCACATCGGCCCCTCCGAAACCAGCACCTCCATCGCCGGCTCCCTGCAATACGCCGCCCCGGAACTCATCATGTCCCCCGCCGGCCTGCTCAGCACCGCCGTCGACATCTGGGCTTTCGGCGTCGTCATCTACGCGCTCATGGTGGGGGACTTACCGTTCCAGCATATGTTCCAGCCGCGGGTGCAGATGATGATCTTGGCTGGGGAATGGGATCTGCAGGCGCTGAGGGGGGCGGAGGGGGTGGTGCGGGAGGGGAGAGAGGATGAGGTCGAGGAGGTGGTGGGTGGGTGTTTGGAGATGAGCAGCGAGGAGCGGTGGACGGTGGGGAGGGTGCTGGGGTGCGCGTGGCTGGAAGGGTGTCAGGAGGTGGTGGAGGAGGCTGGGGGTTGGAAATTATAGCGAAGGGAGGATTGGGTTGGAAGGTGGACATCGATCTAGGGTCGGCTTTGGCGGTTATATCGATCTGGCGTTGGGATTTGACACGGAAGGATATGATGTAACGCTTACGATAGGATACCCCTTTTCTCTTCATTCTTCGTTCTTTCTTTCTTTCCCTCAGATATTCAAAGCGTCATTCAGCTAGCGGTACTCATAAACCTGGATCTTGTACATACATTGCGGCTTCGTCTTCCCCTCCCCGATACACATTTCCACCCAGATCATAAACCCCGCCCCTCTCCCTAAAACACACAGTCCACCAAGCCTCTCCCCCCATCCTTCCCCTGCCCCCAGAAAACCCAACCCTTATCCCACTTCCATAAACCCCCACCCTAATCCTAAAGCAATCATATCTATCACCAAGCCTCACCTACCAGACCGACAGGAATCTGCATCCCACGAACAGCTATCTTCTACTCTCTGTCTGCTTAGGAGTTTTTGGGAGGGATAGTTCGGATTTGGGGAATAGGGAGGCTTGGGGGGGTAGGAAATTTGGGAGAGGAGGAAGGGTGTTTGGGGGGGGGGGGGAGAAGGGGAGGGGGTG
>JAABUQ010005250.1_pt1 | contig 20934 bp, 23 predicted proteins | sample 5560001 | NCBI WGS metagenome assembly JAABUQ01 (sample SAMN10711888, study PRJNA513371) | rock metagenome | isolation source: Antarctica rocks | place: Antarctica: Victoria Land, Finger Mt nord | collected 2015-12-18
GTAAGTACCGCAGGTTGAGCAAAGACTACGAGGAACTACCAGCCAGCAGCGAAGCATGGATACGTATAGCGATGATCCACATTATGCTCCGAAGGCTAGCCTGACTATTTTCTATACACTTTCTAAGGGCAAAGCGCGGGCGTAAAAGGTAACGGAGCTCATAGAGCCTCAAACATCGGAGAAATACGAGATGGCGACGACAGTGTGTCCAGGCTGCAAGACACGGCCCATTGCGGCTGGTCATTATATGTGCGAGGCATGCGAGGATCGGATGGCTGGTCGTCCGCCTAAGGCGGATCAAAAAGCTTCCGCATCAGAACAAAATGCTTCTTCAAAGCCTGCGTTCCGTTGTGCAAAATGCGGCAGCGCTATAGAAAATGATGATCCGTTCTGCTCGTCCTGCGGTGCGCCTCGCCCCCGCAACGCTTCGGGGCGGCCTTCATCCGCCCACCAGCCACGAGAAGATCGCACCTACCAGGACCCGCTGTTTGTCGGCGGCGTCTACCACTGCCCTAAGTGCAATGCAGTGCTGGAAGCGGGGGCTAAACGGTGCAGTGCCTGCGGCGTCCTTTTCATGTATCCTGTTCCCAATGCGAGCGCATCGGCGGGCGGAGCGACTCCCCGCCCTGGCGCGGCAGGAGCACAAAAAGGCGCGTCGGCAGCGTGCCCCCATTGCCAGGGTTGCCTCAACCCCGAGGATCAGTTTTGCGCGGCCTGTGGCAATGCCCGTAGTCACGCCGCACCCGATCCACCCTCGGCATCGTCGCCGCCAGGTGGGTCAACCGCTCCGCCGCCCGATTGGGAAAGCACGGCCCCGCCGCTTCAATGTGTCATGTCCTCAGCTTGGTTCGGCAAGCTGTGGCACGGGGCAGGTACGCTCTGGAGCCTCGGAACACTCATCCTGTTTCTTTTCAGCGTATGGTTTGTCGGCAGCTTAATCGTTCATCATTTCCAGGACGCGGGGATGAACGGCGTCTACGTGGCCACGGACGGTGCAGGGGAGATGACCTTTTGGCCCGACGGCACCTACCTGATGAGCGCCTTCGGGATTAACCTGCCAGGCAAGTACAGGATACGGAACAACGGGACCGTGGACATGACGGCCCAAGGCGACCCGGCTTCGAACGCCAGTCAGCAGGGCCAACAGGCCGACCCGCTCGTGTCCATGATGGCGCGGGGGCTGGATGGCGAGGTGTCGTCCGACAGAAACACATTCCAATGGCAAGGCCATACCTACTCCTACGACCATCGCCCCACGACAGGGCCGCCAGCCGTTCCTGACCCAAACACACCTGAAGCGGGATCGGGCAGTCAGCCGTCGGGCACGGGCACGCAGTGAAGGTGCAACCCAAACCGCTAACCGTTAGACAACCAGAGGAAGAAAAATGCCTCGATTCTGTACCCGATGTGGCGCAGATCTAACCGAGCAGGATCAATTTTGCGCACGGTGTGGCTGCGCCCAACGTGGATCGGCTCAGCCCGCTTTGGTGTCTGGCTCAGCACAGGTGGCTGTCCTGCCGCCGACAAACGCGCAGCCTCCGCAACGAATTGATAGGGAGAAACAGGCGGCTCCGCCTGCTCCACCCACTCCTGCTCCACACGCGGCCCCTCAGCCAGCGTCCAGTGGTCGCACGCCCCTGATGCCGATGGTTATGGTTGCCGTGCGTACCCTCGGCTTTGCAGTGGGGCTGGAGTTGTATTGCGAGTTTGTCAGCATGCTACAGGACACCAACAACAACCTCTTCCTGAATCATTGGTCACCTCTGGACACCCCCCGCCAGTTGCGGGATAACGCCAACCACGCAGGCGGACTGGGATTAGTCTGGGGATTGCTGCTGGGCAGCGTCGGCAGCGTACTGAAGTTGAAAAGGGATGCACGCAAGGAGAGGCAATGACGGATCAGGCCACCACTTCACTCCGCTGCCCACGCTGCGGGGCCGAGCACCCTATCGCTGCAGCTTTTTGCTCCCGATGTGGGATACCAACTCGCCCGTCGCCGTTGGACACAGCAACGGCGACATCAAACGTCGTGAGAAACCAGGAGCAGACCCCCACACAGCGTGGTGCCGCCAGCAGTTCGTGGTCAACGGTGCTTGCCTGGGCCTTGTGCGGCGCAGCACTCCTGGGGTATCGTTTATGCTCGGGGTCTATCACCAGTACACCCTCGACTGCATTGCCCTCAATCCAAACCGCTGGGTTCCCGACTCACCAACTAACCTGTACCAGCGGGCTATCGGATGGCGGGATGACGGGGTGGTTGTTGGGGCTGTACTGGGTGGGGTCGCAGGCTTTTTCAAGACCGTCATTGACGGACGAAGGGATCGGCAATGACGAACCAATCCACTCCTGTAGCCTACTGCTCCCAATGCGGAGCCGCGCATCCCGTCGCATCTGCGTTTTGCTCAAAGTGCGGAGCCAAGATAATGCCGCCGACACCCACGCCTTCTGCCCCGTTCGTCGACCAATCTGCTGTATCCCCGCCGCAGACCACTCCGCCTCAAAAGAGCACTGGTAAGAAAGCCGCCGCTTGGCTAGTGGGATCGGCTATCTTGCTGATTGGGGGTGGCCTGCGCCAGATCGGGTTGACCGTCGCCCACAACCCCAAGCAGGCCGCCAGTCTTATCCAGAACCCATTCGCACCTCGACCGCTGGCGACCGCCCTGCGCCTGTTCCAGCGGGGTGACTCCTGGGATTACCGCGTTAGCGGCACCGCCACACTCGCCGACGGCAAAAGCGTTGCTATCCAGAATGGCTCCTTGCATTCCGAGATCACTGATTTCGTCGCGAACGGCGATGCCAAAAAACTTATTGAGGACGATGCCGTGAGCATGACGGCCTCTGCCGACGGTCGGACTCTGCCGTTCTCGCACACCACGCAGCAGACACTGTCGCAGGATTGGCTTCAGGCGACGACGTACCTGCTGTCCGACAACAACGGGTCACAAGGAGCGGTGCGGACGGTGCGCCAGCCGCAGGTGGACACGCCTGGAACGTGGTTGGATGGGCTGAGCCAGAGTTCGCACCTGGATTTTGACAACGGCGACAGCAAAAACGAGACCACGACGGTACAGGGGTCTGAGGTTGTGGACACGGCACTCGGCAAGATCAGCGTCTGGCGCTGCGTTCAGGATGAGACGGAATCAGACGGCACCCACAGTACGATGACACTATGGTTTGCCCCGCAGATCGGGATGCCCGTCAAGACCGTGGGAACAACCATAAATCCTGATGGCATGGTGCTCCACCTGACTACCGACCTAGTCAAGACCAGCGTGCCGCTGTGATGGCTGTCGGGTGGCAATCACATATGGAAGTTTCGGGAAAGCGACGGCGTCTGTGGCGCGCAGCGTCCTGGTTGCTGCTGGCAGCAGCTTCTGCCGCTTTGATCACCATGATCGTCAGGCCGCGCCCGCTGGACATCCTTGATGTTACTTACAGTCGATCCTTCACACAGCAGCGACGTATGGATGTGTTCGTGCCTAGCGCGGATGCCAACGGCGTTTGCATCGTGTTTCTACACGGCGGTGGCTTCATCAGCGGTACGCGGCACAACTGGGAAAGCACCGCACGCCACTTCCGAAGCCTGGGCTACACCTGTGCCGCCGTCGACTACCGCCTGGCTCCGACCTTCCAGTACCCTGCCGCCTTAGTGGACGCGCGGCTGGCGGTCTCTTTTCTACGCGCCCGCTCAGGTCAGTACCGTTTCAACCCCAATGAGGTGGCCGTGGTCGGCTCGTCGGCAGGCGGGTGTCTGGCCCTGATGCTCGGCACGTTGCGCCCCGACGATGCCTTGGGACTTTCCGCCGAGATGCGCATCGGCGACACACGCCCGCAGGCGCTCATCCTGGAGTGTCCCGTCAGCACGTTTCGCCACATGGATGGGCAGGAATGGGTAGGTGCTTACCTCGGTCATCAGGAGCATGGGAGCGAGAACCTGTACCGAGCGGCATCCCCCATCGACCAGTTGCACGGGGGCGTGACGGACGTTTTGATCATTCACGGCAGCAACGACGAGGTGATCCCGTTTGCCCAGTCGGAAGCACTGGATCACCGCGTCCGCGAGACAGGCGGGTGTTCCAAGCTGATCAAGCTCCAAGGAGTGGGCCATGGGTTCGGCGGCGGTGTTTCAACGCTCGCCCAGCGGGAGACGGACGACGCTATAGACAGGTTCCTCAGACGCCGCTTTTTTCTGGAAGCACGTACATCTCTGAGGCCGTGAACACTTCGACCCACGCCAACAGGTCCTAGTCGATGAGCCATACTCAGACCACTCGTCAGACACCCGAAAATACCGTAAGACTTTATTCCAACGAGGTGCACATTCTCGTTACCTCAGTTGTAGGCAGCCTGGTGGCCGCCGCTCACACGACGTGCCAAGGAGCAATGGCCGCAGCCGTCAACTGGGTTGAGGGTGTTGCTGAGACGCGTCTGAATGGTAGCTTGAAAGAGCGTTTTGAGCGTGCTTGTCGGCATATGGCTGGGCAGGGTGAACGGATCAAGATAGTCTCCAACCCGATTTTGAGCCGTGTTTCGTGATTCAATAGCTTACATCTCCATCTCCCGCCTATAAATCAACCTGCTTTGATGCGTTCACTTCTAATTGTCAAAATCAGTCTTTCGCGCGGCTATTTCTTGTTTTTAGAGCGTGATGGTGCCGCCACCTTTCGCATACCTAAATGGCTTGGAGCTACCGTCAAGGTGAACGGTGAACGGTGAACGGTGAGCGGGACGAAGTCGTCTCCTCCACTTGTGGGACAGTAAGCGGCAGACGTTTGCGCCAGTCGTCACTCCCAATGCAGTTTTCGCGTTTTAGAAAAAACGACAGACAGTCGCAGACATTGGCGTTTGGCTGTCTACCTAATAATGTAGCGGTTATGATCAGCGTACTGAGCCTCTGCAATGTCTCTCATATGCCATAAATGCCCCACCCCATCCCCTCGGCACTCAATTTACCGACAATCCATAAAGCTAGATTTCTTTATGATGTGGCGTATAAACATGTTCCCTCAAGCCCGTATCCATTGATATGGAACAGCGTTTGCGGGGGAACTGTTCTGAATGCACCTGGCAAGAGGCATTAACGAGTGGTTGTTCAGGCAATGGAGCCTGACGTCTTGGCAGGAATCGGCCAAAAAAGAACTAAACTTTAACAATACCTTCCGAGAAGTATTTTTGGACGGCGGCAACAAATTTATGTCCGTTCAGAAACCATCAGAATCTAACTCCATTCTTGAAGTGACACGCGTCAAATTAGGGCTGACGCGAGTAGAACTATCCAGTGTGTGTGAGGCCATTGCAGTCACTGATGTGGGACAATACACAAGAGTTAGCATGGATGCCATACGTAAGCTAGAGCTTGGGATTACCAGACCGCGCCGTAAAACCGCGCAGACTTTGGCTAAGGCTCTTCAGTTGCCTATCGAAGCTTTATTTCCTAACGGCATTGATAACGTGACGCGGAACCCTGAAGGCATAACGCGCATCTCTCCAGATCGTCCGAAGCGATCTATGGCACGCCCAGTGCGCCTCGGAAGAAAACTGAGGACTCTTCTGCAAGAAGCCAACATTCCCTTCGAAATACCAAAGGGATATGCGATTGGGTTACCATCGGATTCTGATCGCAGAATCAGTTTCGCTCCTGACATTGCCATACCAGAACTCAAACTAGCAATCGAAATTGATTATGCAAATGTTAACCTTGTAAGTAATCGAGATAAACATCGGTACCTCACGTATATGAATGAGCAAGGCTGGAGAGTTTTGCTAGTCAACATGGATGAAATAGACAAACAGCCCGAGTCGGTCATCATCAGAATTCTAAACACCTTACTTCATATCATCGTAGAAACTTGACACCTAAGTTAAAGCAGCAGCTAGGTAAAATGATGCCTAGCTGCTTATTCTTTATCTACAATAATTTTTGTAGGGTATTGATTTAAAGGTTTTTTATGGCTAAAATTAAGATGCAGACGGCAATACGTATGCAGGATTATTTAGTACAACAAACATGGAGACAAAAATGATCGATCCCGAGAAGTTAAGACTGGCGACTGACCCACTCACACCACTCAGTGCAGAACAGCAGCGGCATTGGGCGGCTACCTCCCCCCGCACTGATCTGCTTGAAGTGTATGGTGTATCCACCCACAGTGGCGGGCGTCTGAAACTAACACCTGAGAATGGAACCGTGACGCTTGCAGTGGATCGTATGGGGGATCATGCCTTTGCGGTAAGGTTCAGAGATACAGACCTCAAAAAATTTATTTCCGAAGGTGGCAGTCAGAACCTGCCTGGCGTGGGAACTCTAGTCGCCACGCCCCGTGGACATGACTCAGTCAGACTTTGCCTCGTCGCCGAGAAGAATGGACGTTGCAAGGGCGCGCAGGGCATATTATTTGTAGCCGACATCTGTGTGTCGGAAGTCCTGAAACGGCTGTAATTAGATTAGGGGATAGATTTGGATCAAGGCAGTTAGAGTTTTCCGAAATTTGTCACTGGATAAATAGGTATCTGTAGGTTGTAGGGAGCAGGCAACTTCGTAACAACCAAGCTACCTATTACTTTGAAGACAGGCAAGCAGCACAGGCCCGCGAGATGAGTCTCGCGGGCCTGTGCCATCTCCGCCAATGCCCACTACCATAAGATTTAGAGCCCAAACAGGCTGCAAAGTTAATGGAGTGGATGAAAATGTACGGAATTACTGACGCGAGTTACGCGCTATCTGTTGGGGGAATGGTAGAAGAAACTGTCGACCTGTTTAGGCTGGGTGAGATAAGGGTTTTTGAGAGTGAAAATGGGCAAAGAACAGCAAATGCGGGCCTGTACTCATCACCTGAAAAGGCCATCGACGCTTGGGCCCACCAGATGATGCAAGATGGCTGGGAATTAGCCGAACTTCCACATCGACACGGTTTCGGGCTGATTTATAGCGTTTGCCCGCGAGACGGCGGCGAGAGCGTATTGTACGGGGGCGAGGTGGATAAATGCCGAGGGCAGTCAGTTGAGTGAGTGTGCGGGCGAGGCCAGGAGAACACTGTCATTGCCTGGGTTTATACGGCGAGAAAGCCGCGCAAGACGATCCAGATCGTCTCCTTGAAGATACTTAGGCGCGCAGTTCCTCTGCTGGATTCTCTAATACTCAGAACATCGACAACTGGTCAGGGTGGTACTGGATCGCGACGTTGCCATCACGGAAGAATGCGGCGTATGCGCGCCTGCCGACACAGGTCACCTCACAGTCCATCGCCCTAGAATTCCGAGAGCGGTAGAAGCCCTGCGCCTGTCCCGTAGCCTCGGCTCGGTCCTGCCACGCCTGGTGGACCAGGTGATGTCTCGGCACGGTTTCATAACGGTACATGGGGTACTCCACGGCGTGATTGCACACTGTGTAGGCCACGTGAAGGGCCTCACCCCTTCCACCTGGTGGGACGCCCATCTCGCACACGGCCATAAAACAGGCTTTGGGATGGTGGTGTGTAAACTGAAACGCGGCGGCGACCGCCGAACAGCCGAATTGTGCTGCCGCCTGCCTGATCCCTGCCACTCGCCAGTTCAGGCCCACGACCATCGGCAGGAAGTGCGCGCTCGGCATCACGAACTCGCCCGCCCCTCGTTGGCATAGCGCCTCCAGCGCGTAGTGTTCTTTTTGGTCGTCCGCTTGACCCGCAAAATATTCTCCAAGCTGGGAGGGAATTTCGCCGTCGTCCTCGATCAGGTAATGGGTGATCTCGTGGAACACGGTAAACTCGATCCTTTCCAGGCAGGTTAGGCGAGAGCTGTAGACGATCTGTCGGCTCGCCGAGACCCACATGCCGTCTTGGGCGATGTTGGCAGCTTTCGGAGCGGGCAGACCGAGGGCGCTCACCGTCTCCTTCCACGTCGGGCGGTGAGGAAGGCCGTGCTTTTTGATCTTTCCCCTGACGAGTTGAACCACGTGTTCCCGCATCTCGCGTTCATTCATGCGCATGTCGTTATCCCTTCCCTCCCAGTTGGCCCTCTGCCTCAAACATCCTCATCGGGGGCGAGGACGTGTCGGAGGGAAATGAAAACGTCCCTCCACTCCTGCTTGGTCTGGGGGCGCTTGCCCCGATAGTCCAGTTTGACCAGCGTCTTCTGCCAGTCTTCGGTGAGATGGTCTTTCCAGGCGGGGTCATCGCACAACTCACGCAGACCCGTGGGCAGCGCCTGTTCGGTCGCGTCCCCAAGCGCGTCGACCCCCGCCATCAGGTCTGTGGTCGATAAGCCTAAACCCTGCGCGACAACACCGAGGGTCTTCAGGGAAGGCTGTGTCCGTTCACGCTCTACGTCCGACAGGTACGTGATTGACAGCCCTGTCAGGTCAGCCAGTTGTTTGAGCGTCAGTTCTTTCTCGCGGCGCTTTTCCCGCATTCTCTGTCCGATTGTCATTCCTTTTGCGCTCCTACGCCAATAGTTGAACACAAAAAACAAAATTCCTCCCTTTATTGAAAAACACTTGACTCTTTGCTTACGCTTGTGGTAATAATAGTTTGTTGTATTTCAATTATTAACGTATAAGAAAGACATGGATATGGAAACCATAGAGATGTTGGTGGGCGTTTCAGGTCAGACCGAGCCGATCCTGGTGACCGTGCCGCAAGGCGCGCGGGTGCTGGAAGTCGTTGAGATCGTCAGAGGACACGGGGGAGCAGGACTGAGTGACGCCCAGGAAATTTTTCTGTTCCTGGACGGTGGGGAGGAGGCGCTCGGAGCGGAAAGCCGCCTGGACGAGCAGGGGATCGGTCATCGCCATCACGTGCATGCACATCGCTGCCGCCATGTGGATGTCACCGTAATATTCAACGGGACACAGAATTCCAGACCGTTCGCGCCGTCTGCTCGCGTGGCACAGGTCAGAAACTGGGCTGTGGAGGCGTTCTCCGCACCGACGGACACGGGGGACTACGGGCTCACCGAGGGTCAGAGGCTGCTGGATGGCGACATCCCCTTGCGCGACGTGACACATCACTGCCATGTCCGCTTTGACCTGATACCCCAAGAGTTGACCATCCGCTACACCGTCAATGCCGAGCCGCAGGTTGCGCACGAACGCCATCGCACACCACGGCTGATCCTCCAGAAGGCAGACCTTGATCCCGCCAAATACTACATCAAGCTCGGGGCGCTGTCCTATAAGGAGACGCCCGACCAGCCGATCCTGCTCCACGAAGGCGAGGCGTTCACGGCCATCTACTCGGGCGGCGGCACGGTTTCGTAGAGGAGGCACCCAATATGGCACGCGTCGATATGATCCGCGAACTACGCGAGATGGGCTATGCCGTGCAGGAACTGGGGGACGGGTGCATCTCGTTCCCCTTCGCCATAACGGTGGGCCGCTTTGCGGGACAGACCGTCACGGTCGGCCTTCTGGTCGGCGACGACTGGCCGTTCAATCCGCCCAGTGGCCCGCACATCTCGCCGCCCTTGCTGCCGAATAACGCTGCCGCCATCTGGCCGCACGGCGGAATCCACGGCCCGCGCTGCGGCCCTTTCATGGCAGGTTTCCAATACTGGAGCAGGCCGCACCCGCACTGGGCGAGCACAAAACGCTCCGCCCGCGACTATATCGGTCATCTGAACATGGTGTTCGACGCACTGACCTGAGGAGAAGCCATGACTTTTAGTGCCGCTCTTTCTTCATCCCTCAACTCCGAAGCCATCCGTCACCTCATACGTGACGACAGCCAGGAGGACCTCTGTTTCGCGCTCTGGCACCCCAGCCAGGGCGCGAGCCGTTATTCGGGCATCGTTCACAGTCTGATTCTGCCGCTAGACGGGGAACGCGCCGTCCATGGGAACGCCAGCTTTTGCGCCGCGTACTTTGACCGTGCGCTTGAGCTCGCTGTGGAGAAAGGCTGCGGATTAGCATTCCTGCACAGCCACCCCGCGCAGGGCTGGCAGGGAATGAGCTGCGACGACTTAGACACGGAGACCATTTACGCGCCTCCGACGTTCAGCGCGACTGGCCTGCCGCTGCTTGGTCTGATGGCGGGCACGGACGAGGCATGGAGTGCGAGGTTCTGGACGCGCACGGCCCCAAGGACATACGAGCGCCAGTGGTGTGAAACGGTTCGCATCGTCGGCGAGCGTTTGACCGTCACCTACGACGATGGTCAGCGTCCAAGACCAGGATTTCGTGAGGAGCTTACCCGAACGGTCAGCGCTTGGGGCGAAGATACACAGGCGGACCTGGCCCGCTTGAGGGTCGGCGTCGTCGGGGCGGGTAGTGTTGGGAGCATGGTGGCAGAAGCGCTCGCACGCATGGGGGTTAGTGAGGTTGTCATCATGGATTTTGATGAGGTGAAACGGCATAACCTGGATCGCCTGCTGCATGCAAACGCCGAAGATGCCGCTCGTCGCCGACCAAAGGTGGAGGTGCTCGCACGCGGCCTCTGTCAGAGCGCGACGGCCAGCCCGTTCCAGGTAATACCACTGGAGTATAGTGTGGTAGAAGAAGCAGGCTACCGCGCCGCCCTCGACTGTGACGTTCTGTTCTCCTGTGTGGATAGGCCATGGCCACGGAACCTGCTCAACGCTATTGCGTATGCACACCTGATCCCCGTGGTGGACGGTGGTATCCATGTGGCCGTAGGCCGCACGGGGAAATTACGGTCGGCAGATTGGCGGGCACACGTCGTGTCACCGACGCGCCCCTGCTTGGAGTGCCTGGGACAATACGATCCGTCAGAGGTCAGCCTGGAGCGGTCGGGATGGATGGACGACCCGACCTATATCCAGGGAATGGCTGTCGACAACGCCTTGAGGCACAACGAGAACGTCTTCGCCTTCAGCATGAGTGTCGCATCGTTCGAGATCATGCAGTTTCTGTCCCTTCTGGTGATTCCAAAGGGGATCCAAAGCGTCGGGCCACAGCACTATCACTTCATTCAGGCAGAGCTGGAGACCGAGTCAAAGGGTTGTCGCCCTGGGTGTTTGTTCCCGACTCTGGAGGCAATGGGAGATCATGCTCCTGCTTCGTTTACGGCACACCACCCCGTGGCCGAGGCTGCTCGGGAGTCAAGGCTGACGGTAGTCGAAGATGTCCTGACGCCAACAAAGACTCCTTCCACTTCCTTAATGACGAGACTACGCGACTGGCTTTCTTCTTTATTGATGTGTCATTCATAGCAGCACAGATTACTGCCGATCAGTTCTGTTTGGAGTCGGGCTGTAGAGCGCTGCCTGGCCACAGGAAGACTTTACCCAGACAATTAAGCGCGACTGTTCCACCGCAAGAGCACAGAGCGACTCGTTCTCTTTATATCGATAGAGTGTGCCTTGATTCTGAAAGTTTGTTTGTAACGTACTGACTTCCTTTGAGGCGCGTTGTCTTTTGTACAAGAGAGGAGCAAGATGCAGAGTGAAAAGAGAGTTTGATTGGGGCATGTTTTTCTTGTATGCCTTTTTAGTCGGCATTTTATTGATGGTATGCGTCGGGATCGTAGATCAAACTAACGGTCAGGCACATTATTACCCTGGTGTCGTAGTTTCCAAGATATATAAGCCTTCGGAAACCAGCACTGGCGTATCATCGGGAGTCGACAGCAAGGGAAAGCCAGTCACGACTACGACTACCCAAACTTCCGACGAAGAATGGGACATAATTGTCAGTACACATGGTACAACTGAAAAGGCAACAACAAGCCCCAATCGTTGGGCAAAAATCAAAGAAGGAGACCCTATAAAGGTGAAAGAAACTATAGGGGCGATTTTTCATGATTTGACAGATGTTCGAGTGGAATAAAGCCTCTTGCGTGGCGGCAACAATGCCTGAAAAACTATTGACTCAAAGCAATAGGTAAGCAGGAATGCAGTCTCGTTACACTTTGGCGGGAGGAAACTCTGGCAGATTGGAGACAATCTGTCATCAAGCCGACGTTCCACTTTTCCAACCCACTGCTACCAATCTGCCCCCGCCGATCCTTCGGCGGGAGCCTTTTCCGCTTCAGGGCAATGCTGAATGCAGTACCAGGCGGCTCCCAGCAATTTGTAAACCACCTCCTGCACCTCAATAGCCTCCACAAACTCCGCGCAGTTCTGCCATCTTTGTCTTTAGCATCCAGTCTTGCTCCTTGCTCCACCAGCACCCGTACTGTTTCCAGATGGCGTCTCTTGACTGCTGTCATTAATACGGTTCGTCCATATCGGTCAGTGTTGTCAATCCTAGCTCCCTTGCTCAGCAGGAAACACACAATAGGTGTGTGTCGCTGAAAAGAGGCCCACCAGAGGGCAGTTCGTCCCCAGAACTCTTTGGCGTTGACATCAGCACGACTGGCAACCAAAGCGCGAACACACGGGTAGTTTTTCTGGGAGACAGCCCACATCAGAGCCGTGCGCCTGAAGATAGTGTCTTTGGCTTCGACATCGGCCCCATCCGCGATTAAAATCTTGATCACAGAGGGGGTGCCATACATCGCCGCCATCATCAGGGTAGTAAATTTCGCCTGCTCTGTGGCAGTCGAATGAAGGCCAATATCCTGTAAGTTTGTGGTATGTAGATTTCGAAGACGCCGCAAACCCACAGGAGGTGGAAAAGTTTTCATGGATGGATATTTTGAAATTATTGGAATTTATTGGGGGAGCTGGTTTGCTCGTCACTGCCGACATTTCTAATCCTTACAGTTCCCCTGATAAAAACTACTCCGACGACAGTTTTTGGCGTAGTCTTGCGAAGAAGTCATAAGCATCGGCATCTTCGGGCAGTTCTGCCACTTGCGCATCCCCGAGTTCTACAACCAGCCATTCGCCTTCTGTCGTCTTCGCTACATCCATAGTAAAGAAGCGGCTTTCCACGAGTGCCGCAAGGCGAGTAAAATGAGCCAGCGGCGGTGTTTCTCCTATGTAGTCGCCCTGATCCCAGTAGCGAGACACTTGAATTACCTCGCCGTCCAGGAAGAACAAGCGGAACTCCCGCGTTAGCAGCATCCCGCTTTTGCTGTGGCTTCCCAGCGGTTCCAGATGGACAAACTCGCGGAACACTAAGCCGCCATTCAGGTCGTCACCCTGAAGGTCCAGGAACCGCCGCGTCACCCGTTCTACGGCCTCCGTGTCGGCGGCAGACGGAATAAAGCATGCTTCCAGCCACTCGTGCTTGCGGGACTTGACGTAATCCTTGACGATCACAGGATGGTCACCAAAGTCTTGAAGCAGAACCATCAGGCGGGCCAGCGACGTATCCCCCGCTTGCGTCCACACCGAACGCGGCGTGTAGCCTTCCAGCTTGTTATACCAGCAGGGAAGGGAGTGGCAGTAGCCATACTGCGCGGGCGTGTTAACCAGCATAACCCGCCGATCTGCTAATGCCGAGTACAAACTTGCGTACTGATCTTCGCTGAGCATCCAGCCGCGATAAACACCAACTTCACCCTCATTGCTTGCGGGAGCGACACGGCGCACGGCGTTTTCGGTATCGCAAGCATTCACAAGCGCCTCAAAGTTGATAAGCGAGTGGCCAAGACCCAACATTTGTACAGCGGCAAGTTCATCCGCATAAACAGGGTCGGGACTATGCGGGTTCAGAGGATCGGAACAAAATAAAAGTCTCATAATCCCACTCCAGATTGCTCATAAAGGATGAGCGTCTCGGCCCAGACAATCTGCTATAGATTGTAAGGGCCAAGCTGATTTCAGTTCTAGGCTACTTTCAGTCCTTGAACGGGTCGTGCTCGTTCTCACCTGCCATCGCCACGCCCAAAGGCGTCAGCGTGTGCAGTACGCGCACCGAAGCCTGGTGGAAGGCCAGCACTTCGGGCAGACGCTTGTACGCCTGCGGGCTTTCATCCGTGCCTGCCCCCCGAAGCTCCACGCCCAGTTTGCCGATCCACTCCATCATCATCTCACGCGAGACCAGCCCAGGCGCGATCACCTGCTTGGTCTTGTAGTTGATCTTGCCCCGCGCCTGCGTACGGCTCATCGCCCGCCCCGCCCCATGCACCGTAGAGTGCAACGCGGTAGCAGCTTCATCGGAAGCAAGGCCCTCCAGGATCACAGATTGGTCACCCATGCTCCCCCCGACAAAGCCGCGCTGACCTGCAAACGCAGGTGTCGCGCCTTTGCGCACGACAACCAGTTCCTTGCCGTCATGCTTTTCCAGCCATCCGAAGTTGTGGTGGTTGTGAACCGACTCCACGATCTTCGCTCCGAGCATAGAGGCGATCTTGTCGCACACCCAGTCGCGACCTGTATACGCATACTGCCCCGCCAGCACCATATGTGCGTAGTAGTCGCTGCCCAGATCAGAGTTCATGGCGAGCGCCAGCGGCTCGGCGTCCATGTTGTCCGACGCACCACTCGCTTTCAGGAAGTGTGTGGCCGTTTTGTGGCCCAGCCCACGCGAACCAAAGTGGACGCCCACCCAGGCGCGATCCTGCTCATCGCTGAACAGGTCGACGTAGTGGTTCCCAGAACCAATGGTGCCGAGCTGCCCTTGTGCCATCTGCTTGAGCGGCTTCAGCAGCGGGCCAAGCCACAGGTCGCTGTCGAACAGCGGGTGATCGGTCGGGCCGTCGCTGCTGTTCTTCCTGCCCACGCCGAAGTCCAATGTGCGCCACACGTCGTCCATGGTGGACTTGATGTTGCCGCGCACTTCGGCAGCGGGGATGTCCAGCAGGCAGGCTTTGTTGCCGCACCCGATGTCGTAGCCCACAGCGGACGGGCTGATGTGGCCGTCGTAGGCAAGAACACCGCCAATGGGAACGCCGTAGCCCTTGTGTCCATCGGCGCACAAAACGGCTCCGACAACGGCTTCGTGCGCCGCAGAGCGCTTGATCTGCGCCAGGGTTGCTTCGTCATGCTCCCCAAAAATCTTGATGTCTTTCGTACTCATGGTTGTTTAGTTTCTCTTTTCGCCTTTTCGGGCTTGTATATCATTCTTTAGGCACAGGCAGGCAGCCGCTCTCTCAGCCAGTCCTGCTCCCTGGTGAACACAGGCGGTACGGAATGTGTCCAAACTCGCCGCTCCACGCCCGCAGCAATTTGGATGTCGCCGCTGCGGTTGTCCTGGTACAAAGCATCCTTGAACACACGGTCTTGAACTACGCAGCGTCCGCGCTTGAAGCCGTCGGGCATGTCGTTCCAGTTGATGCCTTTCTCCTGCCAGAGCATTTCCTGCATCTGATCCGTGCTTTTGCCCTGCAGCCGTGCGTGTTCGAAGTGTGCTTGCGCAGTCATTGAAATGGAGTTGCGCGTGGCATCCTGCTGACGCCAGATGAAGTAGTTCTGCACCTCTGCGGGATCGGGGATGGTGAAGGCGCGGCTGTCGAAGCAAGCTAATTTCCCTGTAAAGATGGCATCAAGGTCTTCGCTTCCAGGGTGTTTTTCCATCTCCTGCTGTGCCAGCCGCCGCATTCGTGCCAGGTTGAAGTGGGCTGTGGCGAGGGATGCGCTCAAGGACGCCAGCTTCTGCACGCTGCCGTCAAACCATGCCTCCGTCTGCGTAGACTTAGAGTCGGTCAGCAGCACGCTGATCTCATCGGACTGGACAAAAGCGAGTTGCGCACCCTCAATATTCTCGCACAGAGCCAGCGCCGTGGTATCCATGTCCTCCATCAGCCCCGCGTCGAAAGGCCGCTCGCAACCGCGCGTGTAGCCATGGAAGTTCTTGCCGTCCACACGAAGCAACGTGTAGGTACGGCGTGGCAACAGGTAGCGCGTACGCCCTTCATAGTCCGCCTTCATGCGGTCACCTAATGAGTCTTTGTACATGATCGTTTCCAAGAATTAGCCATTTCAAGACAGCAGGGACGGCGGCTGTTTTCTAGGTATCCGCTACCTGCTGTCTTGCCCCACTTGCATTATCCATCAAGTGCGAATAGGCTGGGTGATGCCCTTTTCACCGATCCAGCGCCGCAGGACTGCTTGCTCTTCAACAGTCGTGGCACGGTTCAGAGGCCCGCGCACCTGCACCAGCGAGCGTGAAGGGCTTACCTCCACCGTCACGCGGCGTGTCTCGAACGTTCTGTCCAAGATCAGCTTTCCGTCCTCATCATAGTACGCGGCAGCCTTTCGGTACGCACGTAGCGAGAAGATAAAGCTCTGCCCGACCGTGCAGCGATGAACGTAAGAGTACACGCAGTGTTTCTGTTTACGCCCTTCGTTCACCAGATCTTTGTTGTCCCGCAGCTCAACTACTTCCCAGACTTCTGCTTTGTCCTCATGGACCCAGTCCGCAATCCGCAGACCGTCCCACTGGATGTGGCGGCCAAGCTTTGCACGCTGCATCAACAGGTGCCACTCGTCGGACAGCTTCACCGCCGAAGACGCGGTGCGTCCTTTCATACGAAACTGGCGGTCGTTGCGCAGTTTGTAGGCAATGAAGTTCGTCACTTCGTCAAGGGAGTTTTTACTCAGCGCCTGATGCTCACAGGCGTAGAACTGGATCACTTCTGCAAACCTGCCCTCAGGATCGTCGGGGACATAGTTGGTGAACACCCTGTCGATCAGCGCGCCGATGAGCGCTTCGGGCAGTTCCGCCACTTTCATCCTGGCCCACCAAACGTTCTCGTGAGCTTTGCGTCCCGCAGGTGCAGGCAGAAAAGTCACGGCTTCCCTGCTGGTCATCAGGCCCTTGACGAGCTTGTTGAAGCTGTCGCCCTGTGCCAGTGTGATAAACCAGCAGCGGTAAGTGTCCTGCGCGCGAGCCAGGTCGTTCTTGTCCTGGACACGGGCCATGTCATTCAGCATCACAGGGTCTGGTTGCGCCGCACCCGCGTTTCTCTGTCCTTGCGGCAACTTGGCAAGGCACACCTGATACATAAAGTCAGGCACGGGATACTTGACGAACATGTGGTTGATCAGTCCCGTGAGCTGCCTATCCAGATTGTGCGACTTTGGCACGTAAGTTTCTGCGGGCCGAAGCTTGTAGGCGGATAAGCCTTTGAGCATCAGCAGAGCAAGGAGGCTGTCCACGGACTTCTTCTTGCGCTTGTTTTCGCGCTTGGCATCCGCCAGCACTTTCTTGCGGCCTGCCAGCGCGCAGAGGATCAAAGCCTCACGCTCTTGTTCCTTTTTCTTTTTCTCTTTCAGCATCCCGCTGCACATAGTGTTTTCGTTTCTTGTTATTCTCTGTGGATCGATCTTTAGTCATCACGCTTGCTATGGAGCCAGTGCCCGCATAGCGACGCCGTCGGGATATAAGCCGTCCCAGCGTTGGGGAACGGTTCTCTTCAAGCAAATAGCAGTGGTACATGGTTGTTTCCTGTCTTGCAATCATTACAGTTGGTTTGCGAAATACGTATTTTTCGGAAGACAAATGTCCTGCGCAGTGTTCATTCTCGATTTTGTATGGCGGGACTGACGGGGGTCGAACCCGTTCCTTCTCTTCGACAGAGAGAGATGCAAACCGATACACCACAGCCCCACAAGTGCATGAACTTCGTCGCTGCATGAAAGAAAGCTAGACGAAAATAGGCGGTATGAGATTCGAACTCATGGACTTCCCCTTATAAGGAGAATGCTTCACGCCGACAAAGCTGACCGCCGTCATTTCTCCTCTTGTTTCTGGTTCCGCGGGGCGCAGATTTTCAATCTGCGCCCCAAAACGCGCCATCATCCAAAGCATAGGACATCGTCAAATATCGGATGCCTGGCGCGTGTGCTTGTAATCCTGGCTGCGGTCGCGCAGGTACGCTTCCGTCAGTCGCGCACCAACCCCGACCACCTGCCAGCCGTTTTCAGAGATGCCGTTGTCTCTCAAACACAGGAAGCGGCCTGCAACGGCGAACTTTTCGGGTATCCAGGCCATCTGCCGAGAACACCCCCGTGCCAGCCAGCACTGGCAATAATGTTGGATGTAGCCTGACATCCTGTGCCTCCTTTTCGTTTTGGTTCTATGCCGCTGGAGAGACTTGAACTCCCACTAGTCTGGTTCTAAACCAGATGCCTCTACCGTTGGGCTACAGCGGCGTAATGGACTGATTATTCAGCGGGAGACGAGGGTCGAACTCGCAACCTCCACGTCGGCAACGTGGCGCTCTGCCAATTGAGCTACTCCCGCGTGTATGGAGAGTTGCAGGTACAAAAAGTTGGTGGAGATGGTTGGATTCGAACCAACGACGCCTCGCTCTTCAAGCGAGCGCTACTACCAGGCTGAGCTACATCTCCCTATTGGGCTACAACAAACAAAAACGACCCTCCGCTTCTGCGGGGGCCGATGGTTTCTTGGTTTAGGCTACTAAAGATCAATTGAAGATCAAGAGCAATCCCTCCATAAAGAAACCATCGGCCAAACATCCAGGCCCAGAAAATCCATGCCCATAAACCCCGAACCTTGCTCGGCAGTATCTGTGCATTGCACAAACCCGCCATCGGCGAGATGAAGCCCAGTGTGGCTGCCACCACGGGTAATCAGCGACAGGCCAAAGGCACATTCCTGGCGCAGAACGCCTTTCGCCAAGACAAGGTTATTACTTATCGTTATCATTGTTAGTTAAGACTATACCACACATCTTCAGCAAACAAGCATAGAACTATGCGGCTTGAGTATCTTTATTTTCGTCACCAGCTTTAGAAACTGACCCGCTCTACATAGAGCATGCTCTTAACAGCATCAAAACGCTTGAAAATGGGGTGACTGGCGGGATTTGAACCCGCGCTCTTCACTGTCACAGAGTGACGACTTAACCGCTCGTCCACAGCCACCATAAACCTTTGCCGCTCTTCGCAAGCAACAGCATAACGAGATGAAATGGGCAGTGAGAGATTCGAACTCCCGTGCTTTTTACAGACTGGGGCTACAACCCAGCGCCATCAACCACTCGGCCAACTGCCCATACCTCATTGTCATCATAGCTTTAGTCGTGCAATCATCCCTTTTGTTTGTGTTGGAGCAGGCTTCTGTGGGAGAACAATCGGCAAGGGTGTTTAGCGCTCTACCAACTGAGCTACAGGCCAGCTTACGCTGATCTGGCAGGACTCGAACCTGCGACCGCTCAATCCAAAGTTGAAGTAACCCTTGCCTTCACTGCCCACAGAAGCTATCTTCGGCTTGAGCACAGTCTGAGGGAGAACTGCTTGGGAGCGGGGGTGTTTCTGTTGCAAAGAAGTAACTGCCCCCGACACTGCCCTCAGACCATGCTGCTCTTGTTGTTCTGTTTTCCTTTCTGTTCTGTTTTCCTTTCTGTTAAGTTTCCTGGTCTTTTAGCTTGCTGTCTCATAAAGAGCGGACATCTGGGCGGCGAACCGTAGCAGACCTTCGCCCCACCCACCTAGGATAAACGTGCGGTCGTAATACTCAGGCACAATCGTGTCAGCGTAACCCGCCACCTGCACAAGGTACACCATCACCTTCGGGTTCACCTGAGCACGGTAGGCCGAGATCAACTTCGGCACGTCGATATAGTGGCCGCCCTTTGACCAAATGTAGTCGCGGTAGTCTTCGGGCTTTGTGCCGAACAAGCCCCCATGCCCTGCCTGCATGTCCGAATACACGAACACGCTGTCCCAGTGCTGACGCTCGCGGATCGCCTTGTCCCAGAACAGCCAAATGCCGTTCTCCGTGGACTGGCCGATCCCTTTGCCGATCTTATCCAGCGCTTCAACCTGGCTGAAAACGCCTTTGTCTTTGCGCACGGGCTGCGTCTCCAAACGGTCGCCGAACACGCCGACATAGCCTTCGTCAGCCCGCATGCCCGTAATCACACCCGTCAGGTTCGCGATCTGGGCGATGTGCATCGTGCCCATCGAGCTGGTCGTGGTGCCCCAGGCGCTGCCGCTGTTGTCCACAAGCGACATCACCCTTTCGCCAAACCAGGGCGCGTTGCCCAGACTTCGCTGCAGGCACGCTTCCAGCGTGTCAAGCATCGGCTGCGGGGCCGTCTTTGCCACGGCCTGATACGCCGAGTAGTAGCGAAACGGAAGCTGCTTGCCGCCCGTCACCCCCGCCAGCAGCTTGTCCGCGAAGCTTCCGACAGGCACTTCCTTCTCCAGCAGGTTGCGCAAGTTCCGCAGCAGTGCCATGTGGCCCATATGACCAAGTGCTTCTTCCCAGGCTTCCCGCGTGCTGCCTTTTTCTGAGATAATGGCTTCCCAGGTTTCGCCCGTCGTCCGCAGCGTGTCCTGCATCAGCGCATCCAGCGGCTCGCTCGACGCATGCACCAGGCTCACCACGTCGGCAGTCTTTACCTCGCGGCTCGCCTGGCGGTACTTGGCAAGCTGGTAGCCGTCAAAGGACTTCAGCCGCGATGCCCACGCCTTCTTCAGGCTGTTGGGGATGGGCTTGCCGAAGGCCGCGAGCTGATAAGCCAATCCTACCGACGGCTCATCCGCTCGACCAATAATCTGAGGCGCGTACTTTGTGATCAGTCCCGTCCCCTTGACGGCCTTTGTGTTGGCCGCACGGGCCAGGATTACCTGCGGTGTTGTTCGCAGGTGCTCTTCCTGCCGCAGGCGCACTGCTTCCTGCAACGTAGCTTCAGGATCAAAGGCAAGCGCCGCATCAATAGCCTGCTCCATCAGCGACGAGGGAGTTAATCCGCGCCACTCCTGCGGGTCAACTGCACCCAGCATTGTCCGCAGATGTGCAATCTCCACCTCCGAGAGATGAGAACGGCGCATGGGCCGCGTCATCTTGCGCTTGCGCGTGTCTGCCGCATCAGTGTGGTAGTACATCGGCTCGCTGAAGAAGACGCTGGAAGCCGTAAGACGAAGCGTGGCAACGGGGTTGGACAGGAAGAACGATGGGCCGCCCATCCAGTTGAGATGTGCCCCTTCCAGCCGTTCCGCTTTCTTCACTTTGTTGATGATTACCATTTCCTATATCCTCCGAAGAGCAGCCTCAGCTAACAAAAAGCCTCAGAAAGTGTATAGAAAATAGTCAGGCTAGCCTTCGGAGCATAATGTGGATCATCGCTATACGTATCCATGCTTCGCTGCTGGCTGGTAGTTCCTCGTAGTCTTTGCTCAACCTGCGGTACTTACCCA
>JAABUQ010005251.1_pt1 | contig 20933 bp, 19 predicted proteins | sample 5560001 | NCBI WGS metagenome assembly JAABUQ01 (sample SAMN10711888, study PRJNA513371) | rock metagenome | isolation source: Antarctica rocks | place: Antarctica: Victoria Land, Finger Mt nord | collected 2015-12-18
TGTTTTAGTACTTGGTCGCTTAACCATCACTATCGGATACAGAACTGCCGCCGTTGCTACCAGGATATGCAGAGCTTGCGCCCTTAACAGCATGCCAAAGGATGTTGTTCAATGGCTGGTCTTGCGAACTAACATCTGCAACATTGAAGTTCATATGCGCTGATTGTTGAGCACCGTAAGACGCCATTGTATTGACCTGATTTGGGCCGTACTTTTCAGGAAGAGCCTTAAATGCTGTAGTATCAGCATTTTTGTGGAAGTCGCGCCACATTGGAGTAGCAGCGTTGTCGTACTGGCTTAATGGGCGCAGGCCAAGAATGAGCTCGATGGTACGAACCATAGCGGCAGTATCATAAAGCGTGTGATCGACAAATGGAGTTGAGCGCTGTGTATATGGGCTGACAACAAGAGATTGAGTACGATGCGCATCGACGTGATCGGGTCCATTTTGCGAGTCGTCCTCGGTAATAACAATCGCTGTATTTGCCCAATACTTGCTATGACTCACGATATCAACAACTTGTCCTACGGCAAGATCGTTCTCAGCAACAGCGGCCTGCGGTGTGAGACGACCAGGAGTGGTTCCAGAAGTATGATCGTTAGGCAAACGCAAGATTTCTAGTTGAGGCAGGTTGTTATGAGCAACAAATTGGTTGTACTCACGTCCCCATTCTGTAATACGCTCAGACTCCCGGTAGCGCATATCGAATGTGCGGAACTGTTTGTCAAAGTGGCCTACCAAGTTCGGCGTTGATTTCGGGTTAATTGTCTCGGCTGGGAAGCAGAGAACGGCGCCCTTAGGAATAGTAACACCGCTATATGAATGTGCGATAGCGCCTGGACATGCCTGATTCGCTGGAATTATCTTGACATCCTTGGCAGTGAATTTATTCACGATAAACTCGCCGTAGTTACGGTATGTAATGTGTGCTTCTGCAGATGAATCCCATAGGTAGCCACCCGCTGAAAGGTTAATATTGCTACCACCCTCAAAATCGTAACTGCGATTACGACCAACACCAGGAGAGTAGTCTTGAGGCCACATCTTCTCGTTGTAGTCACTCGCGTTTGCCGAGTTAATCCAGTTATGACCATCAGCACTCACCTCAGCGTCGGCATAGAAGTTATCGAAGGTACCAAACTTCTCTGCAAGCGCATGCAGATTAGGTGTATTGTCTTTTGGGAAGAGGGTAAGTGATGGGTCGCCATTACCAACAGGCAGGTCACCAAAGACCTGGTCGTAGGTACGGTTCTCTTTAACAATGTAGATGACATGCTTGATTGGAGATACACCACCAGGAAGTGGAATTGGATTGCCTGCATCCCGTTGTAGAACAGAGGTGTCACCGACATGATCGTTGCGTTTTACTTGATCGCTGTATAACTCCAAGAGGCCTTTGCCTGGAGCGGGGATGGTGGAAAGTGTTCCTACAATCATCGAGCCTGAGTATTGGTCAAAGGTACAGTTACAGTAACCGTCATTGTAACCAGTAATGCCATCGATGATAGGCGGGTTTTTACGTGTCGGGTTTGGGCCGTATTTTTTGTCATTAGGACCTGCGCCTCGACCTTTGGCATTGGTAACGCGCAAGCTGCCATCTTTACCCATAGTAACAGAGGTAGGATACCAAGCGGTAGGAATTTGCCCAAGAACCTTTTCAGGTCCTTTGTTTCCATTGAGCGCAATGACTACAACATCATTGTTACCTGCATTGACAACATACAGGTATTGATTGTCTTTATCGACTACCAAACCCTCTGGACTGCTGCTCAAAGGTGCATTCTTAAACAGCGAGACGGAGATAGTGCGTACAGTCCGATTACTATTAGTGTCAACGACAGAAATTGCATCGCTATTCGAGTCCGCAACGAAGAGAATTCCCTTAGGACCAAAGGCCATTGCAGATGGATGTTTCCCAACGGGAATGGTAGCACTCACTTTGTTCATGTTCGCGTTGATAACAGAAACAGTGCTATCACCCCAGTTAGTGGCGTACACTGTCTTTCCGTCACGGCTTACGAGTGTTGTGTATGGGTAAGTACCAATTGCAATTGTACCAGTAACGGTCTTTGTCTTGGTAGAAACAATTGAGACGTTGTTGGTAAGGTTGTTAGCAACATAGAGCCTTGCACCATCAGGGCTAATGCTCAATCCTGTTGGGAATGGATTATCTTTAGTTGTCCCTATTATAATGTCACCAGCAGGCGCTAATGTGCCACCAGAGAGAACATCAAATGTATGCACAACATCACTGCCACCACTCGCAGCATAGGCATGCGCTCCATCGGGGCTATATGCTAAACCGACAAAGACACCATTGGGGACAGTATACGGGATTGTTTGTACAACGCGATTTGTCGCTGTTGACACGACTTGTAGCGATTGGATACCTGCTCCATCGTTAGATACCAGGAGAAAACGTCCGTCAGGCGATAAGACGGAGTTCAATGGCAAATCGCCAAGCAAAGTTTGTGTTCCTGCAGGAGTGATTGTCCAGTTATTCACCAAACGCGTTTTATTTCCCTTTGTTCCGGGCTGGTCGAATTGAGCGATATGTGTCGCAGCTAGGATCGTCGAGGGAAGAATGGTAGCGGCAATCACTACGATAATACCAACAATAGATGCTCTCCGATGCTTTTGGAGAAAATACTGGAAACGAGCCATCGTAGTACGATCAAATTTTTGCATGCAGTCTGCCTTTCTTAATTACGGCGTAGACATCTACCTTCATCATAGAAAGTAGCGGCATTTTTGTACCTGACACAAACGCTTTGCCCCCTGCGTTTGCTCTACAGCAATATACCATATAGATAAAATAGAGCTGTAGTTTTCTGCACTGCTCTCACAGTATGTATTGCAATTCAGGTCACTTAGTACCAATGTAAGCATAGAACATTGTCTTTAAAGATTTTTTACATTTTGATTAACAGGATGTTAATTTTTGTTAGATTTTATATGGCTGATCATAACTTCCTAGAAATTATAGAAGAGTTCGCTTACAAAAGGGGTGTATGCATATTGCACACATCCCTTTTGTAAGCGAACTCTTCTATAATTTAGAACCTAAGCAAACAACGCTTCAAATTGTGCACGATCAAGTTGCTCATGCTCCATAAGTGCATCAGCAAGACAGAGCAGTTGATCGTTATGTTCCGTAAGAACAGCACGAGCCATAGCACGACCTTCGTTGAGGATGCGTTGCACTTCGGCGTCGATTAGCGCACTCATTGCTGTTCCATTGAGCGCATGGAAAGTTGGAGCAGACATAGCAAAGGTATGGCGACGCACAGGAACTTCACCATTTAGACGAAGCATACCATCAGCATTAGTCACAAGTGTGGAAGCATACGCGTGAACATCATCGGCATCAATACGAAGCATATTTAATGAGGCGTCTCCTTCCGCTCGATAGTCCGCGAACACGACACCAATTTCTTCGCTCATGCCCCAGCGCGTTACCATACGTCGGGCGAGATCCGTTACAACTTGAAGATCATTCTCGGCTCCAGTTGTAATATAGTCTGGTCCAAAGGTAAGTTCTTCGGCAACGCGCCCACCAAGACCAACAGCGATTTTCGCCATAAGCGTGTGACGACTGTAATTATAGCGGTCCTCTTCTGCAATAAAGTGCGTCACCCCCAGACTTTGACCACGCGGCAAGATGGTGACACGATTCACAGTATCCGCTTCCGGTAGATGATGAGCAACAAGTGCGTGTCCACCTTCATGATAGGCGATGATACGACGCTCTTTTTCGCTCATCACGAGTGGTCGTAGTGCGCCAAGTTGAACACGAGCCAGAGCGTTCTCGAAGCATTCATGTGTGACACGCTCAAGGTTGAGGCGTGCGGCAGAGAGGGAAGCCTCGTTCACAAGGTTCGCCAGATCTGCACCACTCATTCCTGTTGTCAAACGCGACAAACGCTCGAGGGATACATCCTCGTGCAATGGTGTTTTGCGTGTATGCACGTTGAGAATTGCTTCACGACCAGCACGATCAGGAAGAGAAACGGTGATACGACGATCAAAACGACCAGGACGAAGCAGAGCCTTATCAAGAATATCGACGCGATTTGTTGCAGCAAGTACAACAATAGCATGACGAGTATCGAAGCCATCTAGTTCGACAAGCAATTGATTGAGCGTCTGGTCACGTTCATCACTTCCACCGATGCGCACAGAGCGTTTGCGCCCAACAGCATCCAGTTCATCAATGAAGATAGCACATGGAGCAACCTGACGTGCTTTATCAAAGAGATCACGCACACGACTTGCTCCAACGCCAATAAACATTTCGACAAACTCAGATGCACTCATGCTGAAAAAAGGTACACCAGCTTCACCTGCAACAGCTTTTGCGAGTAGAGTCTTACCAGTTCCAGGAGGGCCCACAAGCAGTGCTCCACATGGAATATGAGCGCCTAGTTTGTTGAAACGCTCTGGACTTCGCAAGAACTGTACAATCTCCTCTAACTCGGTGCGCACTTCATCAATACCCGCAACATCTGCAAAGCTAACAGATGGATCAGAACTAATACAAGGTGCGGCAGTAGATGTTCTGTGTTTGATCGACGCTCTTGAGGTCGTTTTTTCAGGTTGTGTTGTTGCCTCTTGTGTACGAGTGAAGCGTTTCGCTTTGCTCTGCCCGATTTGTGTAATATGCTCATCCATTTGCTGTGTAGAACGTGATCCATTACGAAATCGGAAAAATAAGAGGAGCGCAACTACCATAAGAATAAGAGGTGCAAACTTCCACAGCAGCGTAAGCAAGCTAGAAGGTTGAGCAATTGGAAGTGTACTTATTCGCACCTGATTCTTTAAGAGGAGCGGCGCCAACTGCTCATCTCCTGCCACTGGTATACGTGTATATACAAAACGGGTGGTGTCAGGAGATACTGCGGAAGTACTCAATACACTATTGCTCCCGCCAATATAGTGTATCCATGTAACATACTCTTGTGATGCTTCCTCAGGTCGTAGCATTGGAGTCGTAGCGGATACATGTTGCGAGAGAGGATGCTGCAACAGCCCATTCACATTGTTACCCTGAATTGCTGCAGCAACCATATTTCCAGTCTTCACCTGCTGCACAAACGTAGTATAGTCAATCGTTGTTACACCAGTTGGTACAGTATTTACCACTGGCGCATGCAATTGACTGAATATTCCGAAAAGCAATGCTACAACTAGAGTAAGTAGCATCCCTGTAAAGACCGTCGTACGATAGGTATACAAAAATCTTAGAAGTTTACGACTACCACGCTCCATAGAGGTTAATTGCCGTTTAAACCGCCTTGACACTTTCGACTTCTTTTCGCGGTTTCTATTCTCGTCCATTTACTCACCTTGCCTGTTCAGGTCGCTTAGATAAACCACGTGTTAGCCCCTGTACTGTCATGAATAGGAGAACAATAAATGCTTCTGCGAGAAAATAAAATTTTATCTTTCTCTGATGCATTCTCTGTTTCTCTATTCCTCTTTTCACCCTACGTGATACATACCATTCCTTCGTTACCGTCATCATGCCACATAATCCCCTTCATCTCGCTTCATTTCTACTTGTCATCCCATACTGACCCAGAACATCCTATACGTCTGTTGGCACTGACGAGTGGCAGTAAACCATGTGCTCACACAGCCTGCAGAGCCATCTCTTTTTTCCGATGAGTGTGTTTTGCTGCCATTCTTGATAGCCAATATATGTAGATGCTGTCTTAAGCTAGTATGGTCATCCTTCATCGAAAGAATGCCCCTTTAATAATCCCTGCGAAAAAATGCAGGAAAGAGACCAGAAAACAATGGTAAAATAAGAAAACAGGCACCTTCTTTATGGACGAATGATAATAGTGTACAGCTTCATCAGAGAGCACCGAAGGAGTCGAACACTTCTGGTACTTTTTCCTTATGATACTAATATTCAACACGTTTCTCTGTACCTTATTATAGATACGCTGATACACAAAAAACATAAGAAGAAACATCTTATTAGTAGGACGTTGGCTTGGTAAGATTGTGGGTATACAGTATCTCCTCTATTGCTATCACGTTAATATTTACATGAAATAATACAAAGCAGCAACCTCTAAGATGTTTCTCAGCAAAAATTAATGTTATTAAACTTACATCAGTATTATGCATGAAAAATATGGTAAAAGTACTATAGGCATGCATGCCAAACGAATGGTACAATGATAAAATACAAATGAAATCATTGCATGAAAAAGGATACCTTATATGAAAGCCATTCGTATCAACGAGACTGGCGAACCAGAGGTGATGCGCCTCGAAGAGATAGAGAAACCGATCCCAAAGGCTGGTGAGGTACTGATTAAGATTGCAGCGGCTGGCATCAACTACGCCGACCTCTCACAGCGACAAGGCATGTATTTGACACACACACATACACCTATGACGATGGGGTTCGAGGTGGCAGGAACCGTAGAGGCACTTGGCCCCGATGTGTCATCGCCACCAGTAGGAAGCCGTGTTGTCGCGCTTGCTCCTGGAGGATATGCAGAGTATACAACTGCTCCGGCAAACACCGTTATTCCTATTCCTGGCAACCTCGATTTCAATAGTGCAGCAGCATTTCCTGTGCAAGGCATTACAGCATATCAATTGTTGCGCGAGTCAACACACTTGCAAGCTGGAGAAAGTGTGTTAATACATGCGGCAGCAGGTGGTGTAGGAACACTTGCAATTCAGTTGGCGAAGTTGATGGGTGCAAAAACCGTTATCGGAACGGCTAGTAGCAACAAAAAACTAGAGCTTGTACGCGAGCTAGGGGCCGATGCCGCAATTAATTATAAAGAGGCAGATTGGGCAGAGCAGGTCAAGAAAGCCACAGATGGTAAGGGACCGGACATTATCCTGGAAATGGTTGGTGGTGATATTGCGGAGAAGAGTCTACAAATCTTAGCTCCCTTTGGTCGTATGGTTGTGTATGGCGCAGCAAGCGGACAGTCGGTAGAGTTTTCCGGCATTCAACTCATGTACAAAAATCAATCTGTCGTTGGCTACTGGCTCACAGCCTGGATGAGCCGTCCTGATAAGACTGCTGAAGCGGCCAAAGACCTTATACAGTATCTTACAAGTGGCAAGTTACGTATTATCGTTGGTCACACATTCCCCCTCGAAGAGGCTGCAAAAGCACACAAAACCATTGCAGAACGCAAGACAACAGGCAAAGTTGTTTTGACAGTCAAGAGCATTTAGACATAACGTGTCATCAGAGCCGAATATGCAATAAGGGAGCGAGCAGAGACGTTGCTTTCTCCCCTACACGCGTACACATAATGCTCCTGGCAATATCTTCGCATCGAAGCTTGTTGCATGACTCGTCTCGCCATCCATCTGAATATTGACCATAAGGCGACTTTCTATGTGCACCGTTTTTGCTCGGTAAAATGTTACTTCGGGCAGGTCTGAATGTTGCCCTTTTTGCACCGTGGGTAGTAATCTTAGAGCGCGAAGAAGTGGTGTGAAGTTGATCGTACAGACATCAAAGAGGCCATCGGTGTGATCAGCAGTAGGATTGATACGAAAACCAGCACCGTATGTTGGGCCATTCGTCACAGCCATCAACACGTAGTGTGCCTGTGTCTTACTCTCCTGAACCTGTGCGCTACCGGCATCAAGATCGAATGTAAGCCAGGGACATTTGTTATACTCAAGCAACAGTTGGCGTATTGTCGAGGTGTAGTAGAGGCGTTCACCGCTCATCAGTGGATACTTTTTCAGCCAACTCGCGGTTACTGCAATGTCAGCATCCAACCCAACACTGAACGAATTCGCAAAATATTTTCCATTGACGATTCCTGCGTCCGAGTCGATGAGATGCCCGTTGAAGGCTCGCTCTACAGCCTCCACTGGATTCCGAGGAAGTTTTAGCGTGTTCCAGGCATAGTCATTGCCAGAGCCAGCAGGGATGATACCAAGCGGAATACGGCGTTCTGCAGAAAGAATACCATTAACGACTTCATGTAGCGAGCCATCACCACCAACAACGATGACGGGACGACCCTCTTTTGCAGCAAGCATAGCACGTTCTTGTGCCTCACCCGCTCGCGTTGTCTCAACGTACTCTGTTGACTGTGTTCCCTGCTCACCACTAAGACGGCTACGAATAAGTGCGCGGTGAAAGTTCATATTGCCGCGATTGGCTGCGGGATTAAGGATGACAATAGGGTTGCTGACAGACACCGATGTCTCCATGTAGCACTCCTTCACGCAATGAAATTGCTGTACATAATTGTATCATTTCCTTGCGTCCTCGCCAATGAGTAATTTTAGAAGAGCAATATTGTGTCTTTCTAGACACGTAATTCGTGTCTTACAATGAAGAAGATTTTTATATACTTTTCCTTCTAGCTACTGTGTCTGGAGGATTTTCTTATGGAAACATTGTTCGTCTATGGCCTTGCAGTCGCGTTCTTTGTCTTATTGATACCACTTATCTACTTTCTTATGAAGGACCCTATAGCGCAAACAGACCAGGAACCGACTGATAAAAAACAGACAGTTGCCCCCAAAAAAATACCATTGGAGCAGACAATCTCCTATGGCATCTTGGGAGCACTGCTCACACTTATGTGTGTGCTAACAATTCTTGTGCATAGAACCAAAGCATAACAGCCAAGGGTTATACCATAAAATCCATGGATTTTATGGTATAACCCTTGGCTATTCCTGAACTTATTACAAATACATCATGCGACCATCACTAATGCATGTTATTCACCATAAGGCACCCAAATATTCTTCATTTGTGTTGCCTCGCGTAAGAACTCCTGCCCCTCTCCTTGTACAGTGTCTAGCCAGTCACGTTCATGACCATTGCTTACCCAGGTACGCTTCATATTTCCTGCTGAGGCAAACTCAACACGTTTTGACCCCTCAGCAGAGCCAAAGTACCAGATTGCATCAACGTCATCGTGCTCTGCCAGCACCTGGCTCAATACATCGCGCTCACCAGTGACGATATTCACGACACCAGAAGGCAAGTCTGAGGTCTCGAACACCTGATAACAATCGGTTGCGCTTAACGGAGACTGTTGCGATGGCACCACAATAACCGTGTTGCCCATTGCAATGGCAGGCGCAACAAGTGAGACAAATCCTAACAACGGATACGGCTCAGGGCATGCAACTCCAATCACACCCATTGGCTCAGGCATTGCTAACACCACACCACGCATCGGAGGCCGATGGACAATTCCCTCGAACTTATCAGCCCACGCCGCATAACTAAACAAGCGTGAGAGTGTAACCTGCACCTCGTTGAAAGCATCTTCATATGTGCGATTGGTCTGTTGCACAATTCTTCGTGTAAACTCATCCTCGCGACTCGCCAAATTTTCTGCTATATAATATAGAATCTGAGCACGATTATGTGTTGTACCTGCTGACCAACTTCGTGCAGCATGAGCCGCTTCAACCGCATTGCGGATATCTTTCCGATTGCCTTCCCCAACTTCTCCAATACGATGTCCATGTACATCATACACATCCCTGCTATATCCAGAGTCTGGTCGCACCTGTTTGCCACCAATAAATAACTTGGGTGTGCGGTCAATCGCAGGCAATGCGAACCTGGTTCCATCACTTGCAGATACCTCATCCTCTTCTTCTGTAGTAGAGTCTTTGGCTATAAGAATACTTTCAGCCGTAGGTCTAACTGTTTCCGTCTTCCACGCAGGACGCACATACTCGTACAATCCTTCTTTACCACCTTCACGCCCAAAACCACTCTCTCGATAGCCGCCAAAACCGCTTGAGGCATCAAACATGTTGGTGCAATTTATCCAGACAGAACCAGCTTTGATCTTGGGCGCAATATCAAGCGCAAGATTGATATTATCACTCCACACACTCGCCGCTAAACCATAACGTGTGTTGTTTGCCAACGCCACTGCCTCTTCTGGCGTGCGAAAGCTCATCGCGACCACGACAGGGCCAAATATCTCTACCTGTGCAATAGAGCTTGCGGGCGAAACGTGAGTAAATAATGTCGGTGGAAAGAAACTACCTTCTGTAGGACATGCCCATGATGGTTGCCATTTCTGAGCCCCCTCAGCAACACCTTGTTCTACCAGCCTCTGAATCTCTCGCAATTGTACAGGGGAGACAATTGCGCCCATATCTACTGCTTTATCAAGAGGATCGCCCAAACGCAGTTTCTCCATACGCGCTCGCAGCTTGCGAATAAGCAGTTGCTCGATATTCTCCTGAATGAGTAGGCGTGACCCTGCACAACATACCTGTCCCTGATTAAACCAGATTGCATCAACGACGCCTTCAACGACGCTGTCCAGGTCGGCATCGTCAAACACCACAAATGGTGATTTACCACCAAGTTCGAGCGAGAGCTTTTTACCGGAACCAGCAGTCGCACGTCGAATGCTTCGCCCTACATCTGTTGAACCAGTAAAGGCAATTTTGTTCACGTCGGGATGACGTACTAGCGCCTCGCCAACCCGTGATGCTTCACCAGTAACAACATTTACAACTCCAGGTGGCAAGCCTATCTCTTGCACAATTTCTGCAAACTTGAGTGCTGTCAGAGACGTATAACGCGCTGGTTTTAGCACAATGGTATTGCCCATTGCCAAAGCAGGAGCAATCTTCCAGGCTAACATGAGCAAGGGGAAGTTCCAGGGAATAATTTGTCCAACCACGCCGATAGGTTGATAGCCTGGAAGTTCAGAGGCCATCAATTGCGCCCAACCTGCATGATAGTAAAAGTGCCGTGCGACAAGCGGAATATCTAGATCACGTGTCTCACGAATAGACTTTCCGTTATCTAACGATTCCAATACAGCAAGCAAGCGTGCATGCTTTTGAATCTGACGTGCTAAAGCATAGAGATAACGTGCGCGTGTATGCCCCGCTAGCTGACTCCACGTTTCAAACGCTCTCCGAGCAGCTGCAACAGCAGTATCGACATCAGCACTATTGCCCGACGCGACTTGCGCCAGGGATTTTCCAGTAGCAGGATTGACACTCTCAAGATACCGACCGCTTGTTGGCTTGGTCCACTGGTTATTTATAAAGAGACCAAACGGCTGTCGCTCTTTGATCCATGCTAAAGCAGGCGAAGACGCCTCTGGCGCAGGTCCATACTCCATTGTCTCAAAAATATCCATAACGCTCATTGCTTTTTCTCTCCCTACACCATTGGATTATGGTTAGCTGCTGCATAGCGACCCGTCACAAAGTATGCCAGTTGACGCTCGATATCAGAGAGCAAACCGCTTGCGCCAATGCGGAACAGCGTATTGCTCAACCACTCGTTGCCTAGCTCTTCCTTCATCAGCATCAGCCAGTCAAGTGAAGCCTTCGCGCTCCGAATGCCACCAGCAGGTTTGAAGCCTATCTTATAACCTGTATGTTCATAGTAGTTCCGAATAGCACGTACCATCACCAGCCCAACTGGAAGTGTCGCATTGACAGGCTCCTTACCAGTCGATGTTTTAATAAAATCAGCCCCTGCCATCATACATACGAGGCTTGCCATACCCACATTGCGTAAAGTAGCCAGTTCATGCGTCGCAAGAATAGTCTTCATATGCGCCTCGCCACATGCCGCACGGAACGCCTTCACCTCGTCATACAACGCCTGCCAATTCCCTGTTAGTACATGAGCACGCGAAATTACGATATCAATCTCAGCGGCACCTGCCTTCACCGACGCCTCAATCTCGCCTATCTTTTGCTCCATCGGATTTTGACCAGCAGGAAAGCCTGTCGAGACTGCCGCAACAGGAATATCCGACCCACGTAACGCATCGGCGGCTAGAGGAACAAGATTATGGTAGACACAAACCGCACCCACTTTGAGCGGATACTCGCCCATACCTAACGACTCCATCAATTCATGGCGCACAGGCTGACGAGCTTTCGCACATAAGCGCAGTACATTTCCAGGAGTATCGTCGCCCGCCAATGTCGTAAGGTCAATACATGTAATTGCTCGTAAGAGCCATGCAGCCTGCCACTCTTTCTTGACAGTACGACGTGCCGACAGTGTTGCAGCACGTCGCTCAACCGCGCTACGATTGATCTGCACTTCACGTACCCAATCCATGTTCAGTGGCATTCCAGGATTACGAGCAAGTTCAAGCTTACCGACTTGCTCATCTACAAGTTCTTGTTCTGTCCAATGTTGAGTAGTGGTCATATGTTTATTCCTCTTTGTCAAATCACAGCAGCTTTAATTGAGAGGACCAGGGAAGACGGGGAGTCCTGCAAAGGCCATATGATGATCAAAGGCAAACACTGCATCAATGTCGGAACGTGAGCGAACTAATGCAATTGTAAATGCATCTATGTAGGAGATATCTTGATCTTGAAAACGATCAATGACTTTCCGAACTTCCACTTCCATCTGAGCATCTGGAAAGACCGCTTGAAGAAATCCTTGTTGTTCTAACGATTCCTTCAACATCAACCAACGAGATGCTTCTTGATAGCCTATATGATAGCGTAGCCAGGTAAATGTCTCGGATACAATGCCCCAACTTGTTATACGTAAGGTTAGGGGATTCAAAGATTTATGAAACGCTACAGCATCCGCATAATGCCGTTCTTTTTTGTTTATGAGGTTAATCCACGCAGAGGAATCGACAAATATGCGTCGGATACTAGTGGTAGATATCGTCATGATTTGCCTCAATCGGTCCTTCAACCATCCCAATCATATCTGCAAAAGGGTCTTCGATTTCTTTAATGCCTTCCCAAGCAAGAAATTGATCTATAGCCTTACGCAAAATCTCTGCTTCTGTTGTTCCCTGGCGCTGAGCAAGTTGCTTTACTGCTCTGTCTTGAGCAGGTGTGATATACGTCTGTTTAGGAATCAATTCCATAAACGCCCCCTTCTTGCTTAATATGCTCTGTTGGCAACGAAAAAAGAAGAAGTCTTCTCATACATAACTATTCTGTATCTATTCACTATATGATAGTATTTTACAACATTGAGGCTATCAAGTCTTGAACGTCAAAAGAACACACTCAGGCACCTTAATCACAGCACTTGGAACATAGTACAAAGTAGAGGCATCCGCTATTCTAAAGGAGAAGGTTATAGAAATATTTCATTAATAATTAATAATGTAGAGGTATCTGTCATGAAAACAATTTTTTACATACTGAAATCGTCCTTAAAATACTGGCTACTCGCCGCCATCATTATAACAGGATTGTTTTTTCTTACCTATGCCGCCGTTCAGCAAGTACTCAGACAATCAGCCAACGATCCTCAAATCCAGATGGCGGAGGATACCGCAGCAAAACTTACAGGGGGACAATTGGTTCGAGATATCGTGCCGTTAGGGAAGGTTGACATCGCTACGAGTATAGCACCTTACATGATTATCTTTGATGCTAATGGTAAACCAGTCGCCTCATCAGCTCAATTAAACGGTCAAACTCCAACTATTCCTTCTGGAGTGTTTGACTCTGTACGACAAAACGGTGAGGATAGAATTACCTGGCAACCGCAGGACGGTGTGCGAAGTGCAATCGTGGTAACACAATTTAAAGGAGCAAACTCTGGCTTTGTTCTTGCTGGCAGGTCTTTACGAGAGGTTGAAAAGCGTGAGGATAGCATTATGCAGCTACTCACTATTGGTTGGGCTGGTCTACTCCTCTTTACTTTTCTTGTAACCACCTTCCTGTTTAGGAAGCCTTCAGGAGCAAGTACCGCTTAGGTATGTCGCCACTTGTCTACCCATCCCGCCCATATCTCAGCATTCGTTGCTAATGCACGTAATATTGATAGCGTGCTTGTTGTTTCACGCACACCAAACAAACGTTCCTCTTCGCTACTGACTGACTCACCTAGCGAACGATGCATATTGAAGAGCAACCATCCTAGCCACGTACCAATCACGCCATGTATAGTGATAATACCTGGATCGTGTATTACGCCGCCTGCTGTGACATAACCTTCAAGAAGTGCGTTGAAGCTCTCTTCTCGTGGTGGTTGGACAGTTTGTCCACTCCATGAAAGGGCTACGCCGACAACATCCCTTGTAGGATTAGCCAGACCAGCTGCCTCCCAATCTATTACAATAGGTGATGTCGCATCGCGCCATAGCACATTTTTCTGGTCAAGATCGCGATGACTTATAACAGAGGTACGGCGAAGTATCTTGTTTGCATCTGCATTTAGTTTGCTCCACTCGACAAGCAAGGGCAGCGCGTTACGGACCTGCTGTGCCCATGGAATGTCTCTATCAGCCGCTTGAAATGTGAGCATGTCCCATTCATCTTCAGAAAACGGCTCTCGATCGGGCAGTTCAAGTCCTGGCAAGTGTTGTTGCAAGCTATGCATACGCGCCAGGATTGTCCCTATAAGACGAGTGCGCTCTGGCTCAACGGCCTTCGTAGAAAGTGTTTCGCCTTCTATCCAGTTATACACTATGAAGGTTGCATCGCCAATTTCTTGCACAGTTCCACCGTCGCCCTCGCCTTTGCGGGCAACGGCTGCTGGTACACCACGAACAGACATCGCCTCCGCAATACGCTCCGTCAGTCTATACGCATCTCGTATCCCCGCTTTTCGCATAATCGCGGGGTTGAGTTGCTTTACAGCAAAGATACCTTGTGTTGTATTAAGACGCCACAGACGATGCAACATACCACCTTGTACCGCTTGCGGTTCGTGTAACGGCTCTCCCAACTTAAAGAGGGTACAGAGACGTGCTGTTTGTGCTGTATCCAAGAGTACTCCTACTATGCTCTACGCAACATAGGTTGCTTTTTGTTGAGCATGATATGGCGCAAGAGCGTTATTCGCGTTAACAATCGTATCGAGTTTCTCAACTAAGTCCGCTAACTGCTCGCCAGGAATGGTCAGGATCATTTCATTTGGTGTCAACTCAACATATGTGCGTGCCCCAACGCAGCCAAAGCTCATAGACACTTCGTTCTTTTGCAGTGTGCGCGCAACAACACCGCATGTTGGACGCCCAAAAGCAGTCTGCCCAGCCTGCAACCAGTCCGCTTTCCCCAACGCTTCAGCAACAAGCATCGCTTGCTGTGCATTCAGTCTAGACAATACAACATCCGCCTCGATAGGAAATTGGTCGAGCCGCCCATATACGATATTCTCATGCGGCTTCTGCACGGTTGGCAGTGCGGCAACTTCGGCAGGCGAAAAATATTGTACACTTGCCATTGTCCCTACCAATGCTTGCGCACGCTGCTGATCGGACTCTGGCATAGTGAAGCCCATCGTCATCATGCCAATTGGACATTCCTTATGCTCTGGACCATTGGCATAAAACACTCCTTGCTCCGCAAGACGCCAGAACGTACAAGCAGACGGAACATGCGTTGTCTTATGCTCAACGGATGTTGGAGCCTCCTGCACAAAAGCCATTCCTACAGGAATATGCTCTAGTTGCAACAAGTTCTTGAAACGGGGAGTCAATTCTGAATACACAGTGTTATTTCTTTCTATCAGCGGTGAGATACAAAAGCACAGTATTTCTCACCCTTAAACAGCCTACAAATAAAACAAGGCTGCTAGCATCGTACCACACAGCTTGTATCACAGGCGTAAAAGCTACTTACTCAACACGATGCTTCTTCGCTAGCACATTGACCCAGTTCCGCTGCTTCTCGCTAGGTACAAAATTGTTCTTTTGGAGTTTTTTCGCCATATCGTTAATGAATGAACGTTCCTGTGTATTCACGCGAGCGCTGTCGGAAGTAGTATCTGAAAATATCGATTGAAGCTTTTGTACTCTTTGGCGTAGAGCAGTCATTTCAGGAGATGCTGGAGCGTTTCTAGCCTCTGGTGCTTGTGAAGCTTGCCAACGTTCATAGGCTTTAGAGTCATTATTCCAGGTACCAAGTCCCGCAAGTTCATCCGCTCGTTCATTATGTTCATGGCCTGCATGCCCACGCACCCACTCGAACTTCGGTGGCAGCTTACGATAGCTTAGCAGTTTGCGGTAAATTTCCCACATATCGGGATTAGCTTTCATTTGATACACGCCCTGCGCCACCTTAATCGTGTACTCACTATCGCTATAAATCAGGAGCGGCAGTGTTGGAGGAGCAAGACTGAGCACAGCAAGTACAGCAGCAATCTCAGCTCTATTATTTGTTGTTGTCGGAGCTTTAGGAATGTGTCCATAACGTTCAAGGCACGCCGCTCCCTCGCGTACTCTCCCACCTGCATTGTCTGCCGCGGCCCAAAGAAGGGCACTCCATCCAGCAGGACCACCTGGATTTTTAAGACAGGCACCATCAGTATATGCCATGATGCCTTTTTGATCTAACGTTTTTAATGTTGCACGGATATCAACATCAAGAACGGCGTTCAAGACTGAACGCCATTCTAAAGACTCTTGTGTTTCGCTCACCACCAACGACCCTTTCAGCGCGTAATTATGAGATTTTTGCAATGTAAGTGTATCATAGTCACACGCTTTTAGGTAGTATTATGATGGTGTTACTTTTGCCTGTCATTCACAAACTCAATAGGGCTATTCAGGCACAATCTGGCATCTTTCCGGTGGTAGTTCGAGCCAGACCTGCCGATCAAGTTGTAACTGAGACGGCGCAAATGCAAGCACAGTATGCTCTCTTTCGCTTCCTACAGCAACCAGTGTACGCCAACGCCCACCCACAAAGGACGAATGCGACACAATACCAGTAAGCATATTTACGTTGTTAGACTTTTGTTGTTCTTGATGCACCATAATATCATCTGGCCGACAGAGAAGGCTTGCATGCTCCTTCAACTGCGTACGCACGCTTTCTCGTACAACACCAACGATCTCTTGTTGTACACTAGTGTTTAAACGTATTGCAGCATGTTCGGCAAGAGAGACAACTTCACCTGCAAACATATTTGCAGGTCCCATAAAAGATGCCACGAATGCGTTTGCAGGACGCAAATAGAGTTCTATCGGCGTTCCCGTTTGTTGCACATGCCCATCACGTAGCACCATAATTCGGTCCGACATATTCATCGCTTCATTCTGGTCATGCGTCACGTTGATCGTCGTGATTTTCAACCGCTTAAACAAGCGCACCAGTTCAGCACTCATGACCTCACGTAAAGCCGTATCCAGGCTAGAAAGCGGCTCGTCGAGCAGGATAATACGAGGCTCTGTTGAAAGTGCTCGTGCGACTGCCACACGCTGCTGCTGTCCACCCGATAGTTGATAAGGATAACGATTCTCAAAGCCAGCGAGATTCACGAGTTCGAGCAACTCGTGTATGCGCGCAGTAATGGTACGCGCAGGCATCCGACGTAGGCGCATGCCAAAGGCAATATTCTTCGCTACTGTCATATGAGGCCAGAGCGCGTAATCCTGAAATACCATGCCCAGGTCTCGCTCTTCAACAGGCATTTCATGTTTCCCATCATAAAGAACACGATTGCCAATACGTATCAACCCACCATCTGGCCTCACCAAACCAGCGATCATACGCAAAATGGTTGTTTTGCCACAGCCAGAGGGTCCTAGCAACGAAAGAATCTCCCCCTCTTCCATCGCCAAGTCAATATCGGAAACAACGGTGCGATTGCCATACGTTTTATTGAGTTGCTTGATTTGTAGAAACATACCTACCCCCCTTCTGTTTTCTCAATCGTAACAGGCGTGTAATCACCCAGGGCATACTACGTAGAACAAGTAATGCAGTGATAACAAGCCCAATATTGAGCATTGACAACGCCATGCCCGGTCCCAACTTGAAATCGTTGAACAATCCTATAATGCGTACAGGCAACGTAGGTTGTCCAGGTGGATAAAGTAGCTCAGATGCCGCTAACTCGAACATCGTTCCTGTGAAGACGAGCAACCAAACGGACAAGAGATTCGAGCGTAGCAGAGGACCAACAATGCGTGTCAACAACTGAAAGAGGCTTGCTCCTTGCACACGCGCCGTATCGAGCATGTTCTGCCCAACCTGGTCAAGTGCCCCAATACCAAGTCGTGTCGCATAAGGTAAACTTCCACCAATATAAGCAGCCAGCAATATCCAAACTGTACCATAAAATGGTACGCCAAATTCGCCGCCAATACCAAGATATTGCAGGTAAGGTGCGTTCCATGCAAAGATATAGCCGCACGCTAGAATTATCCCCGGTACAGCGATAGTCACTAAGGTGAACAAGCTGAGAAGTTGTCTTCCCGGTACTTGTGTGCGCCGAATAATAAAGGCTATGGGCAATCCAACGACAGCAGTTATTGTCGCAGTGCCAAGAGCGAGCCAAAACGTCCGAAACAATGCATCTAAGCCATCCGAACCTTGCGACAAGACTGCGCTGTAGTTATCCAACGTCCAGTTCCCCGGTACCAAACCTTGACCAAAAGCATGCAATAACGACAGCATGACACACATGCTAAGAGGAATAACAAGAGCAAGCAAGAAAATGACGACGCACACTATCGTTATAGGCCACTTCCATAAGCCAAGCTCTACAGGTCGCGCTGGCCGACTACGACCACTAATAACCTGAAATGAACGTGTACGTAGAATACCTGCTTGTATCAGCAAAGCAGTTGCAATAGCGATGAAGAGAAGCAGCGAAAGTGCTGCCGCCAGTGAAAAATTTACTGGCGAGGTGTTGATAGCAAGGTAAATCTGGTACGTGACAAGAGAGACATTTGAGTTTTGTGCGATGGTTGCTGCTGTTCCGAAATCTGAAAGTGCCTCAGCAAAGGCAATCAGTCCCGCCGCGAGAATCGCGGGCAACAACAATGGAGCATTAATGCTCACCCATGCCCGCCATGTATGAGCGCCAGATAAACGTGCTGCATCCTCAAATTCTGAGCCAAGCCAGCGTAGAGCAGCACTGACTGAAAGATACACGTAAGGAAATGTCTTGAGACTAAGAATAAAGATCACACCAACGGGTGAGAAAAACCAGGCAATGAAGGCATCTGAAAAATGGAAATATTGATCAGGAATGCCGCCACGAATAAAGACCAAAGACCATGCTTCACCGACAAGGAAGGAAGGAGTAAAAAACACAATCCACACCAACGTATCCATAGCGCCACGGATAGGAATGTCTGTTCGTCTCGCTAGAATTGCTAACACTGTTCCTAGCAGAGATGCCAGAATTGCTGTGATCGCCCCTTGCCACAAAGAATTACCAAGCGCAATGTAGCTTTCTCGACTCGCCACAACCTGTCGCAGTGCGTCTAAGTTAGGAATCACGTCTGGATTTGCGGTGTACAAGTGAGGAAAGATACTCTGGAGGATGATTGCGGCTAACGGATAGAGCACAAAGAGGAACAACACAACTGACGGTATCAGAATCACTAATACCTGGCCAACGCGTCGTACCAAAGACGGGAAAGAAAAAGATGAAGAGGGTAGTGCAACTTGCGCTACACTACCCTGTTCCTCAACTGTTGTTATTGAACGATGTTGCTGTGGAACCATTGTTTCAGTTCTGCCTCGACTCCTGCCCACTTGGGCACATCTAATGCAATAAGATTGAAGCCACTAGTCTTACGTGACACGACAGGAGTAACACCCTGCACAACCGGAATGAAGTATGTGTCGCCATCAGTAGGATCGTGGTGCGTCATAATCGATTGCCCTGCCGAAGAAAGAACCCAATTGACGAATTGCTGTGCACAAGCCTGATGCTTACCATGCGCGGAAATTCCTATGACGCTAGGCAATGCAATAACACCAGAAGTCGGATAAATGATTCCAAGTGGCTGACCCGCTTTGATGGCTCCATAGATAGCGGAGTCCTGAACGATGCCGAATTCACGAGCACCTGTTTCGACACTATTCAATGTAGGATCGTTCGTCTGGAAATTCTTGAGTCCGTTCGCCTTCAACTGTGTGAAGTATTGCTTCCCCTGGCTCTCTCCTCCCATCAGTTGCGAAACGCCTGCAACGAGTGGATACGTTGGACCAGAGTAAGCAGGATCATTCATCGCGACAAGATTTTTGTAAGCAGGTTTCAGCAGGTCGCTCCAGTCGGCAGGTAGTCCCGCTGCTGGCACATGCTTTGTATTATAAGCAATTGCGCCCACAGTAGTGATGCCTGTAGGATAGTAGGTGTTATCACTTGCCACTAACTTTTTTGCCTCAGCAGTTAGATTTGTGGCACTAGATGATTGCCATTTCAGTAACAACTTCTGATCAGCGAGCGTTTGCATCGTTACGTTACCATCAAACCAGGTTACGTCCCATTGTGGGTTACTACCTTCAGCCGAGATTTTCGCGAGAAGATTGCCCGTACTATCATCAACAAGTTTCGTCGCAATTCCAGTCTGTTGCTGAAATGCTTTCGTAGCATCAGAGTCATACCCTTGTGCGGAATATACGGTTAACCCCGTAGTCTTATTACAGGTGGATGTTGCTGTAGTAGCAGTACTAGCCGTACCAGTTGTCGTTGAGGCTGTGCCTCCACATGCTGAAAGCAAAATAACAAGGCATGAAAGAGCAAAAAATACGTTGAGACGTGACGCTTTCCAACGTCGAAAGGATCTGAGCGAGGTATACATGCGAATATGTATCTCCTTGAATGAGATTACAGGACATAATGAAATAGAGCAGGTGACTCCCACTGCCTTAAAGATAGAAGATACACATTAATTCAGCGTTATGATTTTGTTAAGCTTATGTTAATTCCATTTTAATTTGTCAATAAATACTATATTACTTCTTTAATTTTTAATTCCTTTTTCACTTTTTATATAGGTATTTTCTGCTCAGCAAAATAACATTACCATTTCACACTATGGGCAGAAAAAGGGGAGCAGAAATAGTGTCTACTATTTCTGCTCCTCATGCTAACAGTCAGACAGACCTAACTACAATCAAACATAGATAGAGTTGTTACATCACCATTCGGGTTGCCTCGATCACGCCACGCTTGCTCTTTTTGCCCTCGACCACAAGCACCATGCCCTCTTGCACGTTGCGTACCTCGTCAGGG
>JAABUQ010005252.1_pt1 | contig 20926 bp, 18 predicted proteins | sample 5560001 | NCBI WGS metagenome assembly JAABUQ01 (sample SAMN10711888, study PRJNA513371) | rock metagenome | isolation source: Antarctica rocks | place: Antarctica: Victoria Land, Finger Mt nord | collected 2015-12-18
GGACTCCGCGGCCGCCACGTCGACGGCCGACGCCAGGGCGGGAGACGCGGACGACGCGTTCGCGCCGGCTATCACCTGCGCCGCCGTCTCATTGATGAAGCTCGGCGCGGGCTGCACGGTGTAGGGCGCCAGGTCCTGGGGCGTTAGCTGGCTGGGGTCGTTCTTGTCCTGGAACAGGTCGTAGAGCGGGCTGGCGTTCTGGTCGTAGGTCGAGAGGTAGGGCAGGCCCAGGATCGTCTCGATCGTCTTGAGCACGCCGGTCTGGTCGTAGTGCAGGTGGCCGACGTAACCCGGGCGGACGTCAGGACCGACGTGCTTGGCGTAGGGGCTAATCACATAGAGCATGTTGCGATGCCCGTCGACGTGGTCCAGGCCGTCCTGGCTGTCGTCCTCCATCACGAAGACCGCCGTGTTTTTCCAGTATGTGGAGCGCGAGAGCGCCGCGACGATCATGCCCAGGCCGGCGTCGTTCTGGGCCAGGCAGGCGCGCGGCGAGGGGTTGCCGGCCGTGCCAAGGCCGCTGGTGTGGTCCTCGCCCAGGATGACGTAGCTGAAGTTGCGCAGGAAGAACCGCGTGGGAGCGACCGTCCCTGAGATCGACGTGGTCCCATCGGCGTTGAGGCCGGCGCTAGCCAGGAAAGCGGACGCGGTGGGGCGGTTATCCTGCACCAGAGTGAGGTTGCTGCTGCCGGTGAGGTCGAGGTTAGGGCTGGCCAGCGTCATCGAGCAGGGGTTAGGCACGCCATTGGACGGACCGGTCACCAGGCCGACCAGCTCACCGTAGTCGCGGTAGGTAAAGGGGGTCGGCGACGCGGCCGTGGCGTTGGCTTTGGCCTGGGCGCTCTGGAAGATAGAGCAGTTGCGCGGCGAGGCGATGGGCATGGTGGGATCGTAAGTATGGTTGCGCGCGGAGTAGTAGTCGCGCCAGGACTTCTCGACGTAGTCGTCGACGTTGGCCGCAGCGGTCCACCAGTGGCCCTGGATGCTGGCCTCGCCGTCGGAGTAGAAGTTATCCGCCGTGGCGTAGGCCGGCTCGCTCAGGGGTGAGGTCGCCGTGACCGTGGTGGTGGGAGCCACGTCTCCGACGAGGGCGTGCGCGTTGGGGGTCACGTCGCGGCCGAAGATGGTGTCGTTGGGGTCGGCGTTGACGGTATAGGCCGCGGGGGCGACGCGGCCCTCGTCGGTCCCGATGTCGCCTAACTCCTGGTCGAAGGTGCGGTTCTCGCGCACGATCTCGATCACGTACTTGATAGGAGAGGTCATGGGTGTCGTTCCGGTGATCGACGCGGCAGGGATGGGGTTGTTGGGGCTACGCCCGGCGTCGGCGTTGGTCCCGGCGCGCAGGTCTTGCAGCACGGTGGCCGTGTCCGCCAGCAGCGTCTGACCAGTGGGCGCGGGGACCGCCTGCAGGATACCGGGCATGTTGTTGGCGTCGTAGGTGAAGCTGCTGGTGGTGGCCGCGCCCAGGTTGACGCCTCCCGGACCAAGGGTACGCGAACCCAGGCCCTTGGCCGAGGCAATGTACACCTGGCGTCCGTCGGGGCTGGCGGCCACGCCGGCAGGGTACCAGCCGGTCGGGATGAGCCCACCCACCACCATGTCGGCCGGCGCGGGGCTGGCCCGGCGCGGGCCGGCGCCCGTCGCGGTACTGCTAAAGCTATCCGTCGTGCCCAACTCAGCCACGGCGTCATCGCCAGCTAGGGCCACGTAGACGCGCTGGCCGTCGGGCGAGACGGCCACGGCGTTGGGCGTGCTCCCTAGCTGCTCGCCGGGGAAGGCGTGCAGGGTCAGCGTGGCGGCCACGGCGGGGCCGGCCGCCGCGCCAGTGTCGATGATGCTCAGCGTGTCGTCATTGGCGTTGGCCACGTAGACGCGCGTTCCATCGGGCGAGACGGCGATGCCGGTGGGGTGGTCGCCGACGGTGATGGTCCCCTCCAGCGTCGGCGTCCCGCCGCTGATCAGCACCCGCGCGACCTGGCCGACGCCCTGCAGCGAGACGTAGGCGGTATAGGTTGGCGCTCCGGCTACGGTCGTCACCCGCGGGTCGACCGCGACGCTATAGGGATAGTCTTCGCCGCCGGCGGCCGGCGCGCCGAAGTAGAGTTGTTGCACGGCGTCGGTGCGCGTATCGACGACGTCGATCGAGTTGTTGAGCTCGTGGGCGACGAGCACGTAGCGGCCGTCGGGGGTCACGGTCAGGCCCTTGGTGTAGCCGGCGCCGACGGTGCTGCCGGTCGAGCCGGAGGTCGTCCCCGTCGTCGCGGTCAGGGTGACGGTGCGTCGCGGCGCGGAGGCTACCACGTCGCGGCGCACCGGGAAGTCGTAGACCGCGTCGTTGCCTCCGCCCGAGGCGTAGAGGTGCTGACCGTCGGGCGAGAAGGCCACGCCGACGTAAAAGAAGTTGAAGCGCGGGTGCGCGGGGTCGTACGAGGTGGGCACGGCCTTGACCTCGCGCGAGAGGCCGGTACGCAGGTCGACCACGCTAAGCGACTCGTCCGCGGTGTGGGTCGTGGATACGCCGGCCGTCGCGGTAAGCACGGGAGTGGCGGCCGGGTTCTTGTAGGGGCAGGGCCTGTCGTGGCCGAACGAGGTGCAGTAGCTGTCGTAACCGCTGTTGAGGCCGGAGCCCTGGCCGCTATTGATGGCCACGGCCAGGTGTCCATTAGGTGAGACGGCCACGCCGAGCGGGAAGTCTCCCAGGTTGTAGTTCGCGCCAGCGGGCGTCACCAACCGCCCGTCGGGCAGTACGGCGCCGTTGTCGTACTGGCCCGTGGGCGAGGTCGGGCCCGCCAGGTCGAGGGAGCGCGCGGCGCCTACAAAGGGAATCGCGGCCGTGACGGCGATCAGAGCGCAAACGGCCAGAGCACGTCGATAGGTCAGGCGAGTCATGATCTGTGCTACCCCTGTTCTTGGTTGTCCTCGGTGCGTGACAGGATAGGTCATCCTTCTTCAGAGTAGCATTAATATGTCATTATACATTAGCCCGCATGTTAAGGGGATGTTAATTCATTGTAAAATCCGCGTTAAGTTGCGATGTGCGGGACCTTATCCACGGTTTTTAAAGCATCTTTAACCCGTCCTTAAAGTGGACTTAACACGTGACACGTAGGGTTAAAGAGTAGTGATGAAACGGATAACGGAGCGCAACGGCGGCAAACAGGGGAGCCACGGGACGGACGACGATACGAGCCGGGCACGAGGAACTGGAGCCGGAGGAACCGTATGGAGGCGAAGGAGCACACCATGACCATGACCGACTGCCGCGCCGATCTCCCGAGAGCCGGTCGCGCCGACCTGCACATGCACACCCACCACTCGGACGGCGCTCCCAGCGTGCGCGCCCTGCTCGATCACGTCGCCGCGCACACGCGTCTCGACGTGATCGCCATCACCGACCACGACACTATTGAAGGGGCGCTGGAGGCGCGGGAGATCATGCGCCATCAGTCATACCCCTTCGAACTGATCGTGGGCGAGGAAGTCTCGACGCGCGACGGGCACCTGGTGGGCCTCTTTCTGCACGAGCGCGTGCGGCCGGGACTCAGCGCGGCGCGCAGCATCGAAGAGATCCACGCCCAGGGCGGCCTGGCCTTTGCCCCGCACCCCTTCTTCCGCGCCTACCAGGGGGAGGGACGTCCCATCACCATGGTCGGCCTGGGCATCATGGTCCGCGAGCTGACGCTCGACGCCATCGAGGTGATCAATGCCACGCCGTTCCTCTCCGCGGCCAACCGCCGCGCCGCCAACTATAACACCACGACCGGGCGGCTGCCCGCGCTGGGCAACTCGGACGGGCACATCCTGGCCGCCGTCGGCAAGGGCTACACCCGCTTCCCCGGCCGGAGCGCGGCCGACCTGCGCTCCGCCATTCGGTTGGGGCGGACGGAGGCCGGAGCGCGCGACTACCGCACGCACGAACTGCTCTCCTACCTGCGCTTCTGGCTGCGCCAGCAGCGCCGTTCCGCCCCCGCCCCCCGCATCGAGCGCGACGGCGCCGAGCAGGCCGCGTAACGCTGTAACACCTCGACGGCAAGTCACACTTCTTTGTTGTCAGGATAAGCAGCGCCTGCTGCAGGCGTCCGGCGTCGCCGCGCACCGCCAGCGGCGCGACCTTCTCGCACACGATATGGACATCCCGCCGCGCGGCGAGCCGCGCCATCTGATGGCAGGGCGCGGCCACCACGGCGTCGAGGGCCACGGTGTCCTGCGCCAGCCGCAACGTGCCCGCGTCCAGGCGCGCCAGCGTCAGCAAATCCGCCACCAGGCGTCCCATGTGCTCCGCCTCGACGACGATGTCCTCGATCAACACGCGGTCCTCCGGGTCGGGGCCGGCGTCGGCCTCCAGCAGTACCTCGGCGTTGGTGCGAATCAGGGTCAGGGGCGTGCGCAGTTCGTGCGAGACGTCGGCCACAAAGGCGCGTTGGGCGGAGAACGCGGCGGTGATAGGCCGCATCGCCTCACGGGTCAGCAGGAAGCCCCCGGCCGTCGCGATGACGACCGTGCCGGCGCCGAGCGCGAGCAGGAGGTAATCGCTTCTATGGCGCGTAGGGCAGGGCTATGTTTGTTATGATGCGCGATCATCACGTGGCGCACGTAGCGACGGCATATCGTTGCCCCATAACAGGCCTTGCTCCTTGCCGGCGGCGATGGCTGCCAGGGTCCGCACGAACGATAGGCTGAGGGCCTCCCATGCGGCGTCGAGTTGCGCTCCTGGGAGGCCCTCCTGTGCGTGCCGCTTGCCGAACTGACTGTACTGTGCGGTCATGGCGGCAACCGTCGGTTCGTAGCGCGGGAGCGCCAGCGCATCGAGACGCGAGAGGAGAGCTTGCGTCTCGGCCGGTGTCAGCCAACCGTGCATGCCGTCTCCATCCGAGAAAAGGTAGCCGACGACGAAGCCGCGCCGGCCCAGCCGTTCGAGGAGATCGTAAATAGGATCGCACTCGGCAACACCGGCAGGCTCAAGAAACGCTTGATAGCGGAATGCCGTGCGGCTGCGTCCGACGAATTGATGCTCCTCCAGGCAAGACATCCCAACGACGTCGACGAGGGCCACGTTAAAGTCCTCTACCGAGCCCTTTCGCGTGTCGGTGTCGAGGTGGAAGCGGCAGATGTGGCGCATCGGGCAGTCCAGGGAGCGGCAAGCACGCTCCTCCCAGTTGTAGCTCTGGCCTTGCTGCTTCGCTGCGCGATAGCGATCGGGCCGGCTGTTCCGCAGGCCCAGATCCGCGTCGAGATAGGTGCAATACCGATCGAGATCAAGCCCCGAGCGATCCGTCAGCGACACGATCGTCTCTTCCGTATACCTCTCAAGCTCGTAGGCGTCGAGAACCTGGCGTACCATCCGCGCCCACCAGGGCGCCAACTCGCCCGTGAGGAGCAGGCGCTTGGCGGCCGGTACCACGTCCGTCACGTAGCGGTCGTAGTCAAAGACGTACACGTGGGCATCCGATCCCATCGATCCTCCTAATCTACGGATCGCCTCGATAGCAATAACGCCATTATACTATTGGCGGCCTTGACCGCGGATATAAAGATACATGGTAAGATTTTACTAAAGAGAAACGATGGAGGGAGGACTTCGGCGATGGCCGAGACGACGGTCGTCTTTCAGGCTAGCGACCTGAATCAGCGAGGGCGCGCTATTCTCGACGTGGCTCGCAAAGGTGAAGCGCGCGTGCGTGACAAAGACGGGCTGAGCTTGTTGATAGTCCCGGAGCATCGTTTTCTCGCCATTGTCGCTGCGACTGCCAATCTCATGGCCATCGAGCAAATGTTGGATGTGGAATCAGGCAGGCGATCGCTGCGCGATTATGCGGATTGGACGTGGCTGCGCACGTTCGACGACGAGGATTTGCACGAGTTCGTCCATGACATGCGCACTGCTCTCCTCATTGCCGGGCGGGAAGAATCTGTTACGCTAGTGCAGGAAACGCTCGATCGCTGGCACATGACTGCGCGGCAAATCGACGATCCGTTACGCCGGTCGATCCTATTAGGCCAGGAAACACTCGCGCCCGATGATTTTGTCGACGTCATCCGGCCGGCCTAAGATATGCCGGATAGCGCTTACCAGCCGTTCGAGCCGGTGCGACGGCCCGGTAACAAACCGGAGAACAGGCCAGTTTATCGGGTCTTGGTGCATCTGGGGCTAGGGGCGATGCCCATCGAGTCGTCACCATCCTCACCATCGACCTGACAAGCCATTGACCGCGCCCATGCGCGAGACAACCGTAGGGTTGTTGCGCACAGCCCGCTCATTTTTATGTTGGGTTCACGAAATCATGAGGTACTACATGTAGTGTCTACTAGGAGAGACCTACTAGTCCACGGCGATCGCCTGGCCGGAGTCCCCGCTGGGGCCGGTCCCGCCCAGGTGCGTACCGTACACGAGGGAGGCGGGCCCGGAGGCGGCGGTGTTGACTTTGGCCACGAAGGCGTTGTTGTAGTAGCCGTTGAGCGCCGGCTGCAGGCTGCCCGCCGTGGTCGGGAAGTCGCTCGAGGTCGTGAGCCCCGTCACGTAAGCGTCGCCCGCCGCGTCCACGGCGATGCCGTAGCCGTCGCCGTCGTTCGCGCCGCCGAGATAGCTGCTGTACATCAGCGTGGCGCCCGCCGCGTTGAGCTTGCTCACGAAGGCGTCGAGCGAGCCGAAGACGCCGCCGTGGTTGGTCCCCCCTGGCGCGGGCGCTTTGTCCGTGTGAGATTGCTCCATCGGTCGACCTTGCTCATCCCCGTCCGCCTGGGTCGTCGTATCAGCGCCTTCCATCTCGGGGACCATACCTTTCTACGCCGCGTTGGCGCCGCGCCATCATGGACAGGGCTGCGTCCAGGGACCGCGCGCATAGTCTCCCCTGAGACGCGCACGGGGGTAGCGCCCTTGCGACCCATCATATCGCTTTTGACCGGTTGGCGCCGCTTGCTCCACGGTCGGCGCACCTACTCACTTTGAGACTGACGCGCGACCGGTAGTTAGTGACGAGCGAGGTAGGACGGCTGCGTTGATACGCACGTGTGCCAGGTGTGCTCGTACCCGGCCCCACGTCCTCACTAACCACATCGTCACTAGCCACTAATCACTCGTCTCGTGCCCAGTCGCGCGCGCGGTCCACGGCGCGCTTCCAGCCGCGGTAGCCGGCCGCGCGGCTCGCGTCGTCGGTGGTCGGCTCGAAGACGCGGTCCTCCGTCCACTGGCGGGCGATCTCCTCCTGGTCCGCCCAGTATCCGGCTTGTAGTCCCGAGAGGTACGCCGCGCCGAGGGCGGTCGTTTCCGTCACCGCGGGCCGCACCACGCGCAACCCGGCGATATCCGCCTGAAGTTGTAGAAAGGCGTTGTTGACCACCATGCCCCCGTCGACGCGCGCCTCCGTGATAGGCAGGCCCGCGTCCGCGCGCATCACCTCCAGCACGTCGCGCGTCTGGTAGCAGACCGATTCCAGGGTGGCGCGCACGATATGGGCGCGGCCCGTCCCGCGCGTCAACCCGACCAGGGCGCCGCGGGCGTATTGGTCCCAGTAGGGGGCGCCCAGACCGGCGAAGGCCGGGACCAGGTAAACGCCCCCGGTATCCGGCACGCTCGACGCCAGCGCCTCTGTCTCGGCCGCGCTGGCGATGATGCGCAACTCGTCGCGCAACCACTGCACCGCGGCGCCGGTAATGAAGATGCTGCCCTCCAGCGCGTAGGTGACCGTCCCTCCCAGTCCCCAGGCGATGGTCGTCAGCAGGCCGCCCGGCGATGCCTTGGGCTCCGGGCCCGTGTTCATCAGCATAAATGAACCGGTGCCGTAGGTGTTCTTGACCATGCCCGGCTCGAAGCAGGCCTGGCCGAACGTCGCGGCCTGCTGATCGCCCGCGACGCCGCCGATGGGGATGGCGCCGTCGAGGATGTGCGCCGCCGTCTCGCCGAAGGCGAAGCTGCTGGGGCAGGCCTCGGGGAGCAAGGAGCGCGGGATGCGTAGCTCGCGCAGGATATCGTCGTCCCAGTCGAGGGTGCGGATGTTGAAGAGCATGGTGCGCGAGGCGTTGGAGAGGTCGGTGCGATGAATCTGCCCGTCGCTGAGCCGCCACATCAGGAACGCGTCGACCGTCCCGAACGCGAGTTCGCCGCGCTCGGCGCGTTCCCGCGCGCCGGGCACATTATCGAGGATCCAGGCGACCTTCGTGCCCGAGAAATAGGCGTCGACGACGAGGCCGGTGCGCTCGCGGATGGTCTCGGCGAGGCCGCGCTCCCGCAGGGCATCGCACAGGACGGAGGTGCGCCGGTCCTGCCAGACGATGGCATTGTGAATGGGCTGGCCCGTCGCGCGGTCCCACACAATCGTGGTCTCGCGCTGGTTAGTGATGCCGATGGCGGCCACCGCGGACGCTCCGACGCCGGCCTGGGCCAGCGCCTGCCGCGCCACGGTCAGCTGGCTGCCCCAGAGGTCCTCGGGGTCATGCTCCACCCAGCCGGGCCGCGGGTAAATCTGGCGAAACTCCTGCTGCTGGACCGCGGCCGGCCGGCCGTCGTGGCCGAACAGGATCGCGCGCGAGCTCGTGGTCCCCTGGTCGAGCGCGAGGATATACGTCTCCGCGTTGCTCACCTTTTTTTCTCCTCGGCAGTATGTCGTCGTCCTTCATGCGATTACTCGCCTATCTGGTCGTCGCGCCCGATCCGCGATCTGATTACACGAGCCATGCGCGTGCCCATAGAGGAGGGTAACCGCCCACGACCACAGCATCGTGGCGCGGCCCAAGCGGGCCTTCGAGCCGCGCGTTATTGAGACCCAGTACCTCGACGGTCGCGCGGCCGATGTCAGTCAAACCGCGAATGAACAGATAGCGATGCAAGAAGACGAAGTGCTCCGGCCAGACGTCCTGCCGCGGGTCGAAAAGGCGCGAAGACTGCCGACCGGCATAATACGCGACCTTCTGACTCTTGTGTCCATTGCAGAACTGGCAGGCCCAGGCGAAATTGTCGACGTGGTTGTGCCCGCGCCGTCCGGGCGCGGGCCGCACGGCCAGTAAGCGATCCGTAACGTAATCGGGCCAGAGCGCTTCGGGAATGATGTGGTCGATGTGGAATTGGCCATTAGTCGGGAGCAGACAATACTCGCACGCGTTGCGCGCCCGCAATTGCACGGCCTCGCGCACGCGACGATTGCGCGGACTATTAAGGCGTCTTCGCGCTAGCTGAGCTAACTCCCTCTGCAAAACCAGTGGGTAGATCACTCAACGCGTGTCGCTTTCAACTGCTCGATGCGTTTCTCCACGTCGCGCTGTTGTTGCGGATCGGACTCGAATGCCCGCAACCAATCGAGTGCTTCATCGAACGAGCTTTCCATTTCTCGACGCGCCTGCTCTTCGGAGATCCTGCGCTGTCGAGCGTACTGGCGCACCCGCCGCTCATGCATGTGTCGCGCGGATTTCGCGATCAACTCTCGCATGTCGGCCTGCTCGCTTTCCAGGAGCGGACCGCGATCCTGCCGCGCGACAAGCATGGCCAGGCGCCGGCTATCCTTGAGGCTGAGGTCCGACATGTCCGCCTCCGCATCGGCATCGATCGGGATCGCTCGCACCCTGAAAAGGTCTCCCAACTCGATGCCAAGGACGGTCGCTACAGCCCCGATAGCCGACAGATCCGCGTGTCCGATTGGCCCATCACGCATAAGGAGATCAAGAACGTCCGGATCTACCAACACCCCGAACTGCTCATCGATGTGGCGCTCCAGCTCTGCCACCGTCCAGCTCTTCGTCCGCAACAGCTCGCCCAGCCGCGAGTACACCGTCACGCTCATCGCAATGTCTCCGCTTTCCTTTGTCGGCTCACTGCCTATCATGCAGTGTACGTCAAAACCGTTCCCATGGCGCGGAAGTTGCATCGTGGCGGTACCGATCAATAGCGCGTAGGTGGGGAGGGCGATGATGGGGACGATTCAGGGGGTATTGCTCGACGTCGACGGCACGCTGGCGTTGAGCAACGACGACCAGGCGCGGTCCTGGGTCGCGGCGTTCGCGGAGCAGGGCTACGACGTGCCGTTCGACCGGGTGCGGCCGTTGATAGGCATGGGCGGCGACAAGGTGCTGGACACCGTGACGCCAGGGCTGAACGACAAGGAGGACCCCGGCAAGACGATCGCCGAGCGGCGCAAGGAGATCGTCATGGAACGCTACATCCCCCACATCGCCCCCGCGCCCGGTGCGCGCGACCTGGTGCAACGCATACAAGAGGCCGGCCTGCGCGTGATCGTGGCCACCTCGGCCAAGCCCGACGAGCTGGAGGCCATGCTTAAGGCGGTTGGGGTCGACGACCTGCTGCGGGAGCGCACCACGTCGGACGACGCCAAGGAGTCCAAGCCGGCGCCGAACATCGTCTCGGTGGCGCTGGAGCGCATCGGCCTGCCCGCCGACGCGGTCCTGATGATCGGCGACACGCCCTACGACATCGAGTCGGCCGCCAAGATCGGCGTGTCCACCATCGCCGTCCGCTGCGGCGGCTTTAGCGACGACGACCTCAAGGATGCCCGCGCTCTCTACGACGATCCCGCCGACCTCGTGGCGCACTACGACGAGTCGCCTCTGTTGCCCATAGGGTCGGCGTAGGAGGACGACAAATCTCGATCGTGCGCTCGGGAGAAGTGATGAGGTGGACCGTGTCACGATGGGAGCGGCTTTGTGTCTGTCGAGGGACCACGACCGGCCGCGCAGTGCGTCTGTTCTTCCCATTGACATCGCCGGTATTTTACCGTACATTATGGAAGAAATGGATCGCAATGGATGGAAGGAGATGGCCATGCCCGTGCAGGCGCGGAAACTTGAGCGCATCGAGGCCAGGCTGAGTTCAGAGGCGAAGCAACTGATCGAAGAAGCCGCTCGGCTGCGCGGTAACTCCATGTCCGACTTCCTCGTCAACGCCGCCCAGGAAGCGGCGCGGCAGACGGTCAGGGAGTATCGTGTGCTCACGATGTCGTCGCGGGACAGCCGCGCGTTCGTGCAGGCTATCCTCAATCCCCCCGTGCCGAACGACGCGCTGCGCGACGCCGTCCGGCACTATAGGAGTGTGATGGGTACGGAGCCCTAGTCATCGTGGAGTCCGAGTACAGCGTCGAGCCGCTCGGTCCCCAGCATAACCGCGCCGCTTTCTCATGCGGCGTGGACGAGTTGGACACGTACATCAAAAAGTATGCGAGCCAGGACCAGAGGCGATACGTGGCGGCGGTCCACGTGTTACGCAGGGTACGTGAGCCGGCCACGATCCTTGGCTACTACACGCTCGGCGGTTACGCTGTCGAATACACCGGGCTGCCTCCGACCGCGGCCAAGAACTTGCCGCAGTATGATTTGCTCCCTGCAGCACTGATCGGGCGCCTGGCGGTTGACCAGCGTTTCAAGGGCCAGGGGTTCGGCAAGCTGCTGCTGATCCACGCCTTCGAGACGGTGCTCCAGAGGCAACGGGACATAGCGGCGACGGCGATTATCGTCGAGGCCAAGGACGACGTGTCGCGCGCGTTCTACGAAAAGTATGGCTTCCTGCGCATGCCTGACCGCCCCTATCGCCTGATCATCCCCATGACGACCGTCAAGCGCAGTCTGGCATAGCTTGCCAGACGTACGACGAGTTGAACGCATGAGTTTGTCGCTCGGTCGTCAGCAGAGGATTGCTGGCAGGACGTGTAGAATAGGGCAGATAGCCAATCGAATCGAGGATAAGCATGAGAAGAATTGAGACCAAAGGAACAGTCGACGACGACGGGCAGCTCTCGGTACAGGTTCCCGAGGATATCGCGCCAGGGGAGCACAAGATCGTTGTTATCATAGACGAGGAGCCATCCCCACTTCAAGTGATGGATCCTGCTGACTGGCCCGTCCTTCACATAGAGTCATGGCCAGAGAATTTGTCGCTCAGACGAGAGGATATGTATGATGAGCGCGGACGCTAGCAGGGCCGCGCTTTTTGAGGCGCGCACCTGCTTGCGCACCTCACTTACCCAGTCAACCAACCGTATTGGTCCATGGTGTGCCAACTACCGCGATTGCGGGCTTGACCTCGTTCAGCCTGCCCGATCCTTCAGTTCATCCAGGGTCGTCTCGACGGTGACCAGGGGGGTAATCTCGTCGAGCGGGGTAGCGAAGAGGGGCAGTTGCTCGCCGAAGAGTTGGGCGAAGTGCTCCGGCGGGATGGCCTTGATCAACCGGGCGCAGTAGGTGTCGGTCAGTTTGCGCACGTAGTGCTCCACATCGTAGTCGTCGGCGAACTCCTCGACGAGCTTGCGCCGGCCGCGCGAGGCCTGGTAGTAGGCGATGCGGTCGCCCGGCGCCCACGATGCCCGTTTGGCCGCCTTCATCACCTCGTAGGCCTCCTCCTTGCGCCCCGATTTCTGATAGTCGTCGGGCGACTTGGTCAGCTTGGTGGAGACGCAGAGGTCGCGCACCGGCATCTCGCGCGCGCGGATCTGCCGCACCGTCTCCAGGTAGAGGTCGCGCGCCTCGGCCATACGGCCGCGCATCACGAGCGGCAGCATGGCGCGGAAAAACCGTTCACCGTAGAACTCGTTGCGGCTGGAGCGGAACGACGAGCCCTTGACCGTCAGCGTGTCATCATAGCCCAGCAGGGCGTAGTTCTTTTCCATATAGGAGTACATGCGCGCCCAGCGGCCGTCGTGCTCGATGTTGATGCCGGCCGGCAGCGTCTCGCTGACCTCGGCAATCAGGCGCCGCTCCTGGTCCTCGGTCCAGCCGTCGGGCGTCCCGAAGATGACGCCGTCGGTATCGGCCTCGATCAGGTCCATGCCGCGCTCTTCCAGCGCCGTGAGCATGCGCAGCAAGATAGCGCGGCCGTGGCGCGTCACCTCGGCGGCGGCGGCGGCGTCCGCGAACAGGTTGACCGCGTTGCCGAGCGAGCCGTAGAACGAGTTGATCAGGATCTTGACCGCGCCCTGCAAGGCGTCGTGATAGGCGCGTTGGGGGTCGGCGGCCGCCAGCCGGCGCGCCTCGGCCTTGTGTAGCAGCCGTTGCTCCATCAGGTGGCGCAAAATGGTCAGCATGGCGTTGAGCTGGCGGTCGCTGCGCGGGGCCACGTCAAAGGTGAGCATGATCGACGGGTACAGCGAGGCCACGTCCGCCTTGACCACGTGCGAGTAGACGCCGGAGCGGAACAGGGCGGAGGTCCCGCCCGCGTACTCGCGCCCGCCCTCGCCGCGCGGCACGGACTGGCGCGCGGCCACGTAGACGCGCACCAGCAGCGGCTCGATCAGCCCCTGGCCCGTGCCGCTGGTGGCGATGCGATCGTAGGGACGCGGCGCCATCGAGGAGAGCATGAAGGAGGCGCCCATCAGGGCGCGCGAGAGGCCGTCGACCTCCTCCACATCGTGCAGGGCGTAGCGGCGCACGCGCTCGGGATCGCGCTCGTACTCCGCGGCGATGGCGGGGCCGTCGATATACTCGCGGTCCTCGCGCGCCACGCCGAAGTAGCGCGCGGCGTTCTTGAGCGTGTGGTTGCGCATGTGCCGCACCACGGCGTCGTAGCGTTGCACCGCGTGCAGCGTGTCCACGATCTCGCGGCCGACCAGGGCATAGCGGCGGAAGCGTTGGCTCTCCGCCCCCAACTTGAGCGAGTCGACGTAATCCTCGAACTCGCCGCCGTTGCGGCCTAACGCGAGGCGCACGTTGTTTTTGCGGGCCCGCACGATCAGGAACGGAATGTCGAAGCCGAAGATGTTGTGGTTCTCGATCACGTCGGGGTCGCGCTCGGCCACGATGCGCACCAGTTCGGCGATGAGGTCACGCTCGGGCAGGCCGTCGATCACCCGCGCGAAGCCCTTGTTGTCGCGCACGGAAATCATGAAGATGCGGCCGCGCTCGGGCGAGAGGTCGGTCGTCTCCAGGTCAAACTGCAGGCGCACCACGTCGTCGTAGGTCAGGCCCTTGAAGTAGGTGCGGCCGCTACTGATGAGATACTGCTCGACGTGGGCGCGGATGTAGATCTCGCCGCGCATCTCGCGCAAGGCCTCGACCTGCAGGCCGTCGTTGCGCTCGCTGTAACCGCGCACCAGCGCGTCGTGCAGGTCGGCGATGCGGTGGGTGCGCACCAGCAGCTTGTAGTGGTTGTCGCCCTCCAGCACCTCGTAACCGGCCTTAACGTCGAGGGGCACGGGCTGGTCGCGGCGCAGGGGCACGACGCTGGCGCCGAGCGGGGCCAGGATGTCCGGCGAGCGGGCCAGGAACCACGGCTCGTAGATGTCGTCCTCGCGCACCACGCGCCCCTCCACGCGCCGCCACACCGTGGCCGTGCCGTCGTTGCGCACGTCGAGCGAGACAATGCCGGGGGTGGGATCGACGCCGAACAGCAGCGTCCGCGGGTCGAGCACCGAGGCCTGCGACAGCGCGGCCGCGGTATCCGTCGTATGGGGGGTCGCGGCCTGATCGAAAGTAGCGGCGAGGTCGGTCGTGGTCATCGGCGTCTCCCCTACCTCCACCTATTCACGCTTTTTATCGGGGCTCCTCGGTAGGGAAGCAGCCTTTACGATCGTCGAAGGCATACATGACAAAGTTTACCAGTTGCTTGCCAGGTAAGCGAAGGGTTTGTGAGCCTTCGGGTGCACCTTACAATTGTGGAATCCGACCTGCGACTGCGGTCGCATGGCACACGACGGACACTGCGGTGTCAGGACGGGCCAGGAGCAGAGTAGTGGCGGACCCCACCCGACCGCAGTCGGCCGGTGGTGTGCCATGCGACCGCAGTCGCAGGCCCGTTCCGGCCGCAGTCCACTTTTTTGAGGTGCACCCTGAGCCTTCGCGCCCCCGTTCGCACCGCATATGTTAGGCTTCGTGGTGAGGACGGCTTACGAAGGTGAGGGCGCTGGTCATGATCGAAGATCTCAAACACGTATTTGCGTTGGCGGAGCAACGCCCGGAGCAAGAGCAACAGGCGCTCGCGGCACTTTTGCTCGCGGAGATACAGGCCGAGGAGCGGTGGGCGGAATCGTTTGCCGACCCACGGTCAGAGGCGCTGCTCGATCAGCTGGTTGCCGAGGCATTGGCCCAGGATGCCGCAGGGCACAGTGAAGAGACCGGCGAGCAGACGTTCTTGTGACATCGAAACGTACGGAACGGTTTCAGCAACTCTTCGCCCTGCTGCCTGTCATGGTGCAAGAAGAGGCTAATGCCGCATATCGGCGTTTCCAGGCCGACCCTGCGTACCCCGGGTTGCGTCTGAAACAGGTGTCGGCGCGCGGACCTGTTTATGCCGTTCGTGTGGGGTTGCACTACCGCGCCCTAGCTGTACGTAGACAGGACGATTGGCTCTGGTTCTGGATTGGTACGCACGCTGAATATGACAAGCTCTTAACGCGGCTGTGAGGGCGAGGGCAACGAGCACGCCGAGGCCGAGGTTGCGCGTCCGCGGGCACTGCTGGAGCATCGCTAGGCGCTGCCTATCTGCTCCCGTATCCAGTCGGTCATTAGCTCCAGGTAGCCGGGCGCGAACCCTTCCAGGTCCGCGATTTTGATGCCATGGTCGGCGTGCGCAAACACCCTGATCGTGACGGCGGGATTGCCCCCTTTGCGAAGCGCCTGCTCGAAAATCGCGGCGCTCTTGCCCGCGGGTAATTGCCGGTCACACTCGCCGAAGATGGCAAGGACCGGGCTCCTCACGCCCTCCAGGACCGTCGCCGGATCGTAGTCCGGATTGCCCCGTAGAAAGAAGCCCCACAACTCCGCATCCGGCATCGCGAAGTACGGGTACCATGGTGTGCTCCGCGCCGCGCGCAGCACGTCCTCGTCCACGCGCTCGTAGCTATCCTTGCGGCGGGCGGCGTCCATCAGGGCCTTGACGTACGCCACCCCTTGCGCGATGTACTCCTCGGGTAGGCCGTCGGCGCGCATGTTGTGCTCGATATCGTACATATTCTGCTCTGCAGGGCTGACGCCGGGCCCCGAGACGGGGATGATGAACGCGACATCACGGGACAGCGCCGCCGCGAGCGGCGCGATCCACCCACCCTGGCTGATGCCCCATAGTCCGATCCGCGCCGGGTCGATGTCGTCCCGACTCCGGAGGAACCCAACCGCGGCCAGCGCCTCGTCGGCGCGGTCTTGGAAGGACTGCCGCCTCCAGTCGCCGGACGAGTCGCCGGTACCCGGCTTGTCGAAGCATAGCACTGCCATGCCGTGGCGGACGAAGTGCTCGCGGATGGGCGGGAAGTAGCCGAAGTTGTCGCGATCCGCGGCGCCCGAACCCTGGATCATCACGATGGCGGGGTGTGGTCCGTCCGATAGAGGGGTAGAGAGAGTCCCGGCGAGCGCCATGTCGCCGTGACGGAAACGCACGTCCTCCCGATGCTGGAGAGGCTCGTGCGTGGCGAGTGGTTCTGTCGTGTCGCTCATGTTCCGTGTCCTCCAACATAGATCGTACTCTGGCCCACTGCTTCTCTCCGTAGCAGACATCGCCCCGTCTCTACTATCTTATCGCTCGAAGAGCGCAAAAACTAACACGTCTTTCTAGACGTTGCCGATATGGCTGCGCATCGAGAGTGAGATCATCAGGAGCGCGTCCTTGGCTTTTGCAGATACACAAGATGTAACCGCGATGACACCGCTTCTTCGCGAAACAGGGTGTAGCCGAGCCTCTGGTAGAGACGCACGTTGCCCTCGCTGCGATGCCCGGTGAAGAGTTCGTAGCAATCCGCATCGCTGAAGTGATCTTCCATCGCGCGCAGGAGCCGCGTTCCTAGGCCTCGACGGTGCAAACGCGGATGCACGATGAGGCGGCCGATGTGACAGGTTCCGTCGATCAATTGCCCGCGGACCGATCCCACCACGTCGTCCCCCAGCCGCGCGGCGAGGATGCAGTGCGTGTCGTACTCGGCAAGCAGGGCGGCTAGCGTCTGGGTCAGCGGAGGGATACTGTCATCGTCATACAGGGCAGCTTCGCTCTGGTAGCAGAGGTATTGGAGTTTGAGGATTTGCTCGGCGTCGCGCACCCGCGCCGGCTCAATCGTCACATCCATCGGAGAGCAACCTTTCCGTCACCAGTCTCACTCTCGATGCGCGGCCCACAGAGAAATACTGGGGCCGGAACCGAACGCCCTGATGAACTGTAGTATATGCGTAACGTTGGTCCTGCATGCGGGCACACGCGCGGTTGCGCGGCCGTGCGAGTGACAGATGGGAGGGTAAGGGCATGGCAGACGAATGGAAACAGGGGCAGGGGCGGACGGCGCGCGTCGCGGCGACTCTGGCTCTGGCAGCAGTGATCGGGACAACGGGCATGGCGCACGCCGCCGGCAGCGCCACGAGCGCCACGACGATGGTCGGACACATCGTGCAGGGGCGGGTGGCGCGCTCACGCGTGGCCAAAGAGGTGGTCGGGAGGCAGGGCATCGCGATCGATGAGCGGACCGGCCGCGTCTTCGTGGTCAACGCCGGCTACGCCAGCCAGGGACGCGGCAACGTTGCCGTGCTCGACGCGCGTAGCGGGCGGCTGTTGCGCACGACGCCCGTCGGACTCTACCCCGTTGCGGCCGTGACGGACGAGCGGGCCGGCCGTGTCTTCGTGCTCAACGGCGGCCTGAACCTGGACGTCCCCGGCACGGTCAGCGTGCTCGACGCGCGCGATGGGCGGCTGCTGCGCACGGTCGGGGTCGAGAAGCACCCCCTGGCCGCCGCGGTCGACGAGGCGATGGGGCGGGTCTTCGTCGCCTCGATCGGCGACACGGGCAACGGCTACGCGGCCACCGTCGCCGTGCTCGACGCCGCCTCGGGGCGGGTCCTGCGCACGGTCCCCGTCGGAAACTCGCCCGAGGCGGTCGCCGTCGACGCGCGGCTCGGGCGGGTCTACGTGGCCGGGGACTACCAACTTAAAACCCTCGACGCCGAGACCGGGGCCGTCTTACGGACGGTCACGGTAGGGAATCATCCCCATGACGCCCTCGTCGACGCACGGGCCGGCCGCGTCTTCCTGGACGAGGCGGACGGCAGCATCGACGTGCTCGACGCGCGCACCGGCGTCCTCATGCACGCCATCGCCGAGCCGACGCCGGGCTCGGCGGCGCACAGCTTCGCGATTGCGGCGGCGCTGGACGACGCGGCGGAGCGTCGCGTGGTCGGCAGCGCGGCCTACGTCGGCGACGGTAGCGGCAACTGGGCCGATCCGAGCGGGCGCGCTGGCGTCCTCGACGCGCTGAGCGGGCGCTCCCTGCATACCGTGGCGCTACGCAGTCAGGCCGTGGCCGTGGCCATGGACGCGCCTGCCGGCCTCGCCTTCGTGCTTGAGACCGGCGCGACGAACAGCATAGGCGCCACGCTGATCAGCGCGGGCGTCGACGTCCTCGACCCCACGAACGGCACGGTGTTGCGCCGCACCACGCTCGACGCGTCCACGTCCTGGGGCGCGCTGTCCATCGACCGATCTACCGGCCGCGTGTTCGTGGCCGGATTCGACAGGATCGCCGTGCTCGATGTGATGAGCGGCGCCGTCCTGCGCGTCATTACGCTGGCCCATGCATGAGCATTGACCGAACGAAGGCGGCATTGATGGAGCTTTTGCGGATGTGCTATGATATCGCTACCTCCGCTGCAACTGACAGGCCAACTGTGACGAGTGGTTGCAGCGGATCGAGCGAAAGTAGACGTAGTGACTCACAGTGGCGATAGCCAGGATGCGCCTCGAACCTTCCAGCGCCATTGGAACTTCTACCGAACGGAGCATGGCAAGAAAGTTGTCAAAGAATATCTCCTTGCCCTCCCAGCTACTGATCGTGCGGCTATTGTCGCGGAGATGGAAGCTGTTCGCGTCGAGGGTTTGGAAGCGGCACGCCATGTTCGTGGCGAGATTTACGAGGTGCGGGTTACTACTCAAGACCTGATCTACCGGGTGTTTTTCGCTACCGAAGGACGCTTTAGCCACATCCTGTTGGCCCTGGAAGCATTCTCGAAGAAGACTCCGAAGGCGCCGCCTGGGAAAATCGATCTCGCGGAACGACGGCTTGCCGAATGGCGCGCAAGGTCCAAGCGGGATTGAATAACCCGGAGTTGCAACACGCTGGCCCAGTGCAAAGTTGCGGCTGCTAGACCTGTCGGGACTTGTGTAGATATAATTGAGACTAATGAGGCGCGAACTCGGCGATGCTACGTGTGTTCGTGAATGGGAGGGCGACTATGGACGACCTGGATGAGTTGATCGAAGAGTCTACGCGATTGGACCCTGCATTCCCGCGCCTCCTGGATGAAGCACGGCAGCGCGTTGCCATCCGACGTATCTTCTCACGAAGCAAGGTTCGGTATGGGACGATGCAGTCGAATGCCTCGACGCGCGCGAACGCGTCAGCATCGCAGACGACACGAATCGACGCCGCAAAGGCCTGGAATCGCTAGAAGCCGGATCATCGTTCGCACCTCCAACACGAAGACCTGCTGATAGCAAGCTCATACCCCTGCCAGTGCATCCCGCTCCCGTGGGTGGGAGAGGGATGACGCTAGGCAGTGGGAAGCATCTCATTATCTCATTTAGGCCGTGTCGCGGCGGCCCTGGAGTACGCTTTTGCGGACGCTCTCCAGCACCATGGTCATCAGCGTGTCCCCGCCGCCGATGGCGCTGGCGATGCGCGCGTGGCCGTGCAGCACGGTGGAGTGGTCGCGGCTGAGTTCCTGGCCCACCTGCGTGGCCGTGAGCCCGGCGTCCTCGCGCAGCAGGTACATGGCTACCTGGCGGGCCTGGGCCACGGTCATCTCGCGGCTCTTGCCCAGCAGGATTTGCCGCGGCAGGCCGTAGTAGTCGCACACCGCCGCCAGCACGGCCTCGACCTGGGCGCGCCCGCGCGGCTGGCGCGCGGCGCGGTTGATCTCGCCGGCGACCTGGCCGGCCACCGTGGCCGACGCGGGAATGCCGCGGGCCGCGGCCTCGGCGCCCAGTCGCGCCAGCGCCGTCTCCAGGTCGCGCACCGAGCCGCGGATGCGCGCGGCCAGCACCGCCAGCGCATCGTCCGGCGCCGCCTGGCCCCACTGCTCTGCTTTCTGGCGGAGGATGCCCAGCCGCGTGGCCTCGTCGGGCGCGCCGAGCATGGCGATGAGGCTGGCGCCCAATCGCGAGCGCAGGCGCTCGGGGATGCCGCGCATGGCGCCGGGGCGTTGCTCGTCCACGATCACGATCTGACGATTGAGCTCGCGCAACGCATCGAACGTATGGACCAACTCTTCGGCCGCCGTCTCGCGCCCGGCCATGACCGCGACGCCATCGATCAGCAGGGCGCCAGCGCGCCGGTAGCGACGCCGGAAGGCCAGCATGTGTCCGCGCCGCAGGTGGGTCGTGAAGTCCTGCGAGAAGGCGTCTCCGCTGACCACGATGACCTCGGCGCCCCCGAGGCGCGGCGCGAGGTAGGCGGCGATGGCGTTGAGTAGGTGCGTCTTGCCCAGGCCGGGTCCACCGCTTAGGTAGAGCGGGTTGTAGACGGCGCCAGGGGTACGGGCCACGGTCAGAGCGGCGTTGTAGGCCAGGGCGTTCTGGGGACCGGTCACGAAGGTACGGAACGTCTGCGGGGTCGCGTCGCTATCCGGCAGGGAGTGATGTAGCATGCGTCCTCCTAAACAAGTGTGATGGTCGCTATGCTAGCACCGCGTAGGGTGGCTTTGCAAAGGGCACTGGCGCACTTATCCGCACGCAACGTGGATAGTTATCAGTCCGTGTGGACGGCTGTCCACACGCCTTGTCCCCGTCGCATCCCCTCTTATCCGCGCCCTATCCACGGCCGTACCTCACTTATCCACGACTTTTGCGTCGCTCTCATCCACAGCGCGAGTGACTAGTGATTAGTGGCTAGTGACGAGCGAGGTTACTAGCCACTAGCCACTAGCCACTAGCCACTAGCCACTAGCCACTAGCCACTAGCCACTAGCCACTAGCCACTAGCCACTAGCCACTAGCCACTAGCCACTAGCCACTAGCCACTAGCCACTAGCC
>JAABUQ010005253.1_pt1 | contig 20926 bp, 23 predicted proteins | sample 5560001 | NCBI WGS metagenome assembly JAABUQ01 (sample SAMN10711888, study PRJNA513371) | rock metagenome | isolation source: Antarctica rocks | place: Antarctica: Victoria Land, Finger Mt nord | collected 2015-12-18
TATCCAGCCCGACGGAAGTCACCAACGAAGCAATCTCTGTCGTCATCCTACTCCTCCTTCGCCAGCCATTGTTGGCAGAGCGATTATGCCAGAGTGACGACCGGGGGCGTCCATCCCATCAATAATGTTCTTATCAGACGCTCACTTGCCCCCGATCCGCCAATGGCATATACCAATGCTACCTACCACACCGGAGCACGCCCATGGATACCGCCAAGCTTTTCTGGAGCGGTCGCAGCCAAGCGGTGCGGCTGCCGCGCGCCTACCGTTTCGATGGTGACGAGGTCCGCATCCGCCATGCTGGCGCCTTGGTCGTGCTTGAACCGATCGCGGGCAATTGGGATTGGCTTGACGCGCTCGCTACCATTGGGCCGGTCGATGCCGATTTTCTAGCAACACGCGACCAGCCGCTGCCGCAATGCCGCGCCGCGCTCGACGACACCTTCGCGTGACTCATGCGCTCGATACCAACGCCGTCATCGCGCTCCTGAACAATGCGCGCGGCTCGGTCGCCACGCGGCTACGGACGCACGCGCCCGCCGACATCGCCATCTCGTCGATCGTGCTCTGCGAGCTTTACTTCGGCGCGTTCCGCTCGGCGCGCGTCGAGTACAATCTCGCCCGCGTCGAGGCGCTGCGCTTTGCCGTGCTCGCGCTGGATCAGGACGACGCTCGCGCTGCGGGCGAGATCCGCGCCGCGCTCGCTGCCCGGGGCACGCCGATCGGTGGCTATGATCTGCTCATCGCCGGCCAAGCTCGCGCGCGAGGGTTGGTGGTCGTCACCGCGAACGGGCGGGAGTTCGCGCGCGTCGATGGGCTCGCCGTCGAGGATTGGGCGACCGCATGACCGCGCCCGCGCTCCTGCAGCCCGCTTTCCTGCTTCCCGCACAGGTCTCGGTCGCCGGGCCAGCGGCCGAGCGGCGCTTCCTCGAATTCTTCGCCGCGCGCATCCGCAACCCGAACACGCGCCGCGCCTACACGCGCGCGACGATCGACTTTCTCGGCTTAATGGCCGAGCGCGGCGTCGGCGAGCTATGCGCGATCGAGCCGCTGCACGTCGCCGCCTGGGTCGAGATGCTCGGCGGCCAAGTCTCGGTACCCACCGTCAGGCAGCGGCTCGCCGCCGTGCGGCATTTATTCGACTGGCTCGTCGTCGCGCAGGTCGTCCCCACCAACCCGGTCCCTTGCGGTCGTCGCGCAGCTCGCAGCCGTCGAGATAGGCGATCAGATACTCTTCCAGATTATGGTGGCAGGGCATCTCGTGCCGCTTGCCGCCTTTCTCGTGCAGCCGTACCCACAGCCGCCGGTTCTGCACGAACACGTCCTCGACCCGCATCGCCAGCGCCGCGCCGACGCGCGCGAAGCCGTAGACCATGAGTCCGATCAGCGCGCGGTCGCGCAGGCCTACGGGGGTACCGACGTCGATCGCATCGAGCAGCTTCCGCGATCGGCAAGTCCCCCGCGCAGGCCGGGGCGCAGCTGATCGAGCATGACGATCCCGAGCAGTGGCGCAAGATCGTTGAGGGCTATGGAACCGCAAAGCGGGCGGCAAGCCACTACAGGACTGCCTGGCGCGGGCCGAGCGGACACAAAAGCCGGTGGTGTGCCGGGTAACGATGAGCCCGAATGCGGAGTAGCGTGTCTGATGCGCCGGGCCGCGCAGCATGGCCGCTTGACGTCCCCCCGACACTCGTCGACCTTCACGCCGATGCGCGGGGGAGTATTGATCCTAGCGACGTTGATCGTCGCTACGGCTCCGGCGCGCGCGGCGGACGTACTTACCCAACCATCACCCTCCTCGATGAGCGCGGCTTCGGCGACCCTGGCGGCGTGGCCCGGCTTTGAGATCAGGCGGACGGAGGCAGTGGCAGCCCTCGCCTGGCCCCGAGCAGCGACCACCGCCCCCTCCGTGGCTCCGGGCATCACGGCCCCGACATGCGTCGGGCAGCTCGCCGCCGCCGTCGGAACGACATCGCCGATGCGCGAGTGTTATTTGCTACTAATCCGTGCGGCCGAGTGCCGGTACCACTTGCCCCAAGGATTGCTCGCGTCGCTGATCGGGGCCGAGTCGGCCTACAAGGTTCGCACGCGCAGCCGCGTCGGCGCGGTGGGCCGACTATACCACGGACGGCGCGAGGTGGGGATTACCGACCGCCTAGACCCAGCACGCAGCATCGAGGGTGGAGCTAGCTATCTCGGGCGCATGATCGAGCGCTTCGCCACCGTCCCGCTCGCGCTAGCGGCCTACAACGCGGGGCCGGGCGCGGTGGCGCGGGCGGGAGGTATCCCGCACAATACCGAGACACCCACCTATGTCGCGCGAATGATGCTGGCGTGGGACGCGAGCATCCCATCAGCGGACGACATCGCGCCCGCTGAGACCTCGGATCGGTGAAGCGCAGCGCGGCGCGTAGGTTTTTAGAGGTCACATTGGACATCGATTTGATGCCGGGGGTTGGTGGCCTCACCTTAGCGGACCGAGTTTTTTGCTTCTGCTCCGGGATCGACCATAAGCTGGTCGAGCACCGCTGATTCGATCCGTCCGGAACGTTTGCTATTGGGGGTAGATGGACATCGTACCTCGGGAACGCGCCGACGCCGAACCGATGCTGATTCTATGCCTCAAGGCGTTCGGCGATCTCGTTATTGCGCGGACCAGTCTTCGGTGGCGGGGCGATCCCGCGCATGTCGCCATCGCGTTCGCGGATCACCTGGTCGAGCTCGATGCCGCGCTCACGCCGCGCGCCGCGCGCGCCTTCGTGGTCGCGCACGGCGAGCGGCGCGTGCCGTCGCTGTTCGATCTACGCAAGAACGGCCTGCGCCTGGGCGCGGCGAGCGCGCTCCGGCTGCGCACCGCGCTGTCCCGCCTCGATGTGCCGCGCGACACCGTGCGCGTCTTCGACCAGGTCGGCGCGCGCGAGCGGTTCATCACGGCGGGCGCGCCGGTCCGGCCGCTGCCCCTGGCTTCAAACGTCTACCACGCCTATGCGCAGGTGCTGGGGACCAGCGACACAACCCGCGTCGCCGCTCCGCTCAATTCCCGAACCGGCGCGCGCACAATCGGCGTTTTTCCCGCGAGCCGCATTGCGCGCAAGAACGTTCCACTCGCGCTCCTGACGCGCGTTGTCGAGCGCATCACCACGCACGGGTTCGCGTCCGAGCTGTTCCTGCTTGACGGCGAGCGCCGCGACCTTGAAGCGGCGCTGCCCCAGGCGACAATCGTGCCCCGCCGCTTCGCCGCGATGATGGCGGCGGTCGAGCGGGTCGACGCGGTCATGTCCGCCGACAGCATGCCCGCGCATATGGCCGAGCACGCGGGACGACCCGTGTTCGTGCTTTCGCCCGTCGACAACCGCTACTGGCTGCCCCGATCGAGCTTCGAGAGCGGGCATTGGGCGCGCTTCGCCGAAGCGTACGACGGCCACGCCGCGCTTGACCGGTTTCTGGCCGGGTTGCGCGCGCCCGGGTCCGTGGGCGAATAGCGCGGCCATGATCGAACCCATTTCCGCGAGCCGCGTTGGCGGCAGCGCGGTGCTCGTCGTCGGCGATTCGATGCTCGACTGTTACTGGTTTGGCGATGTCGACCGCATTTCGCCCGAGGCCCCGGTACCGGTCGTCCGCGTGACACGCGAGGAGCACCGGCTAGGCGGCGCGGCCAATGTCGCGCTGAACGCGGTCACGCTCGGCGCGCGCGCGACGCTGCTCTCGGTCGTGGGAGACGACGAACCCGCGCGAATGCTCCGACAGCTTCTCGACGCGCGTGGCGTCGGCGCACTGCTCGGTCACGATCCCCAGCTGCGAACCACGGTCAAGCTGCGCGTCATCGGCCGGTCGCAACAACTCATCCGCGTCGATTTCGAAAATGAACCCGATCACGAGGTGCTCGCCGCGATGCTCGGCGATTTTCACGATGCGTTGCCGCGCCATAACGCCGTGCTGTTCTCCGATTACGGCAAGGGCGGTCTTGCGCATATCCCCGCGATGATCGCGGCCGCGCGCGCGGCGGGTCTGCCCGTGACCGTCGATCCCAAGGGGGCGGACTATGCGCGCTATGCGGGCGCGAGCGTGCTCACGCCCAACCGCGCCGAGCTGGCGCAGGTTGTGGGACACTGGACCGACGCGGCCGATCTCGCCCGGCGCGCGCAGGCGCTGCGCGCATGCATCGCGGTCGATACGCTGATCGTCACGCGTTCGGAGGAGGGCATGTCGCTTTTCGACGCTGCGGGCGAGCTGCATGTGGCCGCGCAGGCGCGCGAGGTGTTCGACGTGACGGGTGCGGGCGACACCGTCGCCGCCACATTGGGCGTTCTCATGGGCGCGGGGGTGGACGCGCGCGCCGCGATGATCCACGCCAATCGCGCGGGCGGGTTGGTCGTGGGCAAATTCGGCACCGCGAGCCTGACCTATGGAGAGCTGTTCGCGTGAGGGTGATCGTGACTGGCGCGGCGGGGTTCATCGGCGCCAATGTCGTGCGCGGGCTCAACCGGATTGGCATCGACGATGTGGTCGCGGTCGACGATCTGACCGACGGCGCCAAGTTCGCGAACCTGAGCGACACCGCGATCAGCGACTATTTCCATTATGCCGATTTCTATCCGCGTTTCGCCGAAGGCGCGTTCGGCCGCCTGGAGGCGGTATTTCACGAGGGCGCATGCTCGGACACGATGGAGCATGACGGGCGTCTGATGCTCGATCTTAACTACCGCGCCTCGAGGACGCTGCTCGACGCGTGCCTCGCGCAGGGCACGCGGCTGCTCTATGCGTCCTCAGCGGCCGTATATGGCGCGAGCACGGTGTTTCGCGAAGACCCGGCGAACGAGCGGCCACTCAACGTCTATGCCTATTCGAAGCTGCTCTTCGATCAGGTGGTGCGGCGCGCGATAGTGGGCGCAAATACTCAGGTCGCGGGATTTCGGTATTTCAATGTTTATGGGCCGTACGAGGGGCACAAGGGCCGCATGGCCTCGGTCGCGTTTCACCATTTTAACCAGTTGCGCGAGACGGGCACGGTCGCGCTGTTCGGTGAATATGGCGGCTACGGCCCGGGCGAACACGCGCGCGATTTCATCTATGTCGACGATCTCGTCGCCGCCAAGCTCTGGTTCTTCAAGCATCCGCACGCGCGCGGAGTGTTCAACTTGGGGTCGGGTCGTGCGCAGCCGTTCAACGATATCGCGCACGCGGTCGTGAACGCCGCGCGCGCCAGGGCGGGGGAAGCGCCGCTCACGCTCACCGAGCAGGTCGCGGCGGGACTGGTGCGCTACATCCAGTTTCCCGACGCGCTCGTCGGCAAATACCAGTGCTACACCCAGGCGGACCTCGGTGCGCTGCGGCGCGCGGGCTATGATGGGCCGTTCACCGATGTCGCGAGCGGCGTCGCTGCCTATGCCGCGTGGCTCGCCGGGGCCGAATAGACCACCAGCCCGAGGCTCTGCTCAACCAGCCCGCACAGCGTGTGGCCGATCAGGCCATGCGCTTCCTGGATGCGCGCGGTAGAGCGGCTCGGCACGATGACGCCGACATCGCATAGCGGGCCTAGTTTGCCGCCGTCGCGCCCCAGCAAGCCGATCACATGGATGCCCATCGCGCGCGCCGATTCGACCGCGACGAGCACGTTCGCGGAATTGCCCGAGGTGCTGATCGCCACGAGGCAATCGCCCTCGCGCCCGAGCGCGCGCAGCTGGCGATCGAACACATGGTCGTAGCCGTAATCGTTGCCGATGCAGGTCAGCGCCGAACTGTCGGTCGTCAGCGCGATCCCGGCCAGCGGCGCGCGATCCTCGATGAAGCGCCCGGTTAGTTCGGCGGCGAGGTGCTGCGCGTCGGCGGCGGAGCCGCCGTTGCCGCAGAACAGGATTTTGCCGCCCTCGCGCAGCGTCGCGGCCATGCGCTCGCCCGCAAGCGCGACCGTGGGGCCGAGCGAGTCGAGCGTAGTAAACAGCGCGCGATGCTCGGTTAGATTGTCGAGGAATAGCGACATCGTGAGGCTCCGCTGCTTTGCGCGCGGCCGACCGCGCTGGTAGGTCACCCCAATGCCCGCCGACGCCGCTTTCGAAGATACGGGCCTTGAACGCAAGATTGTCGCGCCCGGTGCGCTCGGCGCGTTCGATCCCGCGCGCCCGCTCGTATTCACCAACGGCGTGTTCGATGTGCTGCACCGGGGCCACGTGACCTATCTCGCCGCCGCGCGTGCGCTCGGCGCGGCGCTCGTCGTCGCGCTCAACACCGATGCGTCGGCGCGGCGGCTCGGCAAAGGGCCCGATCGGCCGCTCAACGCCGAACTGGACCGCGCGCTGGTGCTCGCCGCGCTCGAAAGCGTGACTTACGTGACCTTCTTCGACGAGAACACACCGCTCGCGCTGCTCGAACGCGTTCGCCCCGACATCTACGTCAAAGGCGGCGACTACGACATCGAGACGCTTGCCGAGACGCGCCTCGTGCGCGGCTGGGGCGGCCGCGCGGCGGCGATCGCGTTCGTCGGTGGCTATTCGACGACGACGCTCGTCGAGCGCATCCGCGTGGCCCCATGATCCGTGCGGCGTTCTTTGACCGCGACGGCGTGATCAACCACGACACGGGCTATGTCCACCGCATCGAGGGTTTCGGCTTCCTTCCCGGAGCGATCGACGCGATGCGGTGGCTCGGCCAGGCGGGATACGCGCTGATTATTGTGACCAATCAATCGGGGATAGCTCGCGGAATATTCGGGGAGGCCGATTATGCCGTGTTGACCACGCATATGCTGGCCGAACTGGCGCGCGCGGGCGTGGACGTGCTCGGCGTCTATTATTGCCCACATCTTCCGGACGCGGAGGTTCCCGAATACCGGCAAGCGTGCGATTGCCGCAAACCCGGACCTGGCCTGATCCGCCGCGCGGCAGCCGAACACGGAATCGATCCCGCCGCATCGATCCTGATTGGAGACAAGCCCTCGGACATCGCGGCCGGGCAAGCGGCGGGCGTGGGCCGGTGCTTTCTCGTGGGCAGCGCGCGCGACGCGGACGCCGACGCGCGTTATCCCGATTTGGCGAGCTGCGTCGCCGCGCTGCTCGGCGGCGCCGATCCGGCCGCGCGCGAACTTGGCTTATCGCACACCGTCCGGTAGGGCGGGCCGACAATGACGCGTTCGCTCCTCCGCCGTTCGGTGCCGTGGTTCGGGCTCGGCCTGCTGCTCGCGATTGCCGTCGCCATGACCGTCTACGCCCGGCTGGGCGACAGCTATGTCGTGACCGCGGTCACGACGGCACCGCCAAGCGAGGCCAAATCCTACGATCTCGCCTCGCTCTCGGGGCTGGCAGCGCTCGGCGGCGGCGGGCAGCGCACCACCTTCGAGGAATTCGGCTTCCTGATCGGCAGTGAGGCGAACGTGCGCGCGGTGCTGGCGACGCGCCGTCACGCGCGCTCTCTCGCCGAATTCGCGCAGCCCGGTGGCATCGAGCAAGTACAGCTCGATATCGAGCAATGGGCGCGCGCCCTGTTCGGCAAGGAGGCCAAGATCGTCGATCCGAAGGACCGGATGGTCGGCATCGCGCAGAAACTACTCGAGGTGAAGAAGACTCCCGAGGGCTATTACGCGATAGCGCTCAGGGGCGCGCAGCCCGAGGGCAAGGTGGCGCTGCTGCAGGCGCTAATCGGCCAGGCGGACGAGACCGTGCGCCAACGCGCGATCGCGGACTACAAGGGGCGTATCGCGACGTACCAGCATCTGGTCGATATCGAGCAGCGCACCGCCGAGCGCGTGATCCTCATTTCGCTGATCGCGCGCGAATATACGACCTATGCGTCGGCGCAATCGGGACAGGTGTTCGCGTTTGACTACGTCGAGGCGCCCGTGCGCGCAACCAAAAACTACGCGCCGAGCTTTTTGCTCGTGCTGATCGGCATGACCGCGCTGTGGGCGGCGGCGTGCATCGCGTATGTGATCGTTAGAAGTTCGCAGCTGCGGCCATGATTTGGCTGCTCGCGCTGCCGCTGGCGTATCTTATGTGGCGTACGCTCGCGCGCGGGCGGATCGAATACACCCACCGCGAGGCATTCACGCTGGGCAATCTTTATTACATGGCCCTGCCGCTCGCGATTGCGAGTACGACGGAGGACTTCGGGGAGGTCTGGCTCGGCCCCTGGCGCATGATCGCGCGCTTGCCCGGCCAAGCGGGAGTGACGCGCATGATCGTGTGGAGCGTCGCGCTGTGGGCGTGCTTCCTGCTCGGCGATGCGCTTGCGCGCAGGCGCGGGACGTCGGACGTGGATCTGTCCGGGCCGATCGGCGCGGCGGTGCGCGACCGCGCGGCGTGGACGGTCGTGCTGACCGGGGGCGCGATCGCGCTCGGCCTGTTCGGGGCGGCGTGGGCGGTGGTAAACCGTGCGATCCTGTTCACGGGTTACGCCAATTTTCAGGAGACCGCTGCGGCGGGCGCGTTGCAGGCGGCGATCGCTTTTATGACCTATATCAGCGTGACCGCCGCGCTGCTGCGCGCCGCGCTGCCGCGCTTCGCGGTCCGCCTTGCGGTGCTGGTGCTGGGGTTCCTGGGCGTGCTGACGCTCTCGACCGGCGGGCGGCAGACGTTTGTGCTCGCGTTGATCGCCGCGCTCGTGTGTCGATCGGTGCTGCGCGATGGCGTACCGCGCCGCACGTTCGTCGCGCTCGGCATCGCGGGCGTGCTGCTGTTCGGGTTCATCGGCGCGTGGCGTTCGGGAGTGGCCGACACCGGCCATTTGTTCGGGAGCATCGCGGCCGAGCCGCTGTTCACCTTTCTCAGCTTTACCACGCTCGTCGCCTTCACATATCTGCCGGCATTCGCTTTCCCCACGCCGCTAATCTCGAGTTTCGGGAATATCGTGCCGAGCGTTATTTGGTCGGACAAGCTCGATTATTTCAAGCATCTACTGGATCAATTCCGCTACTATTCACCGCTCGGGGCGCTTAGTTTGGGCGCGTCGATGCTGATCAATTTCGGCTGGATCGGCGCGCTCGTCGCGGCGACCGCAGGGGGCTTCGGCGTGGAACGACTGCGCCAGGGGGCGATGCGCCACCCGCTACTGCTCGCGAGCTACTGCATCGTCGTGCCCGTGCTGACGCTCGACCTGTGGCGCAATCCGATGGAGATTCCGATCGTCAAAAACATGTTTGAGGTCGGCCTGCTGCTGCCAGTCGCGCTCTTGATCGCGAAGAATCTGCTCGCCGCGCGTCCGCACGCGCCGAGTTCACGGTCGGGCACCTGCGCGCCGAATAACGATGCTGAATGGAAAGCTTCTATCCCGTGACCCCAGCCCCCACGCCCCGCCTCTCGATCATCGTTCCCACGCGCGAGCGCGCGGCCTATCTGCCGCACGCGCTCGCGACCTGCCTCGCCAACCCCGAGCCCGATCTCGAGGTGCTCGTGCTCGACAACGCCAGCACCGACGGCACGCGCGCGGCGGTCGAACGCATCGCCGATCCGCGGCTGCGCTACGAACGGACCGGAACCCGCCTGTCGATGCGCGACAATTTCGAGCGCGGGCTCGATCTCGCGCGCGGCGACGTGATCGGCTTCATCGGGGACGATGACGGCGTGCTCGGCTTCACCGCCGCGCGCGTGAACGAAGTGATGGCTGATCCCGCGATCGAGGCGGTCTCGGCGCGCAAGATCCACTATGGCTGGCCCGATCTGGTGCGGCGACCCGCCAACGTCGCGCTGGTGCCGCGTGGATGCGGCATGAGCGTGCGGAAGAGCCGTGCGGGGCTCTACCGGCTGCTCGACCACAAGGATTACTTCTTGCTGCCGTGTCTGTACCATGCCTTCGTGCGTCGCTCGGTGATCGAACGACTGCGCGCGCGGTACACGCGCCTGTTCCTGTCGAGCCAGATCGACATGTTCTCGAGCATTGTGCTCTCGCGCGAGGACATCACCTACGCGCTGCTCGACTATCCGATTGTGATCAACGGCGGCTCGGCGCGCAGCAACGGCGCGTCGCAGGCGGGGGTCGCGCCGTCGGCCGAGACGGTGTTGTTCAAGAAAGAGGATGATATTGGCTTCCTGCCCGGATTCGCCGATCCCGCCGACGTCGGCTCGCTAATCGTCGAATCGGGCGTGCGCTATTGCACGGCGAACGGCATCGCGCGACTCGACGAACTGTTCGAGCACCAGGGCATCGTGCGCGCGATCGCCTACGAGCTGAGCCTGCGCTTGGCGCGCGGGCGCGCGGACGCGGGCCCGCGCGCTGCGCGCAAGATGGCGTCCGCCGCGCAGATTGACGTTGGCGAGGTGCTCGCGTTCCGCCCCGAGCGGCCACCTTCCAACATCGAGCGGCGTATCAAACATTTCGCGCAGATGCGGCCGATCCTGGCGACGCGGCACGGGATCACCAATGTAGCGCAGCTATCCGAACTGTTGACGCCGATGATCGCGGAGAGGCGCACGGGCGTGCTGAGCGGCGCGGCCGATCAGCTCGCGGCGGTCGCGCACTATACGTGACGCGTGCCCCTCACGAGCGGATCAGACGCGCGCACGCCATTCGACGCGGCGAGGTCGAGCCCAGCAGCGCAGCGGCGAACAGGAGGCCGCCCGCGACCACGAGCATCGGCACCTCGCCCCAGCGGCCAAACGCGCCCCACGGCAGCAGCAGCAATGCAAGCGCGGCGGCGAGCGCGTAGGCGAAGGGGCGGCCAATGTCTTCGAGCAGCCAGCGCCGTCCCTCGGTCGGCAGCAGCCGCCGGTGCGTCGCGCGCACGCTGTAGGCGAGGCTCGCTGCGTTGAGCGCGATCCACACGCTTCCCGCCGCGAGCACGCCGTAGCGTGGCACCAGCACAAGCAGCGCGGGCACGAACAGAAGGACCGCGACCATGTTCACGCGGATCGACAGCGCGGGCCAGCCATTCGCGATCTGCAGCTGGTATGGGGTGAACATCATCGTGTGCAGCAGCGTGCCGACCGCGAGCAGGCGCACGAGCATATAGATCCGCGCGACGAAGATGGGATCTCCGGTCCAGGCGAACAGGACGGACTTGCCGAAGAAGATCAGCGTGAGCGCGGCGGGCGCGGCGACGAGCAACACCATCTGCGCTCCCTGATGGTAAAGCCGCGCGACCTCGGCCATCGCGCCGCGCGCGGCGGCCGCGCACAAGGGTGGGTAGTAGGATTGGCTGACCGGACCGACGAGCTGGTAAATCCCGCTCGTGACGGTCGCCGCGACCGAGTAGAAGCCGAACTCCCGAAGCGGCAGCAGCCGCACCAGCACCACCTTATCCGCTTGCGTGAGCGCGACGCCGAGCAACGTTATGACGAGCATCCCACCCGCGAAATGGCGCACCTCGGCGACGACACGCCGGTCGAACTGCGCGCGGCGCCCGATATGGGGCAGCGCGCGGTGCGTCGCCAAGCCGAGCGCGACGACCGACAGCAGCGAGGCGGCCGCCTGCCACAGGAAGAACAGCTCGACCCGGGGCGCGATCAGCGCGAGCGAGAGCGCCGCGCCCCCCGACCGAATCGTCGCGGCCACGCCCGCGATCACGTTCAGCTCGACATGGTGGCCAAGCCCGAGGAGCGCGCCCCGATAGACCCCCTCGACGATGCGCAGCGTCGCCGCAACCACCATCAGAAACAGCGCGCGCCTGAGCGTGGCGGGATCGAGACCGTTGGCGCCGAGCCCGTGCGATGCCACCCACGGGGCGGCGAGGAACGCGGCCCCGATCAGCCCGCAGATGATGGCGAGCGAAATGATCTCGATCGAGCGGACAAGATCGACCGCGTCAGGCCCCGTGCGCTCGCCCGCTTGGAAGCGCGCCATCTCGCGGCTGAGCGTCGGCGTCATGCCCGCGTCGAACAGCACGGCGGCACCCAGCACAATCGAGAAGGTGCCGACCAGGCCGTAGCTCTCCATTCCGAGATAACGGATGTAGACCGGGATGAACACGACGTTCATGATTGCGGTCCATCCCTGGCCAATATAATTGGCGAGCAGGCTGACGCGAAGCGGAGGCATGGAGCGGGGCTAAGGCTTTCGCGCTGAACTGCGATGGAATGGCAACGTCGCGTAGCCGAGCATCGCGCAGGCACCAAGACCTACGCGCTGTTGCCCACGCCCGCGCGCTTCGTGTAACCCTTGCGATTATCCGGGCTGCTGCGGCCGACGGCGAGTGGAATAAGTTCGGCATGAAAGTGGTAATACTGGCGGGCGGGCTCGGCACACGACTGTCCGAAGAAACGCAACTGCGCCCCAAGCCGATGGTGGAGGTGGGTGGCGAGCCGATCCTATGGCACATCATGAACATCTACGCCGCGCACGGGCTGACCGACTTCATCGTGTGTCTTGGTTACAAAGGCTACGTAATCAAGGAGTATTTCGCCAATTACTTCCTACACCGCGCTGACGTTACGATCGATCTCGCTAAGAACGCTATCGAATTTCACCATGCGCGCTCCGATCCATGGCGCGTGACGCTGATCGATACCGGCGCGGACACGATGACCGGCGGTCGCCTCAAGCGCGTGCGGCCGTTTCTGACCGAAGGCGAAGATTTCGCCTTCACTTATGGCGACGGAGTGGCCGACATCGACATCCGCGCGCTGATCGCCTTTCACCGCGCTCAGGGGCGTCGCGCGACGCTGACCGCGGTGCGCCCACCGGGCCGCTACGGCGCGACGCGGATCGAGGGCGCGCGTGTGGCCGAGTTCATGGAAAAGCCGCAAGGAGATGGCGGCTATATCAACGGCGGCTTCTTCGTCGCCAAGCCCGAGGTGTTCGACCTCGTGGAGAGCGACGCCACTCCGTGGGAAAGCGGCCCGCTGAACCGGCTCGCCGCGACGGGCGAACTCGCGGCGTTCATCCACGAGGGTTTCTGGCAGCCGATGGACACGCTGCGCGACAAGACGCACCTCGAAGCGCTGTGGCAGAGCGGGACGGCACCTTGGAAAATCTGGTGAGCGCCGCGCCCGATCCGGGCTTTTGGCGCGGACGGCGCGTGTTCGTGACCGGACATACGGGGTTCAAGGGCGGCTGGCTCGCGCTGTGGCTCGCGCGCATGGGCGCGCAGGTGCGTGGGCTCGCACTGCCGCCCGCGACCGAGCCCAACCTGTTCGGACTGGCGCGTGTCGCGACGATCACCAGGGAGGGCTTCGACGATATCCGCGATATGGTCGCGGTGGCCCAGGCGATCCGCGCGGCCGATCCCGAGATCGTCTTCCACATGGCCGCGCAGCCGCTCGTCCACGAAGGCTATCGTACGCCCGAGGCGACCTTCGCCACCAACGTGGTCGGCACCGCGAATGTGCTCGGCGCATTACGCGGGCGCAGCGTGCGCGCCTGCGTCGCGGTGACCACCGACAAGGTCTACCACAACCGCGAATGGCACTATCCCTACCGTGAGAACGATCGGCTCGGCGGGCACGATCCCTACAGCGCGAGCAAGGCGGCGGCGGAGGTAGTGATCGATTGCTACCGCGCCTCGTTCCTCGGTCCGGAGGGGGTCGCACTCGCCTCGGCGCGCGCAGGCAATGTGGTCGGCGGCGGCGACTGGTCCGCCGACCGGCTGCTCCCCGACGCGGTGCGTGCGTGGGGGTCGGGTCGCGCGCTCGACGTGCGGCGTCCGGGCGCGACGCGGCCGTGGCAGCACGTGCTCGAGCCGCTCGCGGGCTATCTCGTGCTCGCCGAACGGCTGTGCGCCGATCCGGCGACGGCGGGCGCGTGGAACTTCGGTCCCGAACCAGGCGCGACGGCGACGGTGCGCACGGTGATCGAGCACGCGCGCGACGCCTACGGCCAAGGCGAGGTGCGCTGGGGCGACGGCGCGCAGGGTCCGCACGAGGCGGGCTGGCTCGCGCTCGAGACCGCCAAGGCGCGCCAGCTGCTTGGGACCGCGCCGCGCTGGGACCTCGCGCGGACGATCGAACGCACGATGGCGTGGTACCGCGGGCAAGCGGGCGGCGCGGACGCGCGCGCGCTGTGCGAAGCCGATATCGACGCCTACGAGGCCGCGTGAGCGCGCGCTTCACCGTGATCGACACGACCATAGCAGGTGTGCGCTTGATCGAGCGGCAGCGTGTCGGCGACGCGCGCGGGTTCCTCGAACGGCTATTTTGCGCGGACGAGCTGGTGGGCGCGGGCTGGGTGTGGCCCATCGTGCAGATCAACCGCACGCGCACCGAGCGGCGCGGCACGATCCGGGGGATGCACTTCCAGCGCCCGCCCGCCGCCGAGGCCAAGCTCGTCACCTGCGTCGGCGGTGCGGTATTCGATGTCGCGCTCGATCTACGCGACGGCTCGCCCACCTATGGCCAAGCGCACGCCGAGACCCTGTCCGAGGATAACCGCCGCACGCTGCTGATCCCGCCCGGCTGCGCGCACGGCTTTCAGGCGCTCGAGGACGGCGCGGAACTCCTCTATCTCCATTCGGCCGCCTACGCGCCCGCGCACGAGGGCGGCGTCGACGCGCGTGATCCCGCGCTCGGCATCGCCTGGCCCACCGCCGATCCTACCCTGTCCGACCGCGACCGGGGCCACCCCGCGTTCGCCGCCACCAAGGCCATTACCTTATGAACTGCCGCCACTGCGCGAGCCCCGTCACGCTTCCGTTTGTCGATCTCGGCTCCGCGCCGCCGTCCAACGCTTATCTGACGCAAGCGGACCTGAAAGTGCCCGAGCTATGGTTCCCGCTGCGCGTGCTCGTGTGCGAGACTTGCTGGCTCGTCCAGACCGAAGATCATGCCGAACGCGAGCAGCTGTTCACCAAGGATTACGCCTATTTCAGCTCGACCTCATCGTCCTGGCTGGCTCACGCCGAACGCTACGCGAATGCGATGGCGGCCGAGTTCGCGATTGGATCCGAAAGTCTCGTCGTCGAGGTCGCGTCGAACGACGGGTATCTACTCCAGTATTTCGACGCCGCCGGCGTGCCCACGCTCGGCGTCGAGCCGACCGCGAGCACGGCGGCGGCGGCGCGCGCGAAGAATCTGCACGTCGAGGAGGTGTTCTTCGGCGTGGCGGAGGGGGGGCGGTTGCGCGCCGCTTACGGCGCAGCCGACCTGATGGCCGCCAACAACGTGCTCGCGCATGTGCCCGACATCAATGATTTCGTCGGCGGCTTCCGCGAGCTGCTCGCTGACCGGGGCGTTGCCACATTCGAATTTCCCCATCTGGCCGAGCTGATCGCCAACAATCAGTTTGATACCATCTATCACGAGCATTATTCCTACCTGTCGCTGCTCGCCGTCGAGCGCATCGCGCGGCTGAACGGCCTTGAAGTCTTCCGTGTCGCGCGACTTCCCACGCACGGTGGCAGCCTGCGCGTTTTCGCGCGGCGTGCCGGAGCGGGCCGCGCTATCGAGCCCAGCGTCGCCCAGACGCTCGCCGCCGAACGCGCCGCCGGGCTCGACCGCGCCGCCACCTATGCGGGCTTCCAGGCCGCGACCGAGTGCGTGAAGGACGATCTGCTCGCCTTCCTGATCGCCGCCAGGCGGGAGGGCCGTTCGGTCGCTGCCTATGGTGCTGCCGCCAAGGGCAACACGCTGATGAACTTCGCGGGTGTGCGCCCCGATCTGATTGGCTTTGTGGTGGACCGCGCGGCGACCAAGCAGGGCCGCTTTATGCCCGGCAGCCGCATCCCGATCCTGCCTCCCGAAGCGCTCGCCGAGCGCCGTCCCGACATGGTGCTGATTCTGCCCTGGAACATCGCCGACGAGGTCGTCGCGCAAAATCGCGCGCTCGTCGGCGACAAGGCCGAGTTCTGGGCGGCCGTACCGCACATGCGCCGCGTCGCGTGAAGCGCGTCATCGTCACCGGCGCGAGCGGCTTTATCGGGGAAGCGACGCTCGCGCCCCTGATCGAGCGCGGTTTCGAGGTTCACGTGCTCGGGCGCCGCGCCGCACCGCGCACGACCCATCACGCGATCGACCTTCTCAACGACGATCCCGCCGTGCTGCTCGTCGCGATCGCCCCGACCCACCTGCTCCACCTCGCCTGGTATGCCGAGCCAGGCAAGTTCTGGTCCGCCGCGCAAAACCTCGATTGGGTCGCGGCCTCGCTCCGCCTCGCACGTGGCTTCGCCGCCGCCGGGGGCGCGCGGCTCGTTGCGGCAGGAAGCTGCGCGGAATATGACTGGACCGGGGACGGCTTGCTCGACGAGGCGACGACGCCGCTCAGGCCAGCCACGCTCTACGGCATCGCCAAGGCGACGCTATTCAGCGTTCTCACCGCCGCCGCGCCGGTGCTCGGCTTATCCTTCGCGTGGGGACGTGTCTTCTTCCCCTACGGACCGTTCGAGAAGCCCGGCCGATTGTTGAGCGGCATCCTCGACGGGATTGCGGCGAACGAGGCGGTGGCACTCAGCGAAGGCACGCAGCAGCGCGATTTCCTGCACGTGGACGATGCGGGCGCGGCATTCGCGGCGCTGCTCGACGGCGCGGTCGAGGGACCGGTCAACATTGGCAGCGGAGCGGCGGTCGCGGTGCGCGATTTCGCCACTGCCGCGGGCGAGGCGGCCAACGGCGCGCATCTGCTGCGCCACGGTGCGCGTCCGCTTCAGCCAGGCGAGCCGCAGTTGCTCGTCGCCACAACCCGACGCCTCGCTGCCGAAGTCGGCGTTACGCCTCGCCACACGCTCGCGAGCGGACTCGCCGACGCCGCCGCGCGGCGCGCACGATGAGCATTGCGCTCGCGGCGGGTGATGCGCGCGCGCTCGCCGTGATCACCACCACGCAGCTCGGCAACCTATTCCCTGATCCCGCGCAGCCGCGCGATCAAGATCGTATCGCCGCGCTGCTTCCCGCTACGCTCGCGCGCCTCGCGCCGATTCTGGCGAGCGCGCGCAGTTTCGAGACCGGGCGCTTCGATCACCGCCACTCGATGCAATATGCGACCTATCTCTACCTGCTCGGCAACGAGGCGTGGGCGCAAGGGCTCGAGCCCGAGCTTGCCGAACGGCTGTTTTGCCTTAACCGCGCGCTGCACGCGGTCGACCTGTTCTACAAGCTCGCGCTGCCCGAGGTGTTCCTGATCTCGCACGGGCAAGGCCTGGTGCTCGGCGGAACTAGCTACGGCGATCGGCTCGTCGCCTCGCAGAACGTCACCGTCGGCCGCGTCGGCGACGCGCGCCCCACGATCGGTGCGCGCGTGGTTCTGTATCCGGGCGCGATCGTCTCGGGCCGCTCGAACGTCGGCGATGGTGCGGTGATCGCGGCGGGAACGATCGTGCATAACGTGGACGTGCCACCCGATATGGTGGCGAGCATGGGCGCGCACGGGCCGGTGTTCCGGCCGCGCACCCGCGACTTCACCGGCCTCTATCTAGCCTGAGCGCCGTGCGCGATGCGCGCGCGCATCGCCGCGTTGCGCGCCCGGCGCGTCGCGTCCCGGGCCCATCCCCATTTGTGAAAGTAGGCGATCGCCGAGCGGATATGCGCCTTGAGCAGCGTGCGACTGCGGTACGATCCACGCCCGTGCGCGTGTTCGACCACCACGGTTGGATCGTAAAGCGTCACCGCCCGGTCGCCAATGCGCCGGACCAGATCATAATCCTCCATGTACATGAAATAGCGCGGATCGAAGCCGCCCAGATCCGCGAACAAGGCCGAGCGGACTATTAGGAAACAGCCCGAAAGCGTCGGCGTCTCCACCGCCTGCGTCTGCGACAACGCGCGTAATTCGTAGCGATCGTTGACCGCCTCGCGCCAGCGCGCCGATGGCGAGAACCGGCGCGTGAAGATATCGATCGGGGTCGGCAGCAACTTCGCGGCGCGCTGGATTTCGCCACTCGGATAGCGAATTTGCGGCATGATCGCGCCGACCTCGGGCTGGCGTTCGATCACGCCGGTTAGATGCGCAAGCACATCGGGACCAAAGACGATATCGGGATTTAGGATAAGATGCGCGTCTGACTGACGCGCCACTTCGGCGAACGCGCGGTTGTGCGCGCGCCCGAAGCCAAGGTTCGTGCCCATGTGCAGATAGCGGACCCGGTCGCGCGTGAACGCGGGGCTCACCAGTGGAACTGGCGAGTTGTCCGCAATAACGAGCAAGCCCGCGCTCCCGCCGAGAAAGGAATCGATGGCCGCCTCGAACATTGGCGCGGGATTGTCGTAGAGGACGAGGCTGGCAGTCAGTCGCATCGCCATCCGTCACATGGCGCGGTGCAACGGCGCGGAGGGCGAATGCCGTCGCAATATGGCCGGCGAACGAGCAAGCCTAGCGTTGGTGCCCGTTCGTCGAGAGCGGGGTGAAGTGAGAAATTGCACACGGTATCAACCGCGTTTTGCTCGAAGCGCACGCGGGCATCGCTTGTCGTACATGGCCCGCGCGGTCAACTCAGCGTCGACGTTATACGGGCGACAATATGCAGCTTTCGTTCCGCTGCTCGTGCTCGACGGTCAAGTGTGCCGGGCGACGATACCCTACAAGTTCGATCGCCTCGCCCGCGTGGCGATCAAGAATGGCCAGTAGTTCTTCGGTCCATTTCATCGGGAAATTCATGCGCGCACGTTCGCGCAGCAGCGCATGCGTCGATAGCGGCCGCGTTCGCAGGCGTGTCAGAAGGCTCTCGAAGCGCGTACGGCGTGGTGGGATCAATAACGGTGCTCGGAGTGTGGATTGGGTATCGAGGAACATCGCCAGACGCGCGATCTCGCGCGTGGGCGCTTCGAGCATGTCTTCCAACTTGATGAACATGCCTTGTGGAGAGCGCTGGATTGCGCGGACTTGCGCCGCCCATTGGCTTGCTTTCTGCGCGACGAAAGCTTCCTGGCCCGTTGCGCCAACAGCCCACCCAAACTGCTGCGCGGCGAGTGCCCAAAGTTTGGGGAAGGCGACCAACGGATCGCGCACGACACACACCACGCGTCCGCGCTCGCGCAGATAGGCGTCCATTTCTGCGTCCACCGGACGCAGGCGATCGAGCACCTCGGGCCAATCGTGCGATCGCACAATCGCACGATTGGCCCGAGCAAAGGTGCGACGTGCCAAGTGGACCGGGTAGACACCCGCGGCGACCTCCTCCAAAGGCACAAAAAGCGCCGAAACCGGTTCGCAAGGACGTTTGTGCAGCGCAAATTCGGGAAATTGATGGCGTATTGTGTCGATCAACAGATGCGTGCCCGAACGACCGCTAGTGGCAATGATCACGGGATCGCCACGATTGTCCAAACTGCGATACCTTCGCTCCACGCGATACTCCAAGCCGACCTGGGGCTTACGCCATCGCCGCCCCACAACCCTCGCGCGACCCGATCCGTTTCATTCGTGCCTTGCGCGATACGTTCGTTAGGCTAAAAACTCGCCCGCGTGGTCGTATGACGTAAGCGTGGTCTGGTGGCCGCGGGTCAGGCTGCGAGGGCGAGGGGCGGTTCGGATGCGGGCTGCCAAGTCCAGGGCATGAGTTCGTCCCAGCGCGCGGCGGGCCAGTCGGCGGCGATCCTGGCGGTGATGTCGGCGATGTAGGCCTGGGGTTCGACACCTTTTAATTGCAAGTCTCGATGACGGTGTAGATGGCGGCGGCGCGCTGGCCGCCGATCTTCGATCCTGCGAAGAGCCAGTTGCGGCGGCCGACCGCGACACTCCTCAGCGCGCGCTCGGCGATATTGTTGTCGATCTCGAGCCGCCCGTCATCGAGGAAGCGCAGCAGCGCGGGCCAGCGCTTGGTGCCGTAGGCGATCGCTTTCGCCATCTCGGACTTGGGCGAGAGGCGGCGCAGCGCCTCGTGGAGCACGGCGCGAAGCGCGTCGACCGCTGGTTTGGTCTGGTCCTGCCGGGCGCTGCGCCGCTGATCGGGCGGCCGTCCGCGCACCTCGGCCTCGATCGCATAAAGGCCACCGATCCGCTCGAGCAGATCGGTGGTGAGCGCGGTCGGCTTGGTCGCGTGGATGTCGAAGATCTTGCGCCGGAAATGTGCCCAGCAAGCGACCTCGGTAACGCCGCACGCATAGAGTTTATCGTAGCCGGCGTAGGCGTCGGCCTGCAGGAAGCCCTTGTAGTCCGTGAGCTGACGCTGCGGATGGATGCCGCCGCGGTCGGCGGTGAATTCATACCAGACCAAGGGCGGCGTGGTCGCACCCGATGCGCGGTCGTCGACCGCGTATGTCCACAACCGGCCGGTGGCGGTGCGCCCGCGTCCGGGATCGAGCACGGGCACCGGCGTATCGTCGGTGTGGATTTTGTCGGCCCTGAGCCCCACGTCGCGGATGCGGCCGACGATCGGATCGAGTAGCGCGGCGGTCTGCCCAGCCCATCCCGCGAGCGTCGAGCGATCGATGTCGATCCCTTGCGTTTCCATCATCTCGGCCTGCCGGTAGAGCGGCAGATGGTGGTCGAATTTGCTCACGACGACATGCGCGAGCGTCGCGAAGGTCGCCTTGCCGCGCGCGACGGCTTTTACCGGCGCGGGAGCCTGCACGATCGTCTCGCACGCGCGGCAGCTGTATTTGGGGCGGACGTGGCGCACGACGCGCCAATGGACGGGCACGACGTCGAGCATCTCGTCGCTGTCGGCGCTCAGGCGGCGAAGCCTCCCGCCGCACGACGGGCAGGTGCAGGCACCCGACACCGGCTCGTGGACGATCTCCTCGCGTGGCAAGTGCGAAGGCCACGACCGCGCCGGCGCGGGCCGATCGGGCTTGGACATCTCGGCGCGTGGCTGGACCGAGGCGGCGGCAGCCGCCTCGAGCTCTTCGAGTGCCAGCTCGAGTTGCGCAATCTCGCGATCCAGCTTCTCCGACGACTTGCCGAACGACATCCGTCTGAGCCGCGCGATCTGGACGCGCAGCGTCTCGATGAGAAGATCGCGGGCACCGATCTCGGCACGGGCGGCGGCAAGATCGGCGTCGCGCTCGGCCAGAAGCGCCTCCAGCACCGCGATGCGCGCCCCCGGATCGGGGCTGGTCGAGAGCACGTCCAACACGGTGGATTCCTAGCCGAATCTGTGCTGAATTGCCAGTAGAAAACGGCAGAAAAACGACGTTTCAGC